>Ga0306872_100813_pt1 | contig 10756 bp, 11 predicted proteins | sample AntRauMeHopE1498_FD_190455 | JGI IMG/M metagenome (GOLD analysis project Ga0306872, IMG submission 190455) | Saline lake microbial communities from Rauer Islands, Antarctica - Metagenome Hop E1 #498 (v2) (version 2) | ecosystem: Environmental > Aquatic > Non-marine Saline and Alkaline > Saline ...
CGAGCCACCATTATACGTACAGTTGATATCGATTGCAATTTTGTCCTAAAATACCCATTTTAAATAATACTAAGTGACTATAATCACCTAGATTTGTTGTTTTCAAAAAAACATAAAACAAAGCTAATCCCGCAGTTTCCCCGCGAAACTGCGGGATTAATTGCAAAATTGACCTAAAATGCTAGATTTTCACTAGCTGTAGTCAATATTTGTCCCTTAAACACTCAGCATACTCAAGGAGAGTAATGATGATTAGATTAGAAAATAAGTTTTTGGATGCATTGCAGGCATTCGTTAATACAATGTGGAATCGTTATGAAATTTCTAAGTTTTTTTTAGAGAGAGCGGCACTAACAGGTGTGGGATTCTTCCTGCTGGTTACTGCCATAAATACTGCCTTGATTACTTATGGGGATAGCGTGCAGTTTGTATGTCTCCTAGCACTCTCTTTTTTAGGTCTAGCAATGACAGCTGCTCGGGTTAAAAAAAGTTTTAAAGAGGAAGATATGTATTTACTCGTACACTCAATTCCAGAACGGAATAAAATGGCTGATTTTCTATTTAGAATTTTAATCTTAGTATTACTACTATTAAGTCTATTTGTCCTGCGTATTAGTGAGTACTCGCTAGCTCTAACCTTTGCTTTCCTACTACTATCGCGCTACTTGTCTGCCTGTAAGCCAAGCGAAGTATCGTTGTAACAAAAAAAATCGTTCTTAAAAAAGAAGTTAAAGCGCAGCATCTCTTTAATGACTGCGCTTTTTTGTGCCTACATTCCAAGTCCCGCAGTTCACCCGCGAAACTGGAGGATTTACTTTTTATATGCAGTAAATAGTCTATATTTATGATTGACAAATTAACAAAAAGTGCTGTGGTTTTTTATGAAACATACGTTCTTTCACAAGACAACGGAATGCACCACATAGGAATATCGTAATGATAATCGAAAAAGAGAGCAAGATTCTCAATTTGGATACCGATAGCTTTGGTTTTTCAGCTGATACAGCGTTATCTGGTTTTTTGTTATCCAGTGAATATCAAGTTAAGTACATAGAAGATATTTTAGGCGCAGATTCTCACCTGAGAACTGCGCTTTTTTACTGCCTGTTTATTCATCCCTAAAACTCTTGCCTACTACAATACTTTCTGCTATGCTCCCTAGGCATGAATATTATCCAAACAGTAGTACCGCTACTGCCCTACATCCAGATAATTCTCTCCATTCTTCTCATTGCAGCTATTTTGCTACAGCAGCGAGGATCTAGTTTGGGAGGAGCATTTGGTGGAGACAACTTTAGCTCATCTTTCCAAAAGCGCCGTGGCGCGGAGCTTTTCTTGTTCAAATTTTCAACTGGTATTGCAATCCTATTTGTACTGTCAGCTTTCCTGAACATTCTTGCGTAATTGCATAGAGTCTTTGAACTCAAATACCTTGCCACCCATGCAAGTAATCAAATCCGTGTTTTCACGGTATATCTTTTAACTCCTACAAACCATGAAACCCGATTCAGATTCATCCTTGACTCTGCTTGATAGATTCATTCATTTGATTGAATCTGTACCAGGAAGCGACCGACTCTTACTCAGATTGGCTGTTTTTGCTATTTTTGCTACTGGCTTATGGCTCGTGTTCGCCTTTAATAGTCAATATTCTGAACAAACACCCACTAGCGGCGGGACAATTGTTGAAGGTGTTGTTGGTACGCCACGTTTTGTGAACCCGGCCTTAGCAATCACCCGAGCAGACCAGGACGTCACCGCCTTGGTATACAGCGGCCTGATGAAAATCAATGCCGACGGTTCTCTTGGCAATGACATAGCAGAATCAGTGTTGGTGTCTGAAGACGGGCTGACGTACAGTATCGTATTTCGTCGAGACATTTCTTTTCACGATGGAACGCCGCTGACGGCTAGAGATTTTGTATACACCATCCAATTGATTCAAAATCCAGACTTAAAGAGCCCCTTGCGAGGCAACTGGACTGATGTGACTCTTGTGGAGGTTAGCGAGTACGAACTAAAGGTATCTCTGGAGGAAGCTTACGCGCCGTTTATAGAAAACTTTACTATTGGCATCATACCGGCGCACTTATGGAGTAGCTTGCCGATTGAACAATTACCGTTTAGTCAGCTCAATACAGAACCAATCGGTTCAGGACCATTTGCTGTGACTGATGCTGGGCGAGATGCATCAGGATTAATAAATCACTATACCCTTAGTGCTTATCGCGAAAATGTTGCCAAGCCAAAGATTAACACCGTTGAGCTAAAATTTTACCCAAACGAAGAGTCATTAATTCTCGCTGTGGTAGGTAACGAAATAGATGCGACTGCCTATGTGCCACCGGGACGTATTCAAGAAGTGCTGGGTGATAATTTTAGACTATTGGAAGAGGCGCTGCCTCGGACCTTTGGTATCTTTTTTAACCAAAATAAAACAGCCGTTTTGCGAGACGCTGCTGCTCGTAAAGCCTTGACAGCCGCTCTAGATCGAGATGTTTTGATAGAGAAGGCTTTCTATGGTTATGGTGTCCCCATCACTGGCCCTACCGTTTTCACCCAAGCTGAGCTAGAATCAACAGACGGCATCAATAGTACCGCGAGCAGTTCTCCAGCAGAATTAGCAACCAAAATTCTTATTGACGGTGGATGGCTACAAAATAATCTCGGATTGTGGGAAAAACAAATAGACGACAGTGCGGTCACTCTCAGTCTTACCCTTAGAACCAGTAACACACCGCTGTTTAATGCGCTGTCAGGCCTAATTGCTCAGCAATGGGAAGCTATCGGTGTAGAAATCACCACCGAACAATTCGAGCAAGCCGGCTTGGTGCAGTCGGTCATTCGACCACGAGATTTTCAAGCATTACTATTTGGGCACGATATTGGTCGCTCATACGACCTTTACCCAGTTTGGCATTCTTCACAGCAAGATGATCCTGGTCTAAACATTGCTCAGTACGCCAATGTAAGTGTCGATGCGTTGCTCGAAACGGCTCGATCAGATCAATCTGAAGCTAGTCGATTGGAGGCTCTAAGAGAGGCCAGTCTGATTATTGTTGAGGAACAACCAGCCATTTTTATTGCGCAACCGACAGTTACCTATATTGTGAGCAAAGACATTACCGTGGCAGACATGGAAAATCTTGGCCGACCGGCAGACAGATTTAGCAATATTGCTGATTGGCATACCGAAAGTGATTCCCTTTGGCCGTTTTTCCGCAGCGATATGTAGCCGAAATTTTACCTATTATAATTATTAACCATACAGAATTACATTTATGAACCCAACCGAAAACACAAATAACGCCCAACCAGCTGCTAACCGACAGACTACGGCTCGACCGCAAAGAGATCGAAACACCCGCCGCACCCCAGCCCACGCCGGACAGCGACCCCGTGGTCGTGGTCCTCGACCAGCTGGTGCCACAAGTACCCCAGCGCGCCCTGCAAACCCTAACAATCGACCGGCGCAAGGAAGTCGACCCGGCGGAAGACCTGGAGGCAAACCTAGCAATAAACCAGGCGGTAAACGAACTAACCGCAATCGACGTAACAACCAACGTAGACGACCAAATACTGCCCCACCGCTGACACATCGACTGAGCCAGACTGACGGAAAATCACCAGTGATTCCAGAAATCACCGACGAAAATACCGTACGAATTATTCCGATTTCAGGAGTTGAAGAAATCGGTCGTAACATGAACATCATCGAAACCAAAGATGACATCATTGTAGTTGATGCCGGATTCCAGTTCGTGTCTGCAGAAAGCAAGGCGCCAGGTATCGATTATATCCTTCCCAATACTCAGTACCTCGAAGAACGAAAGCACAAAATTCGAGCCTTGGTGGTGACCCATGGTCACTTGGACCACATTGGAGGAATTCCGTTTTTGATGGAGCGAATTGGTAACCCACCAATCTACACTCAGAATCTGACCGCTCTGATGATCCAAAAGAGACAAACTGAATTCCCGCACATGGACCCCATTGACATGCATGTTATCAAAGAGGGCGAATCATTTACCGTAGGGAAAACCAAAATAAAAACCTTTCCCGTTACCCACTCAATCCCCGACGCGATGGGAGTATGTATCGAAACCAAGCACGGAGACGTGGTGGTAACTGGTGACATCAAGCTGGTGCACGAAGAAGGAAAGGTAGTCGTTGAAGAACGAGCCTCATGGGAAAAAGTTGGTCTCAACAATAACCTAGCGCTTCTTTGCGACTCAACTAATGCCGACCGAGCTGGGTTCTCTGCCTCAGAAGGTTTAGTATTTAAAACCCTCGAACAAATCATCAAGGATTCAAAGGGGAGATTAGTGATTGGAACCTTCGCATCACAGTTTGACCGACTCATCAGTATCATCAAAGTTTGTGAAGATATGGGCAAAAAGGTGGTGATGGAGGGACGAAGTATCAAGACAAATATCGAGATTGCTATGAAAGCTGACCTCTTGGAAGTGAAGCCACATACCTTTATCTCACCGGGAGACATCAAGGATTATCCAGTGGATAAAGTAGTTATCCTATCAACTGGTGCGCAAGGAGAAGAGTTTGCTGCGCTCATGCGAATGGCTACTGATAAGCACAAGTTTATTACCCTGACCGAACGAGACACGATTGTGCTTTCATCTTCAGTTATCCCGGGTAATGAAATTGCCGTTCAAAAGCTCAAAGATAATATTTATCGCAAGAACGTCAAGGTTATCAATTACCAAGGTTCGCACGTGCACTCTTCTGGACACGGTAACGCTGGAGAGCTAGTGTGGGTGCATAAGGCCGTCAAACCTAAGTTCTTGGTGCCTGTACACGGCCATCACTACCACCTTAAGAACCACCGCAATGCGGCGGTAGAAAATGGTTTCCCTAAAGATAACGTCGTGGTACCGGACAACGGAACCATCATCGACATTACCAATGGTACGGATATGAAAGTGCAGCCTATGAAAGCGCCAATCGAAAGTATGATGGTAGATGGCTTCACGGTTGGCACCCGACAAGAAGTAGTCTTGCGAGACCGCCAGACCTTGGCTGATGATGGTATGTTTGTCATCATTGCTGCAGTCAATTCACGAACCGGAAAACTACGAAAGTCACCAGATATTATCTCGCGCGGATTCGTATATCTACGAGAAAATCAACAGTTACTCTCAGAGGCACGAGTCTTGATTAAGAAAACAGTAGAAAAACGCACCGAAAATATGCAGCCACTGGACCTCGAATCAGTTAAAGATGAACTAACAGATGTGGTCAGCAGCTTCCTACTGCAACGAACTCAGAAAAACCCCATGGTGATTCCCGTGTTGCTTGGAGTGTAGTGTTGATGGACAGAATAAACGAAAAAACAGCCCGCGCGGGCTGTTTTTTTACGTCAAGAATATCAAGCCTGGCACTTATCCAATACTCGATACATACAACTATCTGGCGCATCTGTTTATAGCCGACAGAAACAGTGGCTTCGACGGCTATAATGGAATCATTATGCCTACTCCCAATATCACTAACCTGCATCAACCTGTTAAAAAACATCTAGTCCCCATTTACGCCGCCTCCCTTCTCTTGGTCTTTCACACCTTCGTTGTAGCGTATATCAATTCATCTTTTCTTGAACAATTTATTGAAGCCGCCAATGTTGGTACTGTGTACATCATAGGTTCAGCATTAAGCGTTCTTATCTTCTTATTCATTTCTCGTGTCCTCCATCGGGTTGGGAGCTTCAAATTAACCGTCGCCCTTTTGGTTGGTAATTTCATTGCTGTAGCAGGCATGGCTTATTCGGATTCGCTTCGAGTGGCCATACCATTATTTTTAGTACACATCATTTCAGTACCTTTAATTATATTCAACCTGGATGTCTTCATGGAAGAACAAATAGGCAATAACGAGTCATCGACTGGAAGTAGACGAGGATTACTCTTGACTCTTTCAAGTATTATCGGTGCCATCACTCCCTTAACAGGAAGTCTATTAATAGATTTTGCAGACGGGGAATTTATCTATGTCTACCTACTCAGTGCGGCGATGCTGGTCCCTATCCTTATAATAATATTTACTTATTTTAAAGATTTTTCTGACCCACAGTACGGTGAAATTGATTTATTCTTATCGATTCGGACTTTTTGGGAGAAGTTAAATATTCGCAACGTATTCTTAGTCCAGCTCTCATTACAACTATTTTTTGTGGCGATGGTTATTTATGCGCCATTATATCTGACACAAGACATTGGTTTGAGCTGGGCCGAATTCGGTGTTGTGATGTTCTTTGCCCAAATGGCTTACGTTATTTTTGAGTACCCGATTGGAATAGTTGCCGATAAGTACATCGGTGAGAAAGAAATGATGGCCTTTGGCTTACTCATTATCATTGTTTCCACCTCTTGGATGTCGTTTGTGACAATCCCTGATGTATTCACCTGGGCAGTCATTATGTTTACCACCAGAGTTGGCGCCAGCTTCGTAGAAGCTACAACCGAAAGCTACTTCTTTAAACAAACCAAAAGTTCTGATGCACAAATTATCAGTTTCTTTCGACTTACTCGACCATTGGCCACCGTACTTGGTGCACTATTAGCGAGCTTTGCGTTGTTATACATGCCGTTTAATTTCATATTCTTGGTTTTTGCCGCCATTATGATTCCAGCCATGTTCTTCACTATGCGTATTGAAGATAGTAAGTAGTTATTTTAAAGTATAGAGACTATTTTTGGTCTCGATAAACTCTTCAGAAATAAGCTGTTGTAATTGTTTCGTCACTCTATCTGCCGCAAAGGTCTCCAGAAATACCAGCAACCTTGGCAAGGGAATCTCTTTTTGTTGCTGAGTAAACAGAGAAATAATCGCGCCTCGAACCTGTCGGTCACTGCCAGCAAACGGAGACTGCTTAGTGTAGTGAGTACTCTTTTTATTGATGTTGCCATGAACCTTTTTCAGATGCGTCCCGTAGTCCATCAAAGCAGCACACCATTGTCGGGGATTATCATTAGACATTGTCTTGGTAACTATTGGCAATAAGTCCGTATCACTTACTCCTGTCTGTTGGGTAAAAAAATGATGGAGATACACTTGCCGAACGTTCGTTTCTATCAACGGCACGGGCATATTGTAGGCAAAGTTCATCACCGCTGCGGCCGTATAGGGACCGATGCCAGGCAAAGCCAATAGTCCTTCATACGTAGCCGGAAATACGCCACCTGTGTCTTGTGCGACCCGCTGAGCCGTCTGATGTAGAAACTTAGCTCGACGGTTATAGCCCAAACCTTGCCACTGTGCTAACACCACTCCAAGCGAGGATTCAGCCAGCGTCGTCACATTAGGGAATCTTGTTAGGAAGTTCTGGTACTTTGGAATCACCCGCTGGACCTGGGTTTGTTGCAGCATGAGTTCAGACACTAATACCCGATACGGAGTCTGATCATTTCTCCAGGGTAAATCATGGCGACCAAAAACACGGTAATGTTCCATTACCGTGTTTATAAAAGCTCGTTCTTTCTTATTCATAACTGCTCATCTGCAACATTAGCCACGGGTTACGAACACGCACAGGAAAGATTATTCAACCACCTCGTAATCAACAGTATCTTTTTGGCTTTTTGGCATCACTAGCCAAGCAGCTAGATACAGAAGAAGACCTGGAAAAACACCAGTTATAATTAAAAAGGCAATTGCTGCTACTCGGAATAATGTTGGGTCTTGTTTAAAATAGTCGGCTAATCCTGACAGAACTCCCCCGATGACCGCTTTTTCTTCATCTCGTTTCAATTTTTTCTTCATAAAAACAGTATAGCAGAATTATAAGTGATAGATAACGTCCTTTCGTTCGACCACAATTTTCCAGTCAGATCGCGTAGCGTACTGATGTAAAGCTTGATTAGGATTAAAGCAAATTGGCCTCGCTACTAGCTCTAATAAAGAAATGTCACCTTCAGTATCGCCCACTGCAACCGACCGTTCTGCGGTCAGCTCCGGGTGCCTATCAAATAGCCGTTTTACTATGTTCGCCTTGTTCTGTATAAGATGTTCGTCAATGATATTACCCGTAAATTTATCTTGCGGACCAATCTCATATATTCTGCCGTACACTTTGTCAAAACCATACTGATCACAAAACTCATCAAGTACAGTTTTGGGTGACTGCGAAATAGCCACGACGAAATAGCCTTCTTCTTTTAGTTCTTTAATCAAATCTCGGGTGTAACGGTAGACATATTTGCTTTGTTGCGCCACTACCTCTTTCCCAATATCAGCAAAAGCACCGTAGTGGACACCTTTAATATGTCGCAAGAAGGTCTGTATTACTGCATCAATATATTCTTGATACGTTCCTTCTCGTTGTCTCCAAAGCAAGTACTGCTGGGCGTATTCTTTTGCAGCTTCTTTAGGGAACACCTTTTTTTCAATCAATGTAGTGACTAACTCAATCAATAAACTAGACCGAAAGACGGTGCCGTCGATATCAAAGAAGGCTGCTGGTTTCATAAGCTAAGGGTTACCGAATAATGCACGAGTGTGCTTAGGTGATTTTGGGTCGGATAAGCAAGTCAATGATAGCTCCGAGAATGATTGTGATGAGTATCAAGATAAGCATCAGGCCGAGTACCGGCAAGACAGACAGTAAGATATATCCAACAAAACCAATGACGAGTGATAGCAGGGTGACTTTAGGTGCCATTTTACCAAAGGCTATCAGTATCAATTTACCAATCATAGGCATCAGCGCGATAATGCTCAGTAGAACAAACAGGAGGTACGCCATTAGCAACACTCCGGAAATAAGCGAACCGATAAGGCTAGAGAGTAGAATAGCAATCGCAAATGGCGACAGTACGAGGGCGGCCAGACCAATTAATAACGGTCGTGGACTTTTGATAACTGCTCGCTCAACCACCACACTCAGCGTTTTACGCGAAACTAGATACCACGCCAACCCAGAAAAGAGGAGAATGAAGCTTGGAATCAACCAGTTCAAGTTGCCGACTGATGTATCATTCAATGGAGCATCACTCCGGACCAAATCTCCCACCACAGTAGCGTTCAAGGCTTGCACTAACAGATTTGTACTAATGTATCGAACAGACCCTTGGATGTTAGCTCGCTCGCCCAGCGTCAGCTGAGAGACTGTTACTTCCACGTTACCAGCTACGTCGGCATCGATTCGTAAGGTATTAATGTTTCCCAGCACATCTCCACCCACCGACCCTTCAATGACAACGTCGCCAGCGTAGACCAACACGTCTCCAGTAACTGAGGCGGTCGACAGAATTCGCACCGTACCACCAAGCACAAATACGTCTCCGGTGACAGGTTCAGCAATCACTACTTCTCCAGCAATAATACGCAAATCGTCCCCAATCGGACCGTAAATATCCGCTTTTGCAGCAACCAGAAAGGCGTTGCTTTGCACACTACCGTTGATAGTAATTTCACCGGCGGCAATCAGCACCTCTTCTTCTATGTCACCCGAGATATTTACTTCGCCGGCTGCAATATATAAATCACCCTGTACTACCTGCTCACTTGAGATAGATACGGTGTCGCCGGTTCGGACCACTGTGCGGGCGTCTGCCACCGAAGCGAGCAGCACAAACAGCAGCACTACGACTCCGGTCAACTGGAAACTTTTTGTAGTAAACATAGCTATTATTTTGTCGTTATATCTTCGTGGATAACCGTTGTTTTTGTCTTCTTAAATTCAGTGATTTGTTCAGCTACTTCTGCAATTATTTTCTTTTCAATTTCTAGTTTTTCGTCTTCACGCCGAACGGTTGATTCGGCAATGTTTTTCTTTTCTCCCAGATTCATTAATAAAAATACTATCACTGTAATAGCGATAATACCAAAGAGGTTGAGAAATAGAATCATTGAAGCACCCTTGATGATCATGGCACTTCCTGCAGCTATTCCTACTCCGATGGTAGCAAGCGGCGGCACTAATGCCACTGCAATAGCGACCCCTGGCAGCGCATCACCCCATTCTGGTCGGGCCAACATGTAGGACACCGCGGCACCAGCCACAATCGCGACCAAGAAGTTCAGGTGACTGGGTAAAGTCCTGGCTAACACTTCTGCCGACTTAACCATCTCATCTGGATCGCCGAAAAAGAAAGCCGCGATTACTGACAGACCGAGTCCAATACCTAAGGACTTGATTAGCGTAAATAAAGCTCGTTGCAAAAGAGAGACATTATCTCCCATCATAACTAGACCAAGAGCTACACCAAGTATCGGATACATAAGTGGTGCAATGAGCATACTACCAATGACGATTGAACTACTGTCGAGCAATAATCCCAGAGTAGCCATCAACGTCGACAAACCAATTAAGTAAAAATAATCGAAGTCGGGCGTCCCGTTCTCAACCAGTTTTCGGATGAGGGAAGCTTTGTCTTTGTCGGGTACGGCACGAAATCTGGCAAATAGAGGCATGGAAGATGTTATTTATATAAGTATACGTGCTTTTACTGGGCGTGCAAACGTTATTTCTAACTTTATACATGAGCGATTGCTTTGAGTGGGGGTTCGGCCGGGATTATTTTTGAAGCTATAAACACATACACCAACACCGTGGCAACCAGTGCTGCTAGCAGTAACAATCCCGATATAATCAAGAACTTTTTCATGGCGCATCATAATATAGTGGTGCTTGTAAGACACTAATAATAGTAAGTGCCAAGAGTATCAGGAAAAGCACACTAAAAAATAAAGTGAGGCGCGGTCGAGATAGTTCTTTTTCCCCAGTGTGCCAATTTCTGAC
>Ga0306872_100814_pt1 | contig 10753 bp, 9 predicted proteins | sample AntRauMeHopE1498_FD_190455 | JGI IMG/M metagenome (GOLD analysis project Ga0306872, IMG submission 190455) | Saline lake microbial communities from Rauer Islands, Antarctica - Metagenome Hop E1 #498 (v2) (version 2) | ecosystem: Environmental > Aquatic > Non-marine Saline and Alkaline > Saline ...
GCCATCGACCCGCGGCTCCATCCCGTTCAGCCGCTGTATGTCGACCGCAACAAGAAAGCAGCGCCTGTCTTAGAGTACGCCTCGGCCGCCATGGCCCAGGTGGCCTGGGTGCACCTCAACGCCTTTGCAGGCACGCCCGCCAAGCCTCGGGCGTATGGCCCCAAACGAGTGCCGGCCGTGTTTTGGCCCACCGAAAGCCCGCCTGGGTCGTGAGCCCGAGCTTACAAAGCAGTGTTTTCTGAAGCGACTTGTCGCCTCTCTCCCCCCCCAACAAAAATTAGACTAGCCGTGCCGTTTCCCCTTTTTTTTAATAAGAAAAACCCCCACAAGCACTCATGGCCAGCAGCGCACCGTCACCCCTTTGGATACCAGTGCTCGTGGCAGCCGGCGTGCTGACCGTGTCCAACAGCTACTACTACTTTACCACCATCCACCTGACGGCCATTCTGGTGCTGTGCGGTGTTTCGGCGGGGCTTGACCAGACGCTACGGCCGCTGCCGGATACCGCGCAGCGCTGGGTGGGCGGGGCGCTGAGCGTGGCCATCCACCTTGGCTTTTTCGTTGGCGTCTGGGTGTCGGTGTACCTGCTGTTTGAATCGTGCGGCATTCGGGCGGCTGCCGAGACGTACCAGCACAGCCTCGTTACGGTGCTGAACGGCCACCTGCTGCAGCACGCCGTGCTGCCAGGTGCCATCTGGCTGGCTGCCGCCAACACGCCCTACCACATCACCGGAACCCCACTGCAAATGCTGCTGCCCGTAACGTGCTTTGTGGCGTACAGCTCGTACGCCCAGCCCTGCCAGATATACCCCTTGGACGACGCCACGCACTTTTTGCCCATCCTCACGGCCGTGGGCGCAGCTACCTACGCGCTGCTGGTGCTGCCTTGGGCCTACGCTTCGGCCAGCCGCTAAAAATAGGCGCCTTGTTCTCGGCAGAACAAGGCGCCGCGGAGCACATCTGAGCGGACGATGTGCTGGACTGAACATTGGGGCGGTGGAGGACTCTCTCGCGGACAACACGGCGTGCAGCGGCCGAACATTTGGAAATGCGGAGTGTTTTTCAGCGGGCACGGCTAGGGTTGTGAACCAGTCCGTTTCTCGAGTCAGCGGAGCAGAGGGACTTTTGGCGGACGTGCCAGTACTAAACCAACGCGCTGATAAGGTGCCGGAGCGTTTTTGAGCGGACACGGCTAGGTCCAGTCTGCCGCCGTCTCCAACGGACTCTGACTCTCAAAAGTGGTCGACTCGACCGGCGGAGTGGTTTTTAGCGGACGCTCCCAACGGACAACCAACCGTGAAAACATGTCGACTCGGAGCGGCGGAGTGTTTTTTAGCGGGCACGACGACTGTCTTTGAATTGAATTTGAAACGTTCAAAAACCTGACGGGCGACCGGCGGAGCTCTATAGAGCGGGCAGCAGTGCTGTCCGGAGCACATGCACAGGGTTCTTGAGGGCGCGGCGCAGGCCGTGGTACGCAACAGCAAAGCCAAACACGCGGTGGCACCGAACGGGGTCGTCGGCCATCTCCTCGGCCGACACGGCCACTCCCACCACCCAATCGGCTGGCGCCACACCAGCAGTGCGGCGGCAGTCTTCGCTCACCGCCAGCAGCAGCAGCCGCGTAGCCAGATTGGCGCTTTTCAAGTTGGCGCTGGTAATCAGGCAAAACAGCGTGTGCTGCATGTAGGCGCTGGCTTCGACCGCGTCATCTGCGTCGGCCAAGTCGAGCCCCGGCACGCCGTCGTTCAGCGCGCAGCAGAGCATCTCCCAAAACGCGGTTTGATGGTGCTCTGAGCACGCGGCCTTGCTCAGAATCTGAAGCGCCAAATCGCGAGCTGCGCTCCACGCGCAGTTGATGGCGTGCATGCTCAGCTCAATCCACCAGGCCTCGCCCAGCTTTTCCGCCGACGGCACGCGGGCTAGCACAACCGGTACCCCCATGACCAAGGAAAGAGCGAAAATGAAAGTGAAAATGAGAGAAAGTAGCTGGCTCAATTCAGATCAGCGCGTAGCAGCAGACACACACGCTAGCCACTCTCTTGGTCACGCCAGCTCTTATCGGCTGCTGGCACTGGGCGACAGCGATGGCGTGACCATGTACTCGAGTGTCGCTAGCGACAAGGCGGCCAGCAGCGCCATGCCCGCAATAACATTGGGGCCAAAGCCCGGCGTCTCTCGAACCGACAACCAAACGCAAAGCGGCAGCAGCAAGCCCTGGCCTGCCCCAGCCAAAAGCGCCAACACCACGAGGTCAAACGCGGTGTCGGAGAGTGCGCACAGCACGGGCTCGGAGGACGATGCCATGGCCGCGACTTGCGTCTAAAAGCGGGGCGCTGGCACGGTGGTAAAAAAAAAAGTGAATTCAGTTCAGGTCAGTCCAGAAGCGCTTAGTAGGTCACAATGCACATGGGCAGCAGCTGCTCAGGCTTGCGAAACACGCGCCACTGGTTGCGCGGGCTCCAGCTGTCCGAGGTAACTTCCTCAAGGCGCGAATGGAGCCCAGGCAGCGACAGGCACATCATGACGGCTCGACCACCCTTGCTGTACTGGATGGCGTCGTCCACGCACAGCGAAGTGTAGATGCCTTGGCCGTAGACCGAGCCGTGCTGCTTGTGCACGTCGTGCCCGCCAATCAAAAACCCTTCAAACATGATGGAGCGTAGACAGGCGGGCGTGCTGCCGTGAAACACAAACAGCTCTTGCAGGCTGTCACCCTTGCGCTTGAGCACGTCTTGAAAAGCGTAAAACTTTTGCTCCAGCTCGGGGTTGAGCCACACTTCGATCCGCCGGGGGCGAATGTTGCCGCGCCGCTGTGTCAGACTAAACTGGACAAACGCCCGGTCAAAGTGCTGCTGCAGAAAGACACCGCACGGCTTGTAGGGTATCTCGAGGGGCACGAGGGAGTAGCAGTACACGTCGCCCTCAAACTTCAACACTTCCAAGTGCGCTGCCGAGTACACCACCTCGTACGTGTCCTTGTCGGGCGTGCTCTTGAAGAAGCACGTGCGGATTGGCCGGGCTGGCGGAGGCGGCGGAGGCGCAACCACGACCATCGGCAGCATTGGCGGCGGCGGCGCAACCATGGCGTCGCCACTACCGCCGTGCACAAAAGCGCTGTTGCTGGTGCCGGCGCTGGGGCTGCTCACCAACGCGTCTGTGTCGGCCAAAAGACGCTCGATGTCGGAAGACGTCATTGGCAGCAGCAGCAAGTCTGGCGGCGGGGCCTGGGCCAGCCAAGTTGGCTGGGGCGCATCAGTGATTGTCAGGGTAGATGGTATCAGAGGCGAAACCCCTGGCGCGGCCATCAGCGGCGGCGGACCGTCGTCCAGCGTGTCCATGGTGCGTTATCAAAGAGGGGTCGAGAAAAAAAAGAGGAGAGCCAAGCACCGACAGGGCAGCCCAGGGTTGAAAAAAATGGCTCAATTCTGAGAAAAAACTGCACTGATCGACCCAAGCACTAAAAAGGGCCGCCATTCAGGCTTATGGGGCCGCCGGTCCGGCCAGATGGGCTGTGTGGTAGCGCCGCGCCATGCCCCACGCCAGCCCGGCAATGGTGGCCGCGTTGACGGGGTTCTGCAAGACGCATTGCAAGGTAGAGCCCAGCGCCGCTGTCTCAGACGCGCGCCGGAGCGCCGCGTCGAGCATGTCGGCCAAAAAAAGACACTCTGTTGCCGCGCTAAAAGCGCCATTTTTTTTTTGCTTGTTTTAACTGCTGCAGCGGCTCTTGTTTGAGCGATCGCCATGGACCCGCTACCAACGTGCCTGTGCACAGTCCACAGCCTTCGCATGTGCATGCTGAAGCAGGAGAGCGACACGACGATGCAGGCCCTGAAACACGCCAACGACGTCGTCGACAGATACCGGCTGTGGATCGCAACAGCGGCTACTGTTGACGGTGTGTCCTGCACGCAGTACGCCTTTCCGCACCTCCACGCTGCCTACACTCAAGCGCTCAACGACGCTCTGGCCTGCGTTGACCTAGCATTAGCAGCGCACCGCAGTTACAGAGTGCACGCGCGAGTTCGGCATGGCATTGAGGTTGACCCTTGAGCACCCAAATTCAATCATTTTTTTATCGTGTTTGCACGCATTGCATCCTCCGCATGGCCGAAACCATCGGGATTGCTGTTGCGCTGCTTGTTTGAGGGGGGGTGCAACGAATCAATTAAAAACACAAAACAAGCGTCAATCGAGCTAGCAGCACCACAGCGCTGCGATGGGGTGGTCCGCCACAGGCTTGGCCACCCGACCGTGCTCGACGGCCGTCTTAAACTCTTGCAGGCTGCGGAACGAGCAGCCACCAGCCCAGTCAACCACCGACGCGCGAATCTTGCCCCAGCGGATTGTGTCGAGGCGCCACAAAGCGCCGATGGCCGCGCACCGCTGGCCGATTCGCGACTGAGCCACAAACGAGGCCGGGTTGCGGCGGCTGGTGAAGACGATCTTGTGCCACCCTGGACCCGGCAGCGCGCTTTGGCTGCTCCCCAGGGCGTCTAGCATGCTGCACGGAATGTCGTCAGACACGTTTTCGACCAGCAGCACCGACTGCGCTTTGTGGTTCTCTTGCAGCGCCGTGGCGTAGGCCTCGGGGGTGGCCAGCTGAGCGCTCGTCAGCTTGAGCACCTGCGCCCCGTAGGCCAGCTCGACCGCTAGCGTCTTGCCAATGCCCTCGTCGCCGTAGATCCACATGAAGATGCCGGCGTAGCCCGGTGTCTTTTCGGATAGAGCGGCAGGCGGGGCTGCTGCCGTCGCTGCAATGTTGACGAGCCTGCAGCCCAACGCGAGTTTTGCCGCCGCATCGTCGTCGTCGTCGTCGTCGCTGGCGCTAGCAGACCAAAAGTCGCAGTCGCGCTTGATGCCGGCGAGCAGCGCGTCACGCAGGTCGATCCACCCAAAACGCGTCGCCGTGACCAGCACAAACGCGTCGCCGGCACGGGCCGGCTTGAAGCGAAGTGCAATCGGCGTCGGCGGCTTGAGGGCGGTCGGGTCGCTCCAGGTCCAGGTGCAGTCCGACACGCTGCTCCGCTCAAAGACGGTGTTTGGTCCAATGTCGTAGAAAGCACGACCGCCCGGGTACATGCCCCCCACGACAGTAAGAGTCCAGCCGTGACTCCGCTGCAGCCACGGGCCCTGCATCACAGTGCCTGCGCCCTGGCTCACCCAGGGCAGCCCGACTGCGCCCGGCCCACCGCCTTCAAAGTAGACCTCCACTGGGAACTCCACTGGGACCTCCTGCTGCATGTCAGCCATGGTAAAATGCCGCTTTTGCGGCCAGGCCCGCGCCTGCTGCCGCACAAACGCTGCTCACCGGGCGATGTCCGCTCTTTTTACCGTCTGCAGTCACGATGGCTGCCCGCCAAACAAAACTCCGACATGTTATTTTTGGGTTACGTGTGCCAAATCGACTTTGGGCTGCCTCAGATTTTGGAATTTTTTTGGTCTGTGGCTCAAACATCGGAAGTCTGGTTCTCAGCGACCTGGCCAGAATTAATCTTCCGAGAAGAGATGACAACTTTGACAAGCCCTAAAATAGACTTCCAGTCTCGGTCTCCTCCTAGTCTCTTCTTCCTGCATTGTCAGCACGCGGCGCCACTTCTGTACCTTTCCCACGCGGTTCCTTTGGCGTGTATAATTTTACGCTGGGTTACGTGTGCCAAATTGACTTTGGGCTGCCTCAGATTTTGATTTTTTTTTCACCCAAAGCTCAAACCTCGGAAGTCTGGTTCTCAGCGACCTGGCCAGAACCAATCTTCCGAGAAGAGATGACAACTTTGACAAGCCTTAAAATAGCATCTCAGTCTTAGTATTGTAAGGAGACTAAATCCTATGGTTAGGATTTAGTCTTGCGAAGGGACTGTGACTGAGATGCTGTTTTAAGGCTTGTCAAAGTTGTCATCTCTTCTCGGAAGATTAATTCTGGCCAGATCGCTGAGAACCAGACTTCCGATGTTTGAGCCAAAGGCCAAAAAAAATCTCAAAGTTGAGGCAGCCCAAAGTCAATTTGGCACACGTAACCTCAAAAATAATACACGCGGTTCCTTTGGCGTGTATAATTTTACGCTGGGTTACGTGTGCCAAATTGACTTTGGCCTGCCTCAGATTTTATTTTTTTTTCATCCAAAGCTCAAACCTCGGAAGTCTGGTTCTCAGTGACCTGGTCAGAGCCAATCTTCCGAGAAGGGATGACAACTTTGACACGTCCTAAAATAGCATCTCAGTCTTAGTATTGTAAGGATACTAAATCCTAACCATAGGATTTAGTCTTACGAAGGGACTAGGACTGAGATGCTATTTTAGGACTTGTCAAAGTTGTCATCCCTTCTCGGAAGATTGGCTCTGGACGACCCGGTGAGAACCAGACTTCCGAGGTTTGAGCCTCGACCAAAAAAAAAATAAAATCCGAGGCAGGCCAAAGTCAATTTGGCACACGTAACTCAACGTAAAATTATACACGCCAAAGGAACGCGTGTATAATTTTTGAGGTTACGTGTGCCAAATTGACTTTGGGCTGCCTCAGCTTTGAGATTTTTTTTCGGTCGAGGCTCAAACCTCGGAAGTCTGGTTCTCAGCGACATGGCCAGAATTAATCTTCCGAGAGGAGATGACAACTTTGACAAGCCTTAAAATAGCATCTCAGTCTCTGTCCCTTCGCAAGACTAAATCCTAACCATAGGATTTAGTCTCTTCCTAATACTAAGACTGAGATGCTATTTTAGGACGTGTCAAGGTTGTCATCCCTTCTCGGAAGATTGGCTCTGACCAGATCGCTGAGAACCAGACTTCCGAGGTTTGAGATTTGGATGAAAAAAAAATCAAAATCTGAGGCAGCCCAAAGTCGATTTGGCACACGTAACCCAAAAATAAAATTGGCCTGGCTTGTGGGTCAGCCATCGTGGGTGGCGGCAACAGATGTTTCAGCCAGAAATTAAATTGTCAGCATTGTGGTTGCAGCGAGCGCCCTTTACGCTAGCGGCGACGGCAGGGGCGCGGTCGAGGCATTTCCCCCCAGCAAACGCTTGCCATGGCTCTTGTCGCTGACGGAGCTGCCGGCAGCCAGACGGTGACCGAGCATATTCTAGACTGCGTGCACGACCAGCACGGCCTGCGGTACGCTGCCACGGACCCCGAGTGGCTCGAGGCGCGCCTCCAGCTCGAAATTGTGCGCCGCAAGCAGGTGCCCCTCGTCACCAGCAGCGCGCGCGTTGGGATTGACCAGGTGGGCTTTCAACACCTGGAGCGCCTGCTGCGCACCCCCGAACCGGGCCTGGGCTGGCCCGTGTGCGCTAGCGAGCCGGGCTGCGTGGCCGAGAGCTTTTTTCGGAGCTGTCCGTCGAGCATCGTCCAAGACTTTGTGCGCCGCCTGCCCTGCGCCCGCCTGGCAGTGTACCTGAGCCCGGCCGAGCTGCTGACGTTTGACGCGTCGCGCCAGCTGCCCATTGACGCGCCGCTGCGCCAGTGCGTCGCGTGCCTGCTCAACTGGCAAAACAAGTGTGCCATGCAGTGTGGAGTGGCTTCGGCCGTTGAAGGGCTGGGCCAGACGTTTGAGCAGCGCATCAGCATGTTTGCGGGGGTGGACAACGACGGCATCCACCCCGACTGGCTGATGCTGCCAGGCCACGCGCCCCTCGACCGGATGTCGGGGTTTGTCATGCCCATGCCGTTTTGGGCTACTTACGGCCTGGTGGCCCGCATTGCGCGCGATGCGCAAGGCCTGCCGTGCGGCGTTCGCCTGGACCCGCAGCCCATGCAGCACAGTTGGGAAGAGCAAGTAAGATACCGCTTGCACCTGGCCGGGGCCAACGCGCACGAGGCCATGGCCACGCTGGCGGCCTGGCCCAATTTGCACACTGTGGTGGCTGACGTTGCGCTGGGCCGCCTGCCTAGGGCTTGGAGCTCTCTACAGGCCTGGCAGGACGCCGACCCGACGTTGAAGCGCGAGATGCCATGGGCGTCTACGTGCCCTGGCAGCTCTGCGCCCTGCCCGCTACTGTTTCGACGCGCTGTATGCGGGACGGCAGCGCTCGTAATGCAGCGAAGCAAGGAGTGGCTCGGGTCCGATGCATCCTCGAGCGCTTTGGCGCTGAGGCCCTGGATCCACTACCTGCAGGCCCAGCTCTTGCGGGTGGTGCAGCGCCCGGAAACATGGATGGGAGCGCCGTGGCCGACTGGGGACTCGGAGCCGGCCTGTCTCGCTTCATCGACTCCTACGTCGCCCCTTAGCGACAAGTGGGTCGTCCAAGGCGCGCTACCGCCGCTGCCCGACCTTGAGACGGCCCTGCTGGCCACCTGTCGCCTGATGCCTAGCGACTTGGCCCGACCGGTGCGCGACATGGAGCTGGTCCCCCAGCAAATCTTGCACTACCTGCTGACAGGCTCGCGCTCCAAGGCTACGCGGCTGGTGACTCAGCACGCCATGACGTTTCCGACGGTGGTGCTCGAGGCGCTGGTGGACGACCGCATCGACCACGAGATGCGCTTTGACACGCCGCTGCGCCAGCGCTTTACTGCCGGCCTGGCACCGCTCGAGCCGGGGTTGACGGTCGAGCAGCGTGTCTACCTGTGGATGGCCGTGGCCAGCTACCTGGGTGGTCGGGTGTGGCAGATGCCGCTGCGGCGGTCGTGGCAGCTGGCCATGATGGACGCGTACTGGGTGCTGCAGGACGCTGCCAACACGTGCAAGAGTCGCACGGTCGACAACACGCCGTTGCTGGCCGACCTCATCAGCCCCAACGCCATCAAGCTAAAGAACCGGGCGCTGCGGGCGCGCTGGTACGACAAGAGCACTCGCCCAGCTGACGCCAACCCCGACGCCTTTGGGAGCCTGGACCTTGTGCGCTGGCGCGCGCAGGCTGCGGTCAGCGGGTTTCCGTTTGGACTGCAGACGCAGTTCAAGGCGGCTCTGCCGGTGGCCACGTTTGTCAGCGAAACGCTCGTCAACCAACAGCTGCTGTCTCAAGCCGACGGATGGGCCCGGCCCAAGGTGCTGCACCACTGCCTGACGTGCGGCTACATTACGCAGGACCAGTCGCGCGAGTACAACAAGGACCGCCGCGACAAGACGCCCATCTACGGCAGCGTGGGCGACAGCGTGACGGTCGAGTACTGCCGCTGGTGCTTCAACACGTCGGGGTCGGGCAACGCGGTGGTGGCCATTCCGCTGGTGGGGCACGTGGTGCAAGTTGGCCCGCACGCGTGGATCATGTGCACTCGGTGCGGGCAGCAAGTCAGCGTCAAAAACAGCACGTTTCGGCGCTACTGCGAGGTCCTGTGCCTGTGGTGCGAAGATGCCGAGTGCCGAGGCCCCGCTGCGGCCGAACTGGCTACAGGCGCGGTGCTGGGCCCTTTGGTTGACGCGCCCAACGCGCCACTGGCGATGGGTTTGGACGATGACGACAGTGGCGACGACAGCGACGACAGCGAGCTGGGCACCTTCCTGGACGACAGCGGCGACAGTGATGCCAGTGGCGATGCCAGTGACGATGCCAGCCTGATGGGTTCGCTGTAAAAGTAAACTGCGGGACGGTAGCAAGAGGTCTGCATGTGCTTGTCCAATTGCAGTCATGGCTCTCCACCTTGTCGTTTCGCCAGCCCTTGCAGCGCGCTGGGAAGACAGCGCCGACCACGTCACTCTGGAAACTCTGCTGGGGTCGGGCGCGACGCTCAAGCGCGGAAATGCGCGCCGGGACGACATGGCGCTGGCGGACGTGATGCGCACGGGCCGGCTTCCGCTGCCCGACACCGAGGACAGACTGATGGGCGAGGCTCTGGCCCTTGTAATTCCCGACCCCGGCACCAAACCTGACACACTGGCGGCCAAACGGGCCAAGTTTCTGGCGTCGGCCGCCAAGGTTTCTTGGGTGATGGCGCTGTGGTTTGTGGCCCGCTTGGCCACCGTGTCGCCAGCCATCGAGCCGCTGCCCGGCACCGAGCACACCAAGGCAATGGCTGGCCACGCCAAGCTGATGACGAGCGTGGCGCTGTGGCTTTCAAGTGGCAAGTGGGTTGAAGCGGACGACGCTTCGCCGCACTACCCGGCCGTAGCGCAGTTTGTGAATGCAATGGTGGGTGCCGACTGACTCAATTGATCAAGCCCGCGCACGCAGAACAATCTTTTTTGTTAAGCAAAAAGAGGGAGGAAAGCGAGCCTAGTCCGAGGTAGCGCCTATTTCGGCGCACACTAGCGCGGGCAGATCGGGGCGAGCGGGTGTGGACTGGTAGCACGCCAGCACCCCGGCCCAGTCGGTGCACTCGACAGCGTCCAGGCTGGTCCACACCCACACGGCCGCTCGGCGCAAGACGGTGGGGTCAGGGCAGTAGGCCAGCACGGGCGTTACGACGCACTGCTCAAAGCGCGCGTTGGCAATTAGCCTGTCTGGGCCAACCATCAAATCGCTGGCGTTGGCCACCAGCACGGCCAGCTCGCCGGTCGCTTCGATCGAAGCCAGCGACAGCGAGCTGTGGTCGCGCAGGGCAGCGGTGTAAGACGCCGGCTCCGACCCGCTGAGCGTATCACCGCGCACCCCCCAGCCATCGACAGTCGGTTGGCCCAGGCACACGAGCACGGCACGCGACTCGACCGACGGCGTCCACTTGCTCTGGCTCAGCAGCGTGTGCAGCAACCGGTCCGTCACCACCAACAGCCAGCGGTCGGTGGCCGTGGGTGCGCAGTTGTTGGCAATGTGATCTAGCCAAGACAGGTCGCAGTAGCCACTGCTGTCGGTGCACAGCGATGCGTATAGCGCGCCCCCGG
>Ga0306872_100816_pt1 | contig 10748 bp, 23 predicted proteins | sample AntRauMeHopE1498_FD_190455 | JGI IMG/M metagenome (GOLD analysis project Ga0306872, IMG submission 190455) | Saline lake microbial communities from Rauer Islands, Antarctica - Metagenome Hop E1 #498 (v2) (version 2) | ecosystem: Environmental > Aquatic > Non-marine Saline and Alkaline > Saline ...
CCTCTAGGGGAATGATGGTGACCCCTCTAGGGGAATGATGGTGACCCCTCTAGGGGAATGATGGTGAACTTTGCACCCACTAAGGTATAACATAATAATAACAGTGTCTTAAATAGTAAAACTAAACGCCTGTAAGTTTGTTGTTGACAAGTAGTAAGAACCAATCTACAAAGATAGGCACGACAACAACAGCAAATAAGTAACTCATAGGGTAGTTAAATGACAAATACCAATAAAGTAGATAGTGATTTTAAGGTGGGTGATAAGGTAGTAGTGGTAAGCTCACACTTGCCATACAGTATGCCCACCGGTATCGTAACTGTAGTAGAGGGGGTTGGTTTTGGTTCGGTTTCTGTACAGGGTGGTTGGTACTTCTCATACGACCAACTAGAGCATTATGTAGACCCTAAACAAGAGTGGGTACTAGCTGATCCCGACTACCAGCAAAAGTCTAACCACGATGTAACTACTTATAACGGTGTTGTTGTGGCCTACCGTGAAAAGGTATCTGTGTCTGAGTATAAAGAACATAGAGTAAACTTTAGTGGTGCTGGGGGATTAACTTACTCCCTAAGCCCAGTTAATACTAACGCCACAATGACAGGTACAACTATAAACGGCAAATATGTAGGGACTTGGACGATTGTTGTGGACAAGGAGTAAGAATCAGGCCATAAGTATAGGTATAGAGAAACACAGTAGAGAGACAAACACACAATGGATAACTTCAGTAAAGCAATCGAAGCCAAGGGTACTAAGATCGCAACAGTAACCTTCATCAAGGCAGACGGTACAGTACGAGTAATCAATGGCCTCTTTAAGCCCTCTAGTAAGATCATCGGGTCAGATCGTGGTATTGCTCAGGGCGAAGCTATGAAGGCACGAGGGCAGGTCCCAATCTACGAGCTTTCTAGTAAGATGTGGAAGTCTTTTATGCTCGACAAAGTGACTAGCGTAGTCTAATAGTATTTATACCACCAAATAAAAGGAACAAATAAATGCCTGAAGTGAACACAACCAAACCTGTTGGTCTTGGACCTAATCAACAACTCTGGGTAGGTGCACTAAGAAGCGGTAAGTATACCCAGACTAGGGGTGCACTACATAACGTAGAGACAGGTGGCATGTGCTGCCTTGGTGTGGCCTCTAAGCTGTTTCTTACTAACGGGGGGGTAAGAAGTTTTATTGGTTATTACCTATATGACGGGCATCACACTTTAGCACCAGACTACGTTGCAGAAAAATTGTGTCTGTATGATGAGTACGGAAGTGCGAACAAAGGAAATTCACTAATAGGGCTTAACGACAGTGGGGTCAGCTTTGCAGAGATTGCAGACCTAGTAGAAGAAAACCCCACTCACTACTTCTCTTCAGCTAAGTAAATACACCACCAAATAAAAGGAACGACAAAATGAATATCACGGAAATCCAGACAGAGCTTAATAAGCTAGTTGTACTTATGATAGATAAAGGTCTAGTTTCACCAGACGCAGATATTACTGTAACCGCTAACAGGAAGCCTTACTTGTGCCTAATTAATGCAAATAATGTTTTTGAGGGTAGCAAAGCTATGTTTATTCATGGTGGTATCCAAGAGATGTTGGGAAAAGCACTGGAAGTTATCAACAACCTACCCTCACCAGAGGAAGCGGTTACTCGTGAGTACCTATCTAAAGTAGCTGATGCTGTGGACTACGCAACAGAGAATAGTATTGCGGATGAGTATGTGAACCCTCTACGTGGAGTTAGTTGTGCCATGACTGATAATCTACTTACTAAAGGATAACAATAAATGACACACCCAATTCGTAACGCAGTGGTACACACCTTCGAGCGCAAGTCGTTTAATGGTGTAGGTCGTAGTTGGATCGCACAGTTCTACCCTTACAACACCTACCCAGTATTCTTTTCTGGTCCTACAGAAGAGTTTGTTGTGGGTCAGGCAGAGGCAATGCGAAAAGAAGCTATTGACAAATACGAGCAGACGGTTATTTCTAGACAAGAGGCTAAAGTTAAATCTGCCAAGACGAGGGCAAAGAAGAAAGAGACGCTGACATGAGCAAATATGACAGACTGACTGCGAACCCACCACCCGACGAGCCGCACCAGATAGGCCATGAGGAGGGCGATACGTGCGGTAGATACCCTGAAGAGGACGAGGATCAGCCACGCGGTTATAGGCCCAAGCCGTGCCAAGGCGTGATGTGGGTAGACCCCGATGATTGCATTTTCCGCTGCCTACGTTGCAACGAGATTGGAGACTGAATATGACCCAGATAACAAGCCTAGCCGCCGCGCAGGCCCGCATCATCGAACTTGAGGCACAGGTGAAGGCGGCGGATGAACTTTATGAAAAATCTCTTAACGCCTTTGATTGGCTTGAAATGATGGAGGGTAAAGGAAATTCGTACACGTCTGTAAGATTGCGCGCCGCCCTCGCAGCATACAACGCCACAGGAGAACAGCCATGACAGACACAACGACAGAGGCGGTGGAAGGCTTGGCGCGCCGCATAGAGCGACATGCAGAACCGATGGATAGCATCAAGATTAAGGACGCTCTGGATATGTCCGCGCATTGTGGGGTTGCCATGTTACGCGCCCTCGCCGCAGAACGTGACACCCTACGCGCCGAGTTGGCAACGACAAGAGGTGTTCTTGAGCGTGAGAAGCATGACCACCGTAAAACAAACGCAAGTTTATCCGGTAAATTGGGCGCAAAAACAAAAGCCATCTCAAAGGCAGAGATACATGATCAGACAACGCGAGATGCCTTGCAGGGCGTGCTGAACGCCTTGGACAATCGGATGATAGGTATGAGTCAGGCAAGAGACGCAGCCGATCTAGCTCTGATTCAGCCCACCCCCACAGACACACCCCGCAGTGACGCGGCAACGGAGGAATAGACCGATGAAACCGGACGAACCACAACGCTATTTCAAGCTAATCATTTGCGTACCAGCCAAGCCGAAGGACACCAGCCAATGACCCCCGCACAGACAGGCGTGGAGCGGGTGGCGCGGGCTATAATGGATCATCGCTTGGGCGCAGGAACCTACGACAATGCGTCATTATGGCAAGGCGCTGACGCTGAAAAAGAAGAAACCCGCAGAGAGGCCCGCGACGCGCCCTATCCAAGGAGACACCCGATGCGTGAACAGATAGGAGTTAGACGGGTGAGCCTTCTGCATATCATAAATCGTGCGTTTGAGCTGCACAAAGAAGCTGGGCATATGGTTGAAACCGAACGTGACGCAGAGGACTTTGTTGCTCGGGTTGGTAACGGGGGAGAGCGGGTTCGTATTATTGTCGGTCCCCTCGCTCTATATGCAACGTGTTCAAGAGGCTGTAGCCAATCCCTGTCGGTCCCCCAAGATGCCGACACAAACGAAGTTATGAAAATTGGCATGGTGGCAAAGTCAGTTTTGCTTCATGCAATACGTAGAAAAATGGAGGATGAATGACACCCTTCGGCTAAAAGGATCAAAGCAATGGTAACAGCACTTATGTGCCTAGCAACAACAATATACTTTGAGGCTAGGGGAGAGCCTCTAATGGGTCAGTTTGCTGTGGCACAGGTAGTTCTTAATCGTGTAGAAGACAGCAGGTATCCTGATACTATTTGTGGTGTTGTGAAAGACCCTAACGCCTTCTCTTACATTAAACCAAAAGGAGACTATAGTATGGTATCTTATAAGGCTAAGTATAAAGCCCTTCAGGTAGCTACCTTGGCAATCAGTGGGGGTGGTATAGCAATCCCATCTACACACTACCACACGAGCGGCATACGGCCTCACTGGGCTAAACACTTCGACTTGGATGGTAAGATAGGAAGTCATATCTTTTACACTAACAACACACCCTATAAATAAAAGGGTTGCTAAAGGCTAAAGCAACTGTTATAGGTTTATAAGAACTTAACAAAAGGAATAAAAAATGTACGACTATGAAGTTGAAGAAGAAGAAGTAGTGTCCTATGACGAAACTGGATACATCACTGGTTTTGCGCGATACAAGTGTGAAATTGGTAATGGTGATGATACTGACGTAGGTGGTACTAAAGGACCAGAGTGTCTTTCTGCTACACTATACAGTTTTGTTGTGGGTGGCCTATGTCTGTCCCGTGAACAGATTGTACTGGTAGCTGGCGAGGAAGAGGTATCAATCATGGAATACGATGCTATGGTGGCTGTAGACGAGAAGGGTTTGTACCAATAAAGAAGGGAATCCAACCTTCTCGTATATCATATACGGGATAACCGGAATAAAAAGTTAGTAGAGAGGAACTATATATATATGTTGTGCTATAAAGATATGACCTTTTGTAGTAAGGTTTGTGGTAACAAAGAGTGCCACAGGAATTTCACAAAAGAGGTAGATGATGCTGCTTACAAGTGGTGGGGTAAGTCTGGTGCGCCAGTGGCGTTTAGTGACTTCAGTGAGTCATGTGGTATGTATAAAGAGGTAGGAGAAAAACAATGATTGAGTATACAGTTAAAGTTTCTAAGTCTGGTGATAAGTCTTGGTATCTTAACGGTAAGTTACACCGTGAGGGTGGCCCTGCTGTTGATTGGGATGGTGGTATTAAGTGTTGGTATCTTAACGATGAACTACACCGTGAGGATGGGCCTGCTATTGAGTATTCTAATGGCGATAAGTCTTGGTATCTTAACGGTAAGTTACACCGTGAGGATGGGCCTGCTGTTGAGTATGTTGGTGGTGATAAGTCTTGGTATCTTAATGGTAATCGACTAACAGAAGAACAACATAAAATCGCTATTGCAGCTAAACCATCTTGTAGTGGCAAAGAAGTAGTAATTGATGGTATTACTTATGTCCTGAAAGAGAAAAACAATGATTGAAGCAAAACTGATTGACAGTATGGGCAGTGACCTTAGCGTAGTAAATGCTGCACGGGTGAGTTTCGGTAAAAATAGTAAGTGGGAAAACGAAGAAGATGTGTGGGTAGCACCCTTTATTGGCGAGTCTCGTTTTGAGATGATGAATCCTTGGGTTAAACCTGTGTTATCCCAACAAGACACAAAACTTATCAAATACCTAGCAAGTCATAAGCACCTTTCACCTTTTGGCCATGCTTTTGCTTCCTTCCACGTTAAAGCCCCTATCTTTGTTGCCCGTCAGTTAGTGAAGCACTCCTATCTCAGATGGAATGAGATTAGTCGTAGGTATGTAGATGACGAACCTGAATTTTATACACCGAGTCAGTGGCGTGGTAAGTCTGAGGACAAGAAGCAAGGGTCTTCTGGTGTGGTAAACCTAGTATGGGGACTAGAACACCTGTACGAAAAACCTCTAGCGGTCTACAAACGTATGTTAGAGTGCGGAGTGGCCCCTGAACAGGCTCGTATGGTACTACCACAGTCACTTATGACCGAATGGTACTGGTCGGGTAGCCTAGATGCCTTCGCTGCCATGTGTCGTCTTCGTTGCGCACCTGATACTCAATACGAGAGCCGACTTGTTGCTGACCAGATTAGCGAAAATATGCAAGAGTTGTTCCCTGTTAGCTGGGAAGCCTTGATGAAAACTGATGTAGGAGAATAATGAAATGAATAACCCGAGCGTAGCGAATAACCCGAGCGTAGCGAAGAACCCGAGCGTAGCGAAGAACCACTGGCTAACACTAATCCGAGAGACACTAGCTATCTGCCCCGATGTGGAACCTGATAGTGTTGTGGACATGATCCTAGATCGTCAGGCAGAACTTGAGCAAACCCCCTTAGTGGAAAATAATGTACTTTTTGATGAGTACGGGAACTACGGTGAAAACAATGGTCCTCTGGTGGGATGGGAGAAATACACATGAACAGTAAAGAATACGATGCAGAGCTAAGGGAACCGATTCAAGTCGATGGTTACTACAGCGGTTATATTTACAATGACAGCAAAGGTCGTTTTGCAGATGGAACTTTGGTGAACACGACTAAGAAATTAAACTTGGTAGGTGAAATTTTGACAACAAAAAACACTAAGTATAAACTTTCATAGGTAGAGGAGATTAAAATGAAAACAGGTGGTACAAAAGTCCCGCTCAGTAAGCCAAGTAACAACACAAAGTTTGAAGATGGAGACACACTCATTTGTGTAAAGTCTGCAAGTCCAGCCTACAAGTCTGGTAAGGAGTATCAGGTCTATAAGAATGATAAAGGTTGGAAGTGCATGAAGGGAGAGGACGGCTTAGAGGATATTATGTCGATGATGGTATCTAGTTTTAAGATTAAAGGGTAACAACATGAATAAAGACAAAGAGAAGCTAAGTACAAAAGAGATCGTATCTATGTGCAAGTCTCTAGCAGGTAAGTTCCGTAGCCCCTCCCATAAAGACGACCTCGTACAAGAGGGTATCCTTACATGCTACACTATCCTAGACACAGAGCCAGATGCACACCCTGCGAAGCTCTACAGGGAGGCTAAGAGGCGTATACACGACTACCTTAACCTAGACACACACCCACTTACCATACCTGCCCACAGTGCCTCTCGTAGGCTCACTCACAACATTGATAGTGACAACAGTGGGAACAACCTATCAGATGGTAGCTATGAGTGGCTCAGGACTGTACTATCATCCACTTTTGCGGACTATGATGAGGTTAGTGAGATGAGTGGACAAGTAGATAACAACGATCCCGACCACCTCTTTACTGTTGCAAAAGGGACACTAGACCAAGAAGAGTACCAAGTTATCTGGTATCGTTATCACGAAAGTATGTCACAACAACAAGTAGCTAACCTTATGGAAACTAACAAGATGTGGGTCTCTCGTAAGGAAAAGAGTGCTACAGCCAAGCTATACAGTGAGTTTGTGTAACAATTTGTGATGTTACAAGTCTTATTTTGTGGCCCTATAGGTAAGTAGGTACTAAAGTTTAAACTATAGTTTTTCACTCTCTAGTATTATAACAACTAGTTAATAAGACTATAGTAGGAACTTTAGTATGTACTATAGTAGTCTTTTTATGTTGTGTATCTTATTGTGTTGTGATACTTAGGTTTGAACTTTAGTAGGTAGATAAGGGTAATAACTATGGATAAGACAGTAGCTCGTTGGGCTGGGTACGTCGATGTGGGTGGTTTTGACGAACGTGCTTATATGGAAAAAGACCAATATGGGGACTATGTTAGTTACGAGGACTACAAGGTTCTTTTAGAGGAGTGTGACAGTTTACGTGGTATGATTAAAAACATGGAGGTATTTTACGATGAGTGACCACCACCACCTAGAGTGTCCCTATGAGAGTTGTGGGTCTAGTGACGCCTTCTCCTACAACGATAAGGGGTTTGGTAAGTGTCACTCATGTGGGGAACACTACCCTGCCAACAGGAAGATGTTTAGTTGGGCCAAGGAAAAGTACCCTACTGGCGGAACAACAAAAACCTATAACAGCGGGGGTTATGATTTGTCGGAATACAAGACTGAAGTAGAAGAGGTGACTGGTAGGGGTGCATATGTCAACATGCGAGGTATCAACACTAAGACTATGGAAGACTATGGTGTACTGACTTATAGTGACCGACAAGAGTATAAGTACCCGTCCGGCGGAATTAAGGTGCGTACACTGCCAGAAAAGGGTTTCTACGCTAAGTCTGGTTTCAAGGGTGATGAACTATTCGGTATGAACCTGTTTACTGCTGGTAGTTCTAAGATGGTCACACTTACAGAAGGTGAATTAGATTGTCTAAGTGTCTCACAGATGCTAAAGAGTGGTTATACCAATCCTGTTGTGTCCCTACCTTCAGCTACACCAAGTCGTAAACTGTGGGAGAACTGTAAGGAGTGGCTAGATAGCTTCGAGAAGATCATTCTGTCTATTGATAATGATGATGCTGGCGATGCTCTAGTTGAGAAGATGTTGGACCTCTTTCCTAACAAGGTCTACCGTGTAAATCACTCTCCCTACAAGGACGCTAATGACTTCCTACAGGCAGGTAAGGCAGCAGACTTCAAGGCAGCATGGTGGAACGCTAAACGACCCTCTCCAGCGGGATTTACCTCTGGTACTGAGTCGTGGATCAAGGCAGTGCGTGAGGAAGACCCCTACAGCTATGTACCTACCCCTATCAAGGGACTTAACGATAAGATCAGGGGTTGGGTTAAGGGAGGTATCACAGTTATTAAGGCACCGCCCGGCGTAGGTAAGACAAGTATCGTTCGGTATGCCCAGTATGACCTAGTTCGCAACCAAGGGCAGGTAGTAGCTAACCTAGCAATGGAAGAGATGAGGTCCACAACAGCAAGGGGTCTAGCAACATACGAGTTGAAGGCTAACGTCAATACCCAAGAGGATGCTGAACTAAACGGTTTTGACTTGGGTAAGGTAGAACAGGCTGTTATTGATGTTGTGGGTGACGATAGGTTCATCGGTTTCGATATTGACCCAAGTAATCCTCTTGAGTCGTGCCTCACACAGTGTCAACATGCTGTAGCTATCTATGGTGCGGATTACATCTTCATCGACCACCTACAACGCCTAGCATACCTCTCTGGTGTAGATAATGCTACTGGTGGACTGACTGAACTTGGTGTTAAGCTAGTAGAGTTTGCTAAACGTAAAAACGTAGGTATTGTAGCTATCTCACACGTAAATGGGGATGGTCACACTAAGTATGCTAAGGCTATCGAGGAAGAGGCTATCATCCTGATTGAGCTAAAGCGTGATAAGCTGGCAGAGGATATTGTAGATCGTAACACTACGCAACTGACAGTTACTAAGAACCGTCCTTTTGCCTTGACAGGTGAAGCGGGTTCGATTAAGTATGATAGTGACACAACAATGGTAAGAGGAGATTAGTTATCAAAGTACAAGTTTTTGACATAGAAACGGATGGTCTCCTCGAAGAACTAACTAAGGTGCATGTTGTGTCGTGGACTTCAGATGGAGAGAATATCCAACATACACACGACTATAAGATAATGCGTAAGTTCTTCGAGGAAGCAGATGTTCTTGTAGGCCACAACATAGTTATGTTTGATGTTGTGGCTGTTGAACGTGTGCTAGGTATTAAGATCAAGGCAAAATTGGTAGACACTCTTGCACTTAGTTGGTATCTAAACTATGACCGTAAGAAGCATAGTCTTGAGAGCTACGGTGAGGACTATGGGGTGCCTAAGCCTGTGATTAAGGACTGGCACTCGCTTACACCTGAAGACTACGCTCATAGGTGCGATACTGATGTTAAGATTAACTGGCGGCTATGGAAGTCACTAGAGATTAAATTAGGGAAGTTGTACGGATGGAAAGACAACTAGACGATAGTGCATGGAAGTTAATCGACTACCTTACGTTCAAGATGCAGTGTGCTAGTGAACAAGAGCTTACTAAGTGGAAGTTGGACGTAGAGCTTACACAAACGTCTTATGATGAGATTATGGCCCTCAAAGATGAGAAGGTTAGTCAACTAGCAGAGGCTATGCCACGCAAGCAACTAACTAAGATAGCAACACAACCAAAGATCATGTATAAGAAGAATGGTGATCTATCCGAACTTGGTCACAAGTGGTTTGCCTTGTGTAAAGAGTACAAGCAACCTAAGACTTCCATCTCTTTTGTTGTGAAAGTGGGTGAGGAACTTGGGAACCCTATTAGTACGAATCAGGTTAAGGACTGGTTGTATTCACTAGGTTGGCAACCACGGACCTTTAAGTTTTTACGTGACAAGGGTACTGGGGAAGAACGTAAGATTGAACAAGTACGTAAGGAGGGTGAACTGTGTGAAAGTGTCCTAGAGCTATCGGAGGCTGACCCTGCTGTAGATGTACTTGATGGTCTGGTTGTACTAACACACAGGGCAGCTATACTTAAAGGGTTCCTAGATTCTCATAAGGGTGGTTATCTAAAGGCAGGTATTGCAGGTTTTGCTAACACCTTCCGGTTTAAACACAAGAAGCCTCTGGCTAACTTACCTAGTGTAGATAAGCCCTATGGTAAGATCATACGAGGGGTGCTTACCTGTGAGGAGGGCGAGGTGCTGTGTGGTTCGGATATGGTTTCACTAGAGGATACTACTAGGCGACACTACGTTAAACCCTTGGACCCAGTTTTGGTGGAAGAGCAAAGTCAGAAAGGCTATGACCCACACTTAAAGATTGCTGTTCGTGCTGGTATGTTAAGTGAGGAAGATTATGAGTTCTACACAAATTATAAAACCTAATGGTGTCTCAGACTTGCTTGGTTACAAGTTCAACAGATTACAGGTTGTAGCGTATTTAGGTAAGGGTAAGTTTAAGAAGCACTATTGGCTCTGCAAATGTATTTGTGGTGGTAAAATTAAGCTACCTACAACCAGTATAAAAAGTAAAAACAAAACTTTCTCGTGCGGTTGTCTGCGTAAAGAAAAGATGCGGGTGAATAGGGCTGACCCTACAACTCATGGTCTCTATAAACATAAGCTATATTCTGTCTTTTATGCTATGCACTATAGATGTAGTAACCCAAAGGCGCAGAGGTGGGAATACTATGGTGGAAAGGGGATTTCTGTATGTAAAAGGTGGGGTGAGTTTATAAAATTCTATGGGTGGGCTTATGCAAATGGCTACAAGGAAGGCCTCTCAATAGACCGTGAAGACTCTAATAAGGATTACACACCTGAGAACTGCCGTTGGATAACTGTCGCTGAAAACACAAGGAGATCAAATGCAAAGCGAATCAAACCAAGAGAGGTACAACCGTATTCATGCAGTACGTAAGAAAGCAAAAGTTGTAACCTACAGTGCCATGTATGGAGTTG
>Ga0306872_100821_pt1 | contig 10702 bp, 8 predicted proteins | sample AntRauMeHopE1498_FD_190455 | JGI IMG/M metagenome (GOLD analysis project Ga0306872, IMG submission 190455) | Saline lake microbial communities from Rauer Islands, Antarctica - Metagenome Hop E1 #498 (v2) (version 2) | ecosystem: Environmental > Aquatic > Non-marine Saline and Alkaline > Saline ...
GAAAGCAATATTGAACAGATAAAGATTATAGGCAGCAAGTCCCAAGCTAGAAAAATTGCTGGTTCTAGCGCGTATATCGACCAAGCCCAAATAACGGTAGAAGCCTCTACCGACATTAATCAGTTAATGAAGACCATTCCAGGTGTTTATATTAGAGAAGAGGATGGAGAAGGTCTGCGTCCAAATATTGGGATCCGCGCTGCTTCTGCAGGTCGTGTTAGTAAAGTAACCCTGTTAGAAGATGGCGTAATGATGGCACCTGCGCCCTACTCGAATCCCGCAGCTTACTATTTCCCTACCGCGTTTCGTATTTCGGCTATAGAGGTATTAAAAGGCGCGCCTCTCCTGCGCTATGGGCCACAAACCACAGGCGGGGTTATAAACCTTGTTTCTACGCCAGTACCGGTAAAATTCGGCGGTGAAGTGTTAACGCAGTTTGGTGAAAACAGTAGCCGAGATATTCATGCCTTTGTTGGTGGCACAAACGGTCAGTTTGGTGCACTAATAGAAACGGTTCAGCGCAGCAGCGATGGCTTCAAAAACATTGATCGCTCACAGCGCGATGCCGGCTTCAATATTGAAGACTATGTAGCAAAACTCGAGTGGACCGGCGATCAAAGCAGTCTCTTGGCCAAAATACAGTATTCTGAAGAAACAAGTAATGAGACCTATTTAGGCCTAGCGGATGTTGACTTTCTCCAAGATAAGAACAGACGCTATGGGCTATCAGAAATTGACCGTATGGACAATTCACATAACAGCTACACCTTGAACTACAACTACGACATAAACAATGAGATCAGTATAAACGTGCTTGGTTATTACAACGAGTTTTCACGCAACTGGTTTAAATTAGACGGCGGTAACACTTACGTTAATGCCGCTAATAGCGGCGACGCTGAAGCACTTGCAATTTTGCGCGGTGAACTTGATGAAACGGGATTAAATTACAAAAACAATAGTCGAAAATATGAATCAAAAGGGATCGAGCTTAACGTTCGGTGGTCACTAGATGCACACGATATTGAATTTGGTATTCGCGATCATAGCGACGACATGGACCGCTTTCAGCCTGTCGATATTTACGATCAAATAAACGGCAGCCTCGTTCTTACGGGTACGAAAGCACCCACAGGCAGCAATAATCGATTTGAGGGTGCCGATGCAACCAGCTTTTGGATAACTGATCGCTGGCAAGTAACGCAAGCATTAAACCTTAACCTGATGCTACGCTACGAGGACGTTGAGTCATTTCGCAATCAATTTGCAGATGTTGAGCGTACCGCCATCGCCAGCACTCGTGCAAATAGTACAGATGAATTGCTACCGGGAGTGTCATTTACCTATGACATAAACAATGAATGGCAAGTCCTTGGCGGAGTGCACAAAGGCTTCTCTCCTTTAGGCGGCGGCGCTAAAGCTAACCAAGAGCCAGAAACCAGCAATAACTTTGAAGTGGGTGCACGCTACACCGTAAATGACTTATTTGCCGAGGCAATTATCTTTTACAGTGATTTTAGTGACACTACCCAAATTTGCTCAATCGCCAACCCCTGCGACAATGGCGCAGACTCAGGCTCATATGTGCTAGGCGAATCGCTTGTATCAGGCATTGAGTTTCATGTAAGTAACTCTTTTACATATGAAAGCTTTTTAATTCCCGTAGACTTTGCCTATACCTATACCAAAGGCGAAATAAGCAATGATAATACAACAGCAGGCTTATTTGATGGCGATGAACTAAGAGATATTCCGCAAAACGTGTTTAGCCTTAGGTTAGGTCTTGATAACAATGAAGGTTGGGCAAATTACGTTGTAGCAAAATATATGGATGACATGTGTGTATCTGTAGGTTGCAACCGCGGCAACAGTGAATTTGACAAAACAGAGTCCTTATTTGTAACTGACTTTATAAGTCGCTTTGACGTAAATAATGACATGACTGTTTTTCTTAAAATACAAAACTTGTTTGACGAGCAGAGCATCGTTGCCCGTTCACCACACGGTGCTCGCCCAAATAAACCACAAACAGCTTCAATTGGTTTAGAGTATTCGTTTTAAGTCAACAGGAATATAGCCAGCAACGGCACTATGAAGAACACGCCCGCAATATAGGCGATCCCATAGGCCTTTTGCTCGGCTACTCTCAAAGAAAGCTGATACGACAAGTTAGGCGGCCATTCTCGCCAAAAACTCACGCCATATATTAGCAATACCGCCATTGAATTGTACACAAAATGAACAAAGGCAATTTGCAATGCCAAGTTGGCATTCGGGCCGGTTATAGACAGCGCAGCCACTACCGCAGTGATACAAGTGCCAATGTTAGCGCCAAGTGTAAAAGGGTAAATAGAGCGCGCTGTCACAATCCCATTGCCTACTAGCGGTACCATTAGTGACGTGGTGGTAGAGCTTGACTGCACTAATACTGTTACCAACGTACCCGAGGCTATGCCTGATATAGCGCCTCGGCCTAAGCTATTTTGTAACATCTGCCGCGCGCGGCCTACCATAAGTGACTTCATTATTTTGCCCATCCATGTAATGGATAAAATAATCAGTACCATGCCAATAGCGATGCGGGCGGTGCCATCCCATACGGGTGACAAACTTTCGGTGAGTGATTTAACGGTGTCTATTATGGGTGAGGTAATTAATTTTATAGGATTAAAACCGCCTATATCAGTGGGCGAGCCAAAGGTGACAAAGGAGACTAAAAATGCGCTAGTTTTTTCGAGTACACCAAACAATATCTCAATGGGTAAAAAGATAAGCACCGCAAAAATATTGAAGAAATCGTGAATAGTCGCTGCGTTAAAGGCTCTTTGAAACTCTTGCTTGTTGCCAATATGGCCTAAGCTAACAATTGTATTAGTGATGCTGGTACCAATATTAGCGCCCATCATCATAGGAATAGCGATAGTAATAGGCAGTCCACCCGCCACCATAGCCACAATTATAGAAGAAACAGTGCTTGAAGACTGCAGCAGCGCGGTGCACACCATACCAATAATCAAGCCCAGTATTGGGTTTGAAGCATATTCAAATAAGGTGCTGGCATGCTCTTGAGTGGCCACCTTAAAGCCGCCACCAATAAGACCAACCGCGGTAAGCATCGCAAATATGAGCGCAATTAAGCAAAGCCAGCGAATAAACTTCGGCCAGCTTTGTAAGTTGTTCAAAACTTTTGAAGGCTCAATATGCGAAATAACCTCTTTTACATTGGCAATTTTGCTTTGATTCTGCTTTGAACTATTAGGCGGTGAAGGCATAAATATAACTCAATAAGTTAACGGCACTATAAACACCTCACGGTTGTACAGCACTTTTGTGAAGCTTTTATTAAACTTTGTATAATTTCGCTAACTATACGCAAAAAGACAAATAAAAAATACAAAGCGAGTCGCTTAGGTATGACTCAGCTCGCGTCGTTATTTCACCTAATATCCATTATTGCGTTAAAACGGCGCTGGAAATTGCTTGAATACAAGCGCAATCTCTTTTAAGCATTCTTCGGGCAGTGTAATCTCAAATGCCGCGATATTTTCACGTAGTTGAGGCATAGTCGTCGCGCCAATAATAGTGGAGGTCACGCCGTCAACTTGATCTACCCACGCAAGCGCAAGCTGACTTGGTGTTACATTATATTTTGCAGCAATGTCGCAGTAAGCTTTGGTAGCCTGCTGGCTTTGTGCATTATCGCGAAATAAACCATTGCGCTGAAGCATGGTCCAGCGGCTGCCTTTAGGACGCGCGCCGTTTGCATATTTACCTGACAGCATACCGCTGGCTAACGGAGACCATGGTAGGTAGGCGACATTCTCAAACACGCACGACTCAATTAAATAAGGCCAATCTTTGGCGTGTAATAAACTAAACTCGTTTTGAATAGACACTGGCGTTGGAATATTCATTTCTGCGCACAAGCGCAAGTAAGTATGAATACCCCAAGGCGTGTCGTCTGACAGCGCCCAATGCCGAATTTTCCCACTGTCGATGGCTTTTTTAATACCGCTTAAAATGTCACGCATACCTTCAATTTCTTCAGCCACATCGGTTGTTGAGGGTTTGAGTTTATTTGGCCAATGATTAGCAAAGTGCGGATGACTGCGATTAGGCCAATGCAGTTGGTACACATCTATGTAATCACTTTGTAGGCGAGCCAGTGAATCATCAATAGCAATGGCTATGCTGCTGCTTGCTATTGGGCTGCCGCCTCGCACATAGCTAAAGCCTGCGCCCACAATTTTCGTGGCAATAATGAGGTCTTCACGTTTTTGCTTGTTGCGTGATAACCAATGACCAATGTGCTGTTCAGTTTTACCATGCGTCGCTTGGGTAGGAGGTATTGGGTACATTTCGGCGGTGTCAATAAAATTGACGCCAGCGTCAAGAGAGTATGCTAATTGGCTGTCGGCTTCTGCCTGCGTATTTTGAATCCCCCAGGTCATCGTTCCCAAACATGCTCTTGAAACTGACAAACCTGAATTTCCTAGTGGTGAATATCGCATCGCTTTCCTACTAATATTTGAAAAATAAATGTTGAGCACGCTAAGACTCATCGGTGGTTAGTTACGTACTTGCCTATATTTAGGAACGTATTTTTTTACATTAAATACCATTTGCTCTTCTGTGTAGTAAGCGTAGGCACAAGGCCTCGCTTCTATAAAAACTATTTTGCCAAAACTTTAAGATGCGCAACCACACTTCGGCCCAGTGCGCTTAGGGCATAGCCGCCCTCTAACACTGACACAATATGACCATTACAGTGCTTATCTGCAACCATTTTTATTTGCTCTGTTAACCAGACATAGTCACCTTCAACTAAACGTAAGTAGCCCATTTCATCTTCAGCATGACCGTCGAAACCGGCGGATATGAAAATAAGTTCGGGTTTGAATTTATCTAAAGCCTCAAACCAGTGTGCTACTAGCAAGCGATAATCTTCACCGCCGGTGCCTGCTGCAATAGGCACGTTTAATATGGTATCACGCGTAGGGCCGTCGCCGCTAAAAGGATAAAAAGGATGCTGAAAAGAAGAACAAAACATAATTCGTTCGTCAGATTCCACAATATTTTGGGTACCATCGCCATGGTGGACATCGAAGTCGATAATCGCGACACGCTTAAGACCCATTACATCGAGCGCATATTTTGCACCCACTGCCACGTTGTTAAATATGCAAAACCCTGATGAATTAGAATACCCTGCATGATGTCCAGGCGGCCGTACCGAGCAAAAAGCGCTTTTCGTTTTACCCGCTAAAATTAAATCTACAGCGTCTTTTACAGCGCCTGCGCTGTGTAAAATCGCATCTAGACTTTTTGACATCAGCGAGGTGTCATCATCAATAAACACTCGCTCTCCTTCTTGCGTGGGCGCGCTGCTAATAACGCGGTCAACAAAGTCATTGTCGTGAGCCAGCTTCAAGGTAGCGATATCTATTTTATGCGAATTCGCGAAATGAATCACATATTCAAGACCCGAGGCAATAAGCTGATCGTTAATCTGGTGCAAGCGCGCAGATTGCTCAGGATGATCGTTACCCATGTTGTGTAGATTACATTTTGGACTGCCAATAATAGTGACGGTCATTGCACAGCGCCTTTTTCTGCGTTCTTGCTTTCATCACCCATGGCTGGACTGTATAGATAGCGCACTAGTTCTATTTCCCCAGGATCGGCATTAAACACGCGTTTAAAACCAAAGTGTTCAAACACAAAAATCATTGCTTTGTTTTCGCTTTTAACCATGGCGAACATTTTTTTCAAACCCCGAGCGCTGGCAATGTATATCATTTCTTGCAGTAAGCGCTTCGCCATTCCTTTTCCCTGATTGGTCTCTCGTGTCACAAAAGCCACTTCACACGATTTTTCGGGATATAAGTAGTAGCGCCCAACGGCTTCAATTCGGGTTCTAGAACCTTCTTGCTGCACAATGGTTAGGGCAATATCTTTTGATTGATCCACACTGACTAAATCGCAGGACTTTTCGCGCGTCATGTTTTGAGGAATATAATTATACCTCAACCTTAAGGTTTCTTTAGTATGTGAATAGAAGAACTCTTGCAGGCGTCTTTCATCGGAAGGGTTAAGCGGACGCAGGTAGAATTTTTCAGCGTCAATAATAATCGGCTGAAGCTGCATGTCACCAAACTCTGGCACGTCAGTTGGGAAATGTTTTTGATAATCAGGCACCCATAAATGGCGTCTAATCTGCTGTAACAAGCCTTCACGAAAACTAGGATGCGCAACCCGAATGAGCTCTAGAGCTCGCTCGCGGACGCTTTTTCCACGCAGGCTTGCCACACCAAATTCCGTTACCACATAGTGCACATCACCGCGAGAAGTCACCACACCTGCGCCTTCACTAATGTTTGCCACAATTCTAGATATTGTGCCGTTTTTAGCCGTGGAGGGCAATGCAATGATAGGTTTACCGCCTATGCTTTTAGACGCGCCCTCTACAAAGTCGACCTGCCCACCAATACCGCTGTGAAACTGATAGCCGATAGAGTCGGCTACTACCTGCCCGCTTAAGTCCACTTCAATGGCGCTATTAATAGACACCATATCTTTATTTTTAGCAATATTCGCTGGTTTATTAATATAGGAAGATGGATAAAATTCGACATGAGGATTGTTATGCACAAAGCGATAAAGCTTGTCGCTGCCCACACAAAAGCTAGTAACCGTTTTACCCGGGTGAAAGGTTTTTTCGCGATTGTTAATGACCCCTTTTTGCATAAGTTCGGCTATGCCGTCGCTTATCATTTCACTATGTACGCCTAGATTTTTATGGGTATGCAAATAGCGCGTCACAGCATCAGGAATTTTGCCTACGCCAAGCTGAATGGTTGCGCCATCGGTAACCAACATTGCTACATATTGAGCAATCCGGTCGCTGATTTTTGAGCCTTCAACCACCGTCATTTCCGGTATGTCTTGGGCATGCTCAATACAAGCTGAAAATTCACTTATATGTAAAAACGAATGCCCTGCGGTACGCGGCATCTTAGGGTTGATTTGTGCAATAATATACTTTGAATTACGCGCTGCCGACATCACAATATCGACCGACACCCCAAGTGAACAATAACCTAGTGAGTCCGGTGGTGATACCATAATTAAGGCAACGTCTAGAGGCAAAGTACTGTCGCTAAATAAGGTTGATATTCTGGAAAAAGAGCAAGGCGTGTAGTCGGCTCGACCTTCATCTACAGCTTGGCGAACCGCATCTCCATGAATAAAAAAGGTGTTTACTTTAAATCTATTCTTGTACTCAGGCAGCGCCCATTTGTTCTCACCGAATGTGGCAATGTGAATTAATTCCAGATCTTCTATTTTTTTGCCATCGGTAATTAAACTATCGATTAAGGCGTTAGGGACAGCAGCATTTGAACCAATAAACACGCGATTACCCGATTTCAACACGGTATGCCATTCAATCGCGTTGTTAAACTGTGATTTAACCATTTGCATGCAAACACCCCTTTATGTTTTATGAATTTTAAATATTTATACACCAGTATTATGGCTATTGGGGTATTTGTAAATAATACTAAGGTAGCCGATGTTTATTTCCTGCTGTTTGCTGTTTGCTTTTTGCTGTAATATTACAGTTATAACATAACTATAATAGGCACAGCATGAAAATCCTCGTTCGCAATTTAGCGCGTACTACTACGCAAGAAGAAATATCGGTATTATTTACGGCCCAAGGTGAGGTGACTGAGTGCACCTTAGTGCTTGATCAAAAAACAGGGGAGTCAAAAGGGTTTGCGTTTATCGAAATGCCTAATGAAGAGCAAGCACATACGGCGATTGCCACTTTGCATCATGCCAATATAGCGAATAATAAAATTAGAGTGAAGGCGGCTGACTAAGCACTTTGGCTACTAACAACTTTTTTTGCCTAAAATTCTGTACATTTTAGGCTCTGCTCACAGTTCGCTTAGCAGGGCGAACGCTACTTTTTCTTTCTCAACAAATTTACGCCACTGGCGCGCTGCTGCCCGGCTGCTGTTAAACTCCTCGGCCTTGGCAAGTTCATTTAAAGCATTTACAAAATCTTGTGTGGAATATAACGATAGGCCAAGCACCATATGAGTATCGCCAGGTCTGTCTAAGCTGCCTTTTGTAAGCGCATTATTTGCTGTGTCTATCGCTTTTTCAAAATGGTCTAAATTGTAATACAGCAGCGCTAACTGGGCATCGAGTTTGCCGTCGGTCGACAAGGCCGCCGCTTCTATCATAACCGGCACTGCCTTTTCATCTTCTTGCGCCGACTGCCAAGCCTGAGCTAAAAATGTCAAGTTACGCAAGTTTTCATCTAGTAAGCCTGTTTTTATAGCGTGGTCCATCAGCTTAGCCCCTTTATAAGGCACACCATGATAGTAGTAAAGCTGCGCCAAATTAAAGGTGTCTGAAGCCGAGTTAATGAAGCCTCTGTGATAGGCAATTTCCATCGTAGCGAACTGCTTTTCTTCTTGTTCTAATTCGCCGTACATACCGGCAAGCTGAATCCAATACTTGGGTTGTTCATATAAACGAATTAATTTGATTATGATATCTTTTACTTTTTCAGGCGCCTGCATTTCAAAGTAAATAGCGCGCTGCAGCACTAGCCAGTTTTCATCCGGTAGAAAACCGTTGTCTTCGTGTCCTTTAATGGCGCTTTCAATATAATATGCGGCTTCTTCATAAGCCTTGTTTTGATATAAAGCCTGTGCTTTCAAAATGTAATTTCTGGGGGGAATAAGGCCATTGTTAAGTGCTTCCCACCTTTCTAGGTAAGTAATAACATCGCTAAATTGGCTCTGCGCCATACTGAGCTGCGCTAAGCTGTATAGCGCGGTTTGCTCAAAACTAATGGGAATGGGCGATTGCGCCGCCGCTTCTTTGAAAGAGGCAATAGTGCGTTGAATATCGTCTTGTGAGTAATAGATAAAACCATAAAAATTGTGCATGGTTGCACGCTCTATGCTGTTCATGCTGGATGATTTTTCTTTTACAGCGTCAAGTACCGCTAAGGCCCCGGATATGTCACCTTCATCGGCTATTTTTTGAGCGCGCGCAAGCTGCTCATACACGGTAGATCTTAGAGCGGGGACTGTGCGCGTTTCTCGTTCGTTAGCGGATGCGTCCGTTTGCCCCATTGCGCCGGTTGATGAAGAACCGCTGATTTGGCCAGATGCATAAACAACAGGCACAACCATAAACACGCCAGTGATAACCGTAAAGCCTAAGGCACTAACTGTGCACACACTGAATGCTAGGGCGTTAAAGCGCGCTTTGAAGAATTGACATTGCATCATAGTTTTTGCTGTTAACTTTTTTGCGCTGATACAGCGTAACCAGAATGCTCGCGCCTTTTTTGGTACATTCACACTAAGTGATTGATAAAATCTCATCGTCATCTAATGTCGCCTTACTCAATCTCAAAGGTGATACGGTTTTGAACCCCAGCAACGGCAGTTGGCTCACCATTAACCATACGTGGTTTGTATTTAAACTTTATTACTGCATCTAACGCAGCTTGCTCAAAAATACCCTGCGGATTTGCTTCTACCACCACGGGGTTTTGCACCGCGCCTGTTTTATTCACTGTAAATTCAACGATTACATAGCCTTGAATGCCGCGCTGCATAGCCCTGCGGGGATAAATTGCCTGTACTTTGGTAATAGGCACATACTCACCGTCTCCCGAGTCTAATGAGAGTCCGCCGTCGAGCGAAATATCACTGCTTAGGTCGGCGGCAAAATTTAGGCCGCTTTGCCCACCGTCTGGTGAGGCTGCATCCATTTGCATAGCCTCCATTGGCGGAGGCGGCTCTTGAGGCTTGGGCGGTTTTCTGGGCTTGCGATCTTTTTGCTGCGTCTGCTGCTCGGGCTGTATCCGCACAAAATCGAGCACTTTACCTTGGGCAGGCTCAGTTAACGCACTGCCACTGGATTGAATTAGCGACTGCATTAAAAAAAACAGGCCTAACGTGATAAGTGCTGCAGCAGCAAAGGCAATTACATATCGAAACATAAGCTAGTCTTGCGTCGCCACAGCGGCATCGTCAATGCCAGCGGCCCTTGTGGCGTCTAGTACTTTCATCAGCGTTTCAGTGGTCGACTTTTTATCCGCCTGTATTACCACTGACCCCTGTGGGTTTTCGGCGTGAAGGCGTTCAATATTAGCCTGCACCGCGCGAACATCTATACGGCGTTTGTTTATCCAGATTTCATTATTTTCGCTTATAGCCACCAATATACTGGCTTTATCCTTTTTCACCGCGGTAGACGCTTCAGGCCGATTTACATCAATACCTGACTCTTTTACAAAAGAAGCAGTTACGATGAAGAAAATAAGCATAATAAATACAACGTCTAGCATAGGCGTCATATCGATGTTTGCTTCTTCTTCGTCCATCAAATTTTGAAAATGTTGCTTCATAGTATTTCCTTTATTTTGCTGGCTGTGTGCCATTTAGCGTTATTGCAAAAATAATCTTAAAATCGCGGTGACACTTGCTTAAGCATGCATTAACCAATATTTCTAACCAAGGGCAAAGCTTCTTCTAAGTGGGTGCGCTCGGCCTTTGATGTTCGCATTAGCCAAGCAGAGGCAAATACGCCAGACAGTGCGCCTACCATGCCGGCCATGGTGGGAATAGTCGCTTTTGACACACCCGATGCCATAGAGCGAGCGTCA
>Ga0306872_100828_pt1 | contig 10685 bp, 7 predicted proteins | sample AntRauMeHopE1498_FD_190455 | JGI IMG/M metagenome (GOLD analysis project Ga0306872, IMG submission 190455) | Saline lake microbial communities from Rauer Islands, Antarctica - Metagenome Hop E1 #498 (v2) (version 2) | ecosystem: Environmental > Aquatic > Non-marine Saline and Alkaline > Saline ...
AGACGGGTACTCGAGGAACAGCGCTAGGGCTAGTGGTAGGGGTGTCAGTAATGACGGCGTACATCGGCCTCTTTGGCGCGCAGTTCAAGCAGTATCGCAAGTATGCGCTAGGAGCATTGGCGTTGGTGGTCATCCTCGGGGCGTCATTTGTTGCCGCTCGTGACTCAGCGTTAATTCAGAGTAGTCCCAACCTGGCGCGTATCGCCAATATCTCACTCCAAGACCTAGAGATTCGTGGCATCATCTGGGGTATGGCGTGGGAAGGAGTGCAAGAACGTCCACTACTAGGCTACGGTCAAAGTAACTTCAATTACGTCTTTAATGCCAACTACGATCCGCGTCTCTACGCGCAGGAACAGTGGTTCGACCGAGCGCACAATATCTTTATGGATTGGCTCATTGCCGGTGGGTTCTTGGGACTGTTTGCTTACCTGAGTATCTTTGCTTGGTGTGTGTACTATTTATTGGTGCGACCACTCATCCGCAAGGACGACGATTCATTTACCGTGTTGGAGCGAGGAGTATTGCTCGGCTTGCTCGCTGGGTACTTCACCCACAACTTCGTGGTGTTCGATAATATCGTCAGTTACATCTTCTTTGCGATTATTTTGGGACTGATCAACTTCAGAGTTGGACTGGTACCCAAGCGACTGAGCAACTTCAAGGTAGACAATGCGCTGATTACTCAGTTCGCGGCACCGGTTATTGTGGTGCTACTAGGAGCAGCTATCTACGTGTACCACGTGCCTGCCATGCAAGCAGCGGGAGATGTGATAGATGCCTTTCGGGAGCAAGACGCCGACCTGCGACTGGATGCCTTTGAGTTGGCCTTGTCTCGCGATTCGTTTGCCCACCAAGAAATCACTGAGCAGTTGGCCCAGCAAGCCATGGGTATCATGGGTAGCGACCAGGTATCCGAAGAGGTCAAGGCTCGCTACGCCGCGGCCGCCGAAGCCGAGCTCGATAAGCTCTTAGAAGAAAAACCAGGTGACGCGCGGGTGCACGTGTTTGTGGGCAGCTACTACCGCTCACAAGGGCAAAGCCAAAAGGCAGCCGAACAAATGGCCCTCGCCCGACAGTTTTCTCCAGACAAGCAAAGTATTATTATCCAACAAGGATTCATTGCGCTGTCTACCGGCGCGGTTGAAGAAGCTCGAGGCTTCTTCCAGACGGCGTTTGAGCTCGATACCCGCAACCTTGAAGCGCGTGAGTACTACGCCGGGTCACTCTTTTATGTCGACCAAGCAGAAGCAGCGATTGCGCTGATGGATAGTGAAGCAGTCACCCGACGATTTGCGGCCAGCGACTTCCTGATTGGAACTGCCAATCAATTTGGGCAATTGGATTTTGTGATTGAACTGTACGAAGCTAGAACCCAGACCGAGCCAGACGGTGCGCAAAATTGGCGCACCACTCCACAGACCTGGGCATCACTCGCGTTCTTGTATTACCAAACCGAAAACAACGACAAGGCACTAGAAACCCTAGAGCAAGCGCAAGCAGTGATTCCTGAATTCGCGCCGACCGCTAGTTGTTTTGCCGAGAACATCAATAACGGCATTGAGCCACAAGAAGGCTGTCTCTAATATGGGTATGCAGATAGAGAAGAACGTTTCTCTAGGAGCACACACCACCTTACAAGTAGGTGGTGTTGCTGATTACTTTATCGTGGTGCGGTCCGAGGAAGAGCTGCGCGAGGCGTTGGCTTTTGTGCAAGCCGAGGGTCTGCCGCACGTGGTGTTTGGTGAAGGGACAAATCTGTTGGTCGGTGACGCTGGCTATCGGGGCGCGGTGATACGCAATCAGATCGTTGGGCTGGAGTATGCCGAGGCTGGCAACGTCGTGCAGATGACCTGCGGTGCAGGCCTGATACTCGACGAGGTGATAGCCGATGCAGTGTCTTGCGGATACTGGGGACTAGAAAACCTCAGCGCCATTCCAGGTACCGTCGGTGCCACCCCGATTCAAAATGTCGGCGCCTATGGCGTGGAGGTGTCGCAGCTGATTACGCACGTGACGGCCATTCATGCCCAGACGCTAGAGAAAAAAGTCTTCGACAATACGGCTTGCGGGTTTGCGTATCGGGATTCGTTTTTTAAGACGACTGCCGGTAAGGAATGGATTGTGATTGACGTTTCGTTTGCGTTGTCGAGCGTACCTTGCCCCCAGCTTGGCTACGGCAGCCTGCAAGCACTACAGACAATGGAGGACATTTCTCCGCTGACGATACGCGCCGCCGTGACCGATATCCGTCTGACCAAATTCCCCGACTGGCGCAAGGTCGGGACAGCCGGTTCGTTTTTTAAGAATCCGATTATCACAAGCGAGCACTACCAGACACTCCACGCCCAGTACCCGGACCTACCGGGCTATCCAGCTGCTGCCGGCCAGACTAAGGTGTCGCTTGGTTGGATACTCGAACACATCTGCCAGCTCAAAGGATTTTGTAAAGATGGGGTGTGTCTGTACGAACACCAAGCCTTGGTCCTGATAAATAAAAACGCGCAACACGCCACTGCAATAGAAGACTTCGCGCACTTAGTGGCACAAACCGTATTTGAAAAAACAAAAATAAAAATAGAATGGGAAGTTAGAAAAATATAATCGCTAGATTATATTTTTTTTTGCAAATTTTTATCCCCAAAAAAAAGTGTCAAAATGAATTGTACTTCTGCATATAAAAAGTAATAATAAGAGTAAGCAAAAATCTTCTCCCTCTGTCTGTTCTTTGAAAATGAGAAGGTGATGCGGTCGAATATTACTCACCCCAAATTTCTCATAATTATGCCAACAGCAAAAAAACGAGTAACAAAAAAGCCAGCTAAAAAAGTGGTAAAAAAAGTTGCTAAGAAGGTAGTGAAGAAAACGGTAAAAAAGACAGTCAAGAAGCAGCCAGCTAAAAAGGTGGTTAAGAAAACGGTAAAAAAGACCGTAAAGAAAACTGCCAAAAAAGCGCCAGCAAAAAAGGTAGTGAAGAAAACAGTGAAGAAGACCGTAAAAAAAGCCGCCCCAAAAAAGAAAAAAAAGTAGCCACCGCGGAGACGGTAAGACGTCTTCGCGTTAAGCTCATCGCATAATCGCCCGTTTGGGCGATTTTGCTTTATGTTTGAGCCAAAAGCGCGTATACTAGGCGCATTATGTCATTTTTCGATAAATTTTTAGCGCCCCCATATGAGAAAGAACTTAAGGGAATCAATCCCATCGTTACAGCGGTAAACGCGCTGGAGGAAGAATTTTCTGCATTATCAGATGAAGAATTACCAACTAAATTATCAGAGTACAAAGCCCAAGTAACCGAAGGAGCGTCGATGGATTCGGTGTTGGCTCCCGTGTTTGCCTTGGTGCGTGAATCTGCCAAGCGAACCCTCGACTTGCGGCATTACGACGTACAGATTGTCGGTGGGGTTATTTTGCACCGCGGCAAGATTACCGAAATGCGTACCGGAGAAGGAAAGACACTCGTCGCCACGCTACCAGCAACCCTCAACGCCTTGACCGGACGCGGCGTGCACGTGGTGACGGTCAACGATTATCTAGCCCGACGTGATGCGGTATGGATGGGACAGATTTATGCCAAGCTGGGTTTGTCTTTGGGTATCGTCAATCACGAAGCATCATACCTCTACGATGCCAATCACGAAGACAAAGACGCTGAGCGAGATGAAAAAGGATCGTACAAAGTTGTCTATGAATTCTTGCGACCCTGTACTCGACAAGAAGCGTACGCGGCAGATATTACCTACGGTACCAACAGTGAGTTTGGGTTCGACTACTTGCGTGACAACATCGAACACGAAGCTAGCAGACTGCGTCAGCCACACCACGCGTACGCCATTATCGACGAGATCGACTCCATCTTGATTGACGAGGCTCGAACACCGCTCATTATTTCGGCTCCCGCCGCCGACACCGAAAACCTCTATCCCACCTTTGCTGGCATCGCCGCCAAGCTCAACAAAGAAGAACACTTTGCCGTCGACGAAAAACTAAAGAGCGCAACCCTTAATGACGCTGGCATCGAGCTAGCGGAAAAGATGCTTGGTATCGACAATATCTACACCGAAAAAGGCATTCGCTACGTGCATCACCTCGAGACTGCTGTCCGAGCCAAAGCGCTATTTGTCAAAGACAAAGAGTACGTGGTGCGAGAAGGTGAAGTGGTGATTGTAGACGAGTTCACCGGCCGACTACAACCAGGTCGACGCTGGTCTGAAGGTCTGCACCAAGCCGTAGAAGCCAAGGAAGGAGTGACGATTCAAAAAGAATCCAAGACCTTTGCATCGGTTACCTACCAAAACTACTTCCGTATGTACGAGAAGCTCTCTGGTATGACCGGTACCGCCCTTACCTCTCAGGAAGAGTTCTATACGGTGTATGACCTGGAAGTTATTCCCGTACCGACCAACCAAGAAGTAAAGCGCCTGGATAGAAACGACCTTATCTACCAAAATGAATCAGGCAAATTTAAAGCGATTATCGAAAAGGTAAAGCAAGTACACGCCACCGGGCAGCCAATGCTTATCGGTACCGCTTCAATCGAATCCAACGAGCGTCTGGCGACTGCCCTTACCAACGCCGGTATCGTGCACCAAATGCTCAACGCCAAAAATCACGAACGAGAAGGAGAGATTATCGCGGCCGCTGGCAAACCCGGTGCAGTAACCTTGGCTACCAACATGGCTGGTCGAGGAGTCGACATCAAGCTGGGTGGTCCTGACGCCACCGAAGCACAGGCTACAGAGATTAAGTCACTGGGTGGATTATTCGTCCTTGGTACTGAGCGTCACGAAGCTCGTCGTATCGACAACCAGCTTCGCGGACGAGCCGGCCGACAAGGAGACACCGGTGAAACCCAGTTTTTCGTCTCGATGGACGACTCATTGATGCGCGTATTTGGAGGCGCCCGAGTGCAGGGTCTGATGGGTAAATTCAATATGCCCGAAGACCAGCCAATCGAAATGAAAATGATTTCCAACACATTGGAAGGAGCCCAGACAAAAATCGAAGGTTTTCACTTCGATTCACGAAAGCAGATTCTGGCTTACGATGATGTATTAAACGCCCAACGAAAGACCATCTACACCCGTAGACGCCTACTCTTGGCAGATGACCCTGCAGAGCTACAAGCCGTACTACAAGAGCTCTACGCAGCCTTCCCAGACGCCCAGCAAGCTGTAGAAGCCAAGCAGGCCGAACATGGCGACGAAGTATTCATGAATATCTTCCGTCGCTTGATGCTGCAAATGATAGACATGTTGTGGGTTGAACACTTGGAGGTAATGGGCTTTACGCGTTCGAGCGTGAGCTTGCGCTCATACGGACAACGAGACCCGTTGGTAGAATACCGCAAAGAAGGAAACCGACTCTTTAAAGAAATGCAGGAAGCAGTATTCGTACGAGTAGCAGAAGTACTCCCACGCGTACAACCACAAGCCATCGCTCAAGAAGATGCTCGACGCAAGCAAGAAGCCGAAGCAGCCCAAGCGTTGGCCGGAGCCAGCAAAGAAAGCGTCAAGAAAAAATCCGGTCCAGTGGTGAATGAGAATACCCCCGGCCGAAATGATTTGGTAACCATCACCGACGGCACCGAGACTAAAGAACTCAAATACAAAAAAGCCCAGGAGTTGCTCAAAGCTGGCTGGAGTATCGTGCAGAAATAAATAGCAACCAGTGTACAAAAATCGCCTCACGGCGGTTTTTTTTATTTGAACTTTTACGCCAAGGAGTTTACAATGTACCCATGACATTAATTCTTAGAGTTTTATTCAACGCCCTGGGCTTGTACCTGATTGCCGAATTCGTAGCCGGCATCAACGTGACCGGTCTGTATCCAGCTATTATCGCTGCCGTGGTGTTGGGTATTCTCAATACCATCATCCGTCCTATTCTGTTGGTGCTGACGTTACCTATCACCATCATCACGCTGGGCTTGTTTGCTTTTGTGGTCAATGCGGCCTTGTTTCTTTTTGCGGCTTCATTCATTGATGGATTCTCAGTTGATACCTTCTGGCACGCATTACTGGGCTCATTACTGATGAGTATCATTAGCGCCCTTGGTAACCGTTGGATAAGCCACGAGACCAAAAAACCAAAAGTAGAGTACAAAGAAGTGCGGGACTGATTGCATAATATCTTTATATACGGTACTGTTCCTCACATATATGTTTGTTGATGAACTAAAAATCTATGGCAAGGCGGGCGACGGCGGTAAAGGCGTTGTTCGTTGGCGTCATGACAAGTATCGACCCAGAGCTGGTCCAGCCGGTGGCGACGGCGGAAACGGCGGGGATATTTACGTGCGTGCGGTCAAAGACCTCAACCGACTATCCAAGTACACGGGTAATAACTCCTTTTCGGCCGAGCTAGGCGGCGTTGGTGAAAGCGAAAGCAAGGCGGGCAAAAACGGTGCTGATTTATATATTGATATTCCCGTTGGGTCGCACGTAACCGACATCGATCGCAACCGAACATTCGAGCTGGCTACAGCTGGAGAAACCCAGCGCATTCTCAAAGGCGGCGGTGGTGGCCTTGGAAACGAATATTTCAAATCATCAACCAACCAATCCCCAGACCAAGCCACCGACGGCAAACCAGGCGAAGAAGGAAACTTCCTGATCGAGGTGTCCCTCGTGGTGGATGTAGGATTAGTCGGCCTACCCAACGCTGGTAAGTCGACGCTGCTCAACACAGTGACCAATGCTAAGTCTCGTATTGGTGCCTATCCATTTACGACGCTTGAGCCACACCTAGGCGACCTCTACGGCAACACCATTGCTGACATTCCTGGCCTTATCGCTGGAGCAGCCAGCGGCAAAGGTCTCGGTCACAAGTTTTTGCGACACGTCTCTCGTACCAAAATGCTTCTACACTTGGTCTCTTTAGAGCACGAAGACCCCCTAGCAGAGTATTACACCATTCGCCAAGAGCTATCCCAGTACGGTGAAAACCTTATCGACAAGGAAGAATGGATTGTACTTACCAAAAAGGACCTTGTAGAACAAGCTTTTATTGATAAGGTACTCAAAGACCTTGCCAAAACTGACAAACGTGTCTTTATTGTGTCGCAAGATGACGCAGAATCATACAAAAAGGTGAGTGATGCGCTAAGTACACACCTCAACCAAAAAGCAACGACATAATAGTTTGTCCGTAAGTTGGCAAACAGCTAGCAGAAAAACGTGCCGTGATGCAAAAAGCACCACGGCACATTTTATAATAAATAAAACTTGTCACACTATCGGCAGAAACGTACAATAGTGTCACTTTAATCGGTAATAATTTTACACATATATATGTCATATACCCCAACCATCGGACTCGAAGTGCACGCCGAGCTCAACACAAAAAGTAAGATGTTTTGTGGCTGCAAAAACGAACCGCACAACAATGAACCCAACGCAAATATTTGCCCAGTGTGTATGGCACATCCCGGAACACTACCCGTGCCCAATGAGCAAGCTGTCGAAATGGTGCTACTGTTTGGGAGAGCGGTAGCTGCGCAGGCGGCGACATATTCTGAGTTTGATAGAAAAAATTATTTTTACCCAGACATCCCTAAGGCGTATCAGATTAGTCAGTACGCGTTTCCGTTTTTGACCAAGGGAACATTGCATGGTGTCGACATCACTCGGGTGCACCTGGAAGAAGACACCGCTCGAAGTCAGCATGACAAAGGCTCCACCAGCCTGGTCGACTTCAACCGAGCCGGAGTACCGCTGATGGAATTAGTGACCGAACCAGTCATCCATGATTCCAAAACAGCCGGAGCCTTTGCACGCGAATTACAACTCTTACTCAGAACCCTGGGCATCTCCGAAGCCAATATGGAAAAAGGGGAGATGCGGGTAGAGGTCAATGTGTCAGTGAGTAAGACGGCTGAACTTGGTACCAAGGTAGAAGTAAAAAATCTCAACTCATTCAAGTCGGTAGAAGGAGCACTCGAGTACGAAATCGCCCGACAAATAGAAGTGCTAGAAAGTGGCGGGGAACTGGTCCAAGAAACCAGAGGCTGGGATGAGGTGCGACTAAAGACATTTTCCCAGCGAGCCAAGGAGACTGCCAAAGACTACCGCTACTTCCCAGATCCCGACATTCCAAAGATAGATGTACCAAATCATGCACCATTTAGCACAACTCGCCTAGACGAGAAAATGCCCATTCTACCCAACAATAAAAGGGTATTGTACCAAGATATCGGATTGCCGAGTAATCTAGTAGAAGTGATTATCGCGACAAAAGAGGTAGACACTTTCTTCTCAGGTGTAGTAGCACATACGACAGAACCAAAGGTCGTACAGTCGGCAGCAAACTATTTAACCTCAGATGTATTGTCACTAACAACCGACGGTACAAGAGCCCTGAGTGACCTCAGAGTAGATCACTTCGTTGAACTAATGAGCATGCTCGTCGAAGACAAAATTAACTCCAGAGTGGCTAAGGATTTGATTGTGGAGTTGTTTGGAAGCGATACTGGCCCACTTGAGTTAGCTCAGAAGCATAACTTGCTACAAGTGTCAGATACGTCGTCATTACTACCAATGATTCAAGCAGTTATTGCTGAAAATCCATCAGTCGTAGAAGAATACAAAGGTGGCAAGGAAGCATCAATTCAATTTTTAATTGGACAGGGAATGAAGAAGTCCAAAGGTTCTGCCAACCCAGCTATTCTAAAAGAGATGCTGATAGAGGAACTAAAATAACGTTTTCTCGGATACCCAAGAAGTAATACACCTCACAAAGAGGTGTATTTTTCTTTTCTCTGATAGAATATAGGTAATATGGATACGGTAGTTCTTGATGGAGTTGAGTATATTACCGCAGCTAGTGCTGCGAAGAAATGTAAGTATACCTCAGACTACGTGGGACAGCTTTGTAGAGCCAAGAAGATTGATGCCCGATTGGTAGGTAGAGCCTGGTTCGTGAACCCTACATCATTGGTTGCTTACAAACAAAACGTACACAACGAAGTCACCTCCACCTCCACCTCCACAGACAACAAGGACATACATAAAGTAGCAATCGCTATAGTACAAAAGCCAGATAAAGAAACAGCGTCAAAGGCTCAACGCACATCTGTAGGGGCAGTTATCAAGAGCAAAACCTTCAAAGCCTTTGCCGATCAAGCAGCCAGCCTGCCCGACAGCGGTGAGCGAAAGCTGCATGTTACTTACGAGCGTGACCAAGAGCAGCTAATGCCAGTCATACACCGCAAGCATACCCGTCCAGCCAAAACAATCAGAATAGAAAACGCCGGCGCACAAAAGATTCGCATCAGCGGAGGTAAGCAACACACGACTTATAAGGCAGACGAGATACCGTCTTTTGCATTATCTGGCAAGTTAAAAGTTGAGCCGTTACTAGAAGCAGATAGCCAAGTTGAGGCAAAAGAATCAGAAAATAAAGTCGAAATTAAGCCGAACAATATAGCTATATCGGCAAACCAAGATAACAATACAGCGCCTCTAGGTATCACAGCCCCTCGAATAAAACTAAAGAAAAGCACGGATGTAGGCACAAAGCTGAAGATAGCTACCAGCCAAGACGAGCTCGAAAAGCCAACCGCTCAAAATGTACATCAAAAACCAAAACAAACCGGCGCACTAAAAAATAGTAGTAGTGTGGCTACCACGGTATCGTTCACACCTGCCATCGTCGCCAATGCAAAACCAAAACCAAAAACCAAAGTGACACCCCGACCACGCAAAGCCTCGTGGATAGTACTAGCATCACCACTGATATTTACCGGGCTGGCGACCTTGATGGTCGTCGCAATTTTTGCGGGTAGTAACACGACTGTAATTTCGGATCAGTTACTAACCTCAGAAATCACTTTCAACCTGACAAATTTTATGAATATTTTTTCCGAGTAATCGGTCCGTTCTTATACACACCCACTGCATTTTTTTGGCAGGTTTAGCTTTATAATTAAAGTTATATCGTATGTTAGCTGAAATTGAAATTGACGGAAAAACATTTCTCCCTATCAAAGAGGTTGTGAGCACTTCTTCGTACTCCCGAGATTACATTACCAAACTCGCTCGTGACAAAAAAATCGAAGCAACACTCGTCGGTCGTCAGTGGTTTGTGGAAGTCGATTCTCTGCAGCGTTACGCCAGTCTATCTGCCACCGAGCAAGAACTCCGCAAGCATCAGCTCAGTGCGCAAAGAAAGCGTGAGCAAAAAATCCACGCTGCTTTACAAGAACAACGGACACAGCGTGAGAAGAAAGTGAATTCATTTCACACACATTCTTTGGTCGCCGCGTCTTTTATTCTTGGCTTTGGTCTGCTTGGTGGCGGATTGTCCTATGGCCTAGTCAACGACTACCCGTTGTTTCAGTCGGTTGTCACGCACAAACAAATTGCAGTACCAGCCAAAGCCGCTGATGCTTTCGCCCTACAAAAAGCAGTGGTAAAAACCCCAAGCGCACCAACACCAACACCAACACCTTCAGTAAGCGAAGCCGTTGTGCCCAGTGACGCAGAATCAATCCGTACGATTACCTCACTGGGAAATATAGAGGAAGGCATTTTGCTCCTGCCGCGCGTGGGCACATCGACCGATCTAGCAATGACGGCATTTTCCGATAACGTAGAAGTACGTCAGTCGGCTGATGGTACGGAAGTGATTGTGCAGGTTGATACCAACGGTCAGCCAATCGGAAACCCCATACCGTTTGTGCGAGT
>Ga0306872_100830_pt1 | contig 10681 bp, 4 predicted proteins | sample AntRauMeHopE1498_FD_190455 | JGI IMG/M metagenome (GOLD analysis project Ga0306872, IMG submission 190455) | Saline lake microbial communities from Rauer Islands, Antarctica - Metagenome Hop E1 #498 (v2) (version 2) | ecosystem: Environmental > Aquatic > Non-marine Saline and Alkaline > Saline ...
CAATGAGATTAAAGATGTATCTGTGATTGGTGGCGAAGATCTAGATCCACCGAGATTCGGAAAGGTTGCTGTTGCTGTGAATGTCGAAGGAGGAGTGACTCGTGAGAAAATCAACCTCTTCACAAATTATCTGAGAGATAAAACTCCTGTATCTACTGGATTAATCTTTCTTCAGCCAGAGTTTACATATATCTCACTGTCTGCAAATGTTTTTTATAATCCGAACAAGACAAGTAAATCAGAAGCACAACTAGAGAATCAGGTTCGAGAGATACTGAATGCCTATTCTGCAACTTCACTTGATAAGTTTGGTGCAATCTTCGAGCTTTCTAGAGTGACTTCACTTATAGACGCAAGTGACAATTCAATCAGTAGTAATACGATTCTTGTTGATCCCTACATACTGTATTCCCCACAGACGTCAGTAGCTCAAAGTCCTATCTTCAAATTCGAAGCACCGCTTCTGAATCCATATCCGGTTGTTCGAGAAGGAAACCCAGAGACGTACGAATCTGTAGTATTGAGCAGCCCGTTTATCTACGAAAATACAAGAGCAATCTTTGAAGACAATGGCTTGGGCGGTATTCATATCCGCGAAGAATCAAACAAGCAGCAAGGAATACCAACCTTCATACGAAAAAATGCCGGAACAGTTGACTATGCTGCTGGCTCAGTAAGGCTTTCACACTTCTCTGCAGAGACACTACTGAATGACGGTATTCGAATCTACGTAAAGACGCAAGAGCGAAACGTAACTTCTCCAAAGTCAAGAATACTTCAACTCAGAGATTCAGATCTCACAATTAACATTCGAGAAATAAGCCGTAATGACAGATAATCTTCTAGAAACACTATCCGGTGAATCTGGCTCAAATTCTTTTGCAATAGAAAGTCAATTTCCTTCTCACTATAGAGAAAACGCAAAAGAGCTTATTGATCTTGTAACAAGTTATTACAGATTTCTAGAGCAAGATAGTTCACAGGCTACATACAATTCTAGAAAGATGTACAGTTATCGTGATGTCGATACTACGCTAGATAGCATGGTGACTTTCTTTAAAGAGAAATTCTTGAATGGTCTGATAGTGGTTGAAGATGAAAGATTTATCGTAAAGAATATACTTGATCTATATAGAAGAAAAGGTAGTAAAGAAGGCATTGAATTATTCTTTCGCTTATTCTTTCAATCTGAAGTTTCTGTCTATTATCCTTCTGCTGATCTATTTAAATTGTCAGAATCGAAGTGGTCATTAGATCGTTACATTCAACTTGATGCATCAACTGACAGAAACCTTCTTGCAGATCTGACGGGTGTGCAAATCTTCGGAAGTCTCTCAGGTGCTTCTGGCATTGTCGATTCGATCTTTCTCGTAGAACTTTCCTCGTCTGTAATACCTCTACTGTTTCTAGAAAATATAAGAGGTACATTCTCAACGGGTGATAGTATTTTTACAGATTCAGCAGAGTTCTACTACGGATTTATAACTGGCTCTGCAAAGACTGTTGTCGTAGATGATTCTGTCTATAGATCTTCAGACAATAAAGTAGGTGATACAGTTGAACTCATCTCCAGTAAAGGTGCAATCACTGCAAAAGGAAGAATTTCAGTTGCAGATACCAGCGACTCAGGCGAAATTGTTCAGACAGTCGTTACTGGTGGTTACGGATATTCTATAGCAAACACAGATATTCTTTTATCTGAACAGGTTCTGTTCATCCCGAATACGGCGACTGGACTTTATGAACTCGGTGGCATTATAACTCAGACAAATTCTTCTGGAACTTTAGTAACTGGTACTGTAGTAGGTCAGAACATTGATTCAGTAGGTATTATCGTAGATCAAACTGTAGCAGGATACACTGCCGCGACTCATATCTTCGAAGCTGGATACGACATTGCAGATCCTCTCTTTCCTGCTACTGCCCGCGAAGTCATCTTTGCTTCTAGTGTAAATAGCACTGCTGGGTCGAACGTGGGTACCATAACAGGCACAGAAAGTATTTCTGTGATTACAGATATCATAGGAAACTTTATTGACGTGCCTCTCGACGCAACAGACTATTCTGCGCACGTGGAAGCAGATGCACAGATGAGCGGAACGGTTGCAAACGGCACTGTAGTTTCTCTTACGACAGCACTGAATGCCGCATTCGTGCCTCTAGCATTAGAAATTGGTTCAATCAGCACTCTCAGAGACATTGAACCTGGTAGCGGATACTTCACGGACGTATTCATTCTGGCTGCAGATTCTTTTGTTGGTCCATTCAACAAACAAGACCAGATACTCATTCTCACAGATGAAAGCGCCCGTCTCGTAGTGGGAAATATTGTGACGCAGACGAAAACTGTTGTAGGATTCTTTTCTACAAATACAGTTACATCTCGTGGCCTTGTTACAGAGGTAACTGGAAATCAAGCTACAGTACAAAGATTATCATTCGAAGGATTTAGTACTGCTGCTGACATTCTAAAAGAAGGATCTTCAACTCCTCTTACAGTAGCTTCGATATCTACAGACTTAACATCTGCACCTATAGGTAGAAATGCTAAGTTACGTGGATCTGCTATCTTCGGCGCAGGAAAAATAAACTCGATAGATATAACAGATAGTGGCGTCGGATTCTTGGCCAACGAAACTGTTACTATTCTAAACACCCAGAAGAAAAAAGATATAGAAAATCTTCTAGCACTCAACATATCTTATAGAGATGAGTTCAATGAGCTGAAAGTAGTTTATGGGCACACGGATGACCGAGCAGATATGATAGCAAAAAGATGGGATCTTGCTGAAGTCTTAGTGGCTCTTGAAGAAGCAGTCGCCGGAACACAGCCAGGATTAGCACTGTTTGGTACTACGCTTATTGGTGGAAAATCTCTTGGAGACGTAGATCAAGATTCTGCTCTTGATGCAGACGATGCACTACTATTTGATGATTATATCGGTAACAGCACTGATGCAACTTGGAGAACAGATAACGCATCTGCAGTAACTTATATAGAAACTATTATGTTCCCATACATGGAAACAAATTATGCTGCGTATCTAGCCTACGGTACATTTACAGAATCTGTTTTGGCTATTGCGAATGCAAAGATTTCAGGACTGATAGCAACCGAGTTCCCTGAGAACATAACGAAATATACTCAAGATCTTGCTCTCATAGAAAGCAACGGCGACGCAACTGCGTCCATCACGTTGGGTGGCCAAGGAACAACTGCCGGAAGATGGACTTCCTTTGAGTCGCAAACAAATCAGAAGAAAAGACTTCAGGACAGTTTCTTCTATCAAGATTTCTCCTACGAAATAGCAACTTCTACTGCGACAGATCTATTTGAAATTCCCTTTAAGCAACTCATGCATCCGAGTGGACTGAAAGCTTTCTATAGATCAGACAAGCAAGAAATAATAAATACTAACGACAGTATTACTACAACATTCGTCTTGGAGGTAAATGATGAGTAGAGGATTCATAACCGACTTTATATCTATGGGTGACCTTTGGTTTCTGGGCTGTAAGCCAACTCCATTAGCTGCCAATGTATTTGAGAAATCAGATTTTAGATTAAAGCAGTTCATGAACAATTCTGTTTTCGGAATCAAGTTAGGTGAAGAAAATCTTTCCTATATGATTCCAAAGGCCACTTGGGTACAGAATAGAGTTTACGATTTTTATGACGACCGAGCTAATATGCAAGATGCAGATTTCTTCGTCACCATAGATCCGATAAACAGCGACAATCCATATACAATCTTCAAGTGCTTAGAGAATAATAATGGCGGCCCGTCTACTATAAAGCCAGTTTCAGTTGACTATATTAACCAGACCACAGGAATCTATAATCTAGTAGATGGCTATATCTGGAAATATATGGGTAGTATTGCGCCGGCAAGCTATGCAAAATTCGGATCAGCAAATTTTCTTCCCGTGACACCTGAATTTGCAGTTACGTCTTTAGCGAATGACGGATTGCAATCTATACGAGTTGAAAATAGAAGCGCAAACATCGGCTATAGAAAATTTACTGCAACTGTTTCTGCTGCTGTTTCTGCTGGTACGGTTTATTCTGTAAATATAGAATCACAAGAAAACTTTCCGTTAAACATAATAAATCTTTTTGCTGGTATGAGTCTCTTGTATAGTAACAGTTCAGGTGAAAATCAGATCCGTAAAATTCTTTCTTCCGTTTACGTAGATGCAAATACTACAAGGCTCACTATAGAATCACTCGGCGAGAACTTTCCTGTTCTTGACACTACTGTGACGATCGTTCCTTCAGTTTCTATTCAGGGCGACGGTTCCGGAGCAAAGGCTTATGCTGTTGTAAATGCTTCGACTGGATCTATAGAAAGAATTCAGATACTTTCCGGCGGTACAGATTATACTGTAGCATCTGCATCTGTATTCAATCCTACCTTCTTCGTAGAAGCAAATCCCGGATTCTTAAGATGCACATTAAGACCAATTCTTTCTCCCAAAGAAGGCCACGGATCTAATATCTTTGAAGAGTTATACGTAGATGCAATCGCAACAGCTATTGAAATTAGAAGTACATCGACAAATTCTATACCAGATTCAAATGTCTATACAGCTGGTGTAATAGTAAAATCTCCTCTTTTCGTAGCAAACACGGATGCAAACATAAGTACATTCGACAATCGCCTTAGAATAGTTCTGACTCAGGTTGTTCCTGCCGGCATTCAGATCGGCACACTCGTAGAACAGACCGTTGGTGGAGTCGTTATCAGCGGAATCATACACGAAATAGAAGGAAGTACACTTTACCTCACGAACTATACTGGTGATTATTCTGAAGAATTCATTCAGTCAAATACGATAAGAATATCGAACCAAGTTTTCAGTATAAATAGTATTACAAAATCACCCTTCATACAGGGTTCAGGTATGCCACTTTATGTATCTGAATTTGCACCTGTATCAAGAACTGCAGATAAAAGCGAAACTGTGCGCATTATAATAGATTTCTAAGGATGAAAGTAACCGATGAGTATCAAAACTGATCTTAACATAGCGCCATATTTTGATGACTATGATATTTCCAAAAAGTACTACCGCGTTCTTTTTAAACCCGGCTTCGCAGTTCAGGCTCGCGAACTTACGCAGATACAGTCTACTTTACAGAATCAGATAGAACAATTCGGTGAAAATATCTACAAAGAAGGTTCAATCATTAAGGGTTGTACATTCTCTGAATTAAGAAATCTGCAGTACGTAAAGGTTGTTGATGGCATTCGTCCAGAAGATTATGTCGAAAGAACCGAAGTCAATACAGATACTAATGTAACAGATGAGTATTACTACGAACTAGAAGACGATACTGGTCTCAAAGCCCTTATTCTTCAAGCACAGTCCGGATTTCAAAGCAGAGCACCTGACCTTAACACATTCTTTATCCTCTACCTGAATACTGGTATTGATGGATCTACCGAAAAGAAAAAATATTCTGCGAATGATACGATACAGATTCGCGAATTTATTATCAGATCGCAAACTGTGAATAACGTGGTCGTGGAAACTACCATGAATCAAGGCATCGTAAACACTACTTCCGTTGCTGGCTTCTCGGATCCAATCGGTGATTCCTTTGGTCTTTCAGCAGCAGAAGGAATTATTTTTCAGCGCGGTCACTTTCTTTTTGTTGATGGGCAGACAATTGTTCTCAAAAAGTATATGTCCGAGACTGCCGACGAATTTACGATCGAACCAAATGCTATATCTGCCGGTTACATCGTAGACGAAAACATCGTGAGCTCTCAGCAAGATGCCTCGCTCCTGGATAATTCTCTCGGTTCTCCGAATGAGAATGCTCCCGGTGCAGATAGACTTGTTTTGGTTCCGAGACTTGTCTCAAGACCAACGCCAGCCGCAGAAGCAGATCCCGGTTTCTTTATTCTTAGAAGATACGAGAATGGCTTTGCAGTAGAGACGAGAAGTGCTACTCAGTTTAATTCTATAGCAACTGAACTGGCGAGAAGAACTTACGAGGCACACGGCGACTTCGTAAAGAAAAAGTTTGACTTCATAGCAAGAAAGAATGCGCAGAATGGCAACTTTGTCTTAGAGATGGGCGAAGGTTCTGCGTACTCAAAGGGATTCAGAATAACAAACGATACTAAGAGATTTTTTGATGTACCTGCTGTAACTACTGTCGAATCTATTACGTCACAGCCTATAAACTTCTCATATGGCGGTTATTGCAAAGTTCTTGCCGCTACTGGAAGAATTACAATAGGAAGTTTACAGAACGTTGCTCTACTCAATGCGGCAGACGCTACAATCGGAACAGCAATCGTAAAAAATTACGAAGCAGGAAAAATATATCTGTTCGGTATAAGAATGTCTGGTAGTAATAACTTTTCAAATGTAACATATGTCAAAGAAGGCTCTGCATTAGGAAAAATAGAAATAGATCCTAAGATTGTAGACTCATCGAACTCAAAGCTTCTGTTTTCTTCTAACAGAGCTTTTGTAAATTCATTTTCTGACGTCACGTTTTCTGTTCGCAGAAGTAAAATAGTGCCTTCTTCTTCTGGAGATATTACAATTGAACCGGCGGCCGGTGAAGTTTTTAACACAGATTCCCTTAGAAATATTCTAGTAATCATAACATCTACAAACGCTACTGCGACTATTTCTACAGCGACAATAACTGCCGGAAATCTTGTTCTTGATACAGACGCTCCAACGGAAGACGTTACTGTATATTACAATGTAAATCTTCCAAATCAAGATTCCAGAGTAAAGCAAGTATTCGACATTTATGTCAAGACCACTTATGCGAATGCGCAAAGATTCTATACACTTGGTATTCCTGATGCGATAGAAATACTGGAAGTAAAAGATTCTTCTGGTGTTGAATACATGAACAGCTTCAAGATAAACAGAAACCAAAAAGATGACTTTTACGATCACTCGTATATAGAAAAAATTCCAGGCTCACTTTCTCCTGCAGATAGTGCGGTCCTTACAGTAAAAGTAAAGGTCTTTAGAGTTGACAGTAGCGTTGAAATGAACTTCTTCACGCCTGATAGCTATGTCAACATCGATCATACATACATACAGAAGCACGAAACACAATCTGGTCAGGTAATAGATTTAAATTCTTCCATAGATTTTAGACCCTACAGAATACCACTCGCGACATATTCTGCGACCGCCGGAAACGCAACTACTATGGCTGCGGGTATTGGTTTTACGAATGATAGTACTCAGCTTTTTGACAGCAATTTAACATTTGCTATACCTTCTGCAGATACAAGTGGAATTGTAGATATTGATTACTACGGTGACAGAACAGATTATATAGTTGGATCATCGAACGGTAGATTCAGATATATTTCTGGTGATGAAATAGCATCAAACTCTGTTTCCATAGATAATTCAGATACAACTACGATTGCTGAAATCTATGTACCTGGATTTCCTTTGCTTGCACCAGAAGAAGCAAATAAACTTAATAGAAAATCAGAAACAATTCAGATTCAAACTCGATCCGTAAAAGCATATACGATGAAGGATATTGATTCTATATCTAAAAGAGTTGATCGCCTCGTGTACTATACAACCCTTACTGCTCTGGAAACTGCAACACAGAATTTACTTATTCTCGACGCAAACGGATTAAACCGGTTTAAGAATGGTATTATCGTAGATCCATTTAATGATCTGATGATAGCAGATCTGAGTGATCCTACTTTTAATGCCGCAATAGATACTACAGAAAAATCTTTGACTCCTTCTGTTTCGCAATTCCCTCTTGCGCTGAGATCAAAAGCATTCTCTGGAACGCAGACATATATCGACGGAAAAGTTGTGTCTCTTGCTTCTAGCCAATTGGTCAGATTTATAAGACAACAATATGCTTCTGGCTTCAGAACATGCACAAGTAACTTTTACAGTTATGTTGGTTCTGGTCAACTTACGCCAAGTTATGATGTTGCATACGATACTGTAACTACGCCAGTAAATATAGATTTAGATTTTGCAACTCCTCTAGCAGATTTTGCTGATGCGCTGAGCGATTTTATACCTCTCACCACATCTGCAACTTCAAGAACAGGATTTGTTCAAAATGCTATCAACAACGGAACATCTATAACTACTACTTCAATCAGTACATTCCAAGATATTAGAAGGTCACTTGAAGTAGAAGCGGGACAAACTGAAGAACAATTTGTCGGTAACTTTCTTACAAATGTACAACTCAAACCGTTTATGAGAACGAGAGATGTATCTGTTGAAGTTTACGGCTTGCGCCCAAGTACCCGACACTATTTCTTCTTTGACAATGTTCCTGTGAATGACTCTGTTGCACCTGCGGCGCTGAGATCTGACCTCACAGGGCTTTCTGCGGAAAACATGACCATACCCATCGGTGCACCGGGTACCGCTGTTACAACGAATGCCAACGGTGAACTGTTCGCAGTGTTCACGATACCTGAAACAACTTTCCTCGTGGGTGAAAGAGAACTTATGGTTGCAGATGTTTCCGATCTTGGGAGTATCGAAAGCGCATCAGCATCACTTGGAAAATTCAAGTATAACGCGTATAACTTTGCCATGGAAAACAGTGGACTTACTGTTTCAACTAGGGTTCCAGAGATTGCCGTAAATACTACTACAACGAACAGAACGGTAACAAACAGAACAGTAGTTGCTATACCACCACCACAAGAAATAAGGGCGACTTTGACGGGGATGGGCGATGGCCCCGGCGGGGATCCACTCGCACAAACTTTCTTTATCAAAGATCAAATGGCTCAAGGTGCAGATGCGCTTTATGTTGGTAGATTAGATCTGTATTTTAAGAGAAAGGGGCTCACGAACGGCGTTACCGTAATGCTTAGAGAAGTAATAAACGGTTATCCTTCGAATCAAATCTTGTCATTCTCTAAAAAGCATCTTAGATCAACTGACGTAAATGTTTCTGACGATTCTTCTGTGGCAACAGTTGTTATCTTTGACGCACCTGTAAGAATGGAACCTGAAAAAGAATACTGCCTTGTGGTGATGCCTGATGCAGCAGATCCTGATTATCTTATCTTCACGCAGAAGGTCGGAGGAACGGATCTCATCTCCGGTGGTGCTATGAATTCTGACTGGGGTGAAGGTGTTCTGTTCACATCAACCAACGATAGAGCGTGGAAATCTTATCAAGATGAAGATGTTAAATTTGATCTTTACAGATACAATTACGGCACGGAGACTGGAACAGTAGAACTTGAGACAAAGGATGTAGAATTTTTCACAGTAGAAAGTGTAATAGGAAGATTTACCAACAACGAAACTGTTTACGCGTTTACTGAAGCATCATCTGTTACTTATCCTGTAGTATTAAATACGACAACGAATGTAGTAACCGGAACTGGTCTTACAAACTATGACGTAGGTGATACCCTGTACGTAGAAAATGGCTCCGGAGTTAAAGATATTCTGAGAGTGGTAACTGTAACAAGTGCTACGCAGATTATAGTAAACAAACCCCCACTGTTCGCGGGTTCATTTAATTCGAGACCAATTGTATCCGGTTCTGTATCTTACTTTAATCAGAGAAGAGCAGATGTACTTATACTAGAAAATTCTTCTGCAAGAGCAGATAGAATCTTTGAAAATGACTTCATCGTTCGCGGTCTTTCATCTAATACAAGTGCTACAATCGTCTCGATAGATAACAAACAGTTGAGCTACATACAGAATATGATTAATACCGTTACTGATTCTGACACGAGTATAGGTATTGCAGTTCGATCTGTAGATCCTCTCTTCCCAGATAACACGCCATATGTTGAGAATTTTAGTATATCTGATAAGAAATCATTCTCTAACCGAGGCTGTGTAGTATTCAGTAAATCAAATGATGTGACTGGTGTTAAGAATCTTAAATTTATCTTAACACTCAAGAACAATGATTCTGTGACAAACACACCAATCATAGATGTAGAGACCGCTCAAATCTTTGCGTACATTTATAATGTAACTAATGATTCTGCTACTACTTCTAAGTATATATCTAAGAAAGTAGAATTAAGAGAAGGCTTTGATGCAGAAGATTTTAGATTGTTCATCACAGGATATAGACCTAAGAATACAAATATAAAAGTATTCGTGAAGTTGAAAAACGAAGCAGATCCAATATCTCTTCGCAATAATCCTTGGATAGAATTAGAAATAATAGAAGGAGTTGATCTATTATCTTCTGACTCAAACGAATCTGATTTTAAGGAGTTTGTTTATTCTATACCTTCTGCAAACAAAGCATCTGATATTGCTACATATACGAATGAAACTGGGGTTTATACTAGATTCAGATCTTTTGCAATAAGAATTGATTTACTTTCTACCACAATTTCAAGGGCACCTAGAGTAAAAGATTACAGAGGCGTTGCATTTGAATGATACGTGATACATCATCAAATGCACTCCTGGAAAATAACAGAGAAAATCTTGCAAATTATCGCAGAGATAAAAATAGAGATATAGAAATAAAAAAGTTAAAATATGAAATAGAAGATTTAAAGCAAAAAGTGAGTTTTTTAATCATGGAAGTATCAACTTTAAGGACAGATAAAGAATGACCAGACCGAACATCGCGGAAATCTTATCTACTGATACATTTGGTGTATTATTAGCTAGAACAAATAGCCTCATAGAATTAATTACT
>Ga0306872_100833_pt1 | contig 10659 bp, 14 predicted proteins | sample AntRauMeHopE1498_FD_190455 | JGI IMG/M metagenome (GOLD analysis project Ga0306872, IMG submission 190455) | Saline lake microbial communities from Rauer Islands, Antarctica - Metagenome Hop E1 #498 (v2) (version 2) | ecosystem: Environmental > Aquatic > Non-marine Saline and Alkaline > Saline ...
GTGATGTAAACAATGAATTGTAATCAATGATAGAATTATCGTAAAATGCGAGAGAAATCCCACTACACTGACGAGAGCATATTCTATTCATACAAGATATACACGGTGTATAGCTTGTATAATGCCGATTTGTTGTGGACATAATGAATTCAAATGCTTTTAGATGGTTTTTAAAATCTATACGAAACAAAGAATTGATATAGTTTACAGCATATTCAGTGGTATTTGTGTTATAGACTTTATTATCTACATTTTTTATGGTTGAATGAAATAATTCCCACGATAAAGTCCTGACCGGACTGCTGAGTATAGCATTTAGACATTTCTTATTACAAGAAATCATTAGTTCTTTCAACGCTTGATCCATGTGTGAGTATAGTGTATAGTGAAAGTGTGTATAAAAAAAAATAAAGTAAAAATCAATTTTTGAATGAGATAAGAACGAAGATAAAATGTAAACGTTTTAGAGAGAAATGTGTTGAAGTAGACTGGAACAGTGGGTCTACCAATATTAGTAGAGTTGACAAAATGTGTGAGATAGTTTGATTCCACATATTTAGGTAAGTTGATTTATAAAAAAAAGGTGTAACCTCCCAAAAGATAGTTTTTGTAATTTTTTATGGTGTATTATCGCCTGGAGCTTCGTCGTTCGTCGTAGGCATCACTCCAGGCCATATAACTTTTGCAATGTGAAGAGCAAAAGCATTGGTGTTCTGTCTTGGACGACCAAAGTTCATTTCCTTCTGGAATGATAGATTCACACATATCGTTGGAGCATATTTGTAACTCGATTCCCGGTAGATATCTCCAAAATCCGTAGGCCATGTCTTCAAAGGCCTCCTCCAAAATAGGGAGGAACGTTTTCTTGTGATGGCGTTGAAGAAGTTCCTCTAAACAAGGAATAAAGTTGGGTCGGTGTTCAACAGAGCACAAATATATTTGAGTTTGGAGTTCATTCGGGATAATATCCCATAAACTAGACATGGTTTCTTTTCTCTTTCTCTAAATATATCCATTTAGGAATTATGAATCAATTTTACAAATAAAAATAGACGGTTCTCTCCCAAAACACTCTTAGCCAGTCGTCTTTTGTATCAAGCTTCTTAGACGAATTCATCCCAATAATCATCAGGTACGTCGTAATCCAGATTGGTTACTACAAGATTTAATGACCCATTCGTTACTACAATATTGTTTTCGACTTCATCGTTCTCAATATTGTATTCAAAAGGACTTTCAACACAATCAAATAGATACTTCATCGTTTCCACTGGGAGTAATAAAGTACGCAAATAGTCAAGCGTTTCAGTTGGACCAATACCGGAACCAGTCCAGAATTTATCGGAACGCCATTGGATTACACGCGGACGTATTTTGTAAATAGCGATTTCTTTCAGCGAAGAAGCAAAATGGAAGCGATGGTCGGCGGAATACGTGTATATTTCATTCCATAGTTCATTAGGAAGAATATTCCACAAGGTTGTCATCGTTATTGGGTAAGATTCAGTATAATGAATCAATTTTAAAATAAAAATAATCGATTTGTCTCCAAAAGACTCGGCTAGTCGTGTTGTAGATACGAATAAATATTCCGCAATACATCCGCATTCAAAAGGTTGTTTTTGTATGTCTTGAGAGCGAACACATTGAATCCCCACGACTTGGTGGTCAAGAAAGCGTGAAGCCATAAAAACTTTCTTTTTTTGTTAATGACATTTGGTGAAAAGTTTGTTCTGACTAAATATTTAAGTTCACGGATGCTATAAGCATTCATTAACTTTTCTTCTTCAGGTGTGAAGTGAAAACTATAAACGAGCTTGGCAATTTTCTGAGACAAATTACGCTTGTATTTGCTTTTAAGTACGCCTTGACTTGAAAACAAGGAGTAATAGTTGTTCCACGATGTTTCTCGGTTGAAATACTCGAGCCAGTGAAGTTTACATTCACAACAAGAACCACACCCACAGTCAGTATCATAGACTTGTTTGGCGATCCACCTGTAAGCAATAAGATAATTTGAAAAGTCTGCATATCCATGTTCCTTGTACACGCGTACCATATCATCACTTAGAGGATTACCTCTCGGACCACCAAATCCACGCATTTCGGTCAATTCAAAACATTCTCGGAACAAACTCCACGAAGGAACCCATCGCATTTTTTGTGTAGACATCTTTTCAGTCTACATAAGATAAAAAATATTTCAATTTAAAAAAGAATGAATTGCATCCAAAAATATTTCTAGAGACAAAAATCTGAATCTTTTACAAAATACTATAATTTGTCTCTAAAATATTTCTTGTAAAGAGTATGTCAAAGTGCTGGTTGTCGTAAATACCAGAGATATTCGAGAGTAGTATTTGACCGAATGGCTTGTCGTATTTTCTGTAAATCTCAATAAAAAATAGAGTAAAACGTCCATAATGAACGAAAGTATTCGAAAGTATTCGAAAGTATTTGAATGTATAAAAAGATATACATTCAAACCATTTATACCTTGGATTTCTTGCTCTTCACTTCTTTTGGTTCCTTAGGTTCTTTTGGTTCCTTAGGTTCCTTAGGTTCCTTGGGTTCTTTTGGTTCTTTAGGTTCCTTAGGCGATTTAGGTGCCTTAGGTGGTTTTGATGCTTCCTTTTTTGTTTTAAACTCTAACACCATAGACGAAAGTTCATCATCCGTTTTGTCGGGTAAATACATCTTCAACACATCAAAAGCGGTCTTGTATTGAAAGTGTAGAGAAGAAAGATTAACAGGATACGCCATATTATAATAAAATAAGGGAATTGTTTAAATGGGTTTATCAATATAATATAAGTTTTCCTTGTTGGGTTTATACAAAGGAATATTTAACGAAATCTTGCTCTTGTATAAGATAATTTTTTTGATAAAGTCAGGTGGTACATAGGCTTTCAAGTTGGGTTGGTCTTTGTATACTCCAAAAATGCGAGATTTTTGGAGAAAGGAAGTAATGGAATGCCACTTTCCAAATACTTGGTGCGTAATGTGTGTTCTGAAATCGGTCGAAGTAAACGATAGCCCGCGATTGGCCATCCGATTGGCAATGACAATGATATGCTTGCTAGGTATAGAATCGATAATCTTAGAAATATTATTTTCAGAGACCATGTTGGACTTCCCGCGTCTATATATTTTTTTTTGTGTAGAAAGCACAAGAATAGGTAGGTCAAACTTCAAAGACAATATTCCCGCTTGTGAATGCATTTCAGAGACAAAGTTAAACTCGCTGATGAGCAAAATACCACCGTCATTAGCCGTGAAATCGTCCACAATAGGTACATAATCTGTGGTTCCGCATTCATCATATGGTTTATTAAGATAGTTTACTTTTTCGATTCCATAATAATCCTCTGGTGGTGTAATGCGGATGATTCGGTCAAATATTGGTTTGTAGCGGAAAGGTGTAGCCGTGACATGGAATTGGTTGGTAGATAAGGGAAGCAATGGATTGTGACGGGTAAGGTCGGATTCGTCCATAATGAGGGAGAAGTGTAATGGCGGAATGTACTTGCTGTATTGGTGCGAGTTATTCATAAGGATAGTGACCTTAGCCGAAGGGTTTTGTTGATATACGGTAGAATATGAAATGCGCTGAGTATCCATACGTTGTTTGTATTGTTGTAACACAAGAAGACTATTCTGTATGATAAGAACACAAGGTAATGTAGATTGTTGAATAAGGTTGAAAATCATAGATGTCTTCCCCGATTGTACTTGTCCGTAAACGAGTGAGACATTTTTCTGATGAAATGTAATGGACGGTGAGGTCTTAAGAGTCCGTATGACCCTATAAGACCCGGAAAACATAGCAATCAAGTCGAGAAGGTCTTGTGGAAGCATAGATGGGAGGGTGTATTAATTCTCCCTGTAAAATGTTTCAATTTTAAAATTGAATACTCTATAAATAAATCCGAGTCATTTCTTAAAAAACAGACTCATTTATTATAAAAATTGAAATGAAAAAATAAATAGAACAAGGCTAACATGATGAATAACCTAAAACACGCGAAATACCTCAAATACAAGCGGGCAAAGAAAGTCCGCGACAAGGCGAGGCGTCTGGACCGTCGCTCGAAAGAATACGCCCAGGAACCCATCAAGGAGTGCGTGACCTTCTAATCCGAATATTCATTTATAACCTGTGGGAACGTTACTCACGCCTTATTTTTATTGTAGACATAAAAAAGTCTCGACCCTTTTATTCATCAAAATCCCCACGACTCAAACAGGGTGATGTGTTTGGGGTGGAAACGCTCTTTCATCAAGGCTTCGGCGAGCGCATCACGCGACGCTTTCATTTCTTCGTAGTCGTACCTGAATGCCTTTGGATTTTCCGACAAGGATACCCAGCATACTTTGCCTAGGTTTTCTTTCAACAAAGGAATGGCGTTTGGATTGGCTGACAACATCATCCAGTCCACCTTGTCCATATTCGATTCCAACAAAGGAATGGCGTTTGGATTGACCGACAACGAATCCCAATTGACCTTGTCCATATTCGATTCCAACAAAGGAATGGCATTGGGATTGGACGACAATTGGTTCCAATCTACTTTGTCGAGATTGGCCTCCAATAAGTGAATTGCCTTTGGGTTTTCAGACAATGAACCCCAGCATACTTTGTCTATATTGGCCTCTAACAAATGAATGGCATTGGTGTTGTACGACAACACCCACCAATCCACCTTGTCCAGATTGGCCTCCAACAAATGAATGGCGTTAGGGTTGATTGACAAAATCCACCAATCCACCTTGTCCAGATTGGCCTCCAACAAATGAATGGCGTTGGGGTTGACTGACAACCTATCCCAATTGACCATTTCGATGTTCGATTCCAACAAGTGAATCGCATTTGGATTGCCTGACAACCTATCCCAATCGATCTTGTCCAGATTGGCTTCCAACAAGTGAATCGCATTTGGATTGCCTGACAACACAGACCATTCCACCTTGTCGAGATTCGATTCCATCAAGTGAATCGCGCTTGGATTGGCCGACAAACTAAACCAATTCATTTGTTCAAGGCGTTCGTTCGCTAAAAAGTTCATGATATCTTACGCCGTTTGGATATCATTTCAATTTTCAGGTTCGTCGTTTCATTGGTGAAATAACCTCAAAAAATAGTCATCCAATCCCGCGACTCAAACAAGCGGTCGGATTGGTGGACAACTCACACAAGTCCAATTTGTAAAGTTTTTTGCGACGTTGTAAAAGATTAGTTCTGAACCCAGGAGACAAAAAAAAGTAGGGTCGTCACCCATCCTTTTTTTTTGTTTTTTTTTGTTTAATCCAAGATAACTGGCTTGTTCTTGGTGGTCTTGTTGAGAAACACCTTCCAGAAGTACGGTTGGTCGGTAGAAGGGTTGATTCTCTTTTGGTCTGGCGCGAGCTTGAAGAATGCCTGAGGTCCGTCCAACTTGCTCCATTTTCCACCACCCATTTCCGGGTCGACGTACATATCGTGGAAGTGTACGAAGCACATTTGGTAGATCTTTCCATTTTTCTCCATAGGAACCATTTGAACGTTTTCAACACACTCGCATCCAAACAATTCGTTGAACACGTCAGTGACCTTTTCGTCAGTCACGAAGGACATCATATGCGGGATACAAAACGATGGGATAGACATGATTAGTTGTAGGCGTTTATTTCTAGAAAAAATCTATTTCAATTTTTATAACAACGTTCATTTATTGAAAAATTGATTCGATTAAATAGTTACAATTCATTATTTGAATCATGCCCCGATATTACGAAGGAGACATAAATGGCGAGTTTACATTTACACAGCCGCACTATTGTATGGAGCAATATGGAGCCATATGCGTTGGACAACGAGTTTTATTCAATTGTGGATGTTATGACGATGGATTGATTGGGGATAAATATTACAATGACTTCAACGAGATTAAGCACATGTATTGTGAAAATTGTTTCGAGAGCAAGAAAGATGCAAAATCACATTTGGAACCAGATGAAAAGGTGGCTGACCTGGATGGTTTAGTAAACTTTATCATAACACGCCAGGCATTTGTATCATTTGCTAAACCGGTGCTCCAAGAACACACCATGTCCAAAAACGACGCCGACAAAAAGAGAATTATGGCGGATGTAAATATTTTGAAACAAATAGAAAAATACTTTAGCGAAAATGACAATAATATTTGTTCCTGGGTTAGCGAAGAAGAAGGGCCATATTCGTCCGTTCCGGATGACTAGGAAAAGCTTTGAATAAGCAACAAAAGACGAGTAGCTAACGCGAAGAGTCTTTTGGGAGAGAATCGTCTCTTTTTTATTTGATGACAACGATTCACAAAAACGCCCCACATAATTGCTCTCAAGTAAAAAAGAGACGATTCTCTCCCAAAAGACTCTTCGCGTTAGCTACTCGTCTTTTGTTTGCTTTTTTTTTTGTTTAATATTTCCACACGTCATTAGGACTCAAATGAAATTTGTTCACGTAGACCTCTTGGAGGTGCTGATTGTACCACGCGCGGTCTCGCTCATTACTTGTCGCGATGTTTGAGATACACTTCCGAAATGGAACCACGACCACATCACGAAAGTAGTCGCTGTCTTTGCGAACCAGCTTTTTGTAGAAATTGTCGTCTTCGTACCAATACACCACCAAAACAACCATCTGGTTGCGGTCATCATAAGAAGATTCCAGCACATCAAACACCCCGGCATTTTGTTCGTCTACATGACTGATAATAATCTCAGCCGCCATATCGCTCTCTAGTACGGGTAAATCTTGCGAAAGAATCATATTGTTTGCCAGACTTGAATAGGGTAGGATTTTTATTTCAATTTATAATCCTACTGGCTTATAAGACGCGCATACGAAAAAAAAGTAGGGCCGTCACCCATCCTTTTTTTTGTTTTTTTTGTTTTTTTTTGTTTTTACGCCTTCGCCTTCGCATTCGCCTTCGCCTTAAGTGCCTTGTATTGCTTCTTCTCCTCTTCCGTCTGTGTCGCTTTCTTGGCTTGGAGCTTCTTGTATTGCTTCATCTCCTCTTTGGTCAGACCGCTCGGAGCTTCAGGTGCCTTGGGGACTTCAGGTGCCAGCGGTGTTGGATACAACGTCACGGTCGGTAGCGTTGGCGTAGCGTCGTCTCCAGACTCCGCCTCCTCGAAGCCGAGAAAAGCGCCCTCGTCGTCAGACAACTCGTCCACAGCTTGCTCGTCAGGTTGCTCGTCGACTTGCTCGTCTTCCGGCTTTGGGAGAGCCATGTCGAACTCCTTGCGCCACTCCTTGCGAAGAGTTTTCAGCTCGGCAACGGTCACGTCGTCGCCTTGCTCGCGTTCCTTGGCCTTGACGTAAGCGTTCTTCGCCTTGATTTTCGCCTTGTCTTCGTCCGTCCATACACGCGGAGGTGGCGGGACCCGTTTCGTCTTGGGCTTGTGCTCCTTGTCGTAGGCGACCATCGCTTCCTTGATGGCTGCCTTGTCGTCTCCGTGTTGCTCGGCTTGCTCGTCGCGGTACTTCTTGCGCAAGACCTTCGGGTCGTCTTCGGGGAGCACGATGTCCGCGAAAATTTTCGCCATGCGTTCAGCGTTCACCGTGTTCGCGCACATCGCCTCGACCAGCTCCTTGTACGACACCCGCTTGTCGGCGACGGCCGCCTCGATTTGCTCGAAAGTTGTCATGATTGTAGGTTGCGTGTTCGTTCGTTCGTTCGTATTGTTTCGCCAGCCTTTTCCAGTTGAACTTTTTCATTTCAATTTTGTCGACCTTGCGCGGAGACGCACATAACTCGACGTCAAGCATGATTTACTTGAGGTCAAGCATTTATTTGACGTCAAGCATGATTTACTTGACCTCAAGCATTTATTTGACGTCAAGCATGATTTACTTGACCTCAAGCGTTTTAAATTAAATTGAAATGAAAAAGTTCAACTGGAAAAGGCTGGCGAAACAATACGAACGCAAACGATTTTACAAACAAACGCACTGAAATGAACACGCTCGAGTCGGGGCTCCTTAGCGGGAACTTCGTTATCACGAACTCAAAACTTAAGGCTCGCTACGGCAAAAAACCTTTTATCTTTGGCGACCGGCAATGGTCGAACCTTTCGGATTGGGTCAAACGCGAAGTCGACGCGCCTACGTTCAACATGGAACTTCTTATCACGAGAATGGCGCACAAAGATTGTGAACTGCGATGGAAAAACCAGCGAGTATGGATGGGTTACATTCTAGACGCGTCGCGCACCGACAACTATATCGTTCCTAGTAACAAAGGTGAAATCGAAATAAGCAAGGCACCAAGAATCCGCGCGCGCACCTACAAACAAGGTATCAGCCTTCAAGAGCTGACGCAAATCCTCCTAGACCATCGGGACAAAATGGTGGAATGGAAGAAGGCGGAACCCGAACCCGAACCCGAACCCGAACCCGAACCCGAACCCGAACCCGAACTGGTAATCGAAGACAATGGCGAGTTGGATGACTGGGAAACGCTTGAAGATTAAATATCAAGTAACAAAAGACGAGTAGCTAACGCGAAGAGTCTTTTGGGAGAGAATCGCCTCTTTTTTATTTGATACAAAGACGAGTAGCTAACGCGAAGTCTTTTGGGAGAAGCTCTTTTTTATTTAAAAATTGATTTAATGATTTCTAAATGAATATATTTAGAGAAGAAAGATAAGAGAAAGATAAGTATTTACCAAATCATGCCAGTTTGCTACTTTTGCCGCAAAGTCGGTCACACCGTGCGGCAGTGCCCAACTTGTCCTCCGTGCCACTCCTGTGGGGAAAAAGGACATCGTAGCGAAAAATGCCGTTTTGTTGCCAAACCTATCGTGGTCAAGTCAGTTGTTTCCAAACCTCCCCCTCTGGGTCGTATTGAGGATTGGGATGTGGAGATCATCGATTATTCAAGTATGAAGAAACAATCGTGGGTTGAAATGGACGAGGATTTTCTTAATGCGACACCACTATTCCACTAAATTTTGTGATGACAAAAGACGAGTAGCTAACGCGAAGAGTCTTTTGGGAGAGAATCGCCTCTTTTTTATTTGATGACAACGCCAGTTTTTTCGGAGTTGACACGACCATGAACGCATTAAGCGCGGATAAAGCAAGTGGACCATAAAATTGAAATCGAAAAATAGAAGCATTAAACGTCCGCCGAACTGAAAATGTACCTAGATTTAGAAGTCCCGCTCCACTTGTTGGATTGGAACTACGTGTCCGCCAACCCCAGCGCGATTCGCTTGTTGCAAGCCAACCCCGACAAAATCGAATGGTCGGGGTTGTCGAGAAACCCAAACGCGATTCACTTGTTGGAAGCCAACCCCGACAAAATCGACTGGATATGGTTGTCAGCAAACCCAAGCGCGATTCGCTTGATAGAACAAAATCTCGACCGGGTCAATTGGGAGAGGTTGTCGCTTAACTCCAGCGCAATTCACTTGCTGGAGTCGAATCTCGATAGGGTCAATTGGTATGCGTTGTGCTCCAACACGAGTGCGGTCCACTTGCTGGAACAAAATCTCGACCGGGTAAATTGGGACAGGTTGTCGCTTAACTCAGGCGCGATTCGCTTGTTGGAAGCCAACCCCGACAAAATCGAATGGTCGCGGTTGTCAGCAAACCCAAGCGCGATTCACTTGTTGGAAGCCAATCCCGACAAAATCGAATGGCTCCACTTGTCGGGAAACCCAAACGCAATTCACCTGTTGGAGTCCAACTTAGACAAGGTCTATGATTGGACATTGTTGTCGGGAAACCCAAACGCGATTCACTTGTTGGAAGCCAACTTAGACAAGGTAGAATGGGACGACTTTTATTCAAATCCGTGCTCAATTCCGTTGTTGAACGTTGAGTTCAAGCACTGGGGCGACGCGTACCACACCATTTGGGAGGGGTTATCGTCGAATCCGAAAGCGTTTGGTTACGACTACGAAGCGATGAAAGCATCTCGCGCGTTACTAGCCGAAGACCTAACGAATGCGTTCTTTCACCCCGACAACATCAGCAAGTTCCGCCGCTTGGGTCTTGAGCTATCTGAACGTTGGGGGATTTAGAAAAACAAAAAGGTCACACACGGTATGCTTCACCTTACAGCCCACACACGGTATGCTTCACCTTACAGCCGAAAAATAGGGACAAACCCATTTTTTATACTCATTTATCAATTTTCAGACTCATTTCTATAAGCGGACTAAAATAATGGGCAGACACTCCAACCCTATTTTTTTAGGCTGTAAGGTGTACGTGTGCGCTTAATTTTCGACCTTCAAGAGGACTCACAGAGATCGAATCCACCATTTCTGAAGACCTCATGAAGGAGCGCTTCCACCCCAAACACATCGACCAGTTCGAATCGTGGGGATTTGATTAATAAAACAAAAAAAAACAAAAGACGAGTAGCTAACGCGAAGAGTCTTTTGGGAGAGAATCGCCTCTTTTTTATTTGATACACAAATGCTCAGTATTTCGGAGTTGCTCCCGACCATGAAAGCATCGTGATGTGCCGAATACTAACCGTGGATAAAGCAAGTGGACAATAAAATTGAAATCGAAAAATAGAAGCATTAAACGTCCGCCGAACTGAAAATGTACCTAGATTTAGAAGTCCCGCTCCACTTGTTGGATTGGAACTACGTGTCCGCCAACCCCAGCGCGATTCGCTT
>Ga0306872_100834_pt1 | contig 10640 bp, 17 predicted proteins | sample AntRauMeHopE1498_FD_190455 | JGI IMG/M metagenome (GOLD analysis project Ga0306872, IMG submission 190455) | Saline lake microbial communities from Rauer Islands, Antarctica - Metagenome Hop E1 #498 (v2) (version 2) | ecosystem: Environmental > Aquatic > Non-marine Saline and Alkaline > Saline ...
CCGAAAGACCCGTATTTTTTGCAAACCAAGAAAAGCGAATTATTTACTCGGTGGCAATGCGACCAAATAAGCAAATTTTTCGTAAAGATATAAACGGCGAACCAGCTTATATAACTTTTGATGCAGAGGAAGTTGAAAAGATGCAGCAGTCTTATTTCAAAAGCAATAACCAAGGGCTTGCAAAAATGAGTTTAAACCACTCAGACGAATCGATTACAGGTGTGTACCCGATTGAAAGTTGGATAGTTTTGAACCCTGAATTAGACAAAAGTAAAACACTTTTAATGGAAGACGTGCAAGCGGGCGACTTGATACTTGGTTTCAAAATCGACAACGATGAAGTTTGGGAAAAGTTTATCAAAACAGGCGAAGTAGATGGAATCAGTTTAGAGGCGTTTTTAGATTACGAAATAATTAACCCAATTACAAATATGAATGTAGAAGAAAAAAAATCCTTTATAGCAGAAGTCATAGAGGTTGCAAAGTCCCTTTTTATGATGAATGATAAAGAAACGCAAGACATGGCAGAAGTGCCAGGGGTTCCAGCATTAGACGCACCTGTAGATCCAATGGTTGAATTACAAACAATGTATGATGCCGCAATGGCTGAAAATGCAGACCTAAAAGAGCAAATTGCAACGATGCAGGCTAAAGATGTTGAAGATGCTACAACTTTAGAAACTATGAAGTCACAAAAAGTGAAAGCCGAAAATGATTTAGCAGTTTTCAAAGCCGAAAAATTAGCAATAGTTAATTTGCCAAAAGAAAAGCAATTTGCAGAAATGACTTCGCTAGAAAAATATCGAGAATCAAAAAAAAACCAATAAAAAAATAAAATATGGCAACTCAAAAAAAAGTTGATACAGAAGAAAGTAAAATTATTTTAAATGCATTTGACGATAATGTAAATTATAAAATGTTTTTAGAATCATTGCCAGAAGGTACAGATGTAGAATTACATATTATAGAAAATTACACAGAAGAACAAGCTGATTTTTTAATAAATGATTTAAAAATTTACAACAACCAATAAAAAAATAAAATAAAATGGCAATAACTTATAGTCCAATAGCAATCCGAGGTGAAGCAGTTTCCCCAATTATCCAAGAAATCTTTTTCTTAAACAAAACAGTCGAAAAAGGTTTAGTAAATTTTGCAGACGATGTAAAAGCTTCCACAATTATTACGGAAACAGCCGTAAACGTTGTTGGTCAAGCTTACACAGGCGAAAGATTAAATTCTTTAGGCGGCCCCGTTTTAAAAGACCGTGTAGCAAATCCAAAGAAAATTGAGTACAAGTACACGTTCAAAATGGAAGCGTTAAGACAATCTCGATTTAACCGAGATATGGCACAAGGAGCGTTAAATATTGACAGTTCAGAGTTCAATACTCAAGTACTACAATTGACCGCACCAAAGACTTCGCAGGATGCACAATTAAAGTTTTGGGCAGGATTTTCGGCAGCTACTCAAGCATCAATAGCGGCGTTAACCGCTGGAGCTGGTCAAGGCTCTATTACGGCAGCCGCTAAAGCAGCAGCAGCAGGATATACAGCTGATTTAGCAGGTGTTGACGGTGTGTTGTCACGCGTTTTATATGATGAAACAGCTTTAGGAGCCTATATAAAAGTAACAGGTACAACCGTAACGGCTGCAAATATTGCCGCTGAATATGCTAAAATTTTCGCAGCGGTTAAGCCAGAAAGCTTTGAAGCTGCTGAATTGCCAGTTATGTATGCACCTTATGCACACAGACAATTAATTTTAATCGCTAATAATGCAGTAGGTGCTTCACAGCAAATTAACTTTTTAGTTACAGGTGCTGGAGCAGCCGAAGTAATTTCATACAACGGAGTAGTAATTGAATTTGTACCATTCCCTACTGGATTCGTTTACGTTCAAAGACCATCAGTAATTTACTTTTCAACTGATTCAACTGCTGATATCGCTAGTTTTGAAACTGGTAAAGTAGACAATGATAGCGATGTAATGTTCGTACGAACTATTTACACTTTAGATGCAACGGTAATGGCACAAGCGGACGGAGTTCTTTACGGAGGATAATAAATAACTAGGGCGTTGAAAATACGCCCTTTTTAAAACAAAAAATATATGTGTGTTACATTAGGAGGATCGCGTAAATTAGCGTGTATATCAGGACAAGCAGGAATAGACGCCGTATCAATTGGAGTTTTCAATTCACTTACAAAAGTAGTTACAACAGCTACTGGAGTACTTGAGATTGCTACTTCGTTTGCTTCAACAACTTTGGCGAGATTTGAAGTCAAAGCAACTACTGCAAACTATGTAGAAAATGGAATTTCAGGTGGAGACAATAGAAGTAAAGGAGTTACGGGAAATTTACCAATTATCTTAAACGTTCCAAAATCGGATGCGCTTAAAACCGTTACTGATGTTAAGAAATTATTGGACGGAGAGGTTGTTTTGTTTATTGAAAGAAAAGATGGAACTATCACGGTTGCAGGTTCACAGAATGGAGCAATGGCAATTACAATTGACGATCAAACGGGTGGTACAATTGGCGATCTTAACGGATTTACCGTTACATTTCAAACGATGGAACCAGATTTTTCAAGAGAATATTTACTTACAGCACCAGCGTTGGTGGAATATGCAGCGGCATTGAAAGCGGTTGTTTAATTCAAATAAACTAAACTAAAAGCCGTATTATTTACGGCTTTTTTTATACCAAAAAATAAAATGAAAGTACTTTTTCTTAATACACCGTTAGTTTTTTCATTAATTCCTAGAATTTACCCACTTGAAAGTGATAATTTAACTCTGACTTTGCGAAAAGAAACGGGCAGTACAACTATTACTCCAGCGTTTACTTTTATAGTTGGGCAAAAATTACAAATTACAATTACAATGCAGCCCGCTCAATTTAAGATTTTAGATAAATTTGAATTTGAATTAAAAAGAGGTAACGAGATTTTATATTTAGGTAAAATACAGATTTTAAAAGAAGGTACGAACGTTCAAAATTTTAATTATGCAGAACAAAATGAAAGATTTACCTACAAATAAAGGATTGCAAACTTTTACTTTTGAAAGTAAAGTTGAAAAGTTTAGCGTTTACCAACCGATTGACATTAAGCCAAGAGTTGGCATTGATTATATTTTAAATAGCAAAAACAACGTAAATAACGCAAATTATATAACTTATAAAGATGCGTATGAGGACAGCCCAACTAATAGCTCAATATTAAATGATATTCGTACTTATATGTACGGGGAGGGACTAATTGACGAGGGAGCTGGTAAGGTTAATTTAAGACAATATATGTCTCCAGAGGACGTGTTACTAACATGCAAAGACGATGGAATTTATGGTGGTTTTGCCGTTCAAGTTATTTGGAACGAGCAAACAAAAACACCGCTAAAAATAAAGTATATTCCGATTTACAAATTGGGAATTAAATACAATCAATTATCTTTAGAAGTAGAAGGATATTGGTTTAGTTACGATTGGGATAATAAGCAAAGATACCGTCCCGAGCTTTACCCAAGATTTACGGGTCAATATACAGAAGGTCAAAATTTAGAAATACTTTTAGTAAGACAACCAACAGCAGAACCGTTTTTTGCTGTGCCAGATTATTTTTCTTGCATTCCTTTTGCAAAGTTTGAAGGTGGAGTTGGAAACTATGCATTAAATTATATTGAAAACGGCTCTCACGATGTTGTTATTGTAAACTATAATCAGGGTAGACAAGCAACTCCAGAACTTGCAAGATCAGAAGCCGAAAAGGTACGAGATAGAGTATCAGGTACAAAGAACACCGCAAAGGTAATTGTATCTTTTAATGACAGCATAGAAGAGGCAGTTACTTACGACAAAATACCTCCTTCTAATTTAAGCGAAAATATTACATTCTTTACAGAAGAATCCGAACGTAAAATTTTAATTGCGCACGGAATGCCAAGGATTTTATTTAGCGGAAACAATCAAGGTGGGGGCTTTTCAAATAATGCAGACGAATACTCAATGGCATTGAAAATATTTTATCGTAAAAAGATTAATCCACGACGGCAGAATTGGGTTGATGGAATTAAACAGATAACCGATTTAATAGATGGCGAAATTATGCCTTGGTTTAAAGATTTTGAAGAAGAAAAAGAACTTGATAAAACAGAAACGATATGAAAATATGGCTAACAGAAAATGATATACCAGCATTGACAAGCTTTGCAGGAAATATTGATACCGATGCTTTGAAACCTTTTATAGTTATCGCACAAACAAACGATATTTTACCAATTTTAGGCGTAGATTTGTACAACAGAATCAATACGGATATTGAAAATGATACTTTATCGGGAGTTTATTTAGAATTTTATGATAAATACATAATATTTATGCTTGCTTATTTTAGTTGTAGTCATTATATTGCAATTAATACAAGCCAAATAAGCCAAAACGGAATTATAAAACCAGAACAAAGGACAGATTTAAACGAAATAAACAGGCTTTCGGCGCTTTATAACCAATTAGGTAACAATGTGTTTATGCAGTTCAAGGATTTTTTACTTTTGAACCCCGTGCCAGAGTACAAAATTGAACAAGTCACAAGAGAAACTAATATAATTCAATTCTATTAAAAATGGCACAAGAAAATTTTAACGTATCACAGCCAAACGACGGATTAGGCGACAAATTAAGGGCTGCATTTATAAAAGTACAATCTAATTTTACCGATTTGTTTAACGGCAAAGTAGACAAAGAAGCGGGTAAAGGATTGAGTACTAACGACTACACGACAACTGAAAAAGATAAACTTGCTAATATTGAGGATTTTGCAGAAGTAAACGTACAAGCTGACTTTTTGCAAAATGATAATACAGCGGACGACTTCATTAAAAATAAGCCTACAATACCAGTTGTTGCCGACTATATTTTAAACGGTGGTTATACGGGTACGGCTCAAGATTTAGAGAATTCTATTACACTACAAGAAGTCACAGCAGGATCAAACAGAGATTTAGTTAACGGAATATTCCAAGCGGGTACGGGAGCAGGAGATAATCAGACAGGGGTAAGTGTAAATCAATTTGGATTTGCAGCAGGAGAGGGTCAATCTGGCAATGATGTTAATCAATTTGGATTTGCAGCAGGAGGGGGTCAATCTGGCAATAGTGTTAATCAATTTGGAGTAGGCTCAGGACAAGGAAACACTTTTAACGATGTAAACTTATTTGGTAGAGAAACCCAAGCAGACGAAGACGGTCAAACAGTGTTCAGAAGTGCGGGCGGTTTTATGGCGAGATTATCTACTCTACTTTTAACAGCAAGCAGAAAGTATATTTGGCCAGATAAAAGCGGAACTATTGCACTGTTGAGCGACATAGGTGTAGCGAACTCTAACAATTTGGGGCCAACAGGACTAAACCAGGGCGGTCTTTTGACAATAAATACCGATGCTGCAAAGTTTGATCTTTCGGCGGGATTTGGTTATGTTGTTAACGGACATTCTGATCCTGACACTCCAACTTATATAAAAGTTACTTGGGTAGCTAAGATTGCAAACGTAATACCTAATCTAGCTACTCAAAAGCAAACATATGTAGCTGCTGATATTAATGGAGATTTGTTTTTCACCAACGTGCCTTTAACCGCGACACAAAGGCGTAATTTTATAAGAATTGGTGTCTTAATCCATTTAAACAATTCCGCTGTAACTTACATTGACAACCAACCAACTATCAATATTGAAATCGGGGGACAGGTGCAAGATATTTTGGAAACTTTAGGTTTTCGCTCTTTAAGCGGTAATCGTATTTTTCCAGTATCTAATAATTTAAAAATAAAAAAGGAATTAGGACGAGTTTTTAAGCCGGGAGCGAATTTTAATAATCTAACAACTCAACCTCATTCGTTTACTTTGGCAGCGCAGGAACCTATAACTTTTAGATATAGAACTCAGACAGGGGTGGAGGGATCAGACATAACCGATATAAATCCAGCAATTATCGATTTAAACGGAACAATTACACCAGTAGCTGCTACTGCAACGTTAGCGACTATTCAAAGGCTCTACACATTCCAAGATGGAGTAATTACAATACAACCAGGACAAAGAGTATTTACATCTCTTAACGCCGCAATTACAGCGTTAAATTCAGATGTTTTTATAACTGATTTGGATATAGCTGAAAACGGTTTATATCTTGGCGCAATTGCGTTAACTAGAAATACAGTTGATTTAAGTAATATTTTACAAGCTATTTTTGCCCCTTCAATCGGAACAACTGCCAACGGTTCAGTTGCTTCTCCTGCTTTAGGCTACACCGCAGAAGACGTAGCTAACAAACAAAATAGTTTAGCGGTTGATGGTACTGGTACAAAATATCCAACAGTCGATGCAGTAAACGCATTACTACCAACTCCAGCGTTAGGCAACATTCTACGAGGTAACGGCACGACTTATGTGGCAGTTACAGAGGTTGATTTTATGCGGGTTAAAAGTCCGTTTTTAAAATCGCATTTGGCAACGGATATTAATTTTGACAAATTAATTTATTGGGATAATTTTATACGTGCAAATTCAGCTAGTTTAGGCACAGCAGACAGCGGGCAGTTGTATGCGAATTTAGAAGGGTCGGGGTTTCAAATTAGTAATAACGAAGCTATTGGTGCTACTGCTTCAATAACAGCAATACCTTTGGTAGCACAAAATGCCACTACTTCCTATGTTGCAAATGTTTTACTGCGAAATACTCCACTTTCAGCGTCCAGTCCAACAGGTTTTGGGTATTTTATAAACGCAAATAACCACATCAGCTTTAGGGTTTCGAGAAACAATTTTATGGTGTGGAAAAGAACTAATGGGGTTGATTCTATAATATTCAGCACTGGTAATCCAAGCGGGGTTTCTTTAGGAAATTTTCCAGCTGTTGGGCTTGATGTGACTTTTAGAATTTACTCAACCTCTGTAAATACGTTGCTACTTTTACAATCAAAGTTTTTAAACATAACGCAATTTATAGACTTAAATGACAATACCTATTTTAACGCAATTAACCATTTTGGACTAATTTCAAGTGCAGCAGTTGGAAACATAATTTCAGCAAATTTAATAAAAGACATATAATATGATAGTACAAAAAATAAACGGAGAACCAGATTTAACGGGTTTGGAAAATTGGGACATTCAAGGCTACAGCCTTAACGAAGACGGCGAAACATACACAGTTCAAGCAGTACACAAGCTAATACCTCTAATCAGAGAGCGATACTCAATGGATGATGAACTCGCAATACAGAGGCAAAAAGAAACAAAACCCGTTGAATTTCAAGCGTATTTTGAATATGTAGAACTTTGTAAAACTTCCCTAAAATGATAGATAAATTACTAGACAGTTCGGGCGTAATTGCCACTATTTTAACGGGGATAATTGCTTTTTTTGGAGGCAAAAAGATGCGAAGTATAGACGAAAAGAAAGCCAACAGCGATGCCACAGAAGGAATAGGGCGGGTGTATGAGAAATTTGCCGAGCAAACTGAGAGAAAATTTGACCAAATGGACAGCGAGTTAAAAGAGGTGAAAATGTTGTTAAAACAATACATTGACCAATGCCGTAAATGTGAAAATAATAAAATAAGATGAGAGTAGCAATAGTAGTTGGACACGACAAAATAGAGCAAGGAGCATTTTCAAACCTTTTAAAACAAAGTGAATTTGCGTATAATTCAGAAGTTGCAAAATTAATAGGTTTTGACACTTATTTTCGAGATACAAAGGGCGGGTATTCCACAAAGATAGCGGAACTTTCAAAGAGAATTAACGCTAAAAAATACGACTTAGTTATTGAGTTGCATTTTAATTCATTCAACGCTATTGCGAACGGGTGCGAGGCTTTGTATTTTAAAGGCAGCGTTAAAGGTCAAAGGTTTTCCGAAATGTTTACAGCTCGGATAGTGCAGGAATACGGCACAACTCCAAGAGGCGCAAAATCTCGAATTTCAACCGATAGAGGCGGACTATTTTTAAAGTCAATAAATGCACCGTGCATAATTTTAGAGCCGTTTTTTGGCGACAATAAAGAAGCGTTACTTTTCAAGTGCCATTCTAAATATGCTGAAATAATTAAAGCCATTTACAGATGAAAGACATACTGCTAATTACGCTATCCCTTTTGCTGTTTAGTTGCGGGGCCAGAAAATCCAACAAATCTAAAATTGAAACGTCCAAACAGTCAGAAGCTACAGCATCAACCGTTTTAAAAGTAGAAACGGTAAAAGATATTAAAACGATAAAACAAGCCGTTAAAGAGACTGATTTTAGCAGTGAAAAGCTAGAACCTATTGACGTTTTGAAACCTATAATTAAAACCCAAAACACAAAGGACGGGACTACTACAACAACGTGGCAAAACGCAAAAGTTGACCGCTCCATCACTTCAAAAAAAGAGGTAGTAAAAGAGATTAAGACAGATAAAAGTAAAATATTGCAGCAGTCCAAAAGTAAAGTAGCTGTAAAAGTAAAAGAAAATACCGAAAATATTAAAAAAGAAACCGAGCGGGAAGACTATTCGCTGTGGTGGTTTTTACTTTTAATTATTCCAGTTTTATATTTTTACGCAAAATATAAAAGCCACTCAAATTGAGTGGCTTTTTTTTGGTTATAAATCAGATTCTTTAACAAATACCCCGTTTATCATTTTGCCTTTTCGGTCCTTAATGTCATTCCAAGCTATCTCCCAACATTCAGCCAAAGTTGTGTTATAAAGTTTTGCAAGTCCCGTTAAAACCACAAGACAATCGCCTATATCGTCTTTTATGTCACGTCCCCTTGACAAATTTCCCGCTATTTCTCCAACTTCCTCCACTAATTTTGCAAACTGTTTTAATGCTGTAGTTCCATGTTCGGGATCATAAAAGTTTCTGTCTTCTCCCCATTGTATTGTTAGGTCGTGTAACTCTTGTAAATTCATATTTGATAAAAAGTTTTAATTAATCCTTCGTGTTTTTGCATAAATTCTTTGGCAATTTTTTCGGAGTTAAAAGCTAAAAAAGAAAAATAACCAAAAGCTTGGTATATATTTACCGAGCTTAACACTCTAACAATATTATATTTCGGTTTTTCGCTATCAAAATCAATATCACAATCCCCACAATCAGCCATTAGTTGCGTTAATTGAGCATAAGCCAAAGCGGATTCAGCTTGTTTTTGAGTTTTAAAAACGTTTTTATGCGCTTTGCAAGAATTTAAAGATAAAGCTTGCTTAAGTATTTTTGAATCCTCGTTAATAAAATAACCTTTAATTTCTCCTAAATCTTCCCAACTATCAATAACTATTGACGGCTTTAATTCAGGGAAATCTTCGTAAATTTTTTCAGCCAATTCAGGCATTTTTTTAAGCATTATTTCAGCTTGTAATTTTGTGATTTTCATAATTTTATTTAAAGTTTAAGGTTACTTTCGTGTTTTTGTAATTAAATTTCAGTTCCTCTATCCCGAGTATTTCAGCGTATTCAAAAAACATTTTCGTATGCATTCCGCCACCGCTTTTAATTTGGCGGCTAATATGCTGAGGTTTTCTACCTACTTTTTCGGCAAATTTTACTTGATTGAGGCCAGAAGTTTCTATCAATAATTTTAGTAAATTCATTTTAATAATTTAGTTGTGGTGATTTTTGAAACCAAAGTAAGCGTTTGTTTTAATGCAACCGCACGATGCTTTATTTCGCCTACTACGTTTGAATTAAAAAGATTGTAAGGATTGCCTTTATTATCTTCTGCAAAAGATTTTATTCTTTTAATATTGTCTAACATTAAAGTCAATTCCATTTCTAATAATTGTAAATGATTCATAATTTTATATTTTAAGTTTCAACAAAGGTAAACACAACTTGAATACAAAAGTGTTAAAGTATGTTAAAAAATAACCTACAAGGGTTATTAGTTATATCTTTGCTGAAACAAATAAATATTAATATTATGGAATCAAATCACTTAGACTTTTTAAGTCCAGCAAACGAAACGCCAAGAGAAAAGAATTTCGATGACGTTTATTTACAATTAGATAGGGAAGATGCACTAATTGTAGAAGAGCATTTAAACAATATCCCGAGAGAAAATTTTAACTTTAAAAAATGCCATCAATTTATGCACAAACATTTAATTAATGCAATCGTTGAAGGAAATTATACAATTATTTCAAAATCTGATTGCGTTATTGTTGTTTTAGTTAATGAAATTGCTTTTGATTTATGGGTTGGGAATGGTGATGATTCATTTTGTTTTTACGACAACTATTTTAACTCCGACATCAAGACCCTTTTAAAATCTTTTGATTTTTCAAAAGTTCAAAAAAACAAGGCTTATAAATTGGCAAAAGAAAAAACAAGCAAGTCAATTGAAAACCAAAAATCAGAAATTCAAAAACAAATTGATTTATTAAACGCTAAAATGAAAGCACTATGAAGATAGAATTAGTAAATGGTAGATGGCTTGTGAACGGCAAGCCATACGCTGAATTAAGCCCGAACGAAATACAGATTTTAGATAACTTTTTTGAAAATTATAAAAACAAATAATTATGAGCAAATTACAATTTTTTGAAATGAGAGCCGAAGAGATGGTTACATTATATGATAGTACTTTTACCAAAAAAGA
>Ga0306872_100836_pt1 | contig 10616 bp, 18 predicted proteins | sample AntRauMeHopE1498_FD_190455 | JGI IMG/M metagenome (GOLD analysis project Ga0306872, IMG submission 190455) | Saline lake microbial communities from Rauer Islands, Antarctica - Metagenome Hop E1 #498 (v2) (version 2) | ecosystem: Environmental > Aquatic > Non-marine Saline and Alkaline > Saline ...
CGGCCAGCGCATAGATCGCCTTTTGCAGATCAACCGGCAGCTTTGACACATCGACCGCAACCCCCAGTATCGTCAGATCATCAATCGCCACATTACCCCACTCGATCCAAGTGGGTGAGCGGTCCACGCCATAATCGGTGACAACGCCGGTGGCGCTGAACACCACCTCCACCTCCTCGCCGTTGTGGTTTGCTGTTCCGCATGCCATCAGCTGCACCCGCGCGCGATAGCTGCGGACTGGATTGCTTGAGCCTCACCGCGCATTTGTGCAATGGCAGGCCCTTGATCGTTTCCGCCGATCCAGAATGCGGCGGGCCAGAACAGCACGAGCGCCACAGCCGTCATGGCCGCGTCGTTGCTTGCCTGCTCCGCCTGTTGCCCGGTTGCCGCTGCTAGGCGCGCGTTAAGCTGTTGCGCCTGCGCGTTGAGTTGACCGCATGTCTGGCCAGAAAATGCTACGGGGCTGACGTATGCAGCGGCGATTTGATCGGGTGCCGTTGCGCATCCTGCAAGGGCAAGCGTAGCGGCGGCGGTAATTGCGATGATAGTTTTCATTGGTTTGGTCCTTTGGTTGGTTGGTGTGTTTCTACACCATTATTGCCACCTATTGTCTACCGTGTCAACCCTATAAAATCGTCGGCTGTGCAACAGAACCCACCGACACCGCCGAACCCGCGAACGGATTGCAGGAAAGCCGCCTGAGCCTGACCGCGCTTGTCGCCAGGCGTCAGGTGCCAGCCGGGCTTTTTGGTTTCAACCGCCAGGAACACCCCCAGCGTTTTGCCAACGTGTGACGGCTGCACAACCACGGGCAGGATCCCGATCAGGTCTGACGATTTCCAGCGGGCATTGAGGGCTGGCGATTCATTGCCCAGCCCGAACCGGATCAGGCGGCCCGTCTGGTCGGTGCAGCCGCCTTGATTGTTCCGCCAGACGGGCACACCAGCCCGACCCGCTGCCAAACGTATCTGCGCCGCCCCCGCAGCCTCACTGTGACGGGCCGTAGGGGCGGGCGAGGGCATGACGGGACTCAGGATAGCCGTGAGTTCGGCAATGGCCTGTGCGGGGACGTGGTGGCCCCACCGCGCTTGCCAGTCTTTGAGGGTCATGCGCCCTTCCACCGCATTGGCATGATCGTGCCGCGCAGGCGGGCAGACGCTGCAAAATCAACAAGGATCGGATCGCCTTCGGATTGACCGCCTGTCAGCCGGATACCCTTGCCCTTTTCAATTACATCGGCTGCTTTGATGAGGCGCGCCAGCACGGCAGGATTGTAACACACACTGTGAGCACCCCCGTCTCCCTTGGCTACAACACGCCGCCAATCCGGGAACGTTCCGTCGATCACGGTAAATTCCAGAACACCGACACGGGACATTTCGCCGCCTTCTCCATGGTTGATCACAAATTGCAGGATGCCGGTTTCAATGTCGCCATAAACCCAAAGATCGCCCACCTTACTGTTAGACTTAAAAGCCTTGTCGGTTGCGTCACAGGACAAGATAAACCCTGCGCCCGGAGGTGTGCCGGTGAATCCGGGCATCCGTGGCGCGTCCATGCCTTGCGTGAAACATTCCGTGCCGACGTGACATCCGTCTGGCAATTCAATCGTTAGCATCTGGTTGCCGTCCAGCGCGACCAGCTTGTCAGCCTCGATCAGCACGCCGCCGAGATAGTAGCGGGTCTGTTCGGTGCTGATGCACTGGAACGCTGCGCGCAGGTCATCGGCGGGCAGGAAAAACGTTGTTGGGGTCAGTGTAGGTGTGATGGTTTTCATTTGGTTTGCTCCGGTTGGGTGGTGGTGGGCGGGGCTGTTACGCCGCCGCCTGAACTGTTGTGAAAATATCAGCTAGGCAAGCGGCGTGATGATTTTCGCGTTCGGTCTGCTCTGGTGATGTGAAGCGTGAAAGAGCATCTTTGCGGAACGCACTTTTTGCGTCCAGAATCTTATTTGCATGGCTCAGACATACTGCCTTGAAGTAGCCAACGCCGCCAACCTTCAAATGCTCAGGTGTAGAGTTGTAAGCGTATGTAATGCCGTCATCTTTGTCAGAGTTTGGCAAAGCCCTGCGCTGCAAATCAAGAGCCTCACACGCGCGCTTTGCGTGACTTAGTGTCTTGATTGTCTTGATTGCGTCGTAAGGTGTCATTTCGTTGACGGCTTTTACTTCGGTTTTGTTCATGCGGGTCATTGTGTGGCTCCTTGCCGGTGTATTTCTCTGCATCCTTATTGCCACCTATTGCCTACCGTGTCAACAGGTATTCGCGCGCCCATTCAAGTGCCGCGTCGATTTGTTCGGGCATCGGGTGCGGTGCAGTGCGGGCCGGTGTGACAGCGCAAGCGTCCTGGGGCCGGACCGCTTTGAACCGCGCCCACAATTCCGCCTCGCTGTGCCGGTCCATCCGGCGCGCGTTGTGGCATAGCTGGTATAGGTGTGTCATGGTACACGCGCCCCGTCCAATACGACGAAAATGTGCTCCCCACCCCATCCTCGCCCAGTGTGAACAAAAACCGACTCACCGCTTGATTGCTTGGCTTTCTCAATGTGCGCTGGAAGATCATCCACGCAATCTTTTACCGACTGCCTCACAAATTCGATAAATTTAGCCTCGTCAGTAAACGCGTGAACGCTCTCAGATCCGTGTTCCTCGTGTTCCTCGCAGAATATGAATATCCAGTTGGTCATGGCGGTGTCTCCTATCTGGTCGGCTTAAATAATGAGCCGATCAAGCGGCCCGTGATCTTCCCGGCGATACGGCGGCCGATGCGCTTCGGGATGGCCTTGCCGGGTTTTTTGTGCGTTACAGCCTGCACGTCGCCGAGGATCTTGGCCAGCGCATAGAGTTTGCTGCGGAATTTGCTGACGGTCATGGCGCGTGGTCCCTTATCCAGTCTTTCAGTTGCTCGACGGTTTTAGCCTGATCAAAATGCCATGCCTTCAGATCGTCAGCCGATTTCTGGACGTTCCTATCGCTGCAGGACTGGCACCGATCCGAGATCGGGACAAGCAAAGCATCTTTGCCGGGGTGTAGGCGGGCTGCCCGGACGCGCTTGACGCCGCAATCGCAGCATAGGGGTAAGTTCTGGCCGTCCCGCTCATACTTGGCCCGTCTGGCCTTCAGAGCGGCGGTATGTGCCGAGCACAACCGCTTGCCGGTCGCAACGGCATGTTCGCGGCATCCGTCTCTTTTGCATTGGGTCATAACGTCACCTTCTCATAAAGCCCGGTCAGGGCGTTCCAGATTTCCAGCCGGTCAACCGTGGCCGCGCCTTGGGTCAGGGACCGGTCCGCTTCGTTCAAGGCGTCCTGCGTGCTGGTCGCGCCGATCATGATGCGGCCATAGCGGTAAGATGTCAGCCCGGCAGCGGCACAGGGGCGTTCGGTGTGATTAAATATCGACAAATTCACAACCCATCAGGCTCAAAACCTTCCGCACCTTTGCCTCAGAGTCAGGGCTTGCAATACAAAGGAATATAACTGAACCATCATGCTTTGCGGGGGCAATCTGTTCTTGTTTGCTGTTGGGTTTGTTAGACAAAAGCCAAGTCTTTGCGCGGGATTCCGCTTGACGGCTTGGCCTGCTATCCGCGCGGCTATTCCACTTTGACGTGGCGTTGACGTACCCGAGGGCGAGGTCCATTTCTGGGTTGGATGTAAGAATCTTGGCCATGCGCGCAAGGTTTACATAACCTTGCGATTCAAGTGATGACCACTTAGTCTTGTGGCGTTCATAGATTGATTGTGTGGTCATGTCGGTATCTCCAGGTTGGTGTGTTTCCCTGCGTCCTTATTATCCACTATTACTGTCCAAGTCAAACACTATTGTGCCGCTGCCGAAAATAATGCACAGTGTCCGTGTTGTGTGGTGTCTCCAAGCCCGGTGGGTGTATCCTCCCCATCACCCGCCGGTGCTGTCCACCAGATCCTGAGCGGCCCGCGCATAATAATCCCGGTCCAGCAACGCCCAATCAAAGTCATATAAATCGTTACACATCAGCACCGTTTCACCCTTGGCAATCGCTTGGGGCCGGTCGTGCATTGGCAGCTTGGGCAGGGGCGGCATGATTTTCCACAACTGCGCGCCGCCTTGCGCCGTGACGTAGTAGCGGCCCGTCCGCTGCTGTGCCGCCCCACCTGTGTGCATCTTGCGCTTGACGGGGCGCCCCTTGGCGTCTGGTGGCGTCGATTGACATTCATAGTCTGACAGACCGCCGCCCAGCACCACACGGTCGTTGCGCTGGGCCTTCAGGGTGTGCATGAAATGGAAAGCGTTGTCACAGGCCGCCACGGTATCGGCCACAGGCACGCCGCGCACCAGATACGCCTCAGCAGCTATGGCCACGATTTTGCACGATTGGTTTTTGTGCCAGCCGTCACCGTATCCCAACCCGTGCTGGTATTCAAACGCGCCTTTGCATTTAACTTTGCCGTGCGCATCGACGCAAAGATAATTATTTACATCGCGCTGGAAAAAAGAAGCATAATCCTCCGACTCCAATTCCAGCCCGGTCAGGCGTTCCCACTCAGCCGACACCGCGTCGCACTCTGCCACCCTGCACCGGTTCACGATATATTCAATCCCGTCGGTGTTGACCTGGATCAGTTCCAGCGACGGGATGGCCGCCAGCCTCTCGGCCAGCATGCACAGCAATAGCTGGCCGTTGATGGTGATCGTCATAGTGTATTGCGGATCGTAAAACGGGCTATAGCTGCTGTTCGAGTTGCCATAGGTCGCGTTCAGTGCCAGCTTGAGGGCCTTGTTGCGCGGATCGCTTTTGGGAAGGCTGATCCGCTGTTCGTAAACGTCCTTATAGATGTCACAGAACACGTCGGACAGGTGCGCCGGATAGACGCGGTTTGCGATGGCCAGATTGGGATAATAGCTGCGCACGTCCCTGCCCTGCACCACGCGGTCCGGCGTGCTGCGCCAGGTGGTGCCGTCCTGCGCGCCATGGATGCCGCCGGTGCCGAACACGAATGTCAGGCCGTGGCAGGTGGCCGTCAGGTCGTCGAACGCGCCCTTTGTCTTGGTGATCGTCTTGGCGCGCAGATAGTCCAGCACGCGGTTGAACTCAGGTGTCTGGAATTGCACATAGGGAAAGATGCAGTCGGCAAGCGGGATGCGCGCGCGGGGTGTCTGCCGCCATGATCCAGACTTGCCGCAGATGCCGGGCTGGGCCGCGTTCAGGCGGGATATGAACACCTTGGATCCGATGCTGCTGTCGCTGGCGTTGGTCAGGTCATGATCCAGCGCGGCCGACATTTCATCCCGGAACGCCAGTGCGCTGGCCGACTGCCGATAGAATTGTAGCGTGGCGGCCACGTCGTGCCGGTTGTATCCAAGCAATTGAGGTATCTGGTCTGGCGTCAGGACCGTGCCGGGCGGAAAGGGCAGGTCCGCAACGTGCGGCAACTGTAAGGCAATCTCGATCTGCTTTAGGCTGGTCATGCGGGCTTGGTTGTCGAAGTGGTGGATCTTGAACAGATCGACTTGCGGCACGATCATGTCAGATGCCCAAACGTTATTGCGGAACCTGTCGTTCCACGGCGTCTCGATGATGCCCATAGATATTTGGTAGGCGTCCGCTGCGGTAAATGAGTCAAACCGCAACAGTGCGTGCAGCAACGGATAGTCGTATCCGATATTATTATAGCCCACCATCCGATTGCCTGGATGCTGGCTGAGGGCGTGAATGAAATTCAGCAACTGACGGGACTGGTTCACCCGGTCGGACACCTCAAATATCCATTCCGTGCCGCTGGCAGCGTGGACGATTACCGCGCTGAAGACGTTCGGGTAGGATTCCAGATCGTAGGGGAAGTCATTGTGCATTGCGGTCCAATTCGGCAATCAGTGCAGCCGCCTTCCTATATGCTTCGTCCTGTGGATAACAATGCGATGGCCCATAGTATTTGCCATCAAGTTTGATGCTCCAAACCATCATGTGCGATTCCGCAGTCTTGACAAAATTACGCCAAACAACAACACGGTGATGAGAATTCACGGCATCCATTAAATCTTGGTGGGGTTGGGTCACAGCACCACCGAGTCGCACGCTCTAGTGCAGGCTTCCCGCTCGTCTGTCGTGGTGCAGGCGCAAATCAGCGTGCAATCGCTGGCGAGTGCGTGCAACTCGGGCCAGCCTCCGGGTTTTACATAGGAACCATAGACGGCAACCAATATCCATTCCTCGCCGGTCGGGTTGTGGGTCACTCTGTCGCCGGGCTTGAATTGTGTCATACGTCAGTCTCCCTATGTTCCGAGGTGTGACACATTGCGCAAAGCCAAGTAACGTCAAGCGGCATTGTGTAATCGTGGTGATGTGCGTGAAGTCTTTTACTGGTGGTTTGCTGTCCACACTTTGAACAATGTGCAGGTTTTTCTTTTTTGCCACGTCTGACAGCATTATAGAGCAATAAATGTGCGGCGCGTTTTTCAGGATTTTTAGACTGCCATAAAGAAACGTTTCTTTTAATTGCAGCTTTACCTTGTTCTGTATTTCGATAACGCTCGTGTCTGTCTTTCATTCTCGCATCAGATTTAAACCTGTCAGCATCATATTTGCGGTAATGGTCTAAATTATCTAATCGGTGCGTTCTGCTGTATTCTTTAACGCAAGACGAACATTTGTTTAAATGTCCGTCAGACATCCCTTTGTGTTTGTAGAATGCGGCGAGTTCTTTAATCTCGCCGCACTTAAAGCATTTCTTCATGTCGCGCTCCTTCTTTTCAAAAGACTAGCATACCAAACATGACATTAAAAGGGCTTATTTAAAATGGGCCTGAATTTACGCGCCGGGCATACCCCCTCCCGTTGCCGGGGGTGCCATGTACCCACCATATGCGGGCGGCTCACCACCTGATCCAGTCGCCGTAGGCAACCCACTGGCGGTAGGCGTCGGCATACCAGAGGTCTGCGGCGTCGGCATTCCAGAACCGTTTCCCACCGTGGCCGGTGCGGGCATACCGGACGGGGCCGGTGCGGGTGTCGGGGCCGGTGCGGGCATACCGGACGGGGCCGGTGCGGGTGTCGGGGCCGGTGCGGGCATACCTGACGGGGCCGGTGCGGGTGCAGCCTGCGCAGCACCGCTCGGCAGTTGCGGGGTCTGGGTCATACCTGCGGGCATATACGCACCTGGACCTGCGCCGAGTTGCTGTTCCAGCGACGGGCCGCCGACAATCTCAGCACCAAAGCCGACCAGACAAACAGTCTGGGGGTTCAGATAAACGCCCGCCGTGTGATCCTGATTGCCGTTGGCCGATGTAGAGAACGGCACGGTGACATAATACCCGCGCTTGATCTCGCTGGGGTCGCAATAGGTCGGCACGCCGCCCTGATACTTTGCAGATGCAATTGGCAGCGTGGTCGAAAACTTCACAACCCAGCAGCCTTTGCCGTGCTTCCAGCGTGGTTCTTGCGCGCCGGTTGTCGGATTGGCGCGCATTTCGTCGCCATCCGCAATCTTCCAACTGAACGCCGTGGCCGCCAGACCCATGTTGATCTGTGCCATGATGTGCGGAGCCTGCCCGTATCCGGCCTGCGCCGCCTTGAACATCAGGCCCAGCATTTCATTCATGCCGGGGGCGTTCTTTTCAATCGCCACGGCGAACCAGAACGATTGTTTGTCTTCGGGAATTGGGCGGTTGTTCTGGTCGGTGGTCTGCTTGGTCCACGGATCGCCTGAGATAAGGCGTCCGACTGGGCTGTTTCCGTATTCTGTGTGTCGTGACATTATGTGTCTCCATTGGTTGGTTGGTTGCGAGGTCCGGTCGGCATCTTTATCGCCTCCCGATACATTTCTAGCACGGCTTCTTCTTCGGCTATATCCTCAGCGTCACGCTTGCGTTCGGCGATCAGCTTGCGGATCACTTTGGTGTCATATCCGCGCCCTTTGGCTTCGGCCATGACTTCGTTTTGAACCATCGCGATTTCACGTTTCTCAATGTTCAGTTGCTCCCATCTTTCGATAAATTGCAGAAGTTCCTCGCCTGCAACTGAGTTGTGTCCCGATGCGGGTGTGTCGCTCATGTCGTGTTGCTCCTATTGAGTTGCCGGGACAGGGTGTCCGGGTCCAGCGGTTCGAGTTTGAAACCCGTGGTGGGTTGTTCGGTAATAACGGCTAATTGCGCCTTGGTCAAGCCCGCCGCGCGCAGTTCACCGATATTCATCGGCACGGTCTTGGTCGCATCTTTTCCGGTCAGCGCCTTGATAACGTGCGGGGGCTTGATGACGCGGCTGGTGCCGTATCGGGTTGTGATGCCCCAGCCCGGCAGACGTTCGCCGCGCTTGGCCCGTGCCTCGGCTTCAACCTCGGTGGCCTTGGCCGCTGCCTTGATGATTTCCAGCGCGTTGCGGTAAAAATGCAAGGCCTGTGCCATCTCTGCCGGGGTCCGGTCGCGGTGTCCCGTCATTTCGGCAATGGCCAGTGTCGTGGAGGTCGTCTGCTGCAGCGCCACGCAGCCGACCGCGCCGTCACAATACAGGCAATGGTTGCCGGGCGTGGCAACCGGGTCAGGTTTGTAACATTCCTGTGCGCGTTCGATGATCCATTCGGCTTTGGCGCGGATCTGATCGGGCGCCCAGTCGATCCAACGGCGCGGGCCGTCCTGGTGAAAGCCGCGCGGCTGGTAAATCTCGGTGCGGACCGTGCGGATCTGGCCGGGCGCTGCAATCAAGATCGCAGCAGCATAGATGATCAATTGCGGGCTGTCCGGTGCCACCAGCCTGAACCCATATTTCAGATCACGGATGGTCAGCACACCGTCCGCCAGCGTTACGCAATCGGGCGTACCGGCGATGGTGTGCAAGAGTGTGACGTGCTGCTCAACCCACATTTCACCGCCATCCGCGCGGCAGATGTCGGCATATTCCTGCATGTGGCCGATCATGTCGGCGTCAACTTCCCAACCGTTTTCGTGCATCATCCCGACTTCTACGGGCTGGTCAGTCAGCATCAACTCAGCCACCCATGCCGCACAGGTGCCTTCCCGCGCGGCGTCACTGGTCGGTTGCGGTCCGGCGCGGCTCGCAAACAATGGCGCGGCGGAGCATTTCGTCCAGCGGTGGGCGGCGCTGGGGCGGGTTTTAATTGTCATGATTTGGCATCGCTCAGGTTGGCATGACGCAGGTCGGCACCTATCAGGTCGGCACGGCGCAGGTCTACACCCATCAGGTCGGCATGACGCAAATCGGCATGGCGCAAGTCGGCATGGCGCAGGGTGGCATGGCGCAGGTCGGCACCCCGCAGGTCGCCATGCCGCAGGTCGGCATGGCGCAGGTCGGCATGGCGCAGGTCGGCATGGCGCAGGTCGGCACCCATCAGGTCGCCACCCGTCAGCTCGGCATGCCGCAGGTCGGCATGGCGCAGGTCGGCATGGCGCAATGTGGCTTTTGCTGCGATTGCAACCGCAGTTGCAGCCCCGAGCCGGAGTGCCACCGGTGCATCATCCGCCACTTGGATTTCGGCGGTGAATATCACCGAGCCGGTAAACCTGTCGGTGATATTGTGAGTGTTTTTCATAGTCGTGTCTCCCAAATTGTATGTAAAAGGCGGGCCGCAACAGCCCGCCCGGTGCGTCTCAATCGGCGCTCATGGCGTGCCGCACGCATCCGTCGTGGTCGTCGCCGTTGTCCACAGCATCCATGTAATGCCAGAGCCGGGCGATGCTGGTCTGGTTGGTTTCCAAATCGTCATAGCCAATAGACAGGTCCGCATAGATCGCCTCATATTCAGCGGGCAGGCCGTCCGGGTCGGCCATTTTGCCCATGAACCGTTCCGCCATGGTCTTGTAATCAATCGGGGCGGGCGGTGTTGCCGGCGCGTCGCTGGCCGGTTGCGGCATGGGCATCCCCTGCGGTGTCGGGGTGGGTGTTGCGGCCGGTGCGTCATTGCAGGTAGCGGCCGCAATGGCAGCTTCATATGCTTCTTTCTGCCCACGCTTGGCACGCCACGATCCGTCCGCGTTCAAGCTGGGCGGCGTGCTGTGGATGGTGTCGTCATGGACCATGCCGTGGCAGTCTGTGTCGGGCTGTGCCGGTGCCGTGTCGGGCTGTGCCGGTGCCGTGTCGGGCTGTGCCGGTGCCGTGTCGGGCGGTGCCGTCTCGGGCTGTTCCGCAGGGGCCGTAGTGCCAAGCAAGCGGGCAATCGTGGCGCACTCCTGGACGTTGTGGGGGTCAAAGGTGATCTGCATGGTATTTCTCCGGTTGGGGTTTCAGTATTTCTTGCCGCCTGCCGCGCGGGTGGCGTTGTAGCGGTTCTTTTCAATCAGCGCGGTGTTCGTTGATGCGCCGGTGTTTAGAATGCGGGTGATGCATTCTGCAAATTCTACGTCGGGCTGTGCCGCCTCGGAATCTTGATTTTCGTTACAATCAATCAACCACGTTTTTACGACGTCCGGATGGGATTGGGCAATAATGCGCAGAGTTTCGTCGCACTCGTCAGGGTCTCTGGGGTCAAAGGTAATCTGCATGGTATTTCTCCGGTTTGGGTTGGGGTTAAAACAAAGGGTTCGATGGGATGGCAGGCATGTCCTCTGGGATAGCCTGCCGAAACTGGTCAATTTGCATAAATGCGCGATATGCTGCGCGAGGACACACACCGTCCCTGAAAACC
>Ga0306872_100838_pt1 | contig 10584 bp, 19 predicted proteins | sample AntRauMeHopE1498_FD_190455 | JGI IMG/M metagenome (GOLD analysis project Ga0306872, IMG submission 190455) | Saline lake microbial communities from Rauer Islands, Antarctica - Metagenome Hop E1 #498 (v2) (version 2) | ecosystem: Environmental > Aquatic > Non-marine Saline and Alkaline > Saline ...
TGCGGGTTTCTCGGAAGGCTTTTTCAATGCGGGAAGTGTGTTCCGGAACCCGGACGTAGAAGTTAAAGCGGGGTTCCCATACCAGTTTCTTTTGTGGGAATAAGGGCCAGCGGCCTGGGTCTGTAATTTTTTTTTGGATGCGGACTGTAGCATAAGCCGCGAAGGGGCCAGACACATTACCCTGGGCGGTATCTTTTTGGAATATATCCAGAGCATGTGCCGCATGTTTCCGTAAATCGGAAACAATCTCAGGGGGGATGGGGATTACTCTGCCTTTGGAACCTTTGGACTTGCCTATGGTCAGCGTTTTTGAGGTCAGATTCAGGGCTTCTAACTGTAGGTTCGCGGTCTCTGAGATGCGCAGGCCGCAGCAGTAGCAAAGCAGGCCAATGGTTCTGTATGCTGAGGGCATTTTACGGATGAACTCGGCCACTTCTGAAGAATCAGGAACAGCGTGGACGTGCTTTACAGGTCTGGCGGTGATGAGCGTTTTCCGCTGCTCTGCATCCCAACGCCAGAGGCATTCAGCCAGGGACGCCATAGCGCACTGGAAGCCGTGAATAGTCGTCGCAGAATAGGACTGGCGGCGCAAAGAAGCGGAAGCAATCTCGACACAGGTAGGGAAGGTTGCTGCCGATAAAACATCCCAGCGGCGCGCTATCCGTTCGCCCCAGGTGAGATAATTCCTAATAGTCTTGGGAGCAAGGGCACGGGAAGAAAGCCAGCGGTCCCACAGGAGCAGCGCCGAAGGGGTGGCGAAGGATGGGCCTGTGGGCTTGTTTTCGTCCGTGGGTGGCTGTTTATCTTTGGTGTGGGCGGGGAACGGGAAAGTAGCCTGGTAGTTTTCAATGAGGTGGTATTGGTTTGTAATCATGATATTAACTCCACAGGGCCCACAGGAACGGGCGCAGAAGCGACCACGCAGAAGCCGGAAGGCAACCGCCAGAAGGGCACGACCAGGGGTAAGGGGCCGCCCGAATCAGCCCACAAATTCGAATCGGAGCGAACGCCGCCAACAGCAGAAGCAAAATCACGGCAAACCCAATCAAACCAGGGGTACCGTGGGCAAAAACCAACAGGGAAAGAAGCAGGGCGGAACCCGAACACCACGGCATAACGAAGCACAGCACCCGCACCAGGCAGCGCGGCGATTGCAGCCGGGGCCAGGATAACGCCAGGGCGAACCGGAAGACCACGGGCGAAAGACGCGCAGCCGACGCAAACACCGACAGAAGAGGAGGCAACCATAACAAAAACTCCTAAAAGTAACGGCCAAACCAACAACAGGAGCGGCCAAACCCAGCCCGCTGTTGTTGTTACTCGATAATTGTGCCACGTCGGATAACTTTGCAATCGTCAGGGTAATACATTTCCAGCCAAGATGCCAGCGTGATGCCAGCCGGATAAATCATTGTGTTACCGTCAATCGTCTCGCTCCAGTCGTGATTTGTAGTCGTGTTTGCGTCGAAGTCCAGCGCGTCAACAACGCAGCGGACAGGATAACTCAACACCCGCCCGCACACGCCGCCGGATTCCAACATTCCGTTCGCCCTGTTGGTAGTCTCAATTTTGACTCTTGCTTCTTTTTTCATTGCTCTCTCCTTTGGTTGCTAGTTGTCGAATGATTCATAGTAACCGGCGGCGGTGCTGCCGGTAATCTGTTACAATAAGAGTATACCACAACCGCCCTACAAAAGCAAGAGGGGCGCGACACAAAAAGCAGGCTAACACCAGCAAAACCAACAAGATATCAACCCCAAAAAAAAGAAAAAAAAAAAGAGGAAAAACACCGGAAAGGGGGCACAGAAACATTGTAATGTAGGTTACATTGTACGTCCAACCAATAACCACCACTAGGGGCGGCCAGGCCGGGCAAACCCGCAGCCAGCGGAGCGGGGGCAACACGGGAGGAAGCAGGAGCGACGAAGGCCGCGGGACTAGACCGCAAAAAAAGACGCGGGGGGCGGGAAGCGAGGAACGGGTCTGGGTGGTGGGTAGTCTTGTTGCCCTCTTTGTCTTGTTTTTTCTTCTTACATTCCATGCTGTTTTTTTCCTGTATTCTCTTCCATTAAGTGACTCTTTCTTGGTGTATTCTGTCTTCGTTGGATCAACACGAAGAAGGGGGAACGAAGGGGAAATCCTGTCCGCCCGCGGCAGCGACCGCTCTTGTTTTACGTCTGTGTTGCGTAGTAGTACCATGAGTGGAGCCCCCCCCCTCTTCAATGTTATGGGGGGGGGCGGAACGGGCGTGATTGACCTGGGCGAACAACCCGCCAGCGCCCCCCCCCGCCGCACTCGGGGACTATAAAGGCCAGAGTGTGGCGGGGGGGGGCGCGGCCAACATACGAGGAAGTACCAACTCGCAGAAAAGGGCCGGACGGTACTCCGTCGGGCCCGGCCTTCCACTGTCTCTTGCTGTCGGCGGTACGATAACCTAAGGCACAGGAAGGCGGGGCAGGAATAGCAGCGGTGAACGGCGCGGCGCACCCAGAGAAGACAAAGACCGTGCCGCGCCCCGCTGCCCTGCCCCGCCTTCTTGTGCCGGTTTTAGCAACAACATTGCTATTGCTCGAGTATCGCAGCTATGACTGAGCGGAACGGAGCCAGCCCGGAGACGCGCCGCCGCTCTTTTGGCGTGTGTTTGTAGTTGGTAGGACAAAACGAAGATACAAACCCTGTGAGGTACGAAGGAGGACAAAACGAAGCGACCACAAGAGCCAAGGAGGGCGGGGCGCGCGGAGGGCTGGCGGAGTGGAGCGGCGCGCTATCGGACACCGGCGGGCGACACAGAGGATAAGGGGGAGGGGCCAGGGCAGCGGAGGGGGTGGAGGCCTTCCAAAAAGCCGGAACCCCCGGAGCCCCCCTGACCCCCGACCCCGGCCTTTGCAAGATTACCTGAGGCGGCGGGTTAATGGCGTGGTCCCCCGAAACCAGGCGAGGGCGAAGCGTAGAACCAACCCGCTGAGGGCAACCACGCCGTGCCCGCCGCCGGGCTTGCCACGAGCCTGAGCGTAGTGGAGTGTAGTGTCGGGTGTGGTGTGGTTTTCTCTGCCCGTCTATGGCCTGCTGTTTGTAATATGGACTGGTACCGGGCAGAGGAAACCACGCGCACCCGACACGGAACGGAACGGAGCGACTGCCTACACGACCCGCCAAGCGGAGTGGAGTCCGGGAGGGGTTGTGGTTTTGGTTGCCCGCGGTAAATCGTTTGTTTGGAGCATGGACCGGAAAACGGGCAGCCAAAACCACGCCCCGGACGGACGGAACGGAGCGGCTTGCCCGAGGTCTTGAGAACATCGAAAGCGACGCCCGCCGCGAGAGAACTGAGGGGGGGGTGGTCGGGGCGCGTACTCGGGCGTTTTTTCGCCCCCCGGGGGAGCGCGGTGGCGCAAGCCGCCCGCCATAAAGAGCTAGGCGGGCGGCGCAGCCGCGAACCCCGGATGGGCGCTGCGGAGGGCGACGTATTTCGGCGCACGTAGCCCCGCGTGACGGTACTCCGGCACGCGGGTAAGGGAGCGACGGTACTCCGGCGCGACCGTTGAGGAGCGACGCGGTAGCGGCGCGACGATGCCGACTGACCGGTAGTCCGGGCGGGCGGCTTGCGAAGCGACCGGTAGGCCGGGCGCGTAGCAGCGGAGCCGACGGTACTCCGGCGGCGTAGTTGCGGAGCCGACGGTACTCCGGCGGCGTAGCGGCGTAGCGACGGTACTCCGGCGCGAAGCAGGGTGGGTGGGTGGGACTCTTACGCAAAGAAAATTCTCCTCTTTTTTGCCCCTGTATTTTTCCGTGTTTTTTTGTGTTTTTCCGTGTTTGCTGCGTGTGGCGGGTTTGACTGTGTGGGGGCTGGGCGCGGCGGGGTTGTGTTTTTCTGTGTGTTCTGGTGAGTGTTTCCTCGTTTATATCTGATGTATATCTCGTCTATACGTCGTTTATAATGTATCTTGTAATGTCTTTTTTTTGCCTTTTTTTGCCTTATTTTGCCCCTTTTTTGACGATTCTTTCTCTATAAGCATTCCGGAATCCGGAAACATAAAACAAAAAATGCCCCCGGCTTTAGGAGATGAAAGCGCGGGGGCGTGCGATGGGAAAACCTCGGGTAGGGAGGAAAGGAAAAAACCATCACACTGTGAGTAGGCAACACCGGCAAGAATTTGTCACTTGCCCCGGTACCGGGCAATCTGGCGGCTTGCCCAGGGCAGGAAAATAACGTTCAGAAACCAGGTGGATGCCCCTATGATTGCGGGGTTATCCAGCCAGGCGGCGTTCGGGAAAATCTGTTGCAGCAGTTGCAGCACCGTCATTAGGGCGGCGGCGGTGGCACCTGCCCCTGCCACGTTTTGGGTGGTGGTGCTGTTGAGTATATTTTTCTTCATGGTGCGGTGTCCTTAACCTGTTATGAGTCGGCGCAAATCGCCATGGGTATGCCCTGTATCATAATGGCGGGCGTAGTCGAAATACAAGTCGGCTACCACGGCCACTTTGAAAGCGTCGAGCGGATGTCTATCTCTTTTCCGGCGCGCTTTGAAGTCTGCCGCGATGCCGCCAAACTCTATCAAATGAAAGGAGCGGCGGGCAACGATGCCGCCCTCGTCTGTCCATCCTAAGCGCGCGCCTAACTGGCGCAACTGTTCGGGGGTGCGGGTGCAATCTGTTATGAGAATCTCTACTTCTTCTTGCTCTATGGCGCAGAGTCCGGCGCGGGTTAATTCCAGCGCGCGGATAAGGTGTGGTGAAACAATTACCCATCCGGCGCGGTTCTCGAACTCACTCAAAAGGAAGTGTGAAACAAGTCCTTCTTGAGTCTCTGAGTACATTCTACAAGCGTTTGCATGATGCATGGTGGTGTTCCTTGTTGGCTATTGGTTTCTGGGGTGCGCGGGGGTGTTGTTCGGGGAGATTAAGCATCCGTAATGGTACGTTTCGTACCTCGCCCAAACATAGGCGCGGTAGGTGGTGAGCAGGTCACATTGGGCCGCCCACCATAGAACATATTCTTTTTTGAGTGCGTAGGCATGGAATAACTGCCCGGTGCGGTAAATGGCCATACTTTCCACACGGTCTCCAAGACACCAACAACCGGTATTCACACTAAATACGCGGCAATATCCGTACTTGTCTTTGTGTAGAAGGAAGGTGGAACCAGGCGGCGTGTTCGGGACTTCCACCAGGTAGCCTGTGACCGTGTCTATGTGTTTATAGTCTATCCGTTGCGCGGTTATCATTGGGGCTGCTCCTTTAGAATAAATACTGGTTGCAATTGTCTTTCTTCTTTTTGATTCCTATTTTTTCGGATAAATGGTGAAATCTAGCGTATGCCCAAATCTGGTTTAGGTAGGAGTATTTTAACAAAATGGTGGCCCTCCACCAGTCCATAAAATCAGGGGATTGGGAGTGGTATAAAAAGTTCAGTTCGGCTGATTCTTTCGCAGCTTTTTGGGTTTTTTCGTGTGAACAAAACCCGCCGGTATCGATCGATAAGACAGCCCACATATTACGCTCATTGGGAACCAGAATAAACTCAGTACCGGGTGGGGCGTTCTTTATTTTTACTGGCTTCCCTACCACAAAACGCACTCTTATAAAATCTACTACTTGCGCGGTTATCATGCTAAGCACTCCTGTTTTTTTTTGTGAAGGTGGGGGGGATACCCAACGTATCCCCCCCGTGTTTTCAAGGACGAAAACGGTTCAACTGTGGGTGTGCGGGCCGCTGCCCACTAAGGGCGGCTGGCTCATACTATCGTCAAGCCTGAGCAGATACTCATACGGAATGCCTGCGGGCCGGCACGGGCTGAGAACTTGGTTACAACTTGGGCAATGGGGCACATAGTCGGCGTCTGAAGAACATGTACCGATACGCTCCAGTATAGCGAATATTTTGTATTCACCACAGCGCAAACACCAGCGGCCATAGGTGCCGGGGATGTTCCCTTTCTTTTCTTCTTCGCGGATGTCGTAAAAATCAGCGCACACGGCGTTTTTCTCCGGATAGGTTTTGATAGTTGAAGTGCCTGTATTTCCGGTCTGGTAATACGTTTCGGCACACCTTGTCCAGTGCGGCGTTTATGGCGGTGGCGGGGGCGCCATTTGATACGGGGCGTTCTGCCTTTTCGAGCACCATAAAGAGCACAGGCCGGGCATGGAACCAGGCGCAGGCGGAACACAAAAAAAAACACTTGGCTAGTGTGGGTTTATGCTGGTATTCGTAGAGGTGCTGCTTGCATAACGGGCATACAATCAACACTTTCTCACGCCGAAAATAAGCCTCCAACTGCAAGGCATGAATCCGCGCCAGGGGATGGTCTGCCGGGGTGTAGTGTTCGGGCTCGCTCACACCATGCCTTTCAAAAGCGGGTTGTCGTAGTCCGCGTCTTTGGCCATCTGTGAGGATAACCATTGTGGGGTATAGTGCTCGACACCGTCCTTCCATTCGACGATTGCGCGGCGGTCGTCAATGTTGCGGCGCACATAAAAAACAGGGCCTTCATCTCCCTGCTCCTGCACCAGTGAAAAACCAGGGGGAAGGCCGGGGCTTCTGGCCAATATAATGGTGGGCATACTCATAGAAAAAAACTCCTTGTGGGGTTAAAGAAAACAATCTTCGGGGATATCTTCAGGAAAGCGCGGGTGGCCGAGGGGCCATCTAACGCGCGGCACATAACAGTAGTTCTGAGGCGCCTGTTTCAACTTAAAAAAATCGACAGGGTTGTAGCGCTTTTCCTCGGGGATGACAACGAAACTCTGTACTCCGATGGCAATACCGCGAACGGCTTCAAACCAGTACGCTTTCCACTCAGAAGGCTGCATACAGGAATGGCGGAAAAAATGCTGTTTGAATTCTTCTACAGGGTGTTCGTAAATGTGACCAGGCAATACTTCCATCATAACCAGGGGTGATTTGTCCATCTTGAAAAGGATGATGCGCGAGAAGGGCTGGCGGGGCATGGTGCGCCGGAAAATAAACCGCTGTTTTCCACTGGATATCCGGGCTAAGACCTTCGGGGAAATCGGCATCAGCAGCGTATTTGTTATGGGACATTTTTTCATAGGTCAGGTCCCGCAAAAGTATCTTCCGGGATGTATCGCCCTGTGATGGGGCAAGACACATGGAATCCCATCTCCAGCAGTTCGGAAACGAGCATGCCAGGGTTGCACGGGTCACAATGCAATAAGGCCATGACCGCCTCGAGTGCAACTACCGAGTCGGTATATTTGGTGGAAATGTGGAGCGCGTGCGCGCATTCTACACAGGTATGCAGCGCATAAAAAAGCAGTTCATCTGCCGGGCAGTATACGGGGCGTGTCATGAAAATGGGATGGTAGAAACGGGCCAGCGTGATAGATTCGGTCTGCATTACGTCCATACTTATACTGCTTTCTTGGCGTGCATCTGCGGCACAAAACAACGCCCACCGTCGGCGCACTTGGGAACCTCGGTAAAAATATGCTCGGCGGTGTTCTGCACCATGCGCCGGATGGCTTCGGCGCGGGAAACGCGCCACACGTCGGCTATCTTGTCCAGGTCGTCTCGGGTGGCCGTGTCGAAACGGACGTTGAAGTTAATCTCTCGGGTGTGCATGGGGGGGGATACTCCTTGTTTTATTGGTTGCTAAACGCTACACAAACTGTATGGCGGTATGCCATAACGGAAGTATACCACACAACTGCCCTGAAATCAAGGGCTATTTTAGGTCTGATAATTTCTATTATGTTTCACGAGGTGGGGGGTGTATTTCGCGGGGGTATGGCGGTTGTATGTGCATGTGTATTGCTTCCGTATTGCGGAATAATATACAATGTCGTGGATGGTGGCTGGACAGTACCCAAAAATGGGCGGCGGGGTAGTGGGGCGGGTGCTTTTGTGCGTGGTGACGGCGAAACAAGGGGGGTGATAGGGTAAAGGGATGGGTTTTAGGAAAAAACGCCGTACAAGCCATTCTAGTGGCGTATTCGGTATTCCGCACTACAAGCGCATTACTCAGTAACAATTGGGGTGGCCACAGGCCATGAAAAAATGGTTCCGCGCTCGACGGGTGGTGTCCAGGGGCAAATCCATAGCAGGTCGTTGTAAAGACCCCAGCCGCGCATCAAATAGAGCGGCTTTGCCGGGGCGGGCTGTTCCACTAATCCAGTGAGGCCGGGGGGATATCCCATTTTTTGATAGATGAGGTAATTAGAATTAGCAATAGCCCACCCTGGGCCATATTCGGGCGTGGGAAAAATCTTACGCTGAATCCGGGCGGGCGTTATTCCGTCCCTGGAAGATGCACAGAATAAAGCCATGTGAGTGAGGAAAGACGAGCCTAGCCTGGACATAGAAGCGGTACCCTGATACACTGCGCCAGCGGCTGTGAAGGGTCCGCTCCAGAATACTCTCGCTTGGGCGAAGATTGGCGGGTCGGGAACTGAATCGAGCAGCAGGTTGGCGCCGCAGTGTAGGCGCATCAGCTGGTAGCCTACAAACAGGCTGTATGCTGTTGGGAATGGCTTGCCTGTGCGGGGGTTTAACGGTTTTTGTAAAGCGTGGTATCGGGTCCAAAATTGTTTCACAGGGGCGGATAGTTCATACCATGCGGTTGTTGCTTGTTTCAGATAAGCATGCTGTTCCGACGAATTGCGTCCCGGGCGGACGGGTCCACCGCTTTTGGAGCTTGCGAAGAATTTAGCTCCGATGCGCCGGAAGCAGCAGCCGCCAATAGAACCCTGTATGGAATCCACTATGGGACCTAACGTTATTTTAGCCATGATATGGGGTGCTCCTTTTATGGCGCGGTGTAGGTATAGGTGGTGCCGGGTAGTAGTGAGAAGTTTTCCGGGGCGGATATCCTGCCATTTGATTTCCTGAATTGCACTGAAAAAAAAGCGCGTGAATTCGACGGAATAGAACCAAAGACTGTTTCCATATTCGTCTGCAAAACTTTCTGATAGGATGCCGTCGTGTAGTCGAATGTTTCAAGAAAAAAAAACGGCGGTACTACAGGCGTATCGTTGGCACTGTACTGGATACGACAATAGACCCAAGGTTGCGTGCCTTGTATGGTACTGGTGGTGGTGGAAAGAAAATAGGAATTATTCGCGCCGGGGGATGCTTCGTAGCGGATGGACCAGGTGGGCCATAGGCTGGGAACTGCGTCTGTTGGCGGGAGCAACAGGGGCGCGGCACTTTGCAGGGATTGGAGTATGGCGAAGGTCATGAACCAATTGTATCCGGTGGGGGTGTAGGTGGCGCCGAATACGTCTACTTTTTCGTTGCCGGGCTCTGCTGCAAACAGCGCCCACCATTCGGCCACTGAAATCATACCTTCCACGGGGTGGTTGTATAGTTCGTCTCGGTGTAGGTTCCAGTATTCGGCGGCGGCGCGGAAGTTCGAGCGGCGCGCTACTGGGGATGGCCTTTTCGAGGGTATGCCTGTTTTTAGTCTGTTGACACAGAACCCGGCGCGATTTTTTGAGAACGTCAGGCCGCCCACAGTGCCGCGTATTTCCGTGAATAAACTGGTGGGGTCTACCTTGGCCATTTCGAATACTCCTTAGTTGCCGCCCGTGATAATTCGGATATGGCCGCAGTAGGGACAATTTTCCTTTAAGAATTGCAGCGTCTCCGCGCGGGCTTTTTGTGATGCGTCAATTTTCATCCATAATAGCACAAGAACAGGATAGACGCCTATTTGAGAAACGATGCCAAATATTTCACCGAGCATGAGAGGATTCTTCCTTTTTTTTAGAGTGGCGGAAATGCCAGGGCGGCAGCGGGTTGGCGCGTTGCCACAGGCCGCGGCGGTTAAGTTTCGCAAGGCGTTGCGCGTCTCGCAAATGAAGCGCGTCCGGGGCGTAGTAGTCATAATGCCAGGCGTAGCCGTAAAGGATAAGCATGAGGGAAAAGGAATAAGGAGAATGACCGTAGCAGTCGCACACCAGGCGGCCATAGACATCTTTGTCCACAATGTGACAGGTGACAGGCTTCCCCCATATCAGGCCGCGCAGAAAAAACCAAGCCTGGCGGGCGTAGTATTGGCCGTATTCCGGCGCATCACACCCATACAATCGAATCTTTACGCGCATCCCGGAAACCCATACATCGAGTCCATCGCCATCGGGCACGGAAAGCACGGGTGCTGTGAAGGATGTTCCAGGAAGAAATACGGAAGCGGCCGCTGGAAGGACAGGAACACGGAAGCGTAATTTATTCGCCAGTACGGGTGAAATCTGCATCGAGAAATACTCCCAAAATAAATACAGCGGGCGCGGCGTCAGTGCCACGCCCGCTGAAAAAAAACACGGGAAAGAAAAACAAATCAGGGTGTGTCTACGGCAACGGTGGAAAGCCATTGCGGCGCGGAAACAAGGCCGGTGCGGATGTCGAGCATAATCACTTTGAAGTGGTACGTAACGCCCGCCTGGATGGAACCGAGCGAATTTATCAGCGCCGTGCCGAAGGAAATCGTGGTTCCAGAAGCGCCCGCTTCAGACAGCAGAATGGTGGTGTAGAGATTTTCCACATACCGTTTGCCAGCGGAAACCGAGCGCGCGCCGTAGATGGCGACGCGAATAGACGCATCATCCACGTGGGCAGCGATTGTAATG
>Ga0306872_100843_pt1 | contig 10568 bp, 10 predicted proteins | sample AntRauMeHopE1498_FD_190455 | JGI IMG/M metagenome (GOLD analysis project Ga0306872, IMG submission 190455) | Saline lake microbial communities from Rauer Islands, Antarctica - Metagenome Hop E1 #498 (v2) (version 2) | ecosystem: Environmental > Aquatic > Non-marine Saline and Alkaline > Saline ...
GCTCGTGCCATAATAATCTATATAATGAATGATAATAATTCTTCCTGCACCGCTCGCGAGAGTAGATGAGAAAATTGCTCAGATGAGCAAGGTGCGCGTACTATACTGGAAAATAAGCCAATGGGCAACAGGATTGGGTCGGGTGTTATATGTTGACTTTGGTTATATTTTGTGCTATTGTTTCAGGCATAAGTTCCCAACTGACATTTTGTCATATAACCCGCATGAGGAGAAAACCACGCTCAAGTTCCTTACATCAATCGCCTTCATGCTAACACTGTTCGGTGGCGCAGCATTCGCGCAGGTCAGTTTTAGCTCAGGCCAAACACTATCACTAGGTACCACCTCATCAAGGTCAACTTTACCAAGTTTGCCAGAGACTGCGTACCACGCGGCAGAATTCCACCTGCGTGTTGCCCATAGCGTTCTGAGCGACCACCAATATGCATTGCGAGTTGCAATGGCAGAACGTGCTGACTTTGATCACCTTTCATGTGATCGGGATTCGCCAAAGCTGCGGCAGGCAAAAGCAATTCTGCAAGCATTCACCACCAGCAAAACCAGCCTGTCAAAAGATGAATATGCGGCGACAGAAGCTGACCTGCAATCGAATGTCAGTGGTTTGATTAATTTGGCTGATCGTATTTGCGAGCGGCTCAACAAACTCGACAGTGCAATCAGTACAGCAGAAAAGCAACTGAAAGACACTGAGCAGACGTACTTCGCAGCAGTGTCTGCACTGCATGATGCAATCCAAGACCAGTAGGTCGATTAACCAGACTACAACCCCGCCACACAAACTACGTGGCGGGGTTTTCTTTTATATTTAAAATTAGTAACTCGATCTGACGGGGTTAAAATAGGTTGACTTATAAAGTAAACTGTGCTATGATTGTAAATGGAATTCTGGTGCACAACGCGCCAGAACGTTTACGATCGACCTAATGTCGACGCTTTGAAAGGAAAAAACATGTTCCCCACACTATCACAAGAGATTCACGCCCAGCTGTTCGGTCAACTGGGAGGTGGCTTTGGCTTCTCCCACACGCTGGAGCGCAGCGGCTCATACAGCTTCCCGACGATCAGCGATCTGGAAGTGACCGGCAACAACATCACTGCTACTGTCTACGGCAATGTCCGTGGCGATATCGAGGTCGACGGGCCCGCCGACTACAACCTGATCCAAGTTTTTGGCAATGTCCTTGGCGATGTCGAGAACTTTGACGGCTGGTACAACACCATCGTTGTGAATGGTCACATCCGTGGCGATCTCGAAATCGACTTGACCCGTGGCGGCTCGTTCTCGGCCTGGAGCGTGGATGACATCTGGGCGTACGACTCGTCCGGATTCTCGTACAACTTTGGTCGGGTCGACAATCTTGATCTTGATCAGGTTGACGATTCGAACGGCCAGATTGGCAGTCTCGACGATGGGTATGTGTCTGGTGATGACAACGGCGTATCCATTTTCCAGCTGGAAGACTACTTCGCAGTCGACAGCGGGAACAACAACTCGATTTCGATCTTTGCCGCCGATGGCGCCCAAATCGAGATTGATGACGACGCATCGAACACGCACGTGACTGTGCAATTCGGTGATGTGGAAGTCAATGACGACGGCTACAACAGCCAGATTCGTCTGGGTGAGGGTGACGACGAAGTGACCGTCGGTCAAGATACCTCTGGCATCACCATGATCAATGGTGGCGCTGGTTACGACGTACTGCAAGTTGAAGGTGGCGAAACTGTCATCGTCGACAATTTCGAATTTATCGAAATGAATGGTGACGGACAGAACGCCGATATCTTTACCCTCGACGGACAAACCGCTGGCACGATGTGGATCGGTGATACGCAAGTTTCGCTGAGCGACCTCATGTCAGTCTTCGGAGAAGATGACCGCTTCGGCAACGCCGTTCTTGATTGGAACGGTGACGGTAGCTTTACCGCTATCGGCGCCGCTGAACAGTTTAGTTTCCCACCTGCTGAAGACCAATGGTCCATGCTGGGCTGACCACTCTTTCTACCCATGTACTTCTGTACCTTACTCGGCCCGATTCTTTTTCTTGAATCGGGCCGTTTTCTTTTGTCATAAATATTCTACTTGCTCGTATATACTACAAACACTATCAACAACCTTCCCACTTCTTAATTCACTTCACCTTACTTATGCAAACCAAATACGACGTCGTAGTAATCGGAGCCGGGTCGAGTGGCCTAACGGCGGCCGTTGGATTTTCTAAGGTTGGTAAATCTGTCTTACTGGTGGAACGGGAACACATGGGTGGTGAGTGTACCAACACTGGATGTATTCCAAGCAAGGCGCTCTTGCACGCCGCGCGCTCGGGCATGAGTGGAACGGCGGCATTGGCCTATGTTCGCCTGACGGTCGACAGCATCCTGGCGGACGAAACCCCTGAAACGTTCAGGGCACTAGGGATAGATGTCGTCATGGGGGAAGCGGTGTTTGCAGGCCGGCAGGCAATTACCATTGGTGAAACTACGTACAGATTTACAACCGCCATCATCGCGACTGGTTCAAGTCCGCGGATGGTCGATATTCCTGGACTGGACGAGAAGTACATTTTGACTAACCAAAATATTTTTAAATTAACCGACGTACCGGCCAAACTTTTGATTATCGGGGGTGGGCCAATCGGGATGGAAATGGCGCAGGCGTTTGCGCTACTGGGAAGCGCCGTCACGATAGTGGAACAAAACGATACCTTTGCGCAGTTGGAAGACGTCGCGATCCGCCCGATTGTACGCCAGTCATTTGAGGATCTGGGCATCACCATCCACACGGGCATCACCATCGAGAAAGTCGCTGGCACAACCGCGTATTTTAATCAGATCACTGACGTAGGCATAAGGAATTCTTTCACGAGTGACTTCGACCGAGTATTGATCGCAATTGGGCGCGTACCAAATATTCCCGGCGGACTAAGGGCTGCCCAGATAGCCTCTACCGAATACGGCGTAACTGTCGATCGCACGCATCGCACCACCAACAAACACGTCTACGCTGTGGGTGACGTCGCAACCAAACATAAATTCACCCACGTCGCTGACGACACAGCAAGACAAGTGGTGGCGCATGTGGTCAGTCGCGGATTGCTGCGCATAAATAATCACAAAGCTATCCCCAAGGTCACCTACACCTTGCCCGAGGTAGCCCAGGTGGGACTGAGCTGGCCAGACGCGATTGCAAAATATAATGAAGCCAGCATCATGCGCATCGAGGTGCCGTTCGCCCACAACGACCGCGCCAAAACTGACGACAAAACAAACGGGGTGTTGGTGGTGATTGCCAAACGCATCAGCGGACGAGTCCTGGGTGCGCACATTGTTGGCCCAGCAGCCGGTGAAATTATTTCTATCTTCACAATTGCTATCGACCAAAATCTTTCCTTGTGGAAATTACAAAGTACTATTTTTGCGTATCCGACCTACAGTTTGATTATTAAAAAGGCCGCCGATCAGTTTGTGGGTAGGCAAATTGCTGATTTGAAATCTGATCTGTTTACACTACTCAAGCGACAATCCCCCAAACTAATCGCAGCGCTATTGTGGATCGGAGCGATCATCGGGCTGGCGCAATACCAAAATACTCAAGGACTGACAACAACTGAAACCGCGATCAATCTATTTGATTTTATTTCACTGACTGTCTGGGGACCACTGCTGTATGTGCTGATCTACGCGGTGCGCCCGGTCACGTTCTTCCCCGCTACCGCCCTGACGATTTTGTCTGGGATATTTTTCGGGTTGGTGTGGGGTACTGTCTTGACCCTGATTGCAGCGACCTTGGCGGCCGCTGTAGCATACGCTGTCGGACGATTCTTTGGAGCAAACTGGAAACTCGAAGATTCGCGCCTGGGCAATTGGGTAGTCGCCTTGCGCGAACACACGTTTTCGGCAGTGCTGACCATGCGACTGATTTTCTTGCCGTTTGACTTGATCAGCTACGCAGCCGGAATCATTAAAACCAAATTTATACCGTTTATCGCAGCTACGTTTGTGGGAATTATTCTCGGCACTGCCACGTTTGTATCAATCGGCGCCTCGCTCAACGTAGAGGAGTTTAGGCAAAATGGATTTAGTTTTGATTTGTTTGAACCGCAATTCTTACTACTGTCGATATTAATATTTTTGATATCACTCGGTGTGTCTAAACTACTACCTAAACGAAAATAGAAAACAAAAAGAACCGACGCACGTGCGTCGGTTCTTTTTTATTTAGGCCTTTTTGACTTTGTCTTTCTTTGGCTTCTTTACCTCTTTCTTTTTATCCTGTCCTTTGGCCATGATCTATTTCTTTTTCTTGGCTACTACTTTTTTCTTTGGTGCTACTTTCTTCACCGCTTTCTTAACTACTTTTTTAACTGCCTTCTTAACGGCTGGTTTTTTGGCAGCGACTTTTTTAGTGGCTGTTTTTTTGATTGCAGCTGACTTGACTACTAACTTCCTTACGGCTTTCTTCACGACTAGTTTTTTGGCGACGACCTTTTTCTTTGGAGCGGCTTTTTTGGTTGCTGTTGGCATATAAAAATAAATTACTATTGCACCCCCAACTGAGTGAGGATCTACGATTAATTATACGCGTAACTAAAAAATATAAATGTCACAACTCGCAAATGTGTGTACAAACTCACTACAAAAATAATTTTCTTTTTTGCACAACCGACAACTTTTTTATTTCGGCTTCACGCTTGAGCGCGTCGCTTCTGGTGGCAAACACTTCGCTGTGTACCAGCACAACCGGCCGCCGACCGCTGGTGTATTTGGCCCCAGCAACTTTCCCATCCCCATTATGCTCAGCCAGCCGCCGAGAAACATCAGTCGTGTACCCACAATAAAGCGACCCATCAGCGCAGCGCAGTAAATAAATATAGTGATTAGTAGTAGGCGTATTCACAGCTCTAGTATAAACCACTTGCATTCTTTTTTAGATTGTGTATATTTAACACTAAGTTAATAGAGATGCTCTATGTAACTTGTTCTTTGAAAACTAGGAGTATACAAAATGCGACCAACTCTCAGCGTAGTTATGGCCCGCATGCAGGTTGCAAAACCGCACGCTGGCCACACTCACCTGGTGCACACCGCCCAGGCAGCTTCTGATCAGACCCTCGTCTTGCTCGGTGATCGAGATAAGATCCCCGGCAAACAAAACCCGCTACCAGGATACATCCGCGTAGCGATGGTTCGAGAGCACTTCCCTACTGTGACACAAGTCGCTATCCACCCGGACACACCTGACGACGCGGTTTGGAGCAAGAATCTCGACAATCTGATCAAGACACTCTTTCCTGACTACGACGTCACACTGTTTTGTTCTCGTGATGGTTTTGTCGATTACTACTCGGGTCAGTTCCGAGTTCAAGTTATCGATGCAGTTCCATCTGAATCTGGAACGGCACAGCGCGAGACAATTCTCAGTCAGTCCAAATCAACGGACAGATTAAGCGAGGACTTTCGCCGCGGCTACATCACGGCGGTTTCAGAAAGACATCCAATTGTCTTTTCTACCGTCGACGCTGCTGTCATGAACGCCAATCGGACTCATATCTGGTTGGGACAAAAAGCGGAAGATGCTGGCCTGTGGCGATTCCCTGGCGGCTTCGTCGACCCAAGCGACACATCGCGGGCAGCAGCAGCTGTGCGTGAAGCAAGTGAGGAACTGGGAAACATTCAGCTGGACAACCTAATCTATATCGGGTCACACCAGTGCAATGATTTCCGGTACCGAGATGAGGCTGATTCGGTTATGACCGATCTGTTTCTGATGACGCACACCTGGGGTCAAGCGACCGCCAGTGACGACCTTGACGACATCATGTGGTGTCCGTTGAGCGAGCTGAATCAACGACTGATCGTAGCTCACCAACCGCTCGGGCGCATGTTGCTCGAGCACCTTAGACAAGGAACCTAAACCATGACCAACATGTTACTCAACACAGACAGCTACAAGTTTTCGCACTCACAACAGTATCCGCCGGGTACCACACACGTTTCGAGTTACATCGAATCGCGCGGTGGCCAGTTTGACGAAGTTGTCTTTTTTGGCTTGCAGGCCTGGATCAAAGAAAACCTCCTGCTGCCAATGACCAAAGGCGACGTCGACGAATTTGCAGATGTCGCAGCGATGCATGGTTTTGAACCAAACGTCGCTGGTGCCAATCGGATTCTCAACCAACACGGTGGATTTTGGCCAGTTGCAATCGAAGCTGCGCCAGAAGGGTCAGTTATTCCGACCCGCAACGTGCTGGCCCAAGTGGTCAACACTGATCCTGAACTGGCGTGGGTGACTTCGTTTCTTGAAACAAGTCTCTTGCGCGCAGTGTGGTATCCATCTACCGTGGCAACTCTGTCACGCGAAGCCAAGAAGCGAATCTATCAAGGGCTTCTTCTGACTTCAGATGATCCGGACGGTCAGATCCCCTTCAAGTTGCACGACTTTGGTGCCCGGGGTGCTTCAAGCGAAGAAACTGCCGCCCTTGGTGGTATGGCGCACCTGGTGAACTTTATGGGTACTGACACTGTGTCGGGACTGATGGCTGCCCGGCGCTACTACGGTGCACCGATGGCCGGATTCTCGATTCCTGCGTCAGAACACTCGACCATGACCGCCTGGGGCCAGGCAAACGAAACTGCCGCTTACGCCAACATGCTCAAGCAGTTTGCTGGTGACGGCAAAATGTTTGCGATGGTGTCCGACAGCTACGACATCTGGAATGCAGTGAGCAACATCCTGGGCGGTGAATTGCGCGAGCATATCATTACCTCAGGTGGAACCATGGTGGTTCGCCCTGACTCTGGCAATCCAGTCACGGTTCCAATTGAAGTCATCTGTCGGTTGATGGATGTGTTTGGTTACAGCACAAATAGCAAAGGATACAAAGTGCTGCCAAACTACATCCGCGTCATCCAGGGTGACGGTATGACGCTGGAGAACATCTCACACGTCCTCTCTTCAATGGAAGCGCGCAAGTTGTCTGTCGACAACATTGCGTTTGGCATGGGTGGTGGATTGCTACAAAAGGTCGATCGCGATACCCAAAAGTTCGCGATGAAAGCCAGTGCCGCCAAAGTGGGTGGGCAATGGCGCGATGTCTACAAAGACCCCATCACTGACCAAGGCAAAACTTCCAAAAAAGGTCGCCAGGCGTTGGTCTACCAGTGCGGGCTTGGGAGTTGTGGCTACCGAACAATCAAAGCCCAGTATGCCGATGGCCTGCCACCCACTGACATTGTGATGCGGCCAGTGTATCGCAACGGTGAACTCCTAGTTGATGATGATTTTGAACAAGTTCGTGCGCGAGCAAAACTCTAAATCTCATCTGTACATCAATAACGCCAGCAGGGAAACTTGCTGGCGTTTTTACTAGTGTATGTTTTACAATAAGAAAACACCCAGCAAGTTTCCCTGCTGGGTGTTGGGTTTTGTTTTTACGCAAAGAGCGCTTCAATGGCTTGGACTGACTGTGCAAACCGTTGCTCGTGTGAGCCGGTGAGGGTTTGATACGACCTACCAGCCAACTTCAAATTGGTCATAAGCCTGGCAGTAAAGTCTGCGCGTATCGAACCATCTGTCATCACCCTAGTGCCATCTTGCACATGTGTTGTGCCCTCTGGAACTAGGAGCAATGTCAGATCATAGCTACGATCTTGTGCGATCTGATACAGCCACGGTTCATGCTTGTCAAAGTAATGATCTGACCAAGTCAGAGTAGTCAACGCATCTGTGTCACATACCATTACTTGGTTGGCGTTATGAGCGAGCGAATCTTCGAGAGCAATCTGCCCACGCGCGATCGATGCCAAATCATCATAACGGAATTCACCTGGTGCTCGTACACCAGCTGCCACCATTTGATCAAGCATTGGCCGAGCGTATTCTTCTACACCAACCGTTTTGAAGTGCACCGCCAGCTTTTGAACCAAGGTTGATTTACCAACCGACTCAGCACCTAACACTACAACTCTTTTTACAAAGTGTGCTTTGACTGCATCTGGCAGATAGTCCCAGTTTTGGTACGGGTTGTTTCGAATTGTGGTACCGGATGTTGGCACTGCAATTCGTTTGGTATCAACTGGAGCAAACGTGGCTCCCAGTTCGGTAGCCAACTGCCAGCCGTAGGACTCCGAAGCATAGACTGTATCGATCGGCTCTGGCACCAAACATTTAATAGTTGTGCGCCAAATATTCCAGAAGTCTGGATGCTCACTTGGTTCTTGAGGTATCGGTGTATCGAGATGCAGCACTCGGGCGTTGGGGAACATAGCCCTCACCCACTGGTAGCGCAGAGCGCCCGGGATAGGGTCATCAGGCAGTGAGCAGACCAAGATGGTGAGCTGCTCACTGCTGTTTGCTGCAAAGCGCAACAAATGGATATGACCCTTATGCAGCGGCATGAATTTTCCTAAGACAAATCCGTGCTGGACTTTCTGGGTCATAGGCATGATGTATTTCCTTTCTCAGGTTAGGTATTTTTGGTGGCAAGCCACCATGTTCGTACGCCAAATCCAGCATGAACCAGAAAAGCGATGTACAGTGCCGTCAACACATACGCACCAGACAGGTAAAACAAAACGACAGACACCACATTGACCGGACCAAGCCAGAGCAACCAGCTCTCAACTTTTTTGCGACCCATCAGGTATTGTGCCGTCATACTCGCAGTCACGACCAACGCGTCCAGCCACGGGTAGTTTGAACCCGGAGCAAACACGTCGATAAAGTAGACCACCGCCACGGTGCCAGTCGCAATAGCGACAAGCCACACAGCGCGTGCCGCACCAGACAGTACCGTGATCGGCAGTGACTGGGTAGTGGTTTGTGATCCAGCAGTTGCCCAGTAGTACCAGCTCCATACCTGGATTGGTACAAAGAAAGCCCACTGCAACCACTGCTGTCCCGGCAAACCCATTTGCCCAAAGAACACCCCAAGCAGTATCACGCCGACAATTCCCCACACCCAGGTTTGGATGTTTTGAGTCCTGGCCAACCACACAGCATTCAGGACACACCAAGTGCCAAAAAATTCGTAATAGTTGACAGCAAACTCGGGAATAACCAGCGCCATAGCAGCTTGGTACACAACCGTCACAACGAGCATGAGGGTTGCGACCAAGAAACTTTCGCGGTAGGCAGCGACGCTACCAAAGGTATTTTGCATAATCATTGTATTTCTCCTTTTCAAAGTACAGACACACGTTCTTTACTTTGTGTGTATCTTACACTATCTTATACTTGTTCAGACTAATGTCAAGTATTTCTTGGACAATTTGGTTAAGTAGCAAAGGTCAATCTCAACTTACAGAAGAGAAATTTCTTGTAGCTTCTGCGAAGAAAATTTATACAGCGCCGCTGGACGATTCTTCACCCCTTCTTGTACCAGTCCAGTATCGGTGACAATGTTCAGAGCGAGAATTTTCTTGCGGAAGTTTCGCTTGTCGAAATCTTTTTTTAATATCACCTCGTAGACTGACTGCAACTCGCTGAGGGTAAAGTGTCGTGGTAGTACGTGCTGGGCGATGTTGGTGTAGGATAGTTTCCCTTGTAGGCGAGCGACGGCCACCACCAGCATTTCGTTGTGGTCGTACGCCAACTTTTTCATTTTTTTGACTGGCATAAAATACGCACTCGGGTGGCTATACGTCGCGACAGTATCTGGCCGCACCAAGCACAAGTACGCGACCGACACTACGCGATTGCGCTTATCCCGCTTTACATCACTAAAGGTATACAGCTGCTCGACATACACATCACTCAGTCCTCCCTTTTCAAGTAAGATGCGCTCGCAGGCGGCGCGCGCAGTTTCACTCTCAGTCACCATCCCACCTAAAAACCCAGGTATACCAACGTAGTGTGGTGGCCGATCCACGTCGCTCACCAGCCCGTGCAACTCCCCATCATGGAACCCAAGAACGACCACATCAGTGGCCAAGGCGGCAAATCTAAATTGAGCTGGGGCTTGTTTCATATGTATAGTGTACACGAAGTAAAGACAAAGAAAAAGCCAGTGTTGTTACAATCTATAACGACACTGGCATTTTCTGATATTTTACTTCTTCGCTGGTTTGAGTTTGGCTAGATCGAGTACATCGTCGATCCTGATCTGCTCGACGAAGTCTGGTACGTGGGACACCAGGATCATCGCGCCTTTGTACTGATTGAGTGCCTCGGCGATCACTGGAATATGGCGGAAGTTGATGTGATTGGTTGGCTCGTCGAGGATCAACAGTCCTGGTTCTTCCATGGTGAGCTTTGCAAATGCAACCAAGCCCTTTTGGCCTTCCGATAAATCACCGACCTTGGTTTTCATCACGTCGCCAAATAGTAGGAAGCCGGCGGCGATTGAGCGCATATCTTCCTCCAACTTCTTTTTCATGCTGTCCATCAAAGTTTCAAAGACTGATTTACTGAAATCAAGGTTCGAGAAATCTTGGCGGTAGTAGCCGATCTTTACTCCGTCGGCCACCTCTTCGCCGGTGGCAGTTCCACCAGCGAGACTTTCAAGTAAGGTAGTTTTGCCGATGCCGTTTGGACCGATGATCTGCAG
>Ga0306872_100850_pt1 | contig 10477 bp, 10 predicted proteins | sample AntRauMeHopE1498_FD_190455 | JGI IMG/M metagenome (GOLD analysis project Ga0306872, IMG submission 190455) | Saline lake microbial communities from Rauer Islands, Antarctica - Metagenome Hop E1 #498 (v2) (version 2) | ecosystem: Environmental > Aquatic > Non-marine Saline and Alkaline > Saline ...
CGCGTGCCCGTTTACGGCGGGCTACTGGGCGTTTCTTGATCGGGTTGAGCCGAGCATCCGCGGTAATCACCGCATGGCGCAGCCGCTCGCCGGCTTGAGGCGCTTGGTCGATCGCGAGCAGGTTGTGGAACAAGAGCGCGCTCGCGGCTCGCTCTAGACTTGGTGCCGTGAGTAACGCGCCTATCGGAGTTTTCGACTCAGGTATCGGTGGTCTCACCGTGGCCCGCGCAATCATCGACCAGTTGCCACGCGAGCAACTGCTCTACGTCGGCGACACGGCAAACGGACCCTACGGCCCGTTACCCATTGCCGAGGTGCGCCAGCACGCGTTGACGGTTCTTGATGAGCTCGTCGAACAGGGCGTGAAGCTGCTGGTCATCGCCTGCAACACTGCCAGTGCCGCCATGTTTCGGGATGCCCGTGAGCGCTTTGAGCAGGGGCACGGTATTCCCGTGGTCGAGGTTATTGCGCCGGCCGTACGCCAGGCCGTGCGTCGCACGCGCACTAAGCGCATCGGGGTGATTGGCACGGTGGGCACCATCCGTTCGGGTGCCTACGCCGACGCGTTCATCGCCGACCCAGACATCGCACTGACGATGGCTGCGGCGCCGCGGTTCGTTGAGTTTGTCGAGGCCGGCATCACCAGCGGCCCTGAGTTGTTCGCCGTGGCCGAGCAGTATCTTGCCCCGCTGAAGGCTGCTGACATCGACACTCTGGTGCTCGGCTGTACGCACTACCCGCTGCTGGCCGCGGCTATTTCGTATGTGATGGGCCCCGATGTGTCACTGGTCTCCAGTGCAGAAGAAACCGCCTACGACGTATACCGCCAGCTGGTGGCGCACGGTCTTGAGACTGCGTCAACCGAGGCTCCCCGTCACGTGTTTGAGGCGACGGGGCCTGACACTGACGGTTTTCGCGCGCTCGCTGCCCGCTTTCTCGGCCCCGAAATTGGGCGCGTCGACGCTTTTGTGACCGGCACCATCACCCTTCCCGGTGGCTCAGCCACCCCGCTGCCAGAGAAAGGCACTCCATGACCACCACTGCTGAATCTGCTGGATTACGCGCCGACGGCCGCACCGCAACTGACTTGCGCCCCGTCACTATTGAACGCGGTTGGAGTGCCCAAGCCGAAGGCAGCGCCCTGATTTCGTTCGGCGGTACAAAAGTGCTGTGCACGGCGAGCTTCACCAACGGCGTGCCGCGCTGGCTGGCCGGCAAGGGCAAGGGCTGGGTGACGGCTGAGTACGGCATGCTGCCGCGCTCGACAAACGACCGCATGGATCGTGAGAGCGTGAAGGGTAAAGTCGGCGGCCGCACCCACGAGATTTCACGGCTCATCGGCCGCAGCCTGCGAGCTGTCGTCGACATGAAGGCGCTGGGTGAGAACACGATTGTCATCGACTGTGACGTGTTGCAAGCTGACGGGGGCACGCGCACAGCTGCGATCACGGGTGCCTATGTCGCCATGGCCGACGCCATCGAGTGGGGCCGCGCCCGCGGATTCATCGCCAAAAAGGCAGTGGCGTTGACAGATTCGGTGAGCGCCGTGAGCGTGGGCATCGTCGACGGTAAGCCGCTGCTCGATTTGGCCTACGTCGAAGACGTGCGCGCTGAGACCGACATGAACGTCGTGGTGACCGGTTCCGGGCATTTCGTCGAGGTGCAGGGTACAGCCGAGGGCGCGCCGTTTAATCGCGCTGAGCTTGACGCCCTGCTCGACTTAGCGCTCGGCGGCTGCGTCGATCTCGCGGCGGCTCAGCTCACGGTCCTTGAGGCGTAACGCCGTGCCTGTGTCTCAACCCGCGCCGGTGCGGGTCGTGGTTGCCACACATAACGCCCACAAGATCGCAGAGTTGCAGCGCATTCTCGGGGCGGTACTGCCCGAGCTTGAGCTGCTGCCCTACGACGGCCCGGCGCCAGTCGAAGACGGCGACACCTTTGCCGCCAATGCGCTGATTAAGGCTCGCGCGGCGGCGGCACACACGGGTTTGCCGGCAATTGCTGACGATTCGGGCGTGAGCGTGGATGCCCTGAGCGGCGCCCCCGGAATCGACAGCGCCCACTACTCAGGGCAACGTGACGATGCGGCCAACCTGCAACTGGTACTCACCAATCTCGGCCAGCAGTCGAACCGCGCCGCACACTTCACCTGCGCGGCAGCACTCGTTGACCCGCTCGATGTCGACGGCGACGGCGTCGCTTTCGAGCACGTCGAGCTCGGGGTGTGGCACGGCACGATCGCCCTCGAACCGGCGGGAGTGGGCGGCTTCGGCTACGACCCCATCTTCATTCCCACGGGCATGCCTGTGACCAGCGCTGAAATCAGCCCTGACGAGAAAAATGCGATCAGTCACCGCGGGCTAGCGTTTGCGGCACTCGCCCGCGTGTTGGCTGTGCGCGCTCACCGCTCGTAGGCTGATCATCATGACCGAGGTGACGAGCCTGAGCGCCGCATCCCGCGCCACCGGTGTGGGCTTGGGCAAGAGCGAGGCGACGAGCCTTACCGTTGCTCGCCCGCTGGATGCGCGCGCCACCCCGCCGCGCACCTCGGCTGATGCAGCCGACGACTACCTCAAGACGATCTATTCGCACACCGAGTGGCAACCTGAACCCATCACGCCTACGCAACTTGCGACGCGCCTGGGTCTTGCGCCGTCGAGTGTGACCCAGATGGTCAAAAAGCTCAGCGCGGTCGGGCTTGTTGACCACCAGCCCTACGGACCCATCACCCTCAGCGCTCTCGGCGAAGCGCGGGCACTGGTGATGGTGCGTCGTCATCGGCTCATCGAAACCTGGCTCGTGCAGGCGCACGGCTACGGGTGGGATGACGTGCACGACGAAGCCGAAGTGCTCGAGCATGCGCTCAGCGATCGCCTCCTTGATGCTATTGATGCGCAACTCGGGCGACCGAACCGTGACCCGCACGGCGATGTCATTCCGGCGGCTGATGGCTCACTGGTGCGCCCGACTGTGATCCGGCTCGACGAGGCTGTGGCTGCAGTCACCGGTCGAATCGCGCGCATCAGCGATCGAGATCCGGCCGTGCTGCGGGTGTTCAATCAGCTGGGTGTCGCACTGGACGAACGGGTTCAGATCGTCGATCCGTCATTTGGCGCAGATTTCAGCGCCGTCAGCCCTGACAGTGCCGCGATCGCTGACAGCACTGACGTTTTGCTCGTGATCGCGCGCGATGGCCGGTCGCTGTGTGTGCCGCTCGCAGTGGCCGAATCTGTCTGGATAGAACTCGAGACTGAAGGCTCAGCAGCCCTGTAGCGCAGTAGCTCAGCGGCGCTGTAGCGCAGTAGCGAAAGCGTGACCCTCTACCCGGCGGAGGGCGACGGGTCGGCGACGGTCTCTGGCGAGAGCATCCGGCGTTTCAGCAATGCCGCTTCGGCGATCATGATGGCCAATACGACGGCGGCTCCGGCGACGACGAGAGCAATGACGATGGCGACATCATCGCCGGGCGGCAAAATAGCCCCTGATTCGGCCTGCCAGGGCCACAGTGCCCGCAGTGAACCGAGCATGAGGCCGGTCATGATGACCAGAGTGATGCGGCGGCGGTTGTGTAACAGCCATTGCAACACCGAGACGAAGAGCCCAAGGCCCAGCATGGCGCCGAGGATGAACGTGCCCAGATACACGAAGTCACGATTGTTCACCGCTGCCAGGGTGGGCGCGTACATTCCGACGACAAGCAACAGGTAGGAGCCCGACACCCCGGGCAGCACGAGCGCACAAATGGCGAAGGCTGCCGCGACCGCGACGATGAGCAGGGTCGGTTCGGCTTCGCCGGCACGGGGTAAGCCGGTGAGCGCAAAGGTGAGCGCGGCGGCCAGCAGGCCAACCGCTACCTCGCGCGCGGTCCACCGCCCGCCCACCATGCGCGCGGGCACGATGAGCGACGCGGCGATGAGCCCGACGAACACGGCACGCGTGCCCGTGGGGTGTGCCTCCAGGAGGGGTGCGAGTAGCGCCGCGCCGACAACGATTGCGGCGAGCATGCCGACGCCAATGGGCAGCAAAACATTCCAGCGCACCGAACGAAAGTGTGCGGCAGCGCGGGCGAGCCCTCGGCCACGAAGCCCGTCGCCCACCGTGCGGGCAACGCCGCGGGCCAGATGCCCCACCCCATCGATGAGCGTGTCGTAGACCCCCACCAGAAGAGCGATCGTGCCGCCGCTGACGCCGGGAACAATCTCAGCGAAACCAATGAGTGCTCCCCGAGAAGCGTCGCTCACCGTGCGAACGAGCGGATGCGGTCGAGTCATGAAATCCTCAAAGCTTTTTCGGGGGTGCGTGGTCGTCTCGCTTACCGACAAACCGTCCTTGCCAGACTACTTGCCGTTGCCGTTGCCGCTGCCCGCCTCCTTCGCCCCGCCCCCTGCCGCACTCCGACCCACTCTTTCCCCTGCAGCCCTGCGGCACCCTGCCCTACTGTGAGAGCAATGCTCACACTGCTCGCTCTGACTCCGGTGTTGCTCGTTCTCGTACTTATGACGGTCGCGGGCTGGTCTGCGGCGCGCGCGGGCACAGTCACCGCAGTGTTTGCGCTGGTCCTCGCCGTTGTCGCCTTCAACTTCGGGGGTGACGGTGCGAGCTTCGGAATCGCTGAGGGCGTTGCGGGCGTTCTTGCTGAAGCTGGCTTCATCGCGCTCACCGTGATCGGCATCATCGGCCCTGCACTGGGTATCCACTATCTGCAGCGCAGTACGGGTGCCGCCGCTCGACTGCGTAAAGCCCTCGCCGTGCTGCACCCTGACCCGCGGCTGGGCGCCATTCTCGTGGCGTGGTTCTTCGCCCTGTTCCTCGAGGGCGCTGCCGGTTTCGGCACCCCGGTTGCGCTCGCCGCTCCATTCCTGGTGGCCGCGGGTATGCCCGCGCTGGCAGCAGTGACTGCCGCCCTTATCGGCCACGCGGCGGGTGTCAGTTTCGGCGCCATCGGCACGCCCATACTCGCGCAGAGCACACTGGTTGAGGCCACTCCGGGCGAGCTTGCCCAGGCGACGGTCATCTATCCGCTTGTGCTCGGCGTCGTGCTCACTGTCGCCATGCTGCTGGTGATCGGGCGTGCCTACGGCAACTTTCATCAGCTCTGGCACTGGGGTGCCCTCGCAGCCCTGTGCTTTTTCGTGCCGTTTGGTCTCATCGCCTGGTTCATTGGCCCCGAACTGCCCACTCTGGGCGGGGCCCTCGTCGGTGTGCTGCTGTTCTCGGTGGCGCTCGTGCGGCACCGTCGGCGCGCGCCCGTGTTGCCAGACGCGCAACCGGAGCGTGACCCGCAACCGGACTCTGACCCGCAACCGCATCTGGAGCCCGCCCCACACCCGGGCCCACACCCGCACCCGGATGCCCGCGATGTGATCGCCGCCGACCTCTCCGTTCTAAGGGCGGCGGCTCCGTACCTCGTGCTTGTCGTAGTTGTGCTGCTCACCCGTCTCGTACCGCCGCTGCGCGAGGTTTTGCAGAGTGTCGAGCTGTCGTGGCAACTGCCCGCCGGATTCTCGGGCACGGTGCAACCGCTCTACCACCCGACCATGCTGCTCACCATTTCGTTCATTGTCGGCGCGCTCATCCAACGAGCATCGTGGCGCCGTGTGCGGGTCGCCTTTGTCACAGCAACGCTGCAGTTGGGGCCGGTCATCGTCGCACTCATCGCCATGATCACGATCGCCCGCACGATGTCGTCATCGGGTATGACGGCCGAGCTGGCGTTGGCGGCCGCATCGATCGGGCTGGCGTGGCCACTGCTCACCGTGTTGGTGGGCGCCTTCGGAACCTTCATCACAGGCTCGGCCACAGCCTCGAACCTGCTGTTCACCGACCTGCAAGCGTCGACTGCGCAAGCGCTCGCCCTGCCCGAACTGCCGCTGCTGGGCGCGCAAACCTTTGGCGCCGCGGTCGGCAACATCATCGCCCCACACAACATCGTCGCTGCCGTCGCCACCGTCAGTCTCACGGGGCAAGAGGGCCGGGTGCTGCGCAGCACCGTGCCGATAGCGCTCGTCGTCATCGCCCTCGGCGGAGTCTTGGCGCTGCTGCTGGTGTTGTAAGCACAGTCGTTGACTTCTTTATCGTCCGGGTGTGCCGCCAATGTCTGCTCATGTCACTGCGGCGGCCTGCCTGGACCCGGATCGCACCCGTGCTTGCGATCGTTGTGATCATCATCGAAGTGGCCGTCACTGTGTTGGGGTTTCCGCACCTGGCGTCGTTCGGCTGATTCGCCTCCGCGCCGTTGTCTGAAGCGGCCTTTGATCCCAACTACGTGATCATCCTTCTCTGGTCGGTGATGGTCGGAGCGACCCCTATCGCGGCCGGAACAGCACTGCTCTGTTTCTGGGCCGAATGTACCCTTCGAGGCTCCCGCGCCCGCTCCTAAACGTTCGCGCCAACCCCTGGCGGTGCTAAAATGACGGGGCGGATCATTGCGCTCTCGACGAAGCGGTGGGTGCGCTTCTCATCGGCTCAGAAGGCAACATCATTGTCCCTCGCGCACACCATCGCCTCCGTGGTTACGGTGGTTCTCCGGCGGGAGAATCCAGTCTTGACCGCCGTTGTGGTTGTGACTGCAAGGCGAATCTCGCTCTGTCAGTCATCCAAGAAAAGTACGCCTCAAAGTAGAGTTTTGTCATGACCCTTGCTGGCTGGAAACGAGTATCGGAATGGCCGTTGGCCCTGGCGGCTGTTGTGTTCCTCGCGGCGTATGCCTGGAGCGTCATCGGGGATCTTGCGTCGGAGCAAGAGGCTGCTGCTGAAGTGACTATGAACGTGGTCTGGTTGGCTTTTGTCATCGACTACGGCGTGAGTTTGTATCTCGCAAAACCCCGCACCCGCTGGTTTTTTACCCACCTTCACGAATTAGCCGTTGTGGCGTTGCCGTTTCTCCGCCCCCTAAGACTTTTGCGCCTCATTTCTCTCGTAAGGGTGTTGCACAACAGCGTGGGTGCCGCGCTTCGCGGCCAGGTCACCGTTTACCTTGTGGCCGGAAGTGCGCTGCTAGTTTTCGTTGCAGCGTTGGCGGTACTCGACGTCGAGCAGAACGCCGCGGGCGCGAATATTCAGTCCTTCGGTGATGCGGCGTGGTGGGCCTTCGTCACCATCACCACGGTTGGCTATGGCGACTATTTTCCTGTCACTTTCCCCGGCCGAATGATTGCAGTCGGCTTAATGGTCTCTGGAATCGCAATTTTGGGAACTGTGACGGCGACCCTCGCATCGTGGTTTGTTGAGCTCGTCAACCAGCGAGGTCTTTCCGACTCACGGAGCGCCTAGCTCTTGGCTCAAGTTCTTCGTCGCCCCTGGGCGCTTATGCATCGCGGTCTGTGCTCGTTTCTAGGCCGCGGTTGGTGGCTAGGCAACACACTGGGCTGGGCCGTCGCCTATGAGGTCGCGCGTCGCGGCGTCACACGCGCAAACCCGCAGTGCTGAATGACAGCGCAGACGCTTAGCCTCTCAAGTGCGCGGCCGGTGCGCTTGACACTGAGAGGCGCGCGATGGTCACCTGGCACCCCATACTCAGCGCCGTCGAAGTCGAGCCGGGGCAGTGGGTACTGACCGCTCAGACTGGGCCCTACGGGGTGGTGAGGTTGCTCACAGTGGGAGGCACGCTCGGCTACCGGGCAGTGACGTTCAGCGAGCCCCGCCAGCTCGTCGGCTACTACCGCACCCTCAGAGCTGCGTGTGCTGCCGCGCACGCGGTGCACCTCGGCACCCATGGCCCGCACCCGAGCACCATCGGCTACCCCATGCAACGGTGACCGAAAGCTAACGACGGGTGCGCGGTCGGTGTCGTGGGCGCTCGCTCAGTATGCTCATGCCATGACGGACATTAAGGTCGATAAGAAACCTTCTGCCCCTAAGTGGGAAATAGACGCGCGCGACTCCATCCGCAAAGCGATACGGCGTTACACCAAACCTCTGCAAGAAATAGTCGCCAGAGACGCCAATGAAGGCGACACCCGCTTGCTCGTCACCGACTTCTTATGCGAGGGCCTCGGTTTCGACAAATTTGAGGACCTCAGTACTGAATTTGCTGTTCGGGGAGAGTTTGCCGACTACGGAGTTCGCATAGACAAGCAGCTCGTGGCATTCATCGAAGTAAAACGCGCCGCTCAGAAACTCGGCGTGAAGCATCTCCGTCAAGTGGAAACTTACGCCGTGAAAGAGGGTCTTGAATGGCTCATTTTGACTAACGGACAGTCTTGGCAGGCGTACCACACGTACGCAAAGACGGGCCAGCAGGTAGCGACTCATCTCGTTCTCGAGGTTGACATTCTCGGTGACGGCCCGATCGCGCAAAAGATCGACGATCTGTTCTACCTTCATCGCATAGCGCTGAAGCGTGGTCGGATCGATGAACTGTGGAAGAGAAAAGCTGCGACCTCAGCTGTCGCGCTCTCCGATGTGCTTCTTACAGACTCCGTCATCGCCGCGGTGCGGAAGGAAATTAGGCGCGCAAGCGGTTACCACCCAGAGCCAACAGAGCTCGTTCGGATCATCCGGAGCGAAGTGGTGCGCCCCGATCTCCTAGTTAGGTGAGGCGCATGGGATTTTCGGGCTAATTAGTCGTGCGGGAGAAGGGACTTGAACCCTCACGCTCGAAAGCACAGGATCCTAAATCCTGCGTGTCTACCAATTCCACCACTCCCGCGTGTCACAAAGGTTACTCCAGCCTGAGTTACGAACAGAGCGGCCGCGCGACGGGCGCCGAGCCGAAATTCAGGCCCGACCGATCGACTGCAGGGCGTGAAAGACCTCGGCCCGCGCCGCAAAACTGTCGAGGTCGCGGTCAAGCAGTTCGCCGGCGCGCTTCAGGCGCGCACGAACAGTGTGCCGGTGGATGCCCAACCGCGTAGCCGCTGCCTCAGCCACCGCATCGGATCCCAGCCATGTGCTGAGCGTGCCAATGAGGTCGTCGCTGCCCTGGGCGTCGTGCTCGTGCAGTGGCTGCAGGAACCGTGCCTTATCGGCTGGGGTGAGTGCAGCGGGTACCGGGGCTTCCAGCGGTTCGCTGGTAATAAGTGCGGATTGCAGCGCCGCGCGCAATGTTGCCAAGCGCGCAACAGCCTCGGCGGCACCACCGTCGTCAGCGCGCGCATCCACCCCTCTTGACGCGGCAACACCGCTCGCACTGTTTGCACCACTCACTCCGGCGAGTGCGACAACGCTGGTCACGACGGCGCGCTCAGCTTCGTCGTTCACCGAACCGGGGCCGATTGCGAGTACGCCGGTGAGGGCGGTCGCGGCTCCGACGGTTTGCAGTTTCCAACCGTCGGCGGCTCGGGCGGCTCGGCGCCCAGTGCGCAGCATGCTGAGGGCCTCCTCGACCACTGCTGGCGGTGGCACGGTGCCCAGTGCACCCCCGGCGGGGTCGATGAGGCCCGTTTCGGCGCCGATGCGGCGCGACAGTTCGGCCACCACTGCACCGATTCCGGCAGGTTTGAGCGCGGTCACTGCGATTGCGCGCTGCGTGTCGAGGGTCCAGCGCACGCGCGCGTAACGTTCCTCCGCCTGCAGGTCAGCGACCGTGCGAGCAACGGCAATGAACGGAGTTTTGTAGGGCACCTCGAACAGGGCTACCCCGTGGCGTGCGCAGGCGTCGGCAAGGGCGTCGGGGGTGCCATCACGAATGACTTCGGTGCCGAACCCCACGGCGGGCATGCCCGACGCGGCCAACCGTGCGACCCACGGCTCGATGTCGTCGTCGTGAGACCACTGTGTGCCAGTGGTGAGTAGCACGTCGCCGTCAGAGAGAAAGGGTGTGGGGTCATCGAGGTCGCTGGAGTGCGCCCACCCCCACGGCCGCGCGCGCGCCACCGCGTCTGCCCAGATGAGCCGCAGGCGTAACTCGCCGTGGGCCAGCATGACGTCAAGGCTCACGGCCATAAGGGGTTCCTTCGCGCGGGGGATCGACGGTGTCCCGACGGTCTAAATATACACAACGTCTATTTTGTACCGAAAAATTAGACAGGCCGTATACGCATTCACGGTGCCGGCGGCTCTACGCTTTCACCAGACAATGCAACAGCCACATTCGCACGTGCACCTGCCTCTGCGTCAGCAGCAGCGCCAGCACCCACACCAGTTCGACCGTCGCAGCCACTCGCGTCACGCCACCCACTCACGGATCCGCCACCACGCTTATCCACCCGGCCTCACCGCCACACACCACAGGGACCCACCATGATCACTGAAGCCGAACTGCTCGCAAAAGTTCCGCGGGGCCTGTACATCGACGGTGAATGGATCGATGCCGAGGGTGGCGCAACACTCGCCGTCACTGACCCGTCAACGGGTGAGGTTCTCGCCGAAGTCGCCAGTGCATCCGTCGCTGATGGCATGAAGGCGATGGATGCTGCCGCCGCAGCCCAAGCCAGCTGGGCAGCTACCGCACCTCGTGTGCGGGGCGAGTTGCTGCGCCGCGCGTTCGAGCTGGTCATTGAACGGGCTGACGAGTTCGCTCTGCTGATGACGCTCG
>Ga0306872_100851_pt1 | contig 10477 bp, 8 predicted proteins | sample AntRauMeHopE1498_FD_190455 | JGI IMG/M metagenome (GOLD analysis project Ga0306872, IMG submission 190455) | Saline lake microbial communities from Rauer Islands, Antarctica - Metagenome Hop E1 #498 (v2) (version 2) | ecosystem: Environmental > Aquatic > Non-marine Saline and Alkaline > Saline ...
TCCACGACGAAGACGGAGCTGAAATAGGGCGGTGCTATTTCCCAGCGGGACCAATGGTTACAAACCGTCGTAGTTACGGAATTGGTGAGCATCACGGGTTGGCGAGTGGAATCGTCATGGAACCTGCGCTTGGGTACACAATTCGCGTCTCTCAACAATAGATCAACCACCCTGCAACGGAACCGCCACACCGTTGCATGGGATTCTTATGCGGTGATGAACTCTGACGTAACAACAGGGGATGAGACCTAGTCGCCATCGACAAGGGCGACAACTCGGAGCCTCTCGGGTAACGCCGTATTTGAAAGCTTGGCTCCTCGCGATCGGGTAGGTTAAGCCCGGTCAATTTTCACGAACAAAAACATTAAGGAAAGAATCGCTGTGGATCTGATTCATGTTGACGTTGAAACCCGGTCGAGGGTATCGCTGAAAAAACTCGGAGCGTGGGGCTACGCACAGGATAGCTCGACTGACGTCTGGTGCGTCTGTTGGCGGATGGAGGGTGATACGGGTGAAGTCAAAGTGTGGGTGCCAGGTGATCCGGTGCCCGCTGAATTTAACGGGGATCAACCGTACGGCATGGCCGCTCACAACTACCGTTTCGAGCAAGCCGTCTGGACGAACATCCTCGTCAAGCGATTCGGCTTTGCCGAGCCCACTAAGTACGCGTGTACGATGGCGATGGCAATGGCGAACAATTTGCCAGCGAGTCTAGCGAACCTCGCGGCGAGGCTCGGCGTCGAAGAGCAGAAGGACGTGACCGCTTCCCGGATCATGGTCAAGATGGCCAACAAGAAAACGTACGAGCCGACGAAGGAGGGGTCGACCGCGCACAAGAATCACGGTGAGAATTTGCAAATTCTCGTAGAGTACTGCAAGCAGGACGTTCGCACCGAGGAAGCCGCGTACACCGCTCTCAAGGGAATGCAATTCAACTGGTCAGAGTTCTGGCTAGACCAGCGGATCAACGACCGGGGCGTCTTTGTCGACATTCCAACTGCTAAGGCGATCGACAAAGCTGTTGCAGCAGAAGTGAAGCTAGCGAACATCGCGATCAAAGAGCTGTCGGCGGGCGAAGTCGGGACAGGCAAGCAAGTGGCAAAGATGCTCGCGTGGTTAAGTGAGCGGGGTTACCCGTTTCAGGATCTCGCAGCACCGTCGATCAAAGAAGCACTTGAAAACACGGGGCGTTTTACGATGACCCCTGAGGCGATCGGGATGTTGAAGCTGAGAAAACAGTTGGCCCTCGGATCGGTCGCCAAGTACGCGGTGATGCAGAGATGCACAGATGATGAAGGCCGGATGCACGGATTGTTTCAGTACATGGGTGCCTCGCAGACCGGACGTTGGGCCGGACGATCGGTTCAGTTTCAGAACTTGCCACGCATGAGCCTAAACGACATTGAGGTGGATCTGTTGTGTCGGCTGTTCCGCTCGCAAGACTTGGACACGATTCGGATGTTCGGGTTCGACGTCATCGGTGTTGCCAAGCAGCTAATCCGTCCGATGTTCACAGCAAAGGATAGTGAACACACGCTAGTCGTTTCCGATTACTCGCAGATTGAGTGCCGGGTTCTCGGGTTTCTCGCGCAGTGTCCCGTGTTGCTGGACCGATTCTCGGATACCAAACGCGATCCGTATTCTGAGATGGCCGCCGATATTTACAAGCGACCGGTTGCCGAATGTGGCAAAGGTACGGATGCAAGACAGTTGGGTAAGTGTGCCGTTCTCGGTTGCGGATACGGCATGGGCAAGGTGAAGTTCGTAGAGTCCGTCAAAAACCAGACCGGCTTAGAAATTTCAATGGCCGTGGCAACGCAAGCCGTTGACACTTACCGGGGTACGTTTTACCGGGTTGTCCAATTCTGGAAGGCCCTCGAAAAAGCTGTCAAGTTTGTGCTACGTGACGAGGGCGGAGCCTCGCAAGTTGGCCACTTGATCGCGCAACGCACCCCAGGGGACAGCACCGTATCCATCCGGCTGCCGTCTGGGCGATGTTTGTTCTACCCGGAAATGCACTTCGGTAGCGAGGGCGACCTTCGGTTTTCGACATCACAGGGCGTCGAGGGCTACACGTACGGGGGGAAGCTGGTCGAAAACGTCACCCAAGCTGTCGCAAGAGACGTCCTCATCGAAGCGATGGCACGCTTCGATTCGGCGGGTATGCCGATCGTCGGACACGTTCACGACGAGATCTTGCTAGAGATTAAACGGGGTTCTGTTGCAGTCGAGGAGATTGATCGGCTGATGCTGGATCCTCCTACGTGGGCGAAGACGCTTCCGCTGGCAGTCGAGACATCGTTCTGCGACCGGTACACTAAATGAAATACTTCCCGGACACCGAGTTCGTGGAGCATCCGCACACAATCAAGTGTTGACGTGTCACCGCTGACCCCGTACTATTCAAAGAACCACTGATCATTTGGCCAGTGGTTCTTTTTTTAGGCGCGTTCGGAGTTGGTGGTTTGCGAAGATTCCCCCCATCGAAGGTTCCAGGCGGCGACTTCATTGAAACTAAGGCAGACCTGCGGATGGTTGCAAGATCCCTGAAAGAGCGATGGCCGACGAGCGACACGCAACGGCGGAAGATCCTTAAACGTTTGCTCGAGATCATCGACCTTAACGATGACCCCAAGGTAACCGTTAACGCGATCAGGTGCATGGCGGCACTTGACAAGATTAACCTCGATCAACAGCGGATGCTTGAAAAGCTAACGATCGAAGAACTGAAAACAGAGCTGCTGAACCGGCTGACCATCATCCAGCAAAGGGAGCAGCCTCTTGGAATTGGATCTTCTACGCCTCCTGGGAAGTAGCAGCGATGCCGACGTGATGGACGCCTTGAACTCGCCCGAGATGAGTTCGTACGAGCGGCGACTGGACGGCGTTCTCCGACGCGGAAAAACTCAGACGAGGGAATCGCAAAACATTTGCATACCCCCGACCGATGGCATCAACTGGGACCGCCGAAAGCCTGCTGAGGATTCGCTTCAGGTCTTCTTGGAGACTTACTTCCCCGAAATTTTTTTCATGAAGTGGTCAGAGGATCACTTGCGAATGATCCGGCGGCTCGAGCGCGCGGTGATTCAGGGAGAATTATCTGCTTTTGCGATGAGCCGGGGCGCAGGCAAAACGGCCATCATCATCCGAGCGGCCGAGTGGGCTATCCTGACGGGACGCCGGAACTACGTCGCCATCGTAGCTGCGACGCAGACTCGCGCTCAGTCACTTTTGAAATCGATCAAGACTGAGATTTTGCACAACGAACGGTTGCGTCAGGATTTTGCTCCCGAGTTGTGGTGCCTGACATCACTTGGGAACCGGGCCAGTTTATCGGCCGGTCAGCACGCCGAGGGCGAATTGACAGGCGTCGAGTGGAACGTCGACCACATTAACTTTGGCTACATCGACCACCCGATGCGGACCAAGGTCAACAATGCGGTACTTGTTGCTTTCGGAATTACCGGCGACATCCGGGGCGAGCAGACGACGACGCCCTTTGGGGAGATCCGGCGACCCGACCTTCTGCTGGTTGACGATCCCCAAACGAAGACCTCAGCGGGCTCCAAGATGCAAGTGCAGAAGCGGTACGAGACGCTGCTCGGGGACGCGCTTGGATTGGCCGGACCCGGTAAGTCGATCGCGGGGTTGGCGGCGATCACCGTCATCTACAAAAACGATCTGTCTGACCGGCTGCTCGATCGTGAAGCGTCCCCGGTGTGGCAGGGGGACCGTTGCAAGATGGTCTACCAGTGGCCTGACCGGGAGGATCTTTGGGACGAGTACCAAGCGATCTACGAAAACGAATTGCGATCGGAGCGGGGACACGAAGTGTCTCTGAATTTCATCGCGGACAATTACGACGACATGCACCGAGGCAGCGAGGTCGGGTGGGAAGCAAGGTACGATCCAGAGAAAGAACTCTCGGCCCTCCACTGCGCTTACAACCTCAAGATCAGAGACGAGGGCGCTTTCGCGGCAGAGTACCAGAACGAACCGATGGAAGGCCGCAACGAACTCGCGTTTGAGTTAAACGTCGTCGACCTAATGTCGCGGACGGTCGCGGGACTTCAGCGAGATGAACTGCCTGAGGACTGCGAAGTTATGACGGCCGCCGTCGACGTCCAGGGTAATGCACTTTATTACATGGTCTGCGCGTGGTCGTCTGCTGGCCGATGCAACATCGTTGACTACGGCACTTTCCCCGACCAGAAGCGGATGTACTTCAGCAAGACTGACATCCAGCGAACGCTTAAAGACGTCGTCGGAACTGACGAAGAGGACGCGGCAATCGCTGCCGGGCTACACGCGTTGGCGGGTTACCTGCTGTCGAAAGAATACGAGACTGGCGATGGCCGGTTCATGATGATTGATAAGATGGCGGTTGACTCCGCATGGAACACTGAGCTGATCCGGAGGTTCTGCCGCGAATCGGAACACAAGTCCCGGCTTCACCCGGGTAGGGGTATGTACATCGGCTGCAACTCTCGCAAGTGGCAGAAGTTGAAAGTTGAAAAACGCGAGAAGCCCGGCATCCACTGCAAACTTGTGCCACCTGGTAACAGGCAACGTGGTCGGGCAGAGTTGTTGATTGATACGAACTTTTGGAAAACTTGGGCGGCTGATCGCCTATCGACAACGATCACATCGACTCGCGCGATCGTTTTGTTTGCCGACAAGCCCGCCAGTCACCGCATGATCGCAGAGCACTGGGTGTCCGAAACTCCGAGTCGTAAGGAGGGCAAGTCAGGCGACATTGTTACTGAGTGGGAGCAGCCAAAACACGTTGACAACGAATGGTGGGATACCCTGGTTTATAATGGGGCTCTTGCATCTACGCTCAGCGTTAAGACGCACGAGGCAACTAAGGACGGACGCCGGACGACTCGTCCGTCCCGAGATGACGCAGACCCGACGTCCGGCGGATTGCCTGTCCAAAAGAAATCAGCCGCTCAGCGGATGTCCGAACGCCGCAACCGCGCACGGGGTAATTGATACGTGATTGATTTACTTGTTAAAAAGGAGAACGTTTTGAATGACGCACCACCAGACTCGACCGGCTTGATCGACCAACGCCAGATGCATTACATATCCAGGCTCAGGGCTGCAATTTGCCATGCACCGGATCTTGATGCGGCGAAGGATATTCGTTCGCGAGTCAAGGCGTTCCGGGCGTACGCGGCTAGCGCGGGGGAGTCGCTTGAACTGCTGAATGATTTGGCAGAAATGAAGTTGCAGAGCGAGCGGAGTGCTGGGCGGATGCTTCTGTCCATGAAGAAAAAGTCCAATAGATTCAGCACCGAGGACTCGTTGTCAGAGCTGGGGGTGTCTCACAAGCAGAGTGAGCGGTGGCAAAAGCTGGCGTCTATTCCAGACGGAGAAGTCGAGCGGTATTTCGCGGAACAGCGGGAGTCCGGCAAGGAGATCACCCAGCGGGGGTTGATGCGGGTTAAGTTTCGCCAAGAGGAATCTCCCCGGTTGCACAGGGGTTTCAAGTGCCCCTACTGCTCCAACCGAACACAGCGTGTGCAGCACACTGATCGCGTGGTGTCCGTCCAGAAGAAGCGGCATCTGAAGTGCTTGGGGTGCGAGCGAAAATTCGTTACAACCGAGTTCGTTTATGATCCAGAAAACCCACCGCAGGTGTACCCGGTTCACTTCGTTACGCCAGTGGGTTCGGATGCCGGGGCAGAGTGAACATTCCAGTAATGGGTAGAGCAGCATCTACGGTTCTGGTAATGCGAAAGATAGATGCAATACTCGGGACATGTCTGAGCCAGTACCCGACCCCCTCGATGCACTTCGCGCACTTGCCCTTGAACCCAAACGGGTAGAAGGTGATCAGGGTGCCGTTACGAACCAAGACCTCAGGGACTTGATCGCACTCGATAAGTACGAGCGGAGTATCCAAGGCAGGAAAAACATGCGAACGGTTCTTCGCAACTCACTGCTGAAGATTCGCCCCCCGAGCGCTAGGGGGCACTGAGTTGCCGACCTCTCAAGACATGACAACCGAAGCGATTGTCGGGGTTCAATTTTCGCACGAGGCACCGCCCGCGAAACCACACCCCGGTTACGAAAAATCGCACCGCAGCCGACGCCCGAACAGGGGCGGTAGCGGGGGCAACATCCAAGCCGGATACGGTTACGACTCCGCAGACACCAACCACCTTAACCGGCGGCATTGGGCGTACACGGACGGTAATTCGGCAGATGCCACGGCTACCCCGGCCGCCCGTAAGATCATCCGGGAGCGAGCACGTTACGAGGTTCTCAAGAACAATCCGATTGGGCTGGGAATCGTTCTTACGCTGGCGAATGACTGCATCGGAACCGGACCCCGCCTACTGATGGGGCTGAAGAACGAGAAGCACAACCAGCGAATCCAGAAGCACTGGACCGAGTGGTCACAGGCGATCACGTTAGCTGACAAGCTGCATGTCGCTAAGATGTCCAAGACTGTCGACGGTGAAGTTGTAAGCCGGATCACTGTTAACCCGCATTTGGATACGCAGGTTTCCCTTGATTGGCAGTTGCTAGAGTGCGATCGGCTCGAGGCACCCTGGGGTAGTGATGACCTGCAGGATAATTACGTTGACGGTGTTCACCTAGATCGTTTTGGCTACCCAGTTGCTTACGACATTCTGAGGCACCACCCAGGCAACCACACCTATTATTCGGGTCAGGTGAACTACGACACCTTCGACGCCCGAAATATCATCCACTGGTTTCGCGCGGACAGACCCGAGCAGCACCGGGGTGTTAGCGAAGTGCAAACCGGGTTGAACTTGTTTGCGCTCATGCGACGGTTTACCTTAGCGACTGTGTCAGCTGCTGAAACAGCTGCAAACATCTCGCTTGTTATGACAACTGATTCGCCGATCAGCAACGAGGAGTACGATGTTGAGGCTGAATCGCTGATGCACGACTTCTGGCTTGACGCCGTTTCGCTCGAGCGCAACGCGGCCACGGTCCTGCCCAACGGCTGGGACATTCGCCAGATTGCAGCTCAGCAACCGTCAACCACGTACTCAATGTTCAAGCACGAGCTGATCGCCGAGATCTCTCGATGCCTAACGATGCCGTACAACATTGCGGCGGCTAACAGCGCCGACCACAACTATGCCTCTGGCCGTCTCGACCACCAAACGTACCATCACGCCTTAAAGGTGGAACGAGACCGGATCGGACGGTTAATCCTTAACCGACTCTTCAGTGAGTGGATGCACGAGGCTGCACTGGTTCCGGGTTTGCTGCCGAAAACGGTCTCCCGTCAGGTTCTTGATACTGTCCACAAGCACGGTGTTTCGCAGATCGCCCGCGAGTTTCGGCACACTTGGAACTGGGACGGGTTTAGTCACAGTGATCCGGTCAAGGAAGCCCAGGCGGACGCACTCAAACTGAAGAGTGGTATTACCCACCGAGCTGCCATCTACTCGGCCAGTGGGTTGGACATTGACACAGAGGACACCATTGCTGCTGAGAACTCCAACATGTCCGTCGACGAGTATCGCAAGATGTTAACGGTTGCAACGTACTTCAACGGTAACGCGTTCGGCATGATGGAAGGGGAAGAGCTTGCAAGCACGTCACTCGATCGTGACGCAACTACGGAGACTTCAACAACCGGCGGAGCAGGTAGTTCGAGGGCGGGTGGTGGAGGTCAAGAACCCCCACAGCTACGGCAGGCTAATTTGATTAAGCGCATGAAGGATGATATCGCCAAGCGAAAGGCCCGTGAGGACGAAATTTAACCCAGCCAAAACTTTAACTTTGAGACGAACAGATGGCTTACAAAATCGGACAAACCGCAACCCTTAGCAATGTCGAGGGTGAGGTAATCGCGATCTCCCTTGATGGATCTCGGATCTCGCTGCGGCACGCGAACGGGCGGATTATCGAACTTCCAACAGGCGATTCGCCAGCACCGGCACCAACGCCAGCACCGGCACCAGAACCAACGCCAAAGCCAACACCGGCACCAACGCCAACACCGGCACCAACGCCAGCACCGGCACCAACGCCAGCACCTAAAGACGGCAAGTAGTACGTCGGCCAGGCGAACTACATTCACATTCACCTCCCCTAAAGAAATTCTCATGGCAAGTAAGAAACGGCAGAGCCGTCGTCACCGGAGCACTCGCTTGCGAGCATCAACGCCCCGAGCTGACCTGCGGTTTGACACGAACGTTGCCATCGAGCTGAAGGCGGCTGCGGAGGGTGAGGACGGCAAAGGTTCTAAGACGTTTGACATCACTGCATACAACGGCGGATCGCTGAGCCTGCCTGCATTTGACGCGCCCGTCTACATCGACTGCGGGCGGTGCGACGTCCACGGCAACGCCAATCAACAACCAATCCTGAGAGACCACGACACTCGGGCACTAGTCGGCCATGGTCGACCGGTAATCGAAGCGACAGGTATGCGAGTTGCCGACGGCGTGATTAGTCACGATACGGAAGCCTCGCGTGAGATCATTGCTGCTGCCTCCAAGGGTTTTGAGTGGCAAGCAAGTGTCGGAGGAAAAATCAAGGGCCGCCCTCGAATGATCGATGCGGGCCAAACTGTAAACGTCAATAACCGGAGTGTTTCCGGACCCGCTTATATCGTCGCCATGCGTTGGCTGGAGACGAGTTTTTGCGGGATTGGCTGTGATGATGAACGCGCATCGGCGCGTGTAGCCGCTGCTTTTGGAGCAATAAGCATGGACTTTAATCAATGGCTCGAAGCAAGTGGCTTCGCAGCGGATGACCTGGAAGAGAAGCAACTCGACTCGCTGAAAGCGATGTGGGAGAAGGAGACCGCCACAGCTAAAAAAGCTGAGGAAGATAAGGTGATTGCAGCCGCGATGGTCACCAAGGGTAAAAACCTCGAGGCGGCTAAACTGGAGGAGGGAGATGCCGGATCGAAAGATTCTCAGGCCGATAAAATCGCTGCAAGCGCCTCCCGCATCGACCCCGGCATGTTGGCCGACCAGGACACCAAGTCGTACTTGGACAGGGTCCGATCGCAACGTCGTGCTGAGGACGCCCGCATCGCGGACTTGGAAGCCTGTCGCCTCGAATACAAGGAACTCGTGCCCAGCCTGATCCTGGCCTCGCACTTCGACAAGGCAATCGCGGGTGAGTACGACCGCAATACGCTTGAGTTGCACTTCCTTAAAGAAGCTCGTCAACCTCGGTCGACTGCCACCAGCACGGGCAACAACCGTTTCCGCCGCCGCACGTTCGACCGCGCCGTCGTTGAAGCCGCCCTGTTACGTACCGGCGGCATGCAAGAAGACGGCATCGCCGCCTCGATCACCCGCGAGCACGGATCGGCTAAGACTGAGGAGGTTATGAACAGGGCCACCGAAAAGACTTGGCAAGGTTTCGGCCTTCAAGACTTGGTCTTCGCTTCGATCGAATCGGCTGGGGAAGAAATCCCCAGCCGTCGCATTGACACCCACACGATCGAGACTGCCTTCCGATGCTCGCAGAGCATTCAAGCTAGCAACACCTCGACCGTTTCGTTGCCGGGTATCTTGAGCAACATTGCCAACAAGCAAATGTTGCAAAGCTACGAAGACAACATGGGCATCTGGCCACAGATTTGCAGTACGACGGACACGTCGGACTTCAAACAGTTCGATTCGTACCGCCTCTCGGAAGCTGGCATCCTCGAACCCGTCGGACCTTCCGGCGAGATCAAGCACAGTTCGCTGTCGGAAGACGCGTTCTCGAACCGGGTCGTCAACCACGCCAAGCTGATCGGCTTGACTGAAGAGATGATTACGAATGATGACCTTGGCGCGTTCCAGCAACTGTCCCGCCACTTCGGCCGAATGAGTGCCCACGCGATTGAGCAGACTGTCATCCAGACCCTGCTTTCGGCGCCGACGGCTGCTACCTCATCGAGTGCTGTTGAGTTCTTCCACGGAGACGTTCGCGGCAACGACCAACCGAACTACCTCGAAGGGGCTGATTCGGCTCTGTCGACGAGTTCCTTGTCGACAGCCTGGGGCTTGTTCGCCAACCAGACCGATCGAGAGGGCAAGCCTGTCATGCTCACCCCGAGCGTGCTGTTGACCACGACGCAGAACGCCGTCCAGGCCCGCAACCTGTACAACAGCGCGACCGTCGAGGTCACGGGGTCGACCGACCGGACCCGCCCCGTCAACAACGAATGGCATCAAATGTTCGCTCCGGCCTACAGTGCCTATTTGCACCAGGCTGCCTTCAACGGCGGAACGGCTCAGACGACCCAGTGGTACCTCGTCGCAGGTGTCACGGACGACTTTGCCGCCCTCCAAGTCGCCTTCCTCCGGGGTCAGCGTACTCCGCAGATCGAGCGGTTCGACTACGACCCGAACATGCTCGGGGCCACATTCCGTGCTCGCCTGCCGTTCGGCGTAGCGATGGCGGATGCCCGATGCATGGTCAAGTCCAAAGGCAAGGCGTAACTCGCAACTCCTTTACCAACTTTTGGTCACCACCG
>Ga0306872_100855_pt1 | contig 10466 bp, 10 predicted proteins | sample AntRauMeHopE1498_FD_190455 | JGI IMG/M metagenome (GOLD analysis project Ga0306872, IMG submission 190455) | Saline lake microbial communities from Rauer Islands, Antarctica - Metagenome Hop E1 #498 (v2) (version 2) | ecosystem: Environmental > Aquatic > Non-marine Saline and Alkaline > Saline ...
GGGTGATTGACTTTGACGATTTCATCGATACCGCGGCCCCTCTCGGCCAAAACAACGATTCGATCCGCTAGGTGAAGTGCCTCATCGATGTCGTGGGTCACAAGAACAACCGTTGCTCCTGAAACTCTTGTCACCTCAAGCAATAGATCTTGCATGCGCAAGCGAGTTAGCGCATCGAGCGCTGCAAATGGCTCATCTAGAAGCAACACTCCCGGGTGGCCGGCAAGCCCCCTTGCTAAGGCGGCACGCTGAGCCATGCCGCCAGAGACCTGCCTGGGCAGAGACTTTTCAAACCCAACCAGACCAACTGTTGCCAGAAGTTCTAGAATTTCCTGCTGTGTGCGCTTTGATCTTGCTCCGATCGCAACGTTGTCTTGCAGGTTTAGCCAGGGAAGCAGCCTTGGCTCCTGAAATACAATGCCGCAACGTTTGTCAACGCCCTTCACCTGTTCAGCATCTACTTCAACAAGACCTTCACTTGGCGAATCAAGGCCTGCAATCAGGCGAAGCAGGGTCGATTTTCCACACCCCGATGGGCCTAATAAAACCAGCACCTCTCCGGCGCGAATTTCAAGGTTGATTTCCCTTAGGACATCCACGCGGTTTAGGCCCGATCCAAAATGCTTACTCACTCCCGTTATTTTTACGGAGGCGGCTAGAACACTCGAGGCATCGGGTGTAATGAATTCAGCTATCGCCAACTTGGGTCACCTTTTGATGTCTTAATAGATTTGATTAGGGGATGGTTTGCAAGGCTTTACCCTCGCGGCTCAGTTCACCGTTTAATTTGAAACGCAGATACTAAGCGTCTAGAGCATTCGCTCTATAGACACCATCCGCATACCCATAGCAGAAATTGCAGAGTGCAAAGTGCGCAAGTCTGACATGGATTCCTTAGCTAGGGTTCGAATGCCCTAACTATAGGCACAGTTTCAGTGGGTTGCTGTTTGAAACTCGAGCAATTTTGGTTCATTGCAAATTTTTCTTTACTCAGGAAATAAACGATTGCGTGTATTTTTCAATAGATCATGGGGCTTCAGAGGGTCTGACACTTCAAGCATCGTTCTCAGTGGATCTTTTTTCGATCCCTCAGGTGGGGAAAGTAATCCGTAATAAATCTAAACATTTGGAGCTTCTGATCTTGCAAGTGCAGAGGGTGCGTTGTGCAATCCAAGATTTGGTTCCCTCTTTCATCATCGATCGGTCCGAGTTGAGGGCCGAAAGCTTGAACAATAGAAAACACAAACACATGGAGTTCCATAAGTATTTGGCTTTTTTGTGCGTTTCTTGTGACCCCTCAAGGGCCGCTAGCCTTGCAACCCCTAACCGAAAGATCACAAACCAGGCTTTTTTACCACTCGATTTTTTTGCTCTGCTACTTTTAGCTTTAATGAAGTCAAAGTTCAGAGTTCAGAGTTGCCTAATTGTCCCAACGAACTAATGTTCAGTTTTTATTCAGCGGGGCGTTTTATTTCGAATAGGGAAGAAATTGTCGGCTACGCGAATTCACTAGTAGATGAAAGACGAAATGCAAATAGGGAAAAAGCGCCTTGTACCTTCTCGGATGGTAGAAATCATGGAAGAGGTATTCCACGTAATTCTTGGAATTTTTCTTTTCGGAATCGCCGTTGCAGCATTAATTTACTCGGTGATCCGAGTTTTCACCACGGAGCCCTTTTTCCCCACCGGCCTGATTCAGGCCATTAACGACATTCTTTTCATCATCATCATTCTGGAAATTCTGCGAACAGTAATCGCAAGATATACCGATGGTGTCTTTCAACTACAGAACTTCTTGATTATCGGTGTGATAGCCGCGGTTAGACACATCCTCACCGTAGGCGCCTACATGACATTAGGTTCAGGAAAGACTCGAGAACAATTCGATCGAGCAGTGATCGAACTGGGCATAAGCACCATAATCGTCGTCGCATTGGTCTTGGCAATATTCTTGTCTAAAGTTGCCGAAGCTTCGGTTGCGAAGGCTATAGCCAAAAGGAGCTAGCCAGCGAGCGCCGACTCGAGCTGCCAACGCCACTTTTTCAGCATGTCTTCGCGTTGAGCCAACAACCCAACAACCCCCTGCTCGTTGTGCTTATTCGCCAGCTCGAACGCATGCTCAATGTCCTTTAGGGCAATCTCGACGGCAATGTGGATTTCTAGGACCAAGGCCCTTGAAGTGCTATCCATGCGCACTTGTTGATCAATATTCGAAAGCTCGGAAAACTCCGAAAGCCTAAATGGGGCATCTGCCCCAAGGGTGCGAATCTGCTCGGCTATTGGGTCAATGGCAGAGTCGATTTCCAGGTAGATCTCTTCGAAGAATGCGTGGAACTGGTGAAAGTCCATTCCCACCACATTCCAATGAGCTCCCTGGACCTTATATTTGAGAACAACGGTGTCACTGAGGACAGTGCACAAAGCATCGCTTAATTCTTTTTTCACTTTAGCTCCCTTAGATTGGCGGATCTTTGGGGTTTGATTCGACTCTTTGGCTGAGACTCCCCATACTTTTAGGCTACTCCTATCCGCCGTGCGAGCGAACGGGGTTTAGGTGACGACCCTCAAGCTTCTTCTCAAACTATGAAGCAGACCAATCAAACTTGGGTTTCACCAAAACCGTTGTCGTCTTGCTGGGCGACCATTGCCCGCAGTGTTTCATCGGCACTTTCGACAATTTCGTTAGTGCGGCTAAGAAGTTCTTCCGCGGTTTCCGACCCCAGTAGGTCCATCTGATCCAAAACCCCCACTGGCAGAATCCCAGCTAGCTGCCAAGCAGCTTCCATCGGGTCATCGCTCAAAATAGTATCTGAACCATACTGCAGGTCGGTGAACTCACTAGCAAAAGCCAAGAGCTTCCTAACTTTCGCTTCGAGCAGCTCTAAGAGCGGATTAAGTTTTTCATCCCAAACTAAATCCTCTATGAAATCAATGTCCGCCAGCGGGTATGGCTCATCGGGCAGCCAGTTATTAACCCTGAACCTTTGAGCGCCGACCGACTGCAAGCCATAGAACTCCTCGGTTGTGCCAATCTCGGTAACCGATGCAACGGTTCCAAGGCCAAAACGCTTTTCGCCGCCTCCGGATTCCCGTCCACGCTCAATCGAGACCACTCCAAACTCGGGCTTCTCTTCAAGAACTAGGTCTCCCAGCAGTTTTAGGTAGCGCTCCTCAAAAATTCGCAAATCCATTGGCATGTTGGGCATGAGCACTAACCCGAGCGGGAACATCGGCATTACTGGCATCGCTCTCCCTTTCATTGCAAACAATAAGTAAACCAGACGAAACGACTTGATTGCGAAACTAAACAGTCAACCCTGAATCTCACCGCGCTAAAACTGCAGAGTGGCAGCCTCTACTGATTCTCAAGCTGCCGCTCTTGTTCTAGCTCCAGTCTCAATCATCGGAGACCTTGAGGTCCTAGAAACCAGACTCCAATACGTTCCCTCGGCTAAAAAATTAGCTCGATTAAGGCCAGATATCTATCTAGTTTGATTGCTAACCCTCTGCTATTACCGGAAGTGTCTTACGAAGATTCGGACAGCAGTTAGGGTTGCAAAAACTTGGCCATGGACCTAGCGGAGAGAGGGCTTTGGCCTCTAGGCCATCGGTTCGCTCCTGGATTAGATCAATAATGCCTTCAACAAATGCGCTGTGAGTTCCCGAGGTGGCAACCCGCTCAAACTCCAAACCAAGTTCATCGCAAGTTTCTTTGGCCTCGTTATCCAAGTCCCAAATAACCTCAACGTGGTCACTAACAAAACCAATTGGAACAATAACAATTGCCTTTTTACCGGCATCCTTGGCAGTTTGAATCGCATCGTTCACATCCGGCTCGAGCCAGGGAACACTCGGCAATCCGCTGCGAGATTGATAAACCAGCTCCCAGCTTGGTAAATCATCCTGCTCGCTGAGCCCAGCCATCGCCAAAGTGGCGGCTGCTAGGTGCTGAGCGGCATAAGTCCCTCCAGGCTTTTCGAAGCCTTCTCGAACCCCCGGCGGGCCACTAGATTCGCCCATTGAATCGGGGATTGAATGGGTTGCAAACATGACCTTGATGTCTGCGGACGCTATTCCCTTGTCGGCCAATCGACCCAGGGCTTTGTTCATATCCTCAATAATTGGTGCCAGAAAGCCAGGGTGATCAAAGTAATGCCTCACCTTATCGATTGTCATCTTGCCCTCTAGTTCAGAGACGGTTAGCGCCTGTGCGAGGTTCTCGCGATATTGCCGGCAACCCGAATAAGACGAGTAAGCGCTAGTCACCCAGGCCAGGACTTTGCGATGGCCATCGTTGTGCATTTGGGTTAGGACATCGGCAAAGTATGGTTCAGAGTTTCGATTACCCAAATAGATGGGGATTTCGACCCCACGCTCTGGTAGTCGTTCTCTCAGAGCCGCGAGCAATGCCCGATTTTGGGAGTTGATTGGGCTGACTCCACCCAATGCTAGGTAGTGGTGAGACACCTCCACTAGACGCTCATGAGGAACCCCTCGACCGGCTGTGACCCTTTCTAGATAGGGCATCACTTCATCGGGACCCTCGGGCCCGCCAAAAGAAGTTAGTAAAATTGCGTCGTAACTCATGCGAATAGACTCCCTGTGCTCTCTAGTGGAAAACGCTTACCTGTGTAAAACGGCACTTCCTCGCGAACGTGAAGCCGTGCCTTTGTGTAACGAAGATCTCGCATCATATCTACAATCTCATGCAGGTCGTCTGACTCGAGAGCCAAAAGCCACTCATAATCTCCCAACCCAAAAGAGGCCACGGTGTTGGATACGATTCCGGGGAATTTGCCGCCGGCAACTCCGTGCTCAATCAGCATTTGGCGGCGCTCGGGTTCCGGCAATAAATACCATTCAAAAGAGCGCACAAAAGGATAAAAGCACAGCCAGTCTTTGGCGGGCTTTCCCAACATGAAACCCGGCACATGGCTCCGGTTGAATTCAGCCGGGCGATGGATTCCCATTCCCGACCAGGTGCCCTCAAAGCCCGATCCAACCTTGGTTCGTCTAAATTCGCGCAGCGCCAACTGAATCAGCTCCGCCTTCGGGGCGTGCAGCCATAAAAGCAGATCAGCATCGCCGCGTAATCCGCGGATATCGTAACTACCGCGTAGCTCAATATCATTTTCGGCAAGCATGGCTTCAAAAAGTGCTATTTCTTTTCTAGATTGCTCAGAATCTTCAGTTGGTGTGCTGAGTTTTAGCGCAGTCCAGTTTGTGTAGCGAATCTCGTCGTTGATGGCATTAACAGCTTCTTGGCTCATGAGTTCCTCCGTTTATTATGTTGATTTACTAATCCGAGCAGCCCGTTCCCACTCAAAAATGCCCCGCAAAATTCGATGCCCTTGGATTCTAGATTTTCGGTTGCCTGCTGAAAATCAATAAGTACTTTTTGATTCGACTGCACCAGTGCTCCTGGCCAAAAAATAGAAACTGTTTCAAGTACCTTATAGTCTGAGATTCCATAGATCGGTCCAAGCTCCGACTTGGCCAAAGCTTCCAGGTCGCCGGGTGGAATTTCACCATCGCGACCGTAGCTCATGCGGATCAAGTGCTGGTCTTTTGGCAACGACTCTTTGATCCAGGACCATTTCGCACTCGCGTGTGTGGTCGCCTTGGCTAAAAATCCCTGGTCCTTCGCAATCAGCGCACCGGTTCCCAGCGGGTTACTGTTAAGCTCAGGGCTTTCCACCAAAATCCCGACAACCGCCACGTCAACAACATTGAATTGTTCCGCAGCTCGGCTAACCTCTGATCCAAATAACTCTGCAACAGCAGCTGGGCCCGTGCAAACGCTCATCTTTTTAGCTAGAACTGACCCATTTTTAGTCTTGACCCTCCACTGATCATCAATAGGAGATATCGACTCCACAGCGCTATTCATCTCGAACGCCACCGATTTATTTGTCAGCACCTGAACCAGAGCTTCAATCAGGGTGTTCATGCCCCCCAAAAGCCCCATAACGGCGCTACCCGGGGCCATCCGGGAAGCTTCTTTTTCTAACTGCAGACGGTTGTGATTCACGGCTGAAATTAACGAACCGAGTTCCAAGGCCTTTGGCAAGATGCTTGCGAATATGACTTTGGCATCTAGCTGTTTCGAGCTCGAGCCGTGGACGCCAGCGAGCACCGGTTCAACGAGTCTTGAATTAAAGACTTCGCCTAGTCGGCTAGAAATTAAGTCGAAAACGGTTCCCGCCTCGAAAATAAAGGGTAGTAAATCCAATCGCTTGGCATCGGCAATTTCTGACTCACTGAAGATCTCCCTCAGAATCGGATCATCGAGATTCATCGGGACACCCAAATAGCCTTTTGGAATCTCGATTCGGCAGCCACTTGTTAGTAAATATGCACCCACCGGATTAGGGGCTTCCAGCGCTGATTCCAATCCGAGTTCAGCAACTAGGGTCAGCAGATCGTCTTTTATGATGCTGAATGACTCTGCTCCTAAATCAGCGTGAAAGCCGCCAATGGCAGTATTCATCACCAAGCCGCCAAGGTAATTATTAGCCTCAACAACCAGTACTCGCTGATCTTTATCCGAAGCACGCAGGGCCGCCAGGAGCCCAGAAAAGCCGCCGCCAATGACTACGTGGTCAAATGTTTTCATGATGTTATTTGATGAATATATTCAACGAGCTTTGTTAGCACAATCGGGTCAGTGTCCTTAGGCACCCCGTGGCCAAGGTTCACAACGTGTCCGGGGGCTTTTTGACCCGCATCAATAACCAATTTGGTGTGCGCCTTGAGCTCTTCGAAATCTCCCGCTAGAAAATCGGGGTCGATGTTTCCCTGAAGCGGTACTTTGAAATCGAACTCGGCGGCCGTGTCGGCCAAAGAGGTTAGATAGTCCACCCCCAGTACCGTTGCTCCGACTTCCATCATTTCCTTATGGATACCGGCGGTTCCTACCCCAAAATGGGTTCTTGGGACTGCGAGACCAGAGTCATCGCTCAGGTCTTTCAGCGCATCGAACAGGGTTTTGGTATGAGGGGCGGCGAATGCGACATAATCGGCATGGCTAAGCTTGCCCGCCCAGGAATCAAACACTTGAAGCGCGCTAGCGCCGGCTAAAACTTGGGCGCGGATGAACGAAGCGGTGATTTTTGCGCACCAGGACAAAATGTCGTTCCACAGCTCCGGATCCTCCGCCATCAGCCTGCGAGATTGCGGCAGGTCCTTAGAAGGACCGCCTTCAATCAGGTAGGAAGCTAATGTAAAAGGCGCCCCGCCAAAACCAATCAGAGGGGTTTCTCCCAGTTCTTCAACCAAACGGCTAACCGAGATCCGGATTGGCTCCAAGGCTTCATCGCTCAAGTCGCCAAGTTCTTCAAACGCTTTCCGAGTGGTAACAGGATTCGCTATTTGAGGGCCAATACCCGAGGTGATTTCGACTTCTACCCCTGCAAGGCGCAGCGGAATCACGATGTCTGAAAAAAGAATTGCTGCGTCCACGCCGTGACGCCGAACCGGCTGCATTGTTATCTCGACCACCAAATCCGGGGTGAGGCAACTATCCAGCATGCTGACGTTCTCGCGAAGCTTGCGGTATTCCGGCAACGAGCGCCCCGCTTGACGCATGAACCAAACTGGTAAGGGGCTAGTGCGCTCTGCTCTGAGCGAGCGCACTAAGTTCGAGTGACGAGTTCTTCCATCGTTTAGCGGATGTTCTGCATTGAGTTGCATGCCTCCATCATCAGTTCGGCACCAATAACTTTGCTGACATAGTGTCAGCGGTCGCCTTGTTAGTTTTTAACTCATGGCACTAGTTTTTCTTGGCATGGATTACCGAGCGGCAAAGGCTCTGGACCTTGCGCTTCTAGAGTCTCACGCTAGCCAAATCCGCGTCATCCTCGCGGCCAGTCAGGATTCGAGGGCAGGTGCGGTTGTTCTGGCCACTTGCAACCGCTTTGAGATGTATTTAGACTCCGAGAATTTTCCCGATGATGTGTCCAAAGCGAGGGCGGCTATTACTAAGGCTCTGGGCGAGCCGGGGATAGCTATTGCGAGCCGGCTCGAACTTCGAACGGGGGATGATGTCGTTCGGCAGCTTTTCTCAGTGGCATCTGGTCTTGAATCAATGGTGATAGGTGAGGGTGAAATATCCGGTCAGGTGAAGCGGGCGCTTTTTGAAGCCGAGCAGCTGAAATCCTCCAGCCCTGAGATTCAAAGACTTTTTCAAAGCGCATTTCGAGCCTCGAAACAAGTAGCCAGCCAAACCGGACTGGGCGTCTCCGTAAGATCAATTATCGGTGAAGCCATAAAACAAGCGGCAGTGCGCATGGATGATTTAGCGAATACCAAGGTGCTCCTAATTGGAACTGGGTCATATGCCCGGGTTGCCACTGCAGCCCTGAGGCTTACAAAAGCATCAGAGATTTCCGTGCATTCAAGATCTGGAAGAGCTCAGAAATTCGCAAAGTTGCACAACTTGGTAGCGGTTGCCGAAGATGGCCTACTTGAGTCTCTAGTCGAAGCAGATTTAGTGGTGGGGGCAAGCGGTAGACAGGGCTTTGTAATCAGTTTGGATTTGGCCTTACAGGCTCAAGCTATTCGAGCCAAACTGAACGCCCCGACTCAAATCTTCATAGACGTTGCCCTCGCTCGAGACGTAGAACCAGCGGTCGCCCAAATTCCGGGTTGCGATCTGATTGACCTGGAGACTCTGGCGAAACTTGAAGATTCTGGACACGAAGAGGAATTAGCTCAGGCGAAAAACATAATTCTTGGCTCGATTATCAGTTATAACCAATCAAAGCTTGAGCGCGGTGCGGACCCGATAATTTCCGCTTTGCGTCATGAGTTTGGCGCTCTTGTAAGCGACGAGGTAGCCGCAGTGAAGCGTCGGTTGGGAGATCAGGCCGCCCTGGATGTTGAGCGCTCACTGATGCGGGTCACCAATGCGATTCTGCATAAGCCCTTGGTGAAAGCGAAAACTATGGCTCGAACCGGAAATCACAACGATTATGTTCAGGCAGTGAAGTTGCTCTACAGCATCGATTTGACCAAAAATGACTAACCTGCGAGTGGGTAGTAGGGGCAGCATTTTGGCTTTGACGCAAACCAGATTGGTAGTTGCCAGACTCATCGAGCTAAATCCTGGGCTTAGCGTAGAAGAAGTAATCATAAAAACCGAGGGTGATCAAACCACTACCCCTTTGAGTGAATCCAAAAACCCGGGCGTATTTGTATCGGCCCTGCGCGACGCACTGTTAGCCGGTGAAGTTGATTTTGTAATCCACTCCATGAAAGATTTGCCGGCAAAACCTTACCTGGGCATCGTGACCGCAGCAGTTCCGATACGCGAAGACTCCTCGGATGTATTTATCTCTCAATCAGGCTTGGGGCTTATGGCACTGCCTTTTGGATCAAGAGTGGGAACTTCTTCGCCCAGAAGGGCTGCGAGTGTTCGAAGGTTGCGCCCCGATCTAATCATTGATTCGATTCGCGGCAATATTGATTCTCGACTCAAAAAGGTCGAGTCTGGCGAATACGACGCGACTCTTCTGGCACTTGCTGGGCTCAGACGCATCAACCGCGAATCGGAAATCACCGAGCACCTCGACAAAAAGCAATTTGTTCCGGCCCCTGGTCAAGGCGCCCTGAGTGTTGAATGCCGCGATCAAGATCTAAAGCTGATTGAAGCATTGTCCAAACTCGATCATCATGTTTCCAGATTGGTGGCCCTAGCGGAGCGATCGGTGCTGGTCGGACTCAACGCTGGCTGTGCCACTGCAATAGGTGCTGCAGGAGAGCTTGTGGAAAACAAACTGGTGTTAGTCGCAGAGCTTTCTGTTGAATCAACTGGTGAATCGGTCTTTATCAAGAGCGAAATGATTCTTGGCTCCGAGGATCTTTTGGATGCCGAAAAGCTTGGCCTATCGGTTGCCCAAAAGCTACTAGGGTCCCCAATCGCCGCAAAGGCGAGTCTTTAATGAAGGCGCTTTTGATAAGGCCGAGCCGCAACGAAGAGGACGCCGCGGCGCTAATTTCCTACGGTATTGAATCCAGCATCATTCCTTTGATTGGTATCTCGAATTTGGAAAATCCAGCCGGAGTCAAAAGGATGATTACCCAAATTAGAGCCAATGAAAGAATTTGGTTTATTGCGACCTCTTCAAACGCAATAGAAGCGTTTATTTCCCAGGCCAATCAGGAGGAGTTGGCTCAGGCCTTCAAGAACCCGAATCTTCGGTTCGCCGCAGTTGGCGAATCATCCGCCTCTTCTCTCAAGGCGTTTGCTGAGGGCGCAGTTCTGGTCCCCGATGTTCACGATGCATATTCACTTGCGTTGGCGATGATTGAATTCGAAGCCCAAGATCAAAGTTCGAAGATCAAGCCCACCGTGGTTATGCCAATCGGCAGTCGCTCGCTGGTTGTGGCTCAAGAGAAACTCGCTCTAGAGGGTTTTGATGTAATCGCCGAGATTGTCTATCAAAATCTACCCATTCAAATCAGCG
>Ga0306872_100858_pt1 | contig 10460 bp, 15 predicted proteins | sample AntRauMeHopE1498_FD_190455 | JGI IMG/M metagenome (GOLD analysis project Ga0306872, IMG submission 190455) | Saline lake microbial communities from Rauer Islands, Antarctica - Metagenome Hop E1 #498 (v2) (version 2) | ecosystem: Environmental > Aquatic > Non-marine Saline and Alkaline > Saline ...
AGACTAAACATCAACCTCATATGCATTTATTATTATTGCAATGTCTTGTGGATTCCCACTCTCATTTTTAAATTCAATTAATACCTCAACCCCTTCTCCAAACACAGACTCTATTCTTTGTGTAAAGTTACCAGATGTTACTCTATTAGGTCTGTCACCAGATCCAAATAAATATTCAAATCTTCTATCTCCTAATGTAGCTATAGTTGGCGTATGATAAAATTTACTTGTTACTAAATATGTGCTAGTAATATAACTCCTTTCAAATAGTCATATAGAAAAATAAACAGTATAATATTAGAAGCAAGTCAGTAAGTGAATTCCGACTCACCCCAAGAATTCCTTTGATAGCTTTAATAGTTCGTATAATGAAACCCCTCCAGATAGGAAAAATGAAACTGCTGAAAATAATATTAAAATTGTTAACCCAACTGAAAATCTAAATACAAATAAATTAAATTTACTCTTGCTTTTAAATTCTTTAATTTGATTAATTATACTATTTCTAGATACTATAGAGTTCATTTCTTTAATACTATCAATTAAATTTATAATTTCTAATCCTTGTCTATTTTGCTCCGAACTAGACATCATTTGATTCGCTATAATTTCAGCGTTGCTTTTTAGATACTCCTCCAATTTATTCCTCACCTCTTGTATAGATACATTTAAATTATATATGGCTTGTCTGTCTTCCATTCTATTATTTTGCATCTCTTGTAAGCTTGCTTCTATTTTTGCAATTTTTAATTCTAATTGACTTAAAGAATGAGCAGACACCATTGTTTTATTTATGTGATCAATGTCTTTTTCTATTAATTTTAATTTTCCTTGCATGTCTATGATTCCATACTTATTGTCTTCACCAATACACTTAACTATATTTTCCATAGCTCACCATCACCTTCTTTTATATGTGAGGGTTAGTATAATTTTAATTGACTATACTAACCCTCTTACTAGATTTATTTTATTATTTAACTATCTTATCTTTTTTATCACTATTAAAATTTGCAATTCCATTACCAGATGTAGATATAAAAATAGCTGATATTGCATATAATAATATGTCAGTTGTGACAAATGACTTTAGAGCTAAATTTGTTGCTACAATTAATCCAAGTGCAATTAACCATGATAAATATTTAGTTTTTAGTAATCTTAGCAAAGGTAATTCCTTTACAAATTCTACAATCGTAAAATTCACTGTAACTAAACTTCCAAATATTGCTAGTGTTTCCCATGTGATAAACATATCCATTCTAATTTCCTCCTATTATTTTTTATATAGAGCTACCATTGTGTCAACTCTTCTTGAGCCTACTTCATCCTCATCAATATGTTTCCCATTAATATCTAATACATCTACGCTGTCACCTCCATCAAAATTGATTAAGTCGATTATGTTTAAATCCAATCCAATCTTAACTAGGTCTTTTATAGTAGCTCCATAGAATCCATTTTTAGACAATCTTCCATGAACTACAATAACATAAACATATTCATCATCTAATCCAAATGTTAGCCTTGGATGTTCATAGTTAATAAAGCCATAATCTAATCCAGTTAAGTCTAGGTTTTCTTTTCCACCTACTAACAAACTTGGACTTGCACCGATGCAATCAACAACTTCATTTTCTTTCCCAATTTGCTTCATCCAATTCATGCCAAACATTTTAATCTCTTTATTAATATCAGTACCAATTACCCATTTAGAATAAACGCCTTCAGTAATTAATTTACCATCATCTTTCAAATATTGTAATGTTACCCCATTGCTCATTCCAAACATACCAGAGTTTAATAATAATAAAGGTTTCTTTGGAAGTCTTTTATATAAGTTAGGAACTGTTTCAGTGGGCTGTTTGCCTAATATAACATCCATATTAACTTCACTCTTTTTAACTCTCATAACCTTAGTCTGATTATCATACCAATCAATTCTCACATCTTGTTCATCTTGATATTTAGAATAATCATAGCATAAGTTTTTATAAACCCATTCATCAATAACACCATTTTCGGCGAAACCCTTTAATTTTTTATACTTATTAATAGCAGATTCAGAACCATTCCCAAAGTGTCCATCAACAACTAAATTATATCCAAGTGATTTTAACATAGTTTGGATATATCTAACTTGACCAAATCTAGTATAATTTTTAATATCTTTTTCAAACTTGATATAAGGAGTAAAATCTGATGTGATACCTCCATCAATTATATCGTCTGCTTTTTCTAGCTCTAATAATAATTTATTGATGCCGTTAGCAGTCTGTTCATTTACGATACCACTGATAGGAAGCACAAGCTTTATTTGTGCTTTTATAACGGCTTGATGAGTTCCTTCTCCAAACGAATTATCAATTTCCATATTGTAATAACCTAATTGCTTTAAAGCCATTTGCAATAATGTATTATTATAATCATTTCTAATTCCTTTTCTTAAATTATATCCACAATATTTATATAGCTCATTTTCACTTTCTTGATATAAACTATGATAAGCTAAATATGGTTTTACCTTATTATATGATTCTTCTTCAATCGACTTAATAATGTTGCCATTTGATTCAATTTTAATATTTATTCTTTCTCCATCACTCATATTATCATCTCCTTTATCTTTGTTCAACTCTGACAAATCAAGTACACCTTTCTGCACTAAATAATTAACAGATGCTTTAGCCCAAGTTTTGGCAAATTGTATCTTAACTGACTGTTTAGACATTTTATTTCTATCATGTGTATTTGTCATAAATCCATGCTCAATTAGAATTCCTTCAGCAGTAGGTTCTCTCAATATTCCAAAGTTGTTCCACTTACCTTCTTCACTAGCAATTATATTTCTAAAATTAATATCAATTCCTGATAGCTCAAACTGTTTCTTAAACTCATTTGCTAATTTAATACCATTTACAGACCTTCTCCAATGAAATATAGTCATACCTTTAGCCCTGTTATTACTAAATGCATCTGCGTGTATACTAAAATAGAAATCACAATTATTATACTTATAAAATCTATCTGGTAATAATACTTCTTTACTATTTGGTTTCTGTGCCAATATAAAATTATCAAGTGAGAATCCTAATTTTACCATTTCATCAATATACAACATACCTATATCGGAATTAAATGTATGTTCAATAAACTCACCGAATCTTTTACCTGAAGTATCTATCCCATGACCTATATCAACGCCCACTCTAATATCTTTTAAAAGTTTCATGATTCCTCCTTATTATTATCCTATAATCCTATTTATTTAATCACCCTTAGATGTTATAATCAAAGTTAAAAGACAGAGTGTTTTATGTTCTGTCTAGTTGTGTTGATTTATTGATTTTATTCCTCTACAATTTTAGCTTGACTAGAGTGGATGTAACCTTTCTCAGTGTGATACCATAATGTAGAATTAAGAATAGCTTTTCCTTGTACTTCTCTGTATAATTTTAACTTTTGATTTGACTTCAATTGCGTTTGAACGATTGAGTCATTTGTAGACATAAATCTAAAATTTGATTTATCTGATATTGTTAATATGAATTTTTGTTTAGATTGCTTAGATTGATCAATCGAGCCTACTTCTTTAGAATCGACTATCTCATCTAAACTTTCTTTTTTTATTTTTACTTCTTTCATAGTTGCCTCCTATTATTTTAACAAAGCTTCAACTTCTTTTTTAAGTGAAGTGGGTACATCATTAATAGTTAACTTACCTTCTTTAATTAGATTAGCGTAAATTTTAGCCATCATTTAATACCTCCTTCATACAGTTGTACTAACGCCATTTGAGTGTCTAAAAGTTGAGATTTTAAACTCTCATTATCTTTTTTTAATAATTCAAGCTTTAATTCATCAGACACAATTTCTGTGCCTTCTAATACATATTGCTCTAATATTGCCAAATATTTAATATCAAAATCTTTTATTTTTTCAAATCTATCTAATATCTCTTTTTCGTAAACTGCATCTTTAAAACTGTAGTCAAACTCATGTTTGTTGCATGTATCAATCCACCATTGCGAGCCTTCATCTCCTATTGCTTTAGTCTCTCCATTGCATGTTACAAATAAATCTGATAATGAAAGTTTATTGTCTTTAATTATAAGCATATTGTCCTCCTTTTAGGTAGTCTCCGCTTATTTTTAGGTTTAGCTTCTTGTTGTAATATAAATACTTAAACCTACCCATAATATATTGTAGAAAATTATAACTACATGCATTTCTTGCATGACCAAGCCAACTATTTATCATTTGTTCAGCTTTGAATTTTAATATTCTTCCGTTATTTATAAGGAATATAAATCTAGATAATTTAGATTTAATTCTCTTCTTAGAATTATCTCTTAACAGCCTATAGTTGATATATATTTTAAATCCTATAGCATTAACGCCCTGCTTTATTGGGAAAATTTTAGTCTTGTTTTGATTCTCTTTCAGCTCTAGTTTTTCATATATAAAGCTTAATATTTTATTTAGTGAATATTTTGCAGTTTCTTTATCTTTCACTATTATAACTATGTCGTCCGCATATCTAACATAATATTTAAGTGACATTCTTCTTTTGCAAAACTGGTCAACTATATCCATGTAGATATTAGAACATATTTGACTTACCGTGTTTCCTAAAGGAATACCTAGCTTAGAAATACTGTCGGCACTATCAATTACTTTAAATAGCAATTCCAAAGTTCTCTTACATTTTAATTTTATTTTTATTATGTCCTTCAATATATTTCTATTGATTGTGTAAAAGAACTTTTTTATATCTATTTTTATAACAGTTGCCTCATCGCCATAATTATTGTGTGCCTTATACATAAATTCGCTTATCCTATTTGCACATTTTAAAGTACCCTTATTATCAATGCATGAATAGCTATCCTTTATAAATTTTGGGAAATATATCTTTTTAATTACGTTATTTATCGCACATTGTACTATTTTATCTCTATATCTAGGTGCATGGATAAGTCTTTCTTTTGGCTCATATACATAAAAACTCGTATAGTCGCTAAAATTATACATCCCTGAAATAACCTCTTGTCTTAACTCTTCTAAATTAAATGTTTCGTTTCTATTAAATTCTACTGCGTCTAGTGTATATTTTGTCTTGCCTAATTTCGTTTGTCTGTGAGACTCTTTGAAATTATGCTCAGACACTATTTCATTGAAAATTTCATCATCCATTATTATTTTTTATCCCTTTTCTACTATTATAAAAGTGGGAACTTTCGTCAGCACAATTATTTATATTAAGTTTTTACACCATAGGTGAAAGATATACCTTCCTTTGAACTTTGTTGTTCAAGTGCTAGATCAACCATAATCAATCTAGTCATTTATATTAGCACAGAGCGGACGCCAACCGTGATTCGAATTAACATTCCAAGAATGATTCCAATTCGCGTTAGAAACACCATTGTTACCACGGTCGCCATTTTCAAGGTATACCTTAATATTTTTACTTAAGCTGAACGAATATATCCAGAAAGCATTCTGTCTATCTCGCTCAGTCTCAAATCAATATCTTCAAAAAATCCAACATTTATATATTTTCTCTTTTTAGATAATTTAAACAGAACTTTTAAAGTTTGTAAATGTCCGTCTGCTATTTGCAAATAAGACTTCCTCTTTGATTTAACTTTGTCGCCGAGGGATATATTTTTCAATAGTTCGAAGAACTCAAGCTTTATAGTTTGAGTGAGCGCAAATTTTTCATGTTTTGGGAAGTTCTGAAGTTTAGAATATATCTTATACATTAATTCTTCTGTTTTTTCGTATACTATTAATTGATTTGTCGCCATTTTTTACATCCTTTTTACTATATTATAGTTTAATATTGGGGCTAGTCTCGCCTACGCTCAACCTAAGCCCCAAAAGATAGAGTTTGGAGAGAGGAGTTTAGAGAAGTTCCAAAACTGGACGCCAACCGTGAGCCGAATAAACATTCCAAGAATGATACCAATACGCGAGAGAAACACCATTGCCACCACGGGCGCCACGTCTCCAAGTTGTTGAATCCATTACTTCCTTTGTCCAAGAGTATGAACCAACTCCGAATTGATTGTGTGTTCTTAAATCAAAATCAGATAAATTCAAACCCCAATATTCAGTAGTTCCAGCATATGCTGGATAGTTCCAATTTTGTAGTTTTGCTTTTTCATGAATTGGCAACATAATACTATTCCATTCGCTTCCAATAGCATCTCTATCAGCACTTCCACTAATTAATACATCATTTTCAAAACCACCCATAAGCATTACCTTATAGTTGTTAGTGCCAATCGTAACTGTAGCATTTTGAGATTTAGCGTTCGATGTTTTGTAAATCTTTGCTGATGGTTTATTTGATTCATTTACCAAACTACCACTCAATATAATTTTTGTATTTGTGATTGATATAACTGTAAAAGTGCCATTATTCGCAGAGTTAGACCAACCCGACATAGTTATAGTGTCGCCAATTGCCGCAACTGTATCACTTGAATCTGTACCAGATAAAAAATATTGAGTTGTAGTATTTATCGAATTGTCCGCTGCTAATATTTCTAAACCTACTCCAAGTCTACCCGCTGGTGGTAATGTTCCAATTGTACCATCACCGTATACCGCACCCGCATTATAGATAGCGTCATGTGTAACACTGTGTCTAAACGGTCTAAGTGGTGTAAATCTAACACGCCCGTTATAAATATATTTTATCCAAGCGGAGTCTGATTCCATTGCTGTTCCAGAAGTCAAGCCGATAGCTGAAGCTAATGCTAAACCATCAATTAGGTCTGCTGATGGTACTATGCCAAATAGTCCAGCTTGTTTACTGCCAGCCCATAAATATTTACTTCCTGGGGCGTTGGTGTAGTCTGCTATTGATTGATTTTTAGAAATCGTTTCCAAAGCATTAGCAACCCTTTCAAAAGTTTCTTCTGATGGTTTATTTAATATGTTCATCTATATTACCTCCTCATAAATTAATTGTGGCTTCCCCGTAGCTGATATTTGTTCCCCATATCTATATATTTTGCCTGTTTGTAAGTTTTGGATTTGATGAGGCATATTATCAATACTGTGCTGATATATTTTATCTTGCACACTCGTAAATGTACTATCACCATTATCATAAAATACATTTCTTGCGTAATCTTCACCAAATCCAACAATAATATATCTGTTTCCAGTTGGTGATTTAGTTATGAAAATAGGCATGTTTGGTTGTAAATCACCTAACTCCAATGATGAATAAACAGTAGTGCCACTTATGTTTCTTACTTTAGACAAAGGAAGACTTGACTCTCCATTAATTGAAATTGTAACAGTTGTCGTATTTTTTGCAGATGGAATTAATTTAATAATAGCATTATTTGGAATTGTGCTAATATCTGAAATAACGCCAGTAATTGCATTTGTACCAGCCCCAACTACTGTATACGAGTCCTTTTGCTTCAATCCTTCTATTCCCAATGCATTACCAAGTATAGTTTCATCAGTCCACCCTATACCTTTTATTCCAGTTATGTCATTCTTTGCAGACCCTATTTCATCATCTATTATATTCATGTTTGATGTTAATTCTGTACCAGCTATTGCGACTCTATATGTTAAAAAATCTTCTGGTTTATCAGCTATCCCATCAAATAGCGTTAAATTAATATTTGCCGATTGTTGTGGCATTATATACCTCCTATCTCTATCCTGTATTATTTATGAAGCTACTTCCTCTACATCTTTTAGTGTTAATATATCTAAATCACCTAATATCATAGAGTCAAGTTCTTCTAATTTCCTATATTTAAACATGTACATATCTATTGAAACATTTGATATCAACTTTACACTAAATAAAGTACGCTTTATTACATTCGCAACAATACCTTCAGTAAACTCAATATCATCCAGAGTTAAGTTATCTAAGTCATCAAGAGTTTTTAAGTCCATAAATCCGAGTATTGTTCTTTTACCGAATATAGGCAGTACAAAGATGTTTGCCTTAGCTTCTTTGGTAGCACTCATTCTTGCGGTAACTATTGAATTATTAGAAATATTAGCAATCAAGTTTTTCATCGCTTTCATTCTTACAACTATGCTTACTTTAGACTTTATATTTATTCTTGCATTTCTTCTTGCATATGCTTTAGAATACACTTCTACGATTGGTGTAATAAATATTCTCATACTTAATGATCTTGTAAACTCAGAAACACTACCCATAAGAATTACAGTCCTTCTAACAGACGCTTTTAATTTTACCATGGGTAGTGTGCTAGCTTTTAATTTTATAAAACTTACTATACTAGCTTTTAATTTATTCAATTAAATCACCACCTAAACTGTAGGTTGTAATCTAATTTGTAAGTTTCCTGAGTCTATTCTTAATACGTCATCAGCACCAACTGTTTTAGGATTCACTAGCTCTGCATAATATCTTACATTGCCTCCAGTTGCTGCGTCAAATAATCCAAGATATGTTATTGTTCCTTGATTAACTGTTGCTGGATTAAATTCTGCAACTATATCGTTTTGTCTTCCAGTTCCAGATATTAAATTAGCCCAGTTTGATGTGTTATTGTCTAGTGCAACTCTACCATAACTAGGATCTGTAGGCTCTAATACCCCTGTTCCATTTTCATTAATAGTTGTGGTTGAAACACCAATATACCAAACTGTAGGAGGGTTATATGAAACCCCACCGAAGTCTCTACTTAATAGATATTGTTGCTGTAAAATTGTAGCTCCACTTTTAGCCATTGTTTATTCCTCCCTATAAAGGTGTATTTGCCACCTTGTATTTTATATTCATTTTACCTCTACTTGCAGTTTGAATACCACCAGAGTGTCTTAACCTAAGCTCATGAGTAAACTCACCACTTATGTCAATTGTGTCTGAAGATTCTAAGGCAACCAATATTATTCCGTCCTCTGGTATAGTTATTCCCCCAGATATTAAATCTTTTGTTATAATTGGTTCTACGTCATCTTCAAAAGGGGTAATAGCATAGCTAGCTCCTATAATATCACTCACACTAAGTAAGCTTCCGTTATTTTCATTATACACATCTTCAAAACGAATAATTAAATCATTCTCTGAGTATATAACTAAATCTTGATTAATTTGAGCCATATTATTCACCTTCTTTATTTTCTAATTTATCGCCAATTTCTTTCTTGAATATTTCTCCATTATTCAATTCTTGATAAACCATAGCAAGTGACGTTACAGAAATACTACCACTGACACTAACTTTATCTAATAATTTTACTATATTATTTATTTGATCAATTGAATAACTTACTCTCTCTTTATTTTCCATTATGATAATCCTCCTTATATTAATGAGTTAACTGAATCTTTGATACCATTTATATGTGATGCTAATATTTGACCACCACTAACAGGTTTAGTAGGTAATGCTGTTGGTGGATTCATGTAATTTATTTGATTATAAGCTTCGTTAAATATCCAAGCCATGAAATTTGTATTAGGCGAAACTGTTGCATATGAATATGTTAAATGTCCTTTTGCAACCCTAACCTCGTTAACAAAACTTGTAAAGTTATTCCACTCTGTAGCAGTTAACGGTGATGCGTGATTAACTCCACCGATTGATACAACATTCATATTACCACCTTGGGAGACGTTTGAAGTCCATGACCAAGGGGTTAGCGCTGTTATTGGTACTGTCTCGCTTTCAGTTCTAGTACATTTTGTACAATCTCTAGTTCGTGTTTTTGTGCCATCACCGTTATTTACATAAGCACTCCAAGCACCGAATGTATGCAGCTCTGTTTCGTCCGCTAATGCTTGACCGCATATACAATTGACGGTACGCCTATGCCTAAACTCTGTAGAATCAACCCAAACACTAGTGCTATAAGCATAATGGCTCTCGTAAACATATCCAACACCAACAGCACCACATCTACTACAATTTTGTGACTTTCTATGTTGTGTACCGCTATAAGTAACCCAAGAGCCAACTGTTACAGGAATATGTGCTAGTTTCTCTTCTGCCATTGCTTGACCACAAACGGAACACGATGTATTTCTTGAACAGTGTCCTATACCATCAAACCATGGACCTACGGTGTTGCTATTATGAGGTTCTATGGTACTTTCTCTTGAGTACCCACAGTCCAAACAAGTGTTTTTATAAGTATGTCCTGTAGAGTACCTACCATAAGTTGTGGTTCCCCATCTATGCGATTTAGTATCATCATCACCAACCGTGCTACAATTTTCAGTATGACATTGTTTAGTTCGCTTGCATCCGTATCCACCGTTAGGTGTCCAACTGCCATATACCCAATCATGTGGTGAATAATCATACTCCTTAGCTGGATTGCCTCCGTTACAATTTGCTACCGTACACGTTCTAGCTCTAGAGTGATGCGTTGCAGTAAAGTCATCCCATTTAGTCCACAATGACCAATTAGACTTATTACCACCAGTATATTGA
>Ga0306872_100860_pt1 | contig 10447 bp, 10 predicted proteins | sample AntRauMeHopE1498_FD_190455 | JGI IMG/M metagenome (GOLD analysis project Ga0306872, IMG submission 190455) | Saline lake microbial communities from Rauer Islands, Antarctica - Metagenome Hop E1 #498 (v2) (version 2) | ecosystem: Environmental > Aquatic > Non-marine Saline and Alkaline > Saline ...
CATCGGCGGCGGCGGAGGCATAGGCGGCATCGGCGGCGGCACGGGCGGCGCGGGCGGCGGCATAGGTGGCGGTATAGGTGGCGGTATAGGTGGCGGTATAGGCGGCGGTATAGGTGGCATAGGCGGCATAGGCGGGCCATTCTTGGCCGCTGGCCAGCAAATCCATGCCTTCAATAACTGGATCAATCACCGCTTGCACAGCATCTGTCGTTGCAGGAATCGCCCGCAATTCAGCAGCAAGAAACGCCCAATGGACCAAGCTCAAGTCCTTGCCGTCGCGGCCAACCGCATCACCAAACGCCACCGCGAAATCGGTCTTGTCTTTTGTCGTTGGCATCGCTTCAAAAATGCTTTCGGCAATTCGTGTCAGCGCAACGGGGATGCCGTAGATGTCAGCGATCTTTCCGGGGTCGTTGCTCCGAACGTGGCACCCGATGAAACATGCTTGCCCTGTGTCTCTGTTATAGTATTCACCGCCGATAAACAGATCAGCGGCGGCGTGTTCAGCAATCCGCAGTCTAAAGGCTTCAATGTTGTGGGTCAGCATGGTCATTCTCCCAGAGGTCAAACATGGAAAGGGCGCGGCGCAGCTTGTCGAGGTGGGCCGGTAGGTTGGGGTTGATAGGTTGGGGTTGATCATGGTCTCGGTCTCCTGTTGGGGGTTGCGTTGGGTAGCCAGTAAACCTGCACCTTGGACACCTCCGCCCGCGCCAGGTCTTTCGACCAGGCCAGATGGTAAATGGTCCTGCGCAGGCGCTGGGCGCACATGGGAACGCGCCGGGCGATGTCGTTCAGCGTGCGCTCCCTGCCATCGGCCATCGCCTCCAGCACCGCGTCCGCACACGGCTCGTCAAGGGTGTAGGATGTCATTGGCGTCTCCGTCTCCGGTTTTGAGGCTAAGAGTCTGTTGACGCCCTGTCAATCGTCATCTGATAGGGCGCCCGTGCGAGGTGCCAGACCATGCTACCCGGCACGCGCTGGGCCTGGTGGCCGTTGATGCCCAACGCCGTCTTCGCGCGGCGGGCCAGTATGTGCGGCGGCGCGTCGGTGGGCGCGTCGAACGTGACGGTTCCCTCGGCCAGCACGTTGTCCAGCGCGCCCGCACGGGTCGAACGCTTGGCCAGCGTGGCCGCCCAGCGGGTCACAGGGGTCGCCTCCACGTCCCGGACGGGGGCACATCGCCCGATCATCGCGCGCACCGTCACCGGGCCGTTCACGACGCACGCGGTTATCCAGGCGTCCGGGTCGCGCGACAGGGAAACGCTGATCCCGTTGGCGCTGGGCACGCTGATAGGCTCGCGCGGCGGTTCGGCCGGCCAATCGCCAATAGCGACAAGCGCCGCCAGCAGGTCGAACACGTCCTGCGCCGCCCCAACGTGTGCCAGGGCGGCAACGGTCGGGACAGGCGACAGCAGCAGGTCCGGGACGCCGGGCGCCGCCCACGGGCCGCTCTGGTGGTCCTTGGGCCATGCGTCGCCATGTTTGGGGCGCCAGGTGCGTTCAGACCATGCGTCGGCGGTCTCACCCATGGCGGGGGCGTAGGAGCGCCACAGGTGGGCGCCGTCGCGCCAGACGTCCACGGCGCAGCCATAGACGCCGGGGCGCCCAAGGGGCCGCTGTGCGCCCGTCTGATGGGCGTTGTGGCGTGTCAGGTACTTGGGAAGGCCGGGGGCCTCGGGATAGGTGGGCCAGATCATGGCGTGACTCCAGGTTCAAGGGTGGTGGCGGGCCAGACGTCCAGCCCGCCGGGGTTTCAGGCGCGCATGGGCATGATGACGTGGAACGCGTCGGGCACGGCGGCGCACGACAGGCGCATGGGCTCGCCGGGCTTGCCCAGTTCGAGGATCAAGTGGCCGGGCGCCCGCGCAATCATGGTGTTCACGGCGTCCAGCAGACGCCGGACATTGACGCCCACGCCGCCCTTCCACGGCTCCGACAATATCCCGGCGGCGATCGTGTGGGCGCCCATGGTCAATGTGTTGGCGGTGGCGTCCAGCTTGACGGCGTTCGACCGCTCCTGCCTGACGCCATCCAGCCGCTTGAGGCTCTTGGCAATCACGGCGGGGTCGACGGTCAGCCGGTGCCCGCCTTTGGGGATTACGCGGGTGTAGTCGGGAAACGTGCCGTCGATCACTTCCGAGTGGACCACATGGCCGCCGGGCAGCGTGAAAACGATCCGGGATTTATAGACGCCCATGGCGACGGTGCCCTCGCCTTTCGCGCCGATATGGGCCAGCAGGATTTTCACGGTCTTGGTGGGCAGGATCACGCCATCCTTCTGACACTCATACGCCCAGGGCGTGCCGGTGGGGTGGAAGCCCAGCTTGTGGCCGTCGGTCGCTACGAACGCCAGCCGCCCTTGCGTGTCGGGGTGAATGTAAACCCCGTTCAGGTAATACCGCGTATCTTCATTCGATATGCACGTCGCCACAAACGCAAGCCAGGTGCGCAGATCCTGCACGTCGAAGGACGCGGTGAACATCGGCGCGCCGGGGTGTTCCAGTATCGGGAAATCGGCCTCCGGCATGGTGCCCAGGCGCGACACAAGGCCGTCGCATGTGACGGTGCAGACGCCATCGGTGGGGTCAGGATCGAGGTGGGCCAAGGCGCCCTTGTCCGCGCCAGCCAGCACCTTGCGCAGCTCGGCCAGGGGCAGGGCGAAAGGGGCGTGCGGGCCGCAGTTGGACAGGCGCCAAGACGCTTCAAGGTCAAGGTCGGTCGCAACTATCGTGCCATCGCCGCGAAACAGGACGTGCGACAGGATCGGAGTGAGTTTTCTATTCTCAACGGTGCGCGCCAGGAACGTGCAAGCGGCGGTCAATTCGTTGTGTGGGATCGTGATGGTCATGGGGTTTTGTCCTTGCTGGGTTGGGGTGTGGCGACGCATGGTGCGCCGCCGGGTCAAAGGAACAGGTCGCGCGTGTTGCCCTTGTTGGACAGGCGCAGGTGGCCGTAGCGGGGGTCCGCACGCCAGCGCCAGACGGTGCCGGGGGTCAGGAACGGGCGCAGGGCCTTTTCCACCGCCACTTGGCCCTTGGCCACATCGGCGGTCAGGCGGTCGGTGTCCGCGTCGTCAAGGCCCATGATGTGTTCACGGCGGTTGGCGCACCACTCTTTTGGAACGCCATTACACAACCCCTCCCGGGCGCGCTGAACGCGGGCCAGGTGGCGCGCCGCCACGGCGCAGGCATCCTGCAAGGCGCCGGTGGCAAGGGTGCGTCGCAGCAGGCCGGAACGCCACAGGGCGAGCTCGATGTCTTTACGTGTCATGGTTTACTCTCCTAAAGGTCAAACATGGAAAGCAGGGCGCCGATAATAAAAACGGCGACGAGTATCCCTCCGGCGATCTCGATCATGGCCGCGCCTCCCATGCCAGCCGGGCCTTGTCCCGGGCCAGCCACAAGACGCCCAGGCGATCGTCGAACGATCCGCGCCCGCGCTTCTCATACCGGGCCGCCTGGGCATCGGCGCCGAACCGTTGGACCAGCTCGGCGTGCCAGGCGGTGTCGGCTTCAAGGAACCGGGTGGCGGGGCCCATCGGGGCGACGTAGGGCGCGATCACGCCCCCGCCTCCGGCTGTCCGGTGACGACCTGGGCGCCGTTGGCCACGGCATGGGCGCCAATGGCACGGAACGCCGCGCTACCATAGAACGGGCTGGATGCAATCCAACCGCCTTCAAAGCGTGCCACCCAAACGGGCTTTCCGCTGATGTGGCCGGTGTATTCCTTGGCCACGGTGTAGCGCCGATCGCGGGAAACGGGGTAACGGGTCATTGTCTGATCTCCTCTGGTTTCTTCCACCCTTGTATCGTGCGCTGGATGGGGTGTCAAGAATAAAATGATGTGGGGAAGAACTTATTCTTCGGTCACGCGCCAAGTGCGTTTTCCGTCCTTTGTCACATGGTGGAACCCGGCCGCGAACGGATCCGGCGTTGTGCGGATGATAACTGTTGTGTGCACCAGGCGCGTTAGCGGATAATCGTCGTCCATAAGGCGGACGGTGAACGTCTGGCGCCCTACGGAAAGGGGCGGTTTCACATCCCAGCGCGTGAACCGTTTGCCGTTTACATAGATAACTTTCATGTTATAGGCCTCTCTGTTGTGAATGGTTAACTTATTGTCGTGGTTTGGCGTGAACGGAAGGGGAACATTCACGTTTTACAGGTCGGTTTCCGGGTTTGACCCCCTTTACCCTCTCTAGTGAGGCATGTAGCAATATAATACAATAGAAACATGATGTCTATTATCTTAATATTATATTCTTTTGCTACTAACGGTAATAACCACAAATAACTGGCGGAAACCCAAAAACAATTAAAGCCAAAATAAGAACATGATAAATTGAAAATTCAATTGTCTTACATTTGAAAATAAGTTAGGCTTTTCGGCGCTTGGCGGCGGGTTTCTCGGCCACTTTGCAGCAAAACGCCCAAGAGACACGGCGCTTTCAAAACACCGTGTCTTAACATCTTGTTACTGTTTCCCGCCCATCACAGGAACGCCCCGTCCAGCGTGTGCCATTCCGCCATCCAGCCATCGAGGACAACCATCTCCTGGGCGTCGTGGTCAAACGCCCTCACTTCGCCGCCCAGCTCAGTGCCAGGCGCCACAGAGACGTGCAGCTCCAAGGCGCCGACGCACGCCAGATACTCAATCCACCCGGCGCGCGTGCAGCACGCATCCGATGTCATTTCCATTGTCTAAACTCCCTATCTGCCCAGCGCCATCGCCGGGCTTCAATAATAAGATAACATGATACGCTTGACAGCACAATAATAAGATAGCGTGATTGCATCGCACCTGGGAAACAAACTGTTTTCAAAATCGAGGCTTGATCCTATTGAATGTTCGTGGTAACGCGTGACGCGTGAGGCACTGTGACACATGGGCCGCACTGTGACCGATAGGCAACATGTGTGGCATTTCTGCCACGTTCTCGTTTCGTTCTCGGCCTGGGGGGTGGTTCGTGGTCGTGGGTTCCACTGTTCGCTATGGTGCCGAGAAACCGCGCGCCCCAATTTTTCAGCTTCCTATTATTCACGCCTTCCAGCTTCCTATTATTCACGCCTTCCGGCTTCCTATTATTCACTGCGTTTACCAGCTTCGTTGTTCACGCCTTCCGGCTTACTACGTTTTTCACGCACCGAGACCCCCTTGACAGATCGCCTCCACCTCGCGTAGCGTTCCCCCAACGTGACCCGCCCCCAACGGAGGTTCTGCCGTGAAGATAAACAAGCCCATGCCCCGCACCAAGCCGCTTGCGAAGTCGAAGCCCATGCCCCGAACCAAGCCGATGGTATCCACCAGACCGAGCCGCAAGGGGACGAAGTAATGGCCTCGTTCAGCAAGGCCTTTGCTGCCGCCCGGAGGTCCAAAGGCCCCGGCAAGACGTTCATGTGGCAGGGCAAGTCCTACTCCACGAACACAGCCGCGGACAAGAGTTCCTCCACCAGGCGTGCCTCTCCTTCTGCCCCTGCCTCCTCTCCACGTCCGCCATCTGCCGGTGCCAAGGGCGCTGCGCGTGGGAAGCAGGGCGCGGCCGCTGGTGCGGCTGGTGCTGCAAAGGGTGCGGCTGGAGCCGCCGCCGGGGCCGCTGCGGCTGCACGGGTGCGCGAGCGTCTGCCGCAGGTCGAGGCGTCCACCAAGGGGCGGCGCATGGAGCGCGTGGGGATCGAGCGGCCGTTCATGCCAAAGACGCGGGCTGCGCTGGCAGCGGCCAAGGCCGACCGGGAGGCCAGGGTGGCTAAACCCAAGTCCGGTCGGAACAACGCGCGCAGAAGGTCGTACTGACCCCACCCCGTCCACCCCAACTTGTGGTCTGTACCCCGCCATGCACAACCCCTTGACGCGCCCAACCCCACGGGCTAGTTTTGAACCGAGCCCGCTCACCGCCCGCTCGGTCCCGGCCCGCGCCCCGTCTCCTCGGTCCCGCGCGGGCTGGTGACACCCTTCCCCTTTGTTGACAGCCAGCCCACCCCGACTTACCTTGGCGCCATGACAACCCAACGTATCCCCGCCTTTACCCCTGATGGTTCGCTGGCCCGTGCCAGCCGCCCGGACGTGCCCGTGGTCATGCAGGGAGCGATCTACGAGAACGCGGGGAAGTACGCGCGGGGTGCTGTGCTGTACGCCTTCGAGGCTGTTGGCGGGCCGCAGGGTCTGGCGGACTGGGCTGCGGACAACCCCGACGCGTTTTACACGAAGATGTTCACGAAGATCATCGCCAAGGAGGTTGAGGTGACGGACAGGCGTGGGATCGACGAGTTGCTCGATGCCCTTGACGGCGAGTATTCCGTGGTGCAGGATACAGATGTTGGGGCAGTCGAGGCCGCCCCGGGCGGTTCCTCCCTGTTGACGCCCGGGGCAGTCTCACCACCGATCACACCCCCGCCCCTCCACCAGCCGGATTATGTGCCCTACGATCTGGACGCCCTGACGGACTTCGAGACATGAACGGCCCCCAGCGCGCGGCCATGCGGCTCTCCCCCGAGGAGGCGCGTCTGGTGCAGCAGATACAGGCGTGGCGGGGCGACCTGCCATCCTACGCTGGTCAGTGCCTTCACGTCGTGACCAAGGAGAGCCAGTTGGTCCGCATGGCGTTCAACGCGCCTCAGGCCCTGATCCACGCACGCGTCGAACAGCAGATGGCTGAACATGGGCTGATCCGGGCGCTGATTTTGAAAGGGCGGAAACAGGGCAGTTGCCTTGCGCCGGGAACCCGCATCTGCATGGCTGACCTGACTTATCGACCGATCGAGGACGTGCTGCCCGGTGACGAGGTTCTGGCGCTGGACGAAGATGGGCGCCTCGGCGAGATGGCGAACGGGCGTGCCTCCACGCGGAAAATGCGCGTTGCGTCCGTCGAGGCTGCCGTCAGGCTACGCGCCGAGGTGTTCGAGATTGTCCTGTCCAACGGGACGACCCTCAAGGCCACAGGGTCTCACAGATGGTTGTGCCGCCAACGTGGCGGGAAGTGGGTTCAGTGGCGCGCGGTCGAGGACATGAAGGTGGGGGACTATCTGCGCGCCGCGACCTACGCGCCCGACGACACTCCGCCGTCCCACGAGGACGGGTGGGTTGGCGGGTTGTTGGACGGGGACGGGTCGGCCTGTGTCACGGGGTCGCCGCGCATATCCTTCAACCAGGTTGCAGGGCGTGTGCTGGACCGTTACCGGGACTACCTGCACGCCAACGGCATCGGGTTCTATGAGAGCGTAGACAAGCGCACGGCTATCGGGACGCGATACAGGAAGCTGAAAGACACGCACGTCTGGCAGGTTCGCGTGGACCGCTTCTGTGACATTGCGTGGCTGGCTGGACGCACGCGCCCGATAAAGTTCAACATCCGGGCCTTTTACGAGGGCCGGAAGCTGCCAACGACGTGCAAGGGCTTCGACGCGCACCCACGCGTCCTGTCCATCCGGTCTTTGGGTGTCGGTGTGGTCTATGACTTGCAGACCAGCGAAAAGACCTTTGTGGCCGAGGGTATCGTGTCCCATAACAGCACCTACGTCGGCGCGCGGTTCTACGCCAAGACCCAGCTGCACAAGTACCGCAACGCGAAGGTGATGGCGCACGTTCAGGACTCGACCAACGCCCTGTTCTCCATGGTCCAGACCTTCAACGACAACAACCCTTTCCGCCTGCGGGCCGACACCAGCAACGCCAAACAGTTCGAGTTCTCCAACGGATCGTCCTATACCGTCGCCACCGCTGGCGGATCGGGCGAGGCCGGGCGCGGCGACACGCCCACGCTGGCCCATCTGTCCGAGGCCGCGTTTTACAAGAACGCCGAGAAGAACTTCGCCGGGTTTGCGAACTCGGTCCCTTTGAGCCCCGGCACGGAGATTTTCGTGGAGTCCACGGCCAACGGTCTGGGCAATGAGTTTCACCGCCGCTGGATGCGCGCCGAGGGCGGCGTTCACGACGAGCAGACGGGAATCCAGTATCTGCCGATCTTCATCCCGTGGTTCCTCTCGCCGGAGTACCGCCTGCCGATCCCTTACGGGTTCGAGTTGCGGCCCGACGCTGAGGGCGACGGTCTGCCCAGCGAGGTCGAGGTGGCCGAACTGTTCGGGCTCGACGACGCGCAGATGGCGTGGCGCCGGTTCCAGATCGACGAGGCGCTGGGGTCGGTCGAGCAGTTCATGCAGGAGTACCCCTCCAGCCCGTCCGAAGCGTTCCAGACCACCGGCGTCGATCTGTTCATCAAGCCCGTGTGGGTGATGCGGGCGCGCAAGCGCACGGGTATCCGGCCCGAGGGGCCGAAGATACTCGGGGTCGATCCTGCGGGCGGCGGCACCGGCGCCGACAAGTTCTCGATCTCCATGCGCCAGGGCATGGTCCTGTTGTGGCAGCGCGGGCGCGTCGGCGTTGACCCGCAGGAGGCCATCCACTGGATCGCCGGGGTTATCGAGGCCGAGCAGCCGGACCGGGTGAACATCGACAACGGCGGCGGCTGGGGCGCGTCGCTCCTGAGCGGTATCCGCGCCCACTACCCCCTCTTGGCCGAGCGGTGTTATCCCGTGGACTTCGGGGGCACATCGCAGTTCAAAGCCGTGAACCCGCACCGTCCGGGCCCGCGCAACCGCCGCGCCGAGATGTACATGCGCGGCCGGGACTGGTTCATGGCGCCGGAGGGCTGTTCGATCCCCGACGAGGACGTGTTGATGTCGGACCTCGGGGCCGTCACCGCGCGCCTGGGCGGCCAGTCCACCGATACGCTGATCTGCTCCAAGGCCGAGATCAAGAAGAACCTCGGGCGGTCGCCAGACGACAGCGACAGCTGGGCCTTGACTTTCGCCTTCCCCGACTCCTCCGTGTCCATGTCGTTGACGGACGAGGTGGCGGGTGGTACATCGGCGTTCAACCGGACCGCCCACCACACGCAGGTGGACGCGTACCACACGCCCCATGTGGGGTTTGACTCGGGCGGAGGCTGGATGGCGTGATGGCTCGTAAACTGACGACGACACCCCCGAGAACGGACGAGCGGTTCCCCGTCGAGTACGAGGACAGCGCCTCGTTCGTGAAGGCCATCGTCAACCTGTACGCCAAGGACGTTGACGCCGACCGGCACAACATCGAGCCTGCGCGCCAGGACATTCAGTTCGTGATCGGGGACCAGTGGAACCCGAACGTGCGACGCGCCCGGGAGCGGCTGAACAAGCCCGTCCTGACCGTCAACCGCCTCCCCGCCTTCGTCGCCCAGTACATGGGGTCATGGCTCCAGAGCGACACCACCTTGAAGGTCATCCCGGCCCGTGGTGGGTCCAAGGCCATCGCGGAGATCAGGCAGGGGCTCATCCGCGGCATCACGCGGGAACGCACGGCCAAGCGGGCGATCAACAAGGCGATGGAGAACGCCTATATCTGCGGCATCGGCAACTTCGCCGTGTGCCTGAAAGACGCGAAGAACGACGTGTTCCTGCGCGACATCGCCTTCGAGTGCATCGACGACCCGTTCGGTGTGATCTGGGACCGCGCCTCCACCGAGCCCACCGGGGCCGATGCGAACCATTGCACCGTGCGCGAGTACATGACGAAGGACGACTTCCACAAGGCCTACCCCGAGGCAGAGGGTGACGCGGGCTGGGTGTCCGACGAGATGACCGACACGGTGATGACCGGCCACGGCTGGGAGATCGACGACATGGTTTCCGTCGCCAAGTTCTGGCAGATGCACGAGGAGCCTGTCACCCTTGGGCTGGAGGCCGAGACGGGCGACGTGATCGACCTGACCGACGTACCGGAGGAGGACCGTGCGGGCATGGTCGCGCCCGACAAGGACGGTCTGCCGATGATCCGCGACACGGTGCGCCGCTATGCCCTGTGCCACGTCCTGACCTCAAGCCGTGTGCTGGAGGGACCGTACCGCCTCGACGTGTCGCGCCTGCCCGTGTTCCGCGTCGAGGGCTGGTCGCTGCAAGAGGCGAGTATCCGGTATCGGTGGGGGTTCGTGCGCAACGCCAAAGACCCCCAACGCCTGCACAACTACTGGCGGTCCGTTCTGGCCGAGGAGTTGTCCAAGTCGGTTTCGACCAAGTGGCTGTTGGACACCACGGCCATGAAGAACGGGATGGCGGACCAGTTCCGCAACGCCCACCGCACAGGCGACAACGTGGTGTTCTGGGACAGCCAGAACGGCGGCGCCAAGCCCGAGATGTTCCCACCGCCCCAGATGAACAGCGCCGTTCTGACCGAGGCCGGGATGTCCGTGCAGGACATCAAGGACGTGACCAACAAGCACGAGGCATCGCTGGGCATCCAGTCCAACGAGGTCAGCGGCCGGGCGATCACCGCCCGCCAGCGCGTGTCCGAACTGGGCGACGCGATCTACCTCGACAACATGAACGCCGCGCTGGGCGAGGCGGGCCGGGTGGTCAACGAGTTGATCCCGGTGGTTTACGACACCAACCGCACGATCAAGGTGGTGGGCGAGGACGAC
>Ga0306872_100862_pt1 | contig 10431 bp, 14 predicted proteins | sample AntRauMeHopE1498_FD_190455 | JGI IMG/M metagenome (GOLD analysis project Ga0306872, IMG submission 190455) | Saline lake microbial communities from Rauer Islands, Antarctica - Metagenome Hop E1 #498 (v2) (version 2) | ecosystem: Environmental > Aquatic > Non-marine Saline and Alkaline > Saline ...
CAAGGCCGCTGGCTGGCAGTGCGTGCTGGGCGACACTGTGCCCGCAACCGAAGACGAATTCAAGCGCCGCGAAGACATCTACCTCACCTACAATGAACCCTGCAAACGCATGGCCTTCGAGGCACCGCTGAGTATTATTTATCAAAAAGACAAGGCCAAACCCGATGTGCCGTTTGTGCTTTTCTCCGACCAGCTATGCCACTCGGTTGAGCGGGCGCTGGAGGCCAAGGGGCGGGTGTTCTTGTTTGCGGCCAGGCGGGGGCTAGCGCCAGTGGTCGCGTGTATTGATTGTAGTCATATATTTCGCTGCCCGGACTCTGGCACGCCGTATTCACTGATGCGCACGTACGGCGCCGATCAGCAAGAAGAACGCTGGTTTGTGTCGAGCACCTCGGGGCGCCGGGTCAAGGCCGCCGACACCTGCCCCAAGTGCGGGTCATGGCGCCTGCGCGAGCGCGGGATCGGTCTGCAGCAAGTCGCCGACGAATGGCAAGAAAAGTTCCCTGATATCGATACCACCATCATCGACCAAGCCACCGCCAAAACGCCCCGCGAAGTCCATAAGCAGACTAAAGAATTCTTCAAGAAGCAGTCAGGCGTGTTGATCGGCACGCAGATTGTGCTGCCGTATTTGCAGCACGGGGTGGCGATCAGCGGGATCATCTCGCTCGACGCTGCGCGCAGTGTGCCGACCTGGCGCGCAGATGAATCGCTGTTTCGACTACTCATGAACCTGCGCGATTACACCAGTCAAGAGGTACTAGTGCAAACCCGCAATGAGCCAGACAACCTACTAACCTACGCCACCCGCGGTGCCATCGAGCGGTTTTATGATGACGAGCTGGAGCTGCGGCGCATGGTGCAATACCCGCCGCTGTGCACGTTTATTCTGCTCACCTGGGCTGGGTCGGTTGAAGCCAGCAACGCCACCGAAGCGCTGATCACCGACACTCTGCGCAGCGAGCAAATCCAGTGCTACAACCACCCGCACTCGAATCAAACCAAAGTAATGCGCCACGGCCTGATCCGCCTCAGCCCAGATAATAAGCAAGCCTACACCAACACCCTAGCCAGACTGCGCTCCCTCCCGCCGTATATCAAGATCGAGGTGAACCCAGAACGGATTGTGTAGAGTAGAGTAGAGTAGAGTTGACTTAATTAATATAAGTGCTATAAATATACTTATAATAGTTCCAATGAAAGGGAGACTACAAATGCCTCAAATTGCATTCAGGCTCAAAAAAGGTAGCCAGGACGGAAACGCACATTGGCTTAAAGCAACATTTGCAACAGATGTTGCCAGATACTTTTCAACTTTGACAGGCGATACTTCACGAGTGGCGTGCACGGGAATTAACCTGGGTACACAAAATGAAATCGTGATTTCTACCACCTCAGTTGTTACCAACCCACAACAAACTGCAGAAGTCATCATGAATTGGATAAATAGAAATCCTATTTTGTTCGACTATGAGTTCAAAATCACAGTTAACTGCTACGACCCAGACAATCAAAAAGTTTCTGTTACTGCTTGAGCCACCAGCACTCGAATCGAGCTGCTACGGTGGCTCTTTTCTTTTACTTTTTCACTTTTTTCCCGTATATTTCCTATATAACTTATGGCTAAACTAGTCCCTGAAAACCACCCTGCCCTGCATGCGATCGCACAGGAGATTACCTCCGAGGAATTTGCTGATGGTACGGTTGCTAAAATCGTGCGTGATTTGCGTGGCGCAATCAAAACCTACGACGTCGACGGCTACGCCGCGGTGGCTATTGCGGCGCCTCAGATCGGCGTGAGCAAGCGGATTTTTATCATCGAAGATCAGTCATCAGACCGTGAAGGCGCACTGCCGACTATCATCGCCATCAATCCCCGCTTCACCAAAATGTCGAAAAAAATGCAAGAACTAGGCGAAGGCTGCCTGTCGATCCCCGACACATACGGCATCGTCGCTCGCCACAGAAATGTCACCATCGAGGCGCTCGATATCAACGGGAAGAAATTCAGCCGCGGCGCTGGTGGCCTACTGTCTACCATCCTGCAGCACGAGTACGACCACCTCGACGGCATCCTCTTCCCCGACCGAGCGATACAGGTATGGACAAAAGGCAACGAGCCTGAAGAATATAAAACCGACAACGACTAATGAAAAAAGACAAACAACGAATCGCGTATTTTGGTGGCGAGCCACTGGGTGTGCCAGTGCTCGAAGAACTGTACCTGACTGGCATCACGCCCGACATGATCATCGCCAGCCCCGACAAGCCCGTCGGTCGCAAGCAAGTCATCACCGCCCCGCCAGTCAAGACTTGGGCCGAGTCCAAAGACATCCCAGTCTACCAACCAGAATCATACAAAGACCCTGCTGTGCGGGCGCACCTCGAATCCACCGACTGGGATGTATTTATCGTTGTGGCGTACAACTATATTTTGCCGCAATGGCTGCTGGATATCCCCGCCCACGGCGTGATCAACGTACACCCATCAATGCTGCCACTGCTACGAGGAGCCAGCCCGATTCGCACCGCAATCATGACCGACCAGCGCGAGGCGATCGGCGTGACGATCATGAAGATGGACGCCTCTATGGACACCGGCCCGATCCTCGATCAGATGCCGATGGATATTAGCGATGCCAACTGGCCAGTACCCGGCCCCGAGCTTGACCTGGCTTTGGCCAATATGGGCGGCGCCATGCTGGCTGATGTACTGCGCGATTACCTCGCCGGATACATCGAGCCCCAAGAGCAAGACGACACTATGGCCACGTACTGCGGCCGCCTCGGCAAGGTCGACAGTGAGCTGATCCTTAATCCATACAAGCTTCCCACCAGCAACCAAGCCCGCCTAGCGTGGCTCAAGATCAATGCCTTTATTGGTATCGGCGACACGTGGTTTATGCACGCCGACAAGCGCGTCAAAATCACCAAAGCGGAGTTCTCTATGGGAAAACTCCGCTTGCTGACGGTCATACCCGAAGGCAAAACTGCGATGTCGTTTGACGATTGGCTCGCTAGCCTTGGTCCCCGCGTGCGATAAGGTTCTTGAACGCTCGCCCAGCTCGTTTACCCAGAGTATCTTTTTTACTCTTGTTGCGGCGTAGCTTTTTGTCGAGCTCGTCGCGCACTTCGTCGACCGCTGCTTCGAAGCTTTCTTCAACCGCCTCGGCGCGGTGCATCGCACCGTCGATTTCTAGGTTGACCGAGAATTTAAATATCTGCCCTTTGTTGTTGGCGGCAACCTTGTCAAATTCAGCTTCACACAGTACAGACTGATCAGCTCCGATGAATTTTTTGAGTGTGTTTAGCTTTTGCTCGGTAGTGTTGCTCAAGGCTTGAGCTTCGGCGTGATTGTTGTAGTTGAATTGTACGTTCATTATGAATTGTGATTACAAATTGGTAACTATCTAATATCGAAGGGTTACCCTTCGCAAGCCACACAGGTGGCGTCGGCGCCAGCGTTGTGGATCCTTGGCTTGCTTGCGGCTGTACCAGCGTACTGTTCGCGGATGTATTCGATGATGTCGCCTGATTCATACATCGCGACGTCGCGGTCGGTATCGACTAGGTACGGCACCATGCGCTTACCGCCTTTCTCGACCAGCTCGGCTGCAATTGCGTCGTCTTCGATGTCTTTAAGGTCAAATTCTACTCCTAGGTTTTGTGCCATCTCCATCACTCGCTGGCAAAAGGGGCAAGATTCTTTGTAGTACAAGCTAAGCATAATTTCAGGTGGTTATAGGTAATTCCTCTACAGTATACTACGAATCAGCGTGGCTGGATATTTCAGCCCAGGTAAAAGAAAAACAGGCGGCCCGAGGGTCCGCCTGTTGTTGTTTATGATTAGCCTCGCTGCAGGTAGTGCTCGCAACCATCATCATATATATATTTCTCAGTCAGTGGAGGAATTATTTCCAACACCTCAAGAGAAGCCTTCCCAGCTTTGACAAAGCCAAGGTGATCAGCTGCTGCACGTGACAGATCATAATCGCGACCTTTTATAAAAGGACCACGATCAGTAATCACCACTGTCAGTTTACGACCGTTTTTAGGGTTTTTCAGCTTGACCTGCGTACACATTGACAATTCTTTGTGAGCAGCATTGACTGGGTCATACATATTGAACGGGATTCCATTCGCCATGTCGTTACCATGGAAATCGTATGTTCCGTCGCTGTTCTTTTCACCGTAAAAACTTGCGACGACGATTTTTGTTTCCGCATTTGCGGCTGGAGCGAAGGATATCATTCCCATTGTCGCTACAAGTGCAAGTGCGTAAATTTTATTCATCTTCATTTTGTAGTCCTCTTTGTACTTATAGTTAGTTTGAAAGCTGTGTCCCTCCCGACACAACTTGTTACTTCCTCCCCACTGTATGACGCACCAGTAGCTAATTTCTTTCACAACCAACAAAAAAACGCTCCCGAGGGAGCGCTTTTTGTATATTAGTCGGATGACTACGCAGCTTCTTCAGTCGCTGGTGCGTCAGCTGCTGGCGCAGCATCTCCTCCTTCTGCTACCAACTTTACGTTGACAGCGTTGGGTCCTTTTGGTCCTTCACCTACTTCGAAAGAAAGCTTGTCTCCTTCTCGTAGATCGTCAAACGCAACTCCTTGAAGTTCGTTAACGTGGAAGAATAGATCCTTGTCTGATCCTTCTTGAGTGATAAATCCGTACCCGTTATTTAGTCGGGCGATAATTCCTGTTGCCATAGTGGTTGTTCTTAAACAAATAATAATCTCAAACCTGTTTTGAGATTGTCTAAACACTTATTTGTTTAACACAATCGATTTGAACCACTATAATACACCTTTTTTAATTAAAGTCAATCAAATTGTAATTTATTGGTCTATTTGGGATAACTGAAATAAACCCAACCATCATACGTAATAATAATAGTAGTAACATTCAGCAGTTTTACTGAACTTACATGTAAATAATAATTAATTAGTGCGTATGCAAAATATTTTAGTTGTCGGAGCAGTCGTGGTTATTGGTGTGGCAGGATTCTTTATCTGGCAGTCTGGCCAAGAAGTGGAGCCAGTAGTGGTTGATGAAATTATCGTCGAGGAACCAGTGATGGACGAATTGATGAATGATGACATGATGAACGCACCAGCAAACGACATCGTCGCAACAGCCAGCGTGACTCCAGAGCTGAGCACACTAGTGGCCGCTGTAGTGGCCGCTGACTTAGCAACAACCTTGCAAGGACCAGGACCATTTACGGTATTTGCGCCAGTAAACGAAGCGTTTGCTGCCCTACCAGCTGGCACAGTAGACACACTACTACTACCAGAAAACATCGCAGATCTACAAGCCATCCTGACCTACCACGTAGTGCCTGGTGCAGTACTATCAACTGACCTGGTTGACGGTATGGTAGTCGAGACAGTCAACGGCGACAGTATCACTATCAACGTGAGTCCAGCCGGAGTATCAATCAACGGTAGCGCGAACGTAGCTATCGCTGACGTGATGACCAGCAACGGCGTAGTGCACGTCATCGACGGCGTGTTGCTTCCAGCAACTGAGTAAGTTAAGTCACAGAAGAAAAACAGCATCCCACTGCGGATGCTGTTTTGTTTTAACTAGGTGGTAATCGACAACCTATCCACCCAAAGCATCAAACTTGGCTTGCATGGTTGGATTCCCCTTAGTCAGTTTCTTGATCGAAGTTCCCTGCAGTTTTTCATTCGCCAACCTAAAGTTGTTTTCAGATGACAATAAATCAGCCTTGGTTTTTTCCAGCTGCTTGATGGTTTTATCGATCCCCTCTACCGCCGCGCTGAACTTGCGCCCGGCCAGGTCATAGTTGCGCGCAAAGTCATGTTTGGCCAGGTCGAGGTTCGCTTCAAAATTAGTAATGTCGATGTCTTGGGCTTTGACCAGCGCTAGTTCGTTTTTGTATTGCAAGCTATTCATCGCCGCGTTACGCAACAGCGTAATCATCGGGATAAAAAACTGCGGCCGGATCACGTACATCCTGTCGTGCTTGTGCGACATATCTACAATTCCGTCGTTGTACAGGTCGCTGTCGCTCTCGAGGAGCGACACCAACACCGCGTACTCGCAGCCTTTCTTTGCGCGATCAGAATCCAGCTTCGCCAGGAAATCCTCATTCTTTTTCTTGGTCGCGGTTTCGTCACCTTCGTTTTTCATCTCGAACATGATCGAGATGATCTCGGTGCCACCAGGGTCTGATTCGCGGTAGATGTAGTCACCCTTGGTGCCGGCCGACGCGTCGTTGTCTTTTTCAAAATACGCGTTTTTGAACGCCACCGGGCGCAAGCGGTTGAATTCCGTCTCGCAGTGTAGCTCGAGGGTCTCGCCTAGCATCTTGGTCGATAGTTTGGCTTTCATGTCTTTGTAGTACTCGATCATCTCGTCTTTTGATTTCAGTTGGGTTTCAAACTGAGTCCGAAGCGATGATTCCAGCAGCTGCTTTTCGGTGTCTTTGCCCTTCAAATCATTAGCAAGCGTGTCGCGTTCTTTTTCAACCGCTGACAACGCTTCAGTCACCGCCAGCTTTTGCTCGGTCACCGCCGCAGCGATCTTGGCCTCTAGCGCAGCGATTTCGGCGTCTTTTTCGCTTTTGGTCGCACTCAATTGTTGTTGGATTTTCGCAAACTCGAGCCGAAGCTCACTTTTAGTTTGCTCCTCAGCAATTTTGATTGCACTCTCTTTATCCTTGGCCGCTAGTTCCAGCCGGGCGTGTAGCTCCTTATCAAACTCCTTGGTCCGGATCTGCCGCTGGATATCCGCGTATCCAGTCTGATCAAGCTCAAATACTTTATGACAATGCGGACAAGTGATTTCGTTCATGTGGGTAGTATAGCAAAAACGCCTATCCGTTTATAGTAAACCGTATACACTCAACTACTGTGTCAATTTGAAACCAATCCAAATACCAATAATCGCCCCGATTGCATTACACACAATCGAAGTAAATGAAAAATACCCCGCACCCCACAGTATAGGCACGTACCCACCAAGCCACCTACCGACGGCAGCGAGTAACCAAATAGTGCGATTTGCTTGCATGCTGGAAGTATAGCAAGAAACCAGCAGGCAACGTCTTCATTGTGCGATTGAAACAAACCTAGTTAGTCTGCGTAGGAAGAGAGTACCCTATTACATAGCACCTTAACTCATACAGAATATGACAAACGACCACAAAGACATTATAGCTACCGCTGTCGCAACGCCAGACCTCAGCAACCTAGTAGCGGCTGTAACGGCAGCTGAGCTAGTTGAAACACTGCAAGGCGAGGGACCATTTACGGTCTTTGCACCAGTTAACGACGCGTTTGCTGGACTACCAGCTGGTACAGTTGAAAACCTACTTAAGCCAGAAAACAAAGCTGACCTACAAGGCATCTTGACCTACCACGTCGTACCAGGTGCAGTGCACGCCGCTGACCTGACAGATGGTATGGAAGTAACCACCGTCAACGGCAAAACAATCACCATCAACGTTAGCGACGCCAGTGTATCAATCAACGGCGGCGCCAAGGTGACCATGGCCGACGTAGCAACCAGCAACGGTGTAGTACACGTCATCGACGCCGTGCTACTGCCATCAGCTGAGTAAACAGCCAGACCAGCAGGATGTAGAAAACCGGCAGGAATACCTGCCGGTTTTTTCTATGCCAGACAGACATTTAAATCAAGAAAAACCCTAATCCCGCAGTTTGACCGTGATTCTGCGGGATTAGGGGTTTAGATCAGATGGCTCTATAGTTTCCGGAGAGCATTCCTTTGGAGCGATAGACTTCTTATGACAAAAGAAAAACCCCGTTTGGGATTCGAAAGGTGTAAATAAAGTAGCACAAAACATTGACTTTGTCAATAAATCGTGCTATTGTTTGCCAGTTAGTTTGCTAACCCTACATGTTTATTCTCCCATGGATAGACGAAGCAATTATGCGGTAGGAAAACTCTTAAAAAGGAGAATTGACATGGGTAATCGTACATCTAAGACGCCGAAGAAGTACCTGTTCAATGTTGCAACAACCGTCTGCGGCAAAATCGGTGGCGTGGATATCGACGAGGTCGGTGTTCACCATGATTCTGATGAATTTCCTCAGCAGTTTTGGAGGACATACGAAGTTAAGGTGACTCGTGCCCTTTGTCTTCACGGACCAGAAGCACTCGGACGTATCGTTGCCGCTGGCAAAGGTCATCACGCAAATGGGCACCTTTGCCACTTTGACATGGACCTAGGGCGTCACCTCAATGCTGCTCATGACGGGGACTTCCTTCTCTTACTCCTCGCATCACGTATCGTCGGAGCAAAGATTGCTGACATGATGCGTCAAGAACTGCGCTATAAAGAGCACGAAGAACGTGTTCAAGCAGATTTACTTGAACGTGCTGTGTATCTGTACTGATAAAATTGTTCTTCCTGAGGGCGGCATCCGGCCGCCCTCACCACCCAACTGCTACCCATCTGTGTGGTGGTTTTTGTTATTTAAACTTAATCTGCCCACCTAATTTCTCCATCGCCTCAGTCACGCTTTGATAGTGGTCGCATTTTACGGGAACTGCTTCCTCTTCTGTATGATAGGTCAATCCCGTTTCTTCTTCGGTTGTGTGCATAAACTCATCATCAGGCAGTGTGTAGATACAGATTTCTTGTTCCAGTACCTGTTGTTTGTCGTTTGGCACAACAATAGTAACTATTCCATCCACTAGTACGATATCAATCCCATCTTCCGAAGACCAAGGGAAACTATGAGCAACTGCAAACGCTGGTTCGTAGGTAGCGTAGATACGTGGCGGAATAGTGTCGGCTAAATCTTCCCCACCTGGGGTGAACCGTTTGAATGGTTTGATGACAGATAGGTCTTTTTGAACAGTACCGTGGTAGACGGGTTTAGTCATGATGTGAGTATAGCAAATCTGATAAACTGTACGATATGAAAGTCTTTATCCAACAAGCCTGTGAACCAAATAAGAAGAATGTGTTTGACAAAGCGACTGGTCAATACAGCTAACTACGGTAACTATGGAGACCGGGTCTCCGTAGTTAGAGTATTGGAATTCGAAGAGAAAGTGAAGAATGGACAATATCCGCGAGGAGCACCACTTAACCCAGTAAATAAGGATGAGATCCCTGAAACAGAAGAATTTCAGCAACTAATCAAACAGTTGGAAGAGCTCGGCATAAAAACACAGTAACTCGAATCCTTTCAAGGGTATGTTATTAAAATAAAATACACCCTTATAAACATAGTGTATTTTATATAACTTTTTGTTCCGCTGGGTGGACAAGTTTCGAACGTTGGGTTGGGTGAATATTGAAAAGAAGTTAGGATATTTTACTTCGGAATTGATATTGGACGCAGTGATGTGATGTATACTTTATAAGTGAGAGCAATAGCTTACGTTTTTATAATTTTGAATCTCATAGCATTGTTAAGCTATTTTTTAGAGTATGGACTTCCTCTAATTATTTATCTGTTGGGAACAATTGTCCTACTGGAGTATTCTTATTACATTTTATTTTTGGTTTTGTTCAATCTATTTTACTTTTATAAATACTCTCGAAAAAATTTCGTGCAAGGATACGACTCAACCACATCGCTTTTACTTCTAGTCACTAGTGTTTTTTATGTTGGATTGGTAGTGACAGTAGAGTTGATGTTTTGATTTAAAATTGTTTGCTCCGACGGCAGGATTCGAATCTTACAGATTCAGTATACCTTGTCGATATTTTTATCGGCTACGCCTCCAAAATACCTGACAAGCTTTTCGAATCCTGACGTAACAGTCCCCCGGACTGTTACTCCGTCGGTGCCTTAAAAACAAAAGCCACGCTTTCGCGTGACCTTGTTTTTATGGGCTCCGACGGCAGGATTCGAACCTGCGGCCAATTGATTACACGTATCCAGGGATTTCTCCTAGGGGCGGACTATATCATCATCCGTTTTCGTTAGGCAATTCATGCCCACATAAAATTGGGATGCGTGGCGCTTCGACCCATGAATGGGGCTACTCCCTCTCGGGATAGTCTCTGAACCTTCAATGGACTACTATCCAAAGCTTGGCTGCTGATTGCCCTCGCCTGGCATGCCATGTGCATGTGTGCGTTAGGGTTTCCAGACAATTCACCACGTTTGCAATGTCAGTTACCTGACAAGGCTGCTATTTTTGAAGCGATGCTTCACGCTTACAGTCAACTGCTCTACCGCTGAGCTACGTCGGAATGAAGAGGTGGAAAGAAAGTTTACTTTCTTTTGCGCCTCGAGTGACGACGTCTGCGTATGCAGTCAGTCGGAATGACTCCAACAACTACATAACGTCTATTCACCCACTTACCTCGGCAAGGCAAGTACCAGCTATTCTACAGATTTTTACCCAAGTTACAACTCCTTCTTGTTAGAACACCGGCACGGCGATGTACTGAATGGTTGCGGTGTAGTC
>Ga0306872_100866_pt1 | contig 10375 bp, 13 predicted proteins | sample AntRauMeHopE1498_FD_190455 | JGI IMG/M metagenome (GOLD analysis project Ga0306872, IMG submission 190455) | Saline lake microbial communities from Rauer Islands, Antarctica - Metagenome Hop E1 #498 (v2) (version 2) | ecosystem: Environmental > Aquatic > Non-marine Saline and Alkaline > Saline ...
CGCCGCCACTGCGGGCAACATTGTTTTCTACGGAGCACTGACTACGGCTAAGGCCATTGCGGCCAACGAGACCCTGCGCTTCCCGATCGGGAACCTGACCTTCACGCTGGACTAAGCCATGGACATCCTGTACGTCAACAATGACCACTTGATTGAGCTACAGGGCCTGCGCGACTCAGACGGGAAACTCCTGTCTGGAGCCGCGGCGGAGGCCACGCTGTACGAAGCGGACGGAGTGACGGAGGTGGGCGGGCAATCGTGGCCGCTGGTGCTGGTGTACACGGGCAGCCTCGGTACGTACCGTGCGGCGCTGTCTGCCGCGGTAGAGCTTGTGGGCAACGGCCGGTACAAGCTAAAGGTAAAAGCCTCCTATGTGGGCAAGACCTACGAGGTCGTGCGCACCGTCAACGCCCGAGTGCGGAATGAATAAGGAGGTTTAGTGAGCGGCAATCAGATAAATAGGGAACCGCCACTGACAGACGAGGAGATCCGCGAAACCCGCGAGATGCTCGTCGCGGACAAGCGGATGAAATGGCTGTTCGCCGCGGTCCGTCGGATCGCTGTGTGGGTAGCCGCAGGTGTAGGCGCTCTGGTGGTTACATGGGACGCACTTGTTAAGGCCATTAGGCACATTGCAGGTAGCTAACGATGACACTTATACGTGGGGTTATACTGGACCGGATGAGGAAAAAGGAGGGGCGTAGGGTGGGGGTGCCCCCGCTAGGGAGATACACCTGCTGGGCCCTGTACTTCGCTATTGCTTGTGGGTTTTGGCTGACGTTTAAATTTGTCGAGCCCGCCGTGTTCCCTGTGGTTAAAGACTTTGAGATCACCGACGCCCGAGAAGTAAACGGGGTACTGGAGATACGGGGGTCGTTTGAGAAGGTCCGCAAGTGTGATCCCATAGACGTAGTAGGGTACTCGGGCGGGACGTTCGTTAGCGTTACTTTCCCTACCCCACCCGGAGCGCCTCTTGTAAGCCGCATGGTACGTAAGCAGACCTACGGGCCATGGACACTGGTACCCACGGTGGGGCAGCTGGAGCTGTATGTGCGGCACTTGTGCTCGACAGGTACGGTGACCACCCGTTTGTTTTCTGGAGCTATTGTACGATGAACCTATACAGTTTTCCGTTCAGAAAGTGTGACCCAAAAGGCTGCGGCCACTACGGTGCGCCCAGAGGCGGGCGCATCCACCGGGGCGTCGACTTAGCGTGCGAAGGCAAGACGCCCGTAGGGTCTCCGGTACGGGGCAGGGTGTCAAAAGTGGGCTGGCCGTACGTAGGCAACAGGGACATTCGCTATGTGCAGGTCACTTGTGAGACGTATCGGTACCGCGTGTTCTATGTAAGCCCAACGGTCGCAGTGGGAGACATGGTGGAACTAGGGGATATTATCGGGGCTTCGCAGTCGCTGAAACACCTGTATCCCGGCATCACAGACCACGTGCATTTGGAGGTAAAAGACCAAGAGCATAATTTCATCGACCCGACGCCGTTGATCTTGGCGATGAAAAGCCTTGGCGCGTAAACGCTACGCATCCCATGGCTGTGTGCTATCCTCTGCGGCATAAGCAACATGAGAGTGCATAGGTATGGGTAATATAGCAGCACTGGCCAACCCCCTCGACGACCTGCCCATAGTCTGGCAGTCCAGCCTTGTGCTGGACATCGCCATGGGTACCGACGAGGACATAATCTGCGAAGCGTACGAACTTCAGTACCCGCAGCTCCAAGCGATAAAGAACGACCCTGCGTTCATGGCGCGGCTGAAGAAAGCCGCAGACGACCTGAACAAAGAGGGCGCGACGTTCCGTCTCAAGGCGCAGATGCAAGCCGAGGCGTTGCTTCAGACGTCGTTCGCTATGATCCACAGCGACGAGATAGACCCGAAGGTTCGCGCCAAGCTGATCTCGGACACTGTGCGCTGGGCAGGCTACGACAACGCCGCAGCTGCGGGCGCTGAAGCAGGACCGGGCATCTCTATCCACATTGATCTGGGTGCAGCGGACAAAGCAGTTGCTGGAAGGGTGTTTGAGAATGGAGATTAATTACACGCCAGAGCCTATTGCTGCACGGTTCATCCGCAGCAAAGCGTTCTACAACTTCGTCATTGGCCCGGTAGGTTCGGCGAAGACCACCGCGCTGCTGTTCAAGATCCTGTTCCACGCCCAGAACCAAGACAAAGGTCCGGACGGCATACGCCGCACCCGGTGGGTCGTCGTGCGTAACACCGCACCCCAGCTGAAAGACACCACGATCAACTCGTTTATGACGTGGTTCAAGCCGGGGCAGACGGGGAAGTGGGTAGCCTCTCGGACGATGTTTGTGTTCGAGTTCGGCGACGTCTACGCAGAAGTGATGTTCCGCCCCCTTGACAGTCCGGACGACGTGGCCCGGGTACTCTCCCTTGAAGTGACCGGCGCCATCCTCGATGAGTTCGTGGAGATCCCGAAGGAAATCGTTGAGGCGTTGTCCGGTCGTTGCGGCCGATACCCGTCAGCGCATGAGGGCGGGTGTACGTGGTGGGGCATGTGGGGCGCATCTAACCCCGGCAACGAAGACAGCTGGTGGTACGACTGGCTCGACATAGAAGACCGGGGCGACCGCCCCAAGAACATGAGTTACTTTGAGCAGCCCAGCGGATTCAGCGACTACGCGGAGAACATCCCGAACCTACCCGGGGGCCGTGGGTACTACGAGAACCTGTGCGAGGGTAAGTCACCCGAGTGGATCAAGCAGTTCATTGAGGTTAAGTGGGGGTACAGCCTATCCGGTAAACCGGTGTTCCCCACGTTCAACCCGGATATCCACATTGCCAAAGAGCCGATCATGTTTGACCCCAAGGGCACCATCATCATTGGATTTGACGCCGGACTTACGCCCTCGGCCATCTTCGGGATACAGGATTCACACGGCAGGGTGCTGGTGCTGGACGAACTGACCTCGGATAACATGGGCGCGGAGAGGTTCTGCCAAGAGCTTCTGCTGCCAAAAATGCAGGACCGGTTCCCCCGCAACTCATACACAGTGGTGTGTGACCCGGCGGTGGTGCAGAGATCGCAGACCAACGAGGTCGCGGTGCGGGACATCTTGGAGGAGCAGCTCGGGTTCGATGTAGAGACCGCGTACAGCAACTCACTGGTGGAGCGCAAGCAGGCGGTGGAGTCAAAGCTCATGCGATTAACGCAGGCGGGACCGGCGTACTTGGTGGACCCTCGGTGCCGGGTACTTATCAGAGGCTTCCGTTCAGGGTACCATTACGCCAAGAACACCAAGGGAGTAACGGCCAACCAACCGGCGAAGAACGAGTACTCGCACCCGCACGACGCCAACCAATACCTGTGCATGGGCTTTGAGGGTGCGGTTAGGAAGCAAAGTTTACGTGAAAAATTCCCCGGCCTGATGTCAGGCAACGGGGGTGACATCTCTGGTTACGCACGGTGGAACTAATGGACCTCGACAAAGACGATTCGCAGATGGTGAAGGACGGGAGCGGGTCGGAGTTCTCTACCACCGCGCTGCAGAAACTGGGTAATCACCTGAGCCAACGGTTCAGTACCCACAAGGCAGACCGCCGCGTCCAAGAGACGCAGTGGCTGCGCAACCTCTACCAGTTCAAGGGGAAGTACGACCCGGAGATTGACCAGAAGCTCCCACCCGAGCGGTCACGGGCGTACCCGAAGCTGACTCGCACCAAGATCATGGTCATCGTGGCCCGGTTGATGAACCTGCTATTCCCTCAGGGGGATAAGAGCTGGACGGTCAAGGCGTCTACGGTACCCACACTGGACCAGTACGAGCTGACCGCCGCGTTTGATGAGTGGCGTACGGAGAACCCTGAAGCAGAAGTGACCGTCGAGGAGCTGGAGCGGATTGTGCGGGCGTTTGCGGTTAAGGCCGCGGCGTGCATGGAGCGCCACATCGAGGCTCAGCTGGAGGACGCCATGGGCTCAGCTACGGAGACGGACAACTCTGACTTCGTAACCCTGTGCCGCTCAGTCATCCTGTCTGCTGCCATTTACAACGTGGGTATCCTAAAGGGCCCTATGACGCTTGACCGCCAGAAAGCGGTGATTGAGCTAACGCCCGGACTTGAACCCACAATCTCTATGGTGGACGGCAGCCGGCCGTATTTCGAGGCCGTGGACCTGTGGAGGTATTACCCCGACATGCAGGCCCGCACCTTCTCTGACATGGAGGGTGAGTTCGAGGAGCACATCTACAGCAAGCGCCAAATGGAAGGGCTCAAGCGCCGCTCTGACTTTATACCGGCCTCGATTACCCAGTTCCTAGAGCGCAACAAGGACGGCAACTTTACCCCGGCATCCCACGAGAACGACCTTGACGTGCTGGCGGGGGCTACCTCTGCGTCTACTCGTGGCAGCCGCTACCGCATCCAAGAGTTCTGGGGCGCTGTGTCCCGGGAGTATATCGAGGACACGGGGCTTGAGCTGCCTGAGGGCAGTGAAGACACCGACCAGTTTCGTGTTACGGGCTGGCTTGCAGGCCGCTACATCATCAAGCTGGCGTTGAACCCCCTATCAAGCCGCACCAACATCTACCACAAGTTTGTGTTCGATGACTCGGTGCCGGGACTGATGGGTGGGGGTATGTGTGAGATCGTGCGGGACAGCCAGATGGCGGTATCTTCTGCAGCACGCATGCTGATCGACAACGCCTCGGTCACCTGTGGCCCCATGCTAGAGATCGACTTGAGCAAAATGGCGGGAGGGCAGGACGTCAAGTCCATTGGGCCCTTCCGCAACTACTACCTCGACGGCAAGAGCAACCCCTCTGGCCATCGGGCCATCAACAACATTAGCGTCGACTCCCACATGGATGAGCTGCTGAAAGTGATGAACCAGTTTCTCCAGTTCGCCGACATGGAGACATTCGTGGGGGGCTACGGTGACGTAGAGAACACCCCGGGAGAGGCCCTGCGTACATCCGCCGGTGCGTCCATGGTATTGGGCAACGCGGCGCTTCCGTTCCGTGACATCGTGCGCAGCTTTGACCGGTTCACCGTGAGCGTGCTGAACGCCCTGATCGAGTGGAACAAAATTTTCAACGAGGGCATTGAGTACACCGGGGATCTCCGCCCAGTGGCCAAGGGCGCCACCAGTTTGATTGCCAAGGAAGTCCGGGCCTACGCACTGGACAACCTGAAGAACACGCTGAGCGAGGGCGAGCAGCTGTATATTGATGACGAGAAGATGCTGAAGCAGCGACTGATGGCACGGGACATCCCGGTGCAGGACATCATGGCGTCTGAGGAAGTAATCAGGCAGCGTCAGGAACAGCAGGCCCAGCAGGAAGCCGAGCAAGCGGAGCAGAGCAAGCAGATCTTTGCGGCTCAGATGAAAGAGCTGGCTACCGACGCTATGAAGAACGCGGCGCAGGCCCGCAAGAACCTCGACTCGGCGGACAACTCCGCAGTGAAAACCATGCTGGCTGTGTCAGACTCAGCTACTAAGGGGGTGACCGGTGAACAGTAACGACCAGTTGGTAATCATACAGCGAGAGATATATGATGCACGTAACGGTAATGGAGTAGAAGCGGTACGACTGTACGCAGGAACGATGATAAGTAGACTGAAAGACACCCTGTGTACGTGCACACCAGAGGAAATGCGCTCCGTACAGGGGGAGATAAAGGCGTACCGAGACATGATTGAGGTAGCCACTAAACCCCCGTTCGACATAAACGAGTAAGGACCCGACATGAGCACGCAACTTTTAACACCAGAAGACAACGCCACAGATTATGACAGCGCGTTCGACGAAGCCGCTGATGGCGTGGTCGCAGAAGACCCCATTGTAGAAGACGACGCTCCTGTAGAGGACGACGCTCCTGTAGAGGACGACGCTCCTGTAGAGGACGACGCTCCTGTAGAAGACGACGCTCCTGTAGAAGACGACGCCCCCACTGAGGAGCCCGCCGCTGTAGAAGACGACGCTCCTGTAGAAGACGACGCCCCCACTGAGGAGCCCGCCGCTGAAGGCGAAGCCCCCGCAGAGACCCGGGAAGAAAAGGTAGCCCGGGCTGCAGAGATTATTCGGCAGAACCGTGAGAACGCTGCCGCGGCTGCCGCTCCTACTGAGGAACCCGCAGTCGAGGAAGAACCCGAAGCGGTGGCCAAAACCATCGACGACTTCATCCCCGCGGATAAGCGCGAAGCGGTGGAAAGATACAAGAGCGAGTGGTCAGAAGTTCACGAGGCAGAACAAGTACTTCGTGACGCCCATTTGCAACTTGTGCAGGAAACGATATACTCCGACTTGAGACGTGCACTGGCACCAGTGTTTGCGACCACGCAAAAATTGCAGGTAAACGCACATCTCGACGCAGTAAGAGTCGCCCATTCGGATCTGGATACGATCAAACCCCAGATCCAAGATTGGATACAGACGCAGCCAAAGTTCTTGCAAGCGGAATATGCGCGAGTGGCTAAGTCCGGTTCTTCTGCGGAAGTGATTGAGCTGGTTGACCAGTTCAAAGTGAGTAAAGGAACGGCGGGAGCAGTGCCAGAATTACCAGCCTCGTCAGCAAGAGCAAAGCAACCAGCGGCAAAGCCCGCGGCGAAGCAACCTTCGGCCGCAGCGCGAAAAGCACTGAGTGCGGCGCCAAGCCCCAGCAAAGCGGATGTACCGGGTAGTTCGAGTCCAGATGACTTCGACGCTGCCTTCGAGGAAGCCGCCGGACTGGGTTAATCTTTCTGACGTGAGACAGCTAATATGACTACTTATTCGGACATTACACCACGCCAAACGGCGTTCTCTGTAGCCAACTTGCTGAAGCGGGCTATCCCTTACATGATGCTGGAGAAATTCGGGCAGGCTTACCCCATCCCGAAGAACGCTACCCGTGTCGCCAAGTGGCGTCGTTACTACATGACAGGCGCTACCGGCTCTGCCTCAGGTGATGCCGGTGCGTACAACGTCCCTGTAGCGGACACCCCGCTGACTGAAGGCGTGACGCCCACTGGCAGCACACTGGACAACAAAGACTATTCAGTGACGTTGCAGCAGTACGGCGACTTCCTGAAGTTCACTGACGTCATCATGGATCTGCACGAAGACTTCCCGCCTTTGCTGCGTGAAATGACTGACATCTTGGGTGAGCAGGCTGCACACACCATTGAGACCCTGCGTTTCAACGTGTTGAAAGCTGGCACCAACGTGTTCTACGCTAACGGCACAACCCGTGGCGGTGTAAACACTCCCCTGACTCTGAGCCTGCAGCGTCGTATCACTCGCTCGCTGAAGCGCCAGAACGCCAAGCCGATTACCAGCATGGTGGCGTCGTCTGTCAAGTACAACACTCAGCCGATCGAGTCAGCGTTCATCGCGTTGACCCACCCGGACGTTGAGAACGACATCCGCGATCTGGTGGGCTTTATCTCCTCCAAGCAGTACGGCTCTGCCGTGGCAATGGAAGGTGAGATTGGTTCAGTGGAAGATGTGCGCTACATCCGCTCTACCGTGTTTGAAGCCTACGAAGACGCAGGCGGCACCAAGGGCGCTATGCTGTCTACCACTGGCACCGACGCCGACGTGTATCCGATCCTGTTCTTGGCTCGTGATGCGTACGGTATCGTGCCCCTGCGCGGTAAGGACTCTGTGGAAGTCATGGTTGTGCAGCCCAAAGCGACCAACACCGACCCGCTGGCTCAGCGTGGAACCATCGGCTGGAAGGTTTGGAACGCCACTGTGATCCTTCAGGATGCGTTCATGGTTCGTGCGGAAGTAGCCGCTACGGCGTAAACAGGAACCCCCACTTCGGTGGGGGTAACTCGTTATGAGCAGCGAAGTAGCAAGGGCGTACCCTATGGACAAGAACATAAACATCCGCATGGCTGCAAATGGGGTTATACTCCGTTACAGCGACCCGGAAATCGACGCCAAGAACCGCGAGGAGGACTCAAGCTACGAGGACTCAGATGTGGAACTGGTGTTCAAAGACGCGAAGGAAGCGATGCCGGAAGTGCAGCGTGTCCTTCAAATGCTGATGGGGGAGGATCGTGCTGACGAGGCCGAGTTCGACTCCGCATTCGAGGAAGCAACTGATGAGTGATATTGAAGATGTATTCGGCCCCGGTGAAGCAGAACCCGTGGCGCCTGAACCTATCAAGACCAGCGTGAGTAAGCCCTCGCACAAGGCCAAGCCTAAGCCGGCAGCCAAGAAAGACGACGTGGAGCGCACGTTGGTTATCCTCCAGAAGAACGACGAGATCCCACCTTCTGGTTTATACATCGGTCATAACGGTGTAGGGTACAAATTGATGGCGGGAAAAAAGGCCAATGTGCCCAACTTCTTGCTCGATATTCTGGACAACGCCGTCGTAAAAAAACCCATGATGGACGACGACGGGCGCATCGCCGGATACGAAGACAGCCCACGGTTCCCGTATCAGGTAGTTCGATAGAGTTAATCTACAGCCCCGCCGTAGGGGCAGGAGTGATACGTGACACCGATCGAATTACTCGGCGAACTGCGGCGGAACATCCTTCGGGATGTGTCGGACGCGGTTAGCGCCGACGACGCAGACTACCTATGGTCAGACCCCTCCTTGATGCTTTACATCAACGAGGGGTATTTTCGTTTCTGCCAGCTCACCGAGTACCTTCACGACGCCACCACACCAGCGGTATGTGTCTACCCCGTAGTTCTAGGGCAGATCGACTACCCCTTGCACCCCTCGGTGCTGCGTGTTGTATCTGCGGCGTACGACGATAAGCTACTGCCGGTAGTGTCGCATGACTTTTCTACGGGGGATCTCTCCGACTTTTCTGGCCTCGCCTCCCCCCACGCCTTCTCTGGTGCAGGGGTGTTCGCCGTGGTGCCTGACTATGAGACGGGCTCCCTACGCTTGATGGGCACCCCCACCGCGGAAGACGTAGGGAAAGAGATTACCCTGCGCGTGACTCGATACCCTCTGGCCAAGCTGACTTTAGAGACCCCTGACGTAGGGCCTGAAATCCCTGAGCGGTTCCACTTGGACATGCTGGAGTGGGCGGCCTTCCGTGCCCTGCGTAACCATGACCACGATGGGGAGAACATGGCCAAGGCCAGCGCCCACAGCACACGGTTCGAGCGGGCGATTGAGGAAGTTAAGCAGGAAGTTAAAGCCCGCCGGTTCTCTCGGATGGGGTACACCGGATCTTGGAGATGGTACTGATGGCGACACGATTGGACGACCTTATATTGAACCGCGGCGGGATGGCCATGGGAGAGCAGTCTCAGACTGTGACCAAATACAACAACCCTACCCAGCGCACCGCGGCCTCCCAGAGCGCGACTGCACCTAATCGACTGGCCACTGCACCACAGCAGATGCCGGGACTTTCGTTCGACAACGCTAACCAGACCACCCGTGGCGCCGCGGAGTCCGTGGCCAACCCGGCTATTGCAGAGGCCCTCCGCCGTAGCCTGATCCAGCAGCAGCGCCTAGCAGCGCCTACCTACGGCTCCCAGTCTCTGGGCGATCGGCGTGCACGTGCTCGGTCTATACAGGCGAACCAAGCCAACGTCACCGCGGGCCTTGGCGCTATGGGGCAGATGCGTACCGCACAGGTAACTGCTGAGGGTAACCGCATTAGCGCCGACGCGGACGTACTGACCCGCCGCCTGACGGAGGCTGGAGGTACTGAGCGTACGGCGATGACGGAGGCCGGCGCCAACAGCCGCAGCTTGCTAGAGTCGGAGACCAGCCGGTTTAACGCAGGCTTGCTGGGCGACTCGAACGCAGAGGTAGCGCGGATTCAGGGGCAGAACCAGATCAACTTGGATAACAACATCAACCCGTTCGACGAACGCGCTATGGGTGGGTTTGACGATATTATGGCCGGCTTGTCCGGGCCGGAGAACGCCCGCGCCCGCGCCGAGATGCAGGGGCGTATAGTAAATGCGTCATTAAATCCTCAGGGCGGGTTTAGCACCACGTCAGCACCGGAAGGGCGTAGTACGGTAGAAATTGGCATGAACAAATTTGAAGTTGCCAACTCAGCGGCAGACCAAGCCTTTGCCATCGCGCAGATAAAGAGCGACCCTGTGAGTAACGGCATAATGCCGAATGAAGTGGACGCAGCGGTAGAGGCGATGAGCAATGGGGTGTCTTTAGCCCAGCTCCCCGCGTGGTTGGCGCAGAAGCGGCAGGAGGCAGCAGCGCAACTGTTCGGCGAGCAGCAGACTGCGGCGGACGGCAAAACGCAACAGGATGAAGCCAAGGCTTATCGGGCCTCTGTAGAGCAGCAGCGCCGGGACATGCAGCGCCGGGGAGTCCCTATGTCCGACGAACAGTATGAGCAGTTACTCTTGCGCGACTACACCCCCATCGGCGGCCTCGGCAACTAATAAGGTAGCATTGGAATGGC
>Ga0306872_100869_pt1 | contig 10321 bp, 11 predicted proteins | sample AntRauMeHopE1498_FD_190455 | JGI IMG/M metagenome (GOLD analysis project Ga0306872, IMG submission 190455) | Saline lake microbial communities from Rauer Islands, Antarctica - Metagenome Hop E1 #498 (v2) (version 2) | ecosystem: Environmental > Aquatic > Non-marine Saline and Alkaline > Saline ...
CGTAAAATATCGGTAGGATTAATGTCACCGCTTGCACCTTGCGACTGGCTCCACTTTGCAGTCTCTATTAACTGTTTGGCGAGGGCTTCGTTCACGCTAAATCCGGCGCTATTGCCGTCGTCTAAACTGATGCGTAGGGCGCACTCTACTTTGCCGCGCTGCAGCTTTTTACGCAGGCGCTCGCGCAAACTTGGCTCAAGGCCTCTAAAATTTTCAGGTATGCGGTAGAAGGTTTCTAAATATCGTTGATTAACCGATCTAATCTCCCACACTGCAGTGCCCCAATTGGCTTTGTGTTCTTTGCGTGCGAATCCGGTCATACTGAAGATCATGGGTGAGTCCTTAGTTTTTAGTCGTGTGGTGCTTCTTCGAATTGCAAGTTTACAACAAGTCATTGCGTTTTGCGCGCTCTTAAACCATGTAATCTAGTATTTATATAGGCTATAATCCACGCTTCTTAAAGGCTGTTTGTTGTTGCACCGTTAAGGCGTACTTATATCGCTTTTACGGCAATTTTCATCCTTACTCATTTTTTCAACACCCTAGGAGCTTTGTTTTATGCGCCCAAGTAGCCGCACCGCTAGTCAAATCCGCCCTGTTACCATTACTCGCAACTTTACTATTCATGCTGAGGGCTCGGTGTTAATCGAGTTTGGCGACACCAAGGTCTTATGCAACGCCAGTGTGCAAGAAGGCGTACCGCGCTTTATGAAAGGCCAAGGCAAGGGCTGGATAACGGCTGAATACAGCATGTTACCGCGTGCTACCCATACTCGTTCCGATCGTGAAGCGTCGCGTGGCAAACAAGGCGGCCGTACCCTTGAAATTCAGCGCTTAATTGCTCGCTCACTGCGCGCGGCGGTTGACTTAAAGCTCTTGGGCGAAAATACCATCACCGTAGACTGTGACGTTATTCAGGCTGACGGCGGCACTCGCACCGCGTCTATTACCGGCGCCTGCGTCGCTATGGTTGATGCACTGAGTTGGATGCGCGCCAAAGGCATTTTAAAAACCAATCCGCTAAAGCACATGATTGCAGCGGTATCGGTAGGCATTTATAAAGGCAACCCTATTGCCGATTTAGAATATACTGAAGACTCGGTTGCCGAAACAGATATGAATGTGGTCATGACTGAAACCGGCAAGCTTATTGAAGTGCAGGGCACCGCTGAAGGCGAACCGTTTAGCTTTGACGAAATGCAAGAAATGCTTGATTTAGCACATGCGGCTATTAAAGAATTATTTGAGCTTCAGCGTAGTGCGCTTAACTAATTAGCAGACCCTTTAAGGAATGTCATGAAAGATTACAAACGCGACTTTATAAGTTTTGCTATTAAGCGCCAAGTACTTCGCTTTGGCGAGTTCACGCTTAAATCAGGAAGAGTAAGTCCTTACTTCTTTCATGCGGGTTTATTTAATACAGGCAAAGATCTCGCTAAGCTAGGCGGTTTTTACGCCGCCGCTTTACATGCCGAAGGCGTTGAGTTTGATATTATGTTTGGCCCAGCTTATAAAGGCATTCCAGCCGTTACCGCAACCGCAATTGCCATGGCAAATAACTACGGTAAAGACATCCCTTATTGTTTTAATCGTAAGGAAGCTAAAGCGCACGGCGAGGGCGGCAATCTAGTTGGCTGTGAGCTTAAAGGCCGCGTAATGCTAGTTGATGACGTGATTACTGCAGGCACCGCTATTCGTGAATCTATGCTGCTGCTTGACGCTAATGGTGCATCATTAGCCGGCGTGCTGATTGCCCTTGACCGTCAAGAAAAAGGACAGGGCACGCTGTCTGCTGTGCAAGAGGTAGAGCGCGATTTCAGCACCAAAGTGCTTTCTATTGTGACTTTGGGTGATATTGTTGAACACTTGAAAGCCGATAAGAGTAATGAAGGATCCATTGCGTCTATTAATAAATACCGCGAAACCTATGGCATTTAGGGCTATTGCTTATAAATACTACAGTAAGCCTAGCCGCGCGCTTAAGGATCATAGCGCTTAAGTATCATAGCGTTAAATGCCATGACGGTAACCATAACAACCATAAACGCGATAGAGTGAGTGAAGCGTGAACGATGAACCTAATGTAAGCCCATTGGCATTGCCCGAGCCATTTTCCAAGGCTGATAAACACCTAGATGCTTTAGGCCTTCGTTGCCCCGAGCCTGTCATGATGATCCGTTTACAAGTCAGAAATATGCAGAAGGGGGAAACACTCACTATTGTGGCAGACGATCCCGCTACTACACGTGATGTGCCAAGCTTCTGCCGTTTTATGCAGCACACGCTGTTAGCTAGCGACACTCAAAATATTCCCTACACCTATCTGATTAGAAAAGGGATCCAGTAACTTTATCGCGCACACAAAAAAAGCCTGCAGGCTCTTAAGTATTACACTCAAGACCCTGCAGGCTTTTTGTTATAAGGTTTAGGGCTTCATAAACTTGAGCGTCCAGCGATCGCTGTTACCCGTTACCGTCTTTGCACCTACCTCAAACCGTAGCTCATCATCTTCACGGTAGTGCAGGTCGCTGTAGTCGACTAACACAAAGCCCGCGTCTTGAATTTCTTTAATCGCTTGCACCGGATCCATGCGGCGGCGGTTGCTGTTTGTGGCCGGCTCCATATGACGTGCCGTATGGTCAATAACACCGTATATACCGCCCGACTTTAAGGCATCAAACGCGAGTTTGTTCATAGTGGCGCGGCCTGCATCGTTGAAGTTATGGTAGTTTCTAAAGGTAAGCACCATGTCTACATCGTTTACTCCGAGGCTTGATGCTTCTAAGGTATAAAAACCAGTGCCGCCTTCCTCAAGCGCAATTTGTGCGTCTTTAGCAATTACATTCATGCGCTCAAAGCCAGGCGCTTCTGCTAAATTATTTTCTATGCGTGTGGCGCCTATCGCACCATAGTAATTACCTTTTTCGTTCAACAAAGGTACTAATAGTCGGGTATACCAGCCACCACCGGGAACAAGTTCGACTACCGACATGTCATCTTTAATGCCAAAAAAAGTCAGTGTCTCTAATGGCTTGCGATTATCGTCGCGCGCTAGGTCAGAGGCGCTGCGTACATCTGAGGCCATTGCTGCTTTTAATTTATCTTGTACGCTTGCGATACTTGTAAATGCAGCGGCGCTCATTGCGCAAATTAGGACAATGTTGGTAAGTGTTTTTATAGATGTTTTCATACAGTTTCCCTTTTTAGATAATGTTCGGCTTGTACGTAAATTAAGCACTAGGCCAAAACTGCAGGCCAAGAAATAACAATACTGCCAGCACCCCAATTACTATGGCTTGGGATTTATACTGGCGGATCAGCGCTTCGGTTTTATCGCCAAAATAATAAACGAGCACCGCTAGGCCAAAATAGCGAATTATTCTGCTGCTGGTCACGGCTATCATATACAGGAGCAAAGAATACTGCGACACGCCTGCCGCTAACATGGCCAACTGCAAAGGCACGGGTGTTATGCCGGTGCTAAATATTAACCAAAAGCCATGGTCTTTCATAGTGCCTTGAAAGATTTCAAACTGCTCTTCGCTGGTGATATATTCCATAATGACGTCGCGCGCGAGATCAAAAAGGTAATAGCCCACCGCATAGCCTAAAAGTGCGCCTAACATGCACCCTAAGGTGGTAACGGTGGCGATGATCCAAAGCTTTTCACGCCTTTTTTGCATGAGCGGCACCAAAATAGCCTCAAGGGGTATAGGCACAATCGTTGATTCTAAGAAGGAAGCCGTGAATATACCTTTGAGCATGTGCTTTGAATGTATAAAAGATTTAATGCGCGCTTTGATTGACATAAATGTGTGCTGCTATCCATATTTTTATACGCACTAGCCTGCATTGAAGGCTCGCTGCATGCTAGTGCGTATCACCAATGGGCTTGAAACCACACTAGTAATTATGCAAATGTAAAAATGTATGTATAGCGCTACTCTTGCGTGTGCTTGTAAACCTTACCGTCTTTCATCACAAAGCCAATATTTTCTAGCAGTGAAATATTCTCAAGTGGATTGCCTTTCACTGCGACTAAATCGGCCAGCTTACCTACTTCGATAGTGCCTAATATGTCATCGATTTTCAGCAATTTAGAAGCATTGTAGGTGGCGGAGCGTATTGCATCCATTTGCGACATACCGGCCTCAACCATCAGCGCAAACTCTTGGCCATTGTCACCGTGAGCAGATACGCCCGAGTCGGTGCCAAAGGCAATCATTACGCCGTTTGCATGAGCTTTGGCGAAAGTGCCTTGAATAAGGGGGCCAATGGCGGCGGCTTTTGGGCGCACTATTTCAGGGAAGTAACCATCAATTTTAGCTTTTTCGGCCACAAAGTTACCCGCTAAGATGGTGGGTACGTAATACACGTTGTGCTTGCGCATCAGCTTAAATATTTCATCATCCATGTAGGTGCCATGCTCAATAGAATCAACCCCGGCTAAAATGGCGCGCTTCATGCCTTCTTTACCGTGGGCGTGCACCGCTACTGTCATCTCGTAGTCTTTTGCGGTTTGCACAATGGCGGCAAGTTCATCGTCCATAAACTGTGGGTTTTGGCCACTTTTAGCCACCGATAAAACGCCGCCAGTGGCGGTGATCTTAATTAAATCAGCGCCGTCTTTATAACGCTGACGTACCGCTTCGCGTGCTTCATCTGCGCCGTTAATAACGCCGTCTACTGGCTGTGGTGAACCCATCAAGCGTTTGCTAAATGAGTTCGTTGGATCGGCATGACCGCCGGTGGTCGCGATTGATTTTGCGGCAGTGTAAATTCTTGGGCCTGGCACTTTTCCGGCGTTTATGGCATTGCGCAGCGCCACGGTTTCGTTTAGCGAGTCGCCTAAGTTTCTGACCGTGGTAAAGCCTGACATTAAGGTAGTTTGCGCATATACCACTGAGTCTATGGCATAGTCAGCTTCGTTGTTTGTAAAACGCTTCATGTAGCCGGCAGGGCCTTCATTTTGAAACGATAAGTGCGTGTGCATGTCCATGAAGCCGGGCATAAGCGTGTAGCCGCTTAAATCAATGAAGGTGTCATCGTTGTCACCCTCAATTCTGCCGTCTTCAATGCTCACTATTTTATTGTTTTCGATAATAATTGTTTTATCAGAGCGAATTTTTGTGTCTTTGCTTGAAATTAGTGTGCTTGCAAAAATATGCGTCGCGCTTTGAACGGGCATGGCGGCAAACAGAAGTGCGCTGACAACTAGGCCAGACATGGCTAAGGTGTGGGTTGTGGAAGTGCAGATTTTAAGCATTGTGATAACCTTTATATGTAGTTATCACACCATAAGACAAATTGAACAGCAAATCAAAGCTTTAGAATGGCTTGCTTGATTTATTTCAGAAAACCGTCGGCAAAATAAGAAAATGGTACAAGCCACTATATAAGTGCCACACGCAGCTTAGCGACGCTACGCCGCGATTTAAGGTGTATCCGCCACTGTCTTATATTTAGCTAGCGGCGCTTATCAACACCGCTACGCGACTATTCTTTAAATGTGCCAATGGCGAAACTATAGTCTCCACTGCTAAGATGCAGCGCGGTGGTGTTGTTTTGCTTAACTTGTTTGGCTTGATCGACCCATCTATACAGCACGTTTTGGTGCACGCGCGCCCACAAGTTTCGCCGAATGTGGCAATAGGGGACCAAATTCCCCTCAAACTCTCTTATTTCCACCGGATGCTCTTTACTTATGCGCACCGAGTCGCCGCTTAGGGTGTCTACTTGAATAAGGCCGCTAGCCTCATCAAGCGACGCATCTATTATCACAAATGGAACATCTTCTACGGTAATGCCTATCTTTTCACCGGGAGTGACTAAAAAGTACTTTTCGCCCTCTTTTTTTACCACACTTGCTAGCAGCGCAATTAGTTTAGCACGGGTAAAAGGAGTACCTTCGTGCCACCATTGGCCGCTTCGCTTTATCACTAGGTTCATGTCACCACAAAAAGGCGGATCCCATTTGTCTACTGGAGGCATAGATTGTGCGCCGCTGCCTGCCGCTGAAATTTGTTTTTGAAGCTGTGCTATATCCATACCTTCTCCAACTTACCTATTCATTTCTATCTTCTAAGCTTTCTCTTAAATTGTGCAATACATCTTTTATCCGGCGCATGTTCTCAGGGCCGGTTCTAAGCAATTGCTTTTGTGGCCCCGACAGTCGCTCTAGGCGATCATCTTTAAATTTAAACATAGCGCTTTCGGTATATACCTCAATTGGAACGGGCACCTGTGGCGTGTCTAAAAGTGTATTTATAGCATCAATGAGCGCTGAATCGAAGCTTTCGCCGGGACGGCTAATTTCCGCATATTTATTTTTGATATTATCTTCATAGCTATCAAATAGCGCTAACAGCTGGTCAATATCAATAGATTCTAGTGCGTCAATGTATCGGTTATAGCGCTGAAAGCTGGCTATATCTATCCAAGTTCGGTCCGCCTGTTGATAGGTTTTAAATTGCTCAACTGGAGGTGTTAGCAAAGTGTCTTTCAGCGTAAGCTGTGCGTTTGCCAGGTTGTCTACGTTGATAACAAATCTCTCAATTAAACGCTCGTTTACTAGCAGTGATGCTAGCGCTGGAGACGAGGCAACGGCCGCTATTGAAGATTTTACGAGAGCATCGTCTAAGCCAAGCACTAGGTCTACCTCTACTTCCACCACCTCAATTTGAGTCACTTCCATATCAGGTGAAATAACCATTTCGGCGGGTTTTGGCGGCGCTTCAAATACATCAGGTTCAGGCGCGTTGGTTATGTCATCGGCTTCAATGGTGGTTTGACCAAGGTCAATTGGAATAGGGACTGGGCCAGTCTTTGCATCGTCTGAGGTAGGCCACAATATAACTGTGAGTAATACCACAAATAGTAAGCCTGCCACGATTAAATACGGCTTCATTTTTTCTATCTGATTCGGTTCACTAGACATATAATTCTCCTTTTTCTGGCATAACGTGTGTGATGGGTTTGTAATACAATGCCATTTACCAACCTCAATGCGTACACCTAGTATACACAAAAAATACGACCCTATATTTATCAATTAATTCGCTGTTGCTAAATGTTTTTATGTCGCTATTTTTGAACTCCTCATATTTTTTGGCGTATACCAATATTACCAAACGCGCTGTGTTAAGGCTCAGTACGCACATTTATAGTCTAATAAGAGATGTAATTTTGATGATAAAATTCCTAATGTCGAGTATTGCGAAGCAGCCAATAAGTATCGACAAGCTTGAAGTACAATCGTTTGAGATGAACGTTTATTTGGTCAAACTGCACACACTAAATAGTGCCGGTTTTGTATATGATAAAAACGACCGTCCTATGCGTTTCCACAACTCTCAGCAAGTGCGCGATGCGTTTGAACAATGTGATGTAAAAGAAGCGGTTATGGTGCACGATTCTCCTTATGACGAAATGGTGGGCAACCCCAATAAGGCTGAGCAGTCCACGGAAATGCCGTTTTCAATGCAGCAGCCTTATTAGTGTGCTAAGGCTGAACTTACGGTAAACCCACGCTTGCTTTACAATTCAACACTTTACAATTCAGCACTTGCAATAAATGGTGCCAGTAAGCTGCGCAGGCGAACATCAGCATTCACTTTATTGGCCAGCATCACTGCGCCGGTGATTTTGCGATTTATCAAGGCAATGTCAAAGTTGGGAGATGCCACCGCGCTTTTATCACTTAGCAGTACCATGGTTTCTTGCTGCAGGCGCTTAATGATTAGGCTTTGTTTGAAATTATAGCGGTCGACCTTTAGGCTTTCACCCGCCATTAAGCAGGCACTTTTGACTACTTGCTTAACATGCGCGGGCGAATCACGTCTTAACAGTCCTAAATGAAGTAGCGCTGCTAACATGGCTTCCCCATCGCCTGCTTGCATTGCAGCGGCCATTTGCTTGTATGCCTTGCTTGCTTTATCGCTTATTGTTGTGCACGCGCCAAAGTCTAGCAGCACTAGCTTTTGGGTGTCTTGTTGATATAAAAAGTTAGCAAAGTTGGGATCGCTTTGGGTAAATTTAAACGTAAACAGCTCGTTAAACACCAGTTCCATTAAATGTTCAGTAATAGTGTTTTTAAGCTCGCTAGGGGCTTCATCTAGCTGCGCGATAGGGCTGCCTTCCACAAATTCCATGCACAAAATAAATTCATTGCTGAGCGCTTTGTAGGCGCTTGGCACTATGTAGCGCTCATCATGCTGCAGCAGGCTTTGGTATTTTTCTAAATAGGCTAGCTCAATGCGGTAGTCGGCTTCTTGTTTGAGTTGCGCTTTAGCTTGAATGAGTATGGTATCAATGTCGATGCTTTTGGGGATCAACCGAGCAAGCTTTAGCAGCCTAGCCACGTTGTCTATGTCGCTGTCGATAGAGGTGGATACGCCGGGATATTGCACTTTTACGGCTAAGTGTTCGCCTGTTTTTAGCTGCGCTTTATGCACTTGTCCTATAGAGGCTGCCGCAATTGGCTCAAACGAGAAATATTCGAATTTATCAGCCCAATCGCTGCCCCAGTGCAGGTTTAACATGCTAAGTAACTGGTGTTTCGGCATGCTGTTAGCCTGTTCTCGCAGCAGCGCTAGTATAGGCTCCCAGGCAGGAGGCAGTATTTCACCGGCATCCATGGAAAGCATTTGTCCTATCTTCATGGCCGCACCGCGCATTTGCGCTAAATGCTTGGTAAGCGTTTGTGCATTGTTAGTATTTAGTAAGGTGTTTTGCACGTTGGGCTTTTGCGCACTAAACGCAGCCGATACCGAATTTTTAATCACGTTACCGGTGAGCGAGCCGGCTAAGCTTCCTAGCGAAGTGAAGCGAGCGATACGCGAGCTAGGCACTGATTTTTCGGTGAACTTGTTGGGCATTTTTACTCTTTTTTAACGGTGAGGTTCGATTTATATAGCCTCTACTAATAGTTTACACACAAGCTAAAGATCATACTATTACACATAGTGTGTGTGCACTGATTTATCGTACATTTTTTATAAACCGCCTTGCATTTTTTCTCGTTTAAAAAGGATATGAATTAGTCTTGATAGTCGCTGCGCGAACGCAAATAAAAAGCGAGTGCAGATGTGTACCTAAAACGGAAAGTTGACGGATATGCCGTATAAAATTGCCATAATATGTGTATTGTTACCTCTTATTACCGTTCATTTAACCTTAACGGTGTCTATTTCTTTTGATAATCTGCGCGCGTGTCTGCCGTATTGGTCGCACTGCCATTCCATAAGTGCCACGGGCCGTCAATATCCTGAATTCTTTGTGTTTAAAGCGTTCATGATACCTACCGCGGTATTTATGGGTATGTACTGGCTGCTGCTGCACACGTGGCTAAAGCAGATAAGTGACAACAACATCAAGCCTCATATAATCACCGCGTTTGGGTGCATGGCCGCGTTTATGCTCATTGTATATACAGTAACGCTTGGCGCAGTGGGAGAGCCATATGCCTTAGCCAGGCGTCTGGGGGTCACCGTATACTTTGGCTTTACTGCCGGTGGGCACCTGCTGTTGCTGCTCAAATTTAAGCAAGTGAATACGCAAATGTTGAATATAGCCGGTGAAGTCAAGGCTATGTCTTATTTGTGTTTCGTGATGCTTACCACGGCGCTTGCTTCAGCGGTAGCCGGGTTTTTATGGGAAGGCTGGGATAATTGGGAAAACGCATACGAATGGTGGTTTTCGATCATCATGATATCGCTTTTTTACTGTGTGGCGAGAATGTGGAAAAAAACCGGCTTTACGAGCGCGCTTTTTACTAAAGTAAAGGTTAAAAACACGGGGTAAATAAGCATTAACGCTTAAAAGTATACGTTTTAACGTTCAGTAATGGCTAAGAAGGTGTATTATTCAGATAACACATGACTTCTTATTTAGCCCGAATGACCCATAGCAGCCAAGAATATCCTCATCCATCCTCTAGCGTTTCGCATATTGCGCCTTGGCAACGTGCGGTGATTAAAGTAGGAAGCGCGCTGGTATCGCCCCACGGGAATGGTTGCTCAACGCAGTATCTAAGGGCCATTAGTGACTTTATTATTGCCAGTATCAGCCAAGGTAAGGAAGTGATTGTGGTGTCCTCGGGCAGTATAGCAGCAGCAAGGGGCAGCATTAAAACCGGCTTAAAGCCGTCAATTGCCGAAAAACAGGCAATGGCCGCGATTGGCCAAATGCGAATGATGGCTAATTGGGCGGCGCTGTTTGCGCCTTTACCAGCGAATGAACACAGTCATAAGGCAAGCGCTATAAACTGCGCGCAGATTTTAGTGACGGTAGAAGATTTGGCTGATCGCAAGCGCTTTATAAA
>Ga0306872_100872_pt1 | contig 10293 bp, 8 predicted proteins | sample AntRauMeHopE1498_FD_190455 | JGI IMG/M metagenome (GOLD analysis project Ga0306872, IMG submission 190455) | Saline lake microbial communities from Rauer Islands, Antarctica - Metagenome Hop E1 #498 (v2) (version 2) | ecosystem: Environmental > Aquatic > Non-marine Saline and Alkaline > Saline ...
CCTCCCCACTTGCCTCTCGTGGCCCCTTGTCTCTTCTGTTCAAGGTGGACCTTCGGGAAGTCCATCATTTCACGGCACGAGGAGGTGCGGCGAGCGCAGCTTCGGGAATGATTGCGGCAAGTCCAACGAGCGTCGGTAATACAAAAAGTCCGAGCAAGAGGGGGATAAGAGGGACAAGTGAATCTTGGGGGAGTGCTAGGACGCTGGCGGTAAAGACTGCAAGAAAAACGATGGGCGCGAGACCGGCGCCGATCATCCATTGATGAAATGCGCTCCGGGTACGACTCCACCACCGTGCGGAGATGAGGGAGAATCCAATGCCCAAGGTGAGCAATGTCAGCAGCATCATGACAACCGTGAATTCTGTCCTCCGCTGAGGTTGACGCCACGTTTCGCGGTTATCTAAATATAAGTAGCGGGCACCGCCCCCAAGCCAGGACCCAAGAAGAAAGCTCAATGGCGTAATTAGCCCATTCGGGATTGCAGCCAGCCATCCCGGCCTGGTGAGGCCACCCACTGAGGGTGCCGTTGTCGGCCCGCTTTCACGCGGTGGTGAGGTGGGTGCGGTTTTCATGGATTCCGGGGGACCCAACGGCTCCCGGCCTTTTCCTCGCCAGTCGGCAACGGCTTGCTCTTCCATGCCAGAGCGACAAAATATCCTCCAAAGAGGATCAAAAGAGTCAGCGAGAGTGGTGTGAGACTGGCATCTCTCAGTCTGCGCACCGTCGCTGCGATGAGTGGGAGCAGAAAAACAAGCAGCGCTAGAAAAGCCAAGTTCGGTTCAATGCCTGCCACGAACGAAATGGTGAGGAGGACGAAGAGACCAAACCACCAGAATTCGGAGCGAGATGCTCTGCCTCGGAAGTCAGCGCACTTGAAGAAAAGCGACGTTGAGACGGCTGTGCCGAAACCAACAAAATTGGATGCAGGCCTCGTCGGGGTGGACGATTTCTCCCTCCCTGCCACGAACGAAATGATGAGTAGGAGGAAGAGGGCATACCACCGGGGCCGGGCGTGAGATGCGAGGGCTGTGAAGAAACCAACAGAATTGGATGCAGGCCTTGTCGGGGTGGACGACTTCTCCCTCCGGGCAGGGTTGGCACCGGCTAGCGCTGCGATGAGTGAGAGCAAGCCAACAAGCAGCGCTAAAAGAATCAAGTTCGGTTCAATGTCTACCACGAGCGAAATGGTGAGTAGGACGAAGAGAAAAAACCACCAGAATTCGGAGCGAGATGCTCTGCCTCGGACGTCAGGGAACTTGGAGAAAAGCCACGTCGAGACGGCTGTGCCGAAACCAACAAAATTCGATGCAGGCCTTGTCGGGGTGGAAGATTTCTCCCTCCGGGCAGGGTTGGCACCGGCCAGCGTTGCGGAAGCACTTGCTGCTGCCGGCGGCGCCTCTGGTTGTTTTTGTGAAGTCGCGGTGGTCACTGCTGTCGCGGCGGGTGGAATCTTTCCCTCTTTGAGGTCAGCTAGTTGCTCTGGTGTGGCTGGCCAAAAACCCTGAGTCTTCATTGGCTTCCCGTTGTTCCCTCAACATCATTTTTCGACAACAACCCTCGGCCCTCCTCGACCCCTGTTATTTAAAGAAGGCTACGGTCCGGGGCATTTATGCCGGTCATTTTCTCGGCAGAAAATGTCCATTGGGATAGGGCAATTTGTGGCTTAGGATGAAAACTTAGCTTAGTTACGAGCGGCTGCAAAACCGGCCGAGATGGGGGAGACCGTGGATTCAGTTGAGACATCAAACGGGACTCCCGTGGCCGGGGAAAAGATTTTGGAGTCTCATCTGGCCCTCGCTTTAGAGAGTTGGAAGATGTCCACGTTGTTGTTGACCGTCGTGTCTCAGCTGGATGTGTCTGAAAGTCAAAAATATCTTGCGAGAGCGCGCTATTTTCGAAAACGGATTTCCGAATCTCTCGACGACGTGGGCTTGCGTCTTGTCCACCTTGACGGACAACCCTTCGATTCCGGGATGGCGGCCACAGCTCTGAATCTTGAAGATTTTGACCCAGCAGACGAGCTCCTCGTCGATATTGTCATCGAACCTCTCGTCATGGGCCCCAGAGGGGTCTTACATCCAGCGATAGTTTCACTTCGAAAGGAACTCCCGTGACAACCTTTGTCGGAATAGATTTGGGCACCACTAACAGTGCAATCAGCACGTTCGATGGCACTGCGGTTCGTACGTATAAGAGTCCCGAGCAGAACGACGTGACGCCGTCTGCGCTCTATTTTGCCAAGCGTGGTGGTCTGATTGTCGGTCAGCGCGCCTACGAGAGTGCTGCCCGTGACCCGGGTGCATCGGCGATGCACTTCAAACGTATTTTAGGAAGCAGAACGCCCGTGCGCGTATCCACAAGCGAAGGGCAAAAGGAGCTCACGGCAGAGGAGTGTTCCGCTGAGGTGTTGAAAGCGCTTTTCGCTTACCTTCCAGAAGAAACTCGCAAGGGTGGCGACATCGCCACCGTCATCACCGTTCCCGCTGCATTTAATACGATGCAACGAGAGGCGACGATGAATGCGGCTCACAAAGCCGCGCTGGGCCGGGTCCGACTGATGCAAGAGCCGGTTGCCGCGGTTATGAGCGTCATGCGGGGAAACAATGACAACGGAACCTTTCTTGTTTTCGACCTGGGCGGCGGCACGTTGGACATAGCGATCGCGGAAAGCACCAACGGGCGAGTCACTATTCAGTGGCATGGGGGCGTTCAGATGCTGGGGGGCCGCGACTTTGATCGGATTCTCGTTGACAACGTTGTCAAGCCTTGGTTGAAAGAGAATTTTGATTTGCCTGATAATTTCTCGGCATCGGATAAATACAAGGCACTACTGAGGGCAGCGGCGTGGTCGGCCGAGAAAGCCAAAATCGAATTGTCCTCGAAGGGGGAATCCGTGATTGCTCTCGACGAACAGCAAGTTGCAATGAAGGACGAGAGTGGCGCAGACATGTATGTGCACATTCCACTGTCCAGGGAGACTCTCAACGCTCTCATTGAGCCGAGGGTGCTCGAAGCTGTAGAGGCGACCAGGAAAACTCTGTCTGATGCTCACCTTCAGCATGACCAAGTGGAACGCATCGTGTTCGTTGGCGGGCCCACAAACTACGCACCACTGCGTGAGCGAGTGGTGCAGGAGCTAGGAATTAAAGGAAGCACCGAAGTGAACCCCATGACGGCCGTCTCTGAGGGTGCGGCAATTTTCGCTGAGTCCACTGAGTGGGAGGATGCTCCTGTTGAGCCGGCAAAACCGTCCACCGGTAACACTGATCTGGGACTTGTCTTGAAATACGAGAATCGCACAGCAGACAAAAGGACCCTGGTGCTCGTGCAGTTTTCCGCCGATGTCGAAGGCTATGAAATCAGTTTTTCAAATCTCGACAACGGCTGGGTCTCGGGACGGCTGTCTCTGAAAAACAATCTTGAGCTGAAACTTGACCTGCCTAACGCCGGAGATAACAACTTCCGACTCGAGGTTGTTGATGCTTCAGGTTTGCCAATACCGGTGGAGGCCGAACATTTTGTTATCAAGAGGACAGCTGCAGTTATTGACTCGGTTCCCGCGTCACACCGGGTGGGCCTCCAAGTTCAAGATAGCCGCGGGAATGCAAAGCTTTTGCCCCTCGTGGAGGCGGGAGAGCCACTTCCCAAGTCTGGTCGGTTTGAAGTGAAGGCACTCGAAGCCGTCAAGGCAGGAGAGGCGAGGGCCATTCGATTAAGACTGTGGGAAGGTGAAATAGATGCGCCGGTGGAAGACAACAGGCCGGTAGGGATGTTGAAGATATCTGGGGCCGATTTTGACTCGGGGGAAATTGGTGTCGGGTCTGCAATTGTTTGTGAATACACGGTGAAAGAGTCAGGGGAAATTTTCCTTGATGTCGAAGTGCCTGCAATTCAAGGTTCCTTCAACTCAGCGATGCGCAACCTTTACTCCCGTGAGGATGACGAGCAAAATTTCGAGTCTGCCGGCGAGGAAGTTGAACGTCAACTGGACCGCACGTCTCACCGTATTCACGAATTCAACGAAGTTATTGCGCACCCCGACCTCGGCAACGCAATCGAAAGGCTGAGCGCTGCGGGAGAAGCAATCCGTGACGGCGATGTGGAATCAATCCAGGCAGCACGCGAGCTGAACTTACAGGCGCTGAAAACTCTTGCTGCGGTAACGAAGGAAAACCCTGGGGTTATGCTCCGTATTAAGCTCGCGAACCTGAAACAACGCTATGCGACCGACATCGAACCAATAGCCTCAGAAAAGGCGAAGCAAAAAGTCGACCTCCTTTTCTCCGCGCTTGACGAAGACCTCGTCGACTCAGTTGACTACTTTGACGAGCATTACAGCGAGCTAAAAGAGCTTTTTAGTACTATTTGGTTTTCCGATTTCAAGAACCTCGCAGCGCACTTTCACCGGCTTATCAAAAGGTCGCAAAATTTCTCCGACAAAACTGAGTTCGAGCGGCTGGCTTCGGCGGGGGAGGCAGCTATTTCTTCGAAAGATCATGAAAAACTCATAAGGGCGGCTTTGGCTCTGGAGAATTTGTGGCCTGACCAGGAGACCGTTGACGAAAACTTCTTCCTCAGTCCGACAAATGTGGGCGTTTAGGAAGAGGCAGTGTTAGTCCTCGGCCGAGCAGGTGCCCTCCGGAGTCCCGTTCTCTAATGCTGCGAGAGAGCGCGTTTCATGCGCTAGGAGCTAACCCTTTCGACGACCGAGAAAAGCTTGACGATTTACTGTCCCGTGCTCGACTGATGGGCAAGACGGAACAAGCACAAAAGGCGCACACCCAGCTTGTCACCCCGAAGATGCGTCTTGGCGAGGAGTTGCGGTGGCTGTCCGGCGTGACTCCGCAGCAGACTGATGCGGTCAGAGCCGCACTTGAGGACGGCTTCACTACGGTCGCGGCGTTGGATGAGATGCCAGCGCTTGCTCGAGCAAACTTGATGGTGACGCTGCTTCCGACTTCTCTCGCGGCTCTCGTCCGACATGTCTCGTTTGGAGACATTCTCTCTGATGCCATCGATGTCGTTGCCGCCATTGACGGTCCATCCGTTCTTGTTTTAGTCAACAAGGATCGTAAAGATGGCGGTTGGCCCCCTGTGCAAGATATTGCTCAGGTCCGCGAGAAACTCGCTTTGGTCGAAAAAGACCATGCCGGGCTGCTCGCAGGGATTCTCAACGAACTCCCGGTGGAGGAGCAGTCCGCAATTTTGACCCCTCTGCTCGAAGACCGTATTGAGGGCGGGGCGAAAAAAGCACCTAGGGTCCTGATTTCTCTTGTGGATGCATACGAGAAGACCGTGACAGCTGAATTACTAGTCCGCCAGGAGTTGATTGATCAACAGGTCGGAGCCTGTCACAAACTTCTTGATGCTTCGGCGCAATCCCAGAACTTTGGCCCCTACGTCTCCAAAATGGTCGCGGGGATTTATGCGTGGGACACGATGGCCCAACCAATCCAGCTATGTCGTCGAAGCCAAAAGCTCAAGCATCAGCCCACGGTTGATCTTGCAAAGAAGGTCCTCCAAGTCGCCGTCAGACTCCATAACGATGGTGGGCATACGAAAGCATCCTTGAAGCTTGTCAAGTGTGTCGCGGACGCATTTCGCGAAGAACGCAACGTTGCAGATGACGCCCACGGACACCTGGAAAAGATTGAGCAGCTCCTTGACAGCAAGCGGCCGCATAACCAGAAGAACGATTCAGGCTGGCGCAAAGCAGTTACGTGGGAGTCGAAGAGCCGAGCAGGCCATCTACGCATATCCCCAGGTGGCGTGGAATACGGCAGCCGTAGTCTGGCCCTCGACCAGATTAGAAGCGTGAAGTTGTTGGACGGTGACTCTTTTGGTATCCAGTTGGGTAATCACGCGGAGACTATAAGAATCGCGACACCCAGCGCAAAGACCCTCAACGCGTTCGTCGACCGTTTGATTACTGCCGTCGCTAACGAAATTTTGTTTGAGTGGGGCGAAGCGTTGGCTGAAGGAAAGAAGATACCGATGGGGCCGGTCCAGCTTGTGGACCGCGGGCTCGTTGTGTTAATACCCAAATTTTTGCGTGCCCCGGAGATAGTGGTCGCCCCCTGGCGAGACATCGAAGTATCCCGCGGGGGCAGAGGACTGAGTATTTCATTTTACAGCGGCAAACCGCTCCTTGAATTCCTCTCTTACTTCGAGGTCGAGAACGCCATATTCTTGGGAATTGCGGTTAAGAGGCTCAAGGAGAGCGGCACAACCCTGATTAGCGAACTCTTTTAGAAAGAACTATTCCCTCGAATGAAGGCGCCAAAAAATGTTGCATCCCATTGAGCAGAAATCTTTCGAGCTTGCCGCAAGTTTGAGCCACGATCGTGTTGTGGAGCTTCATGTAGCAGTCGCGTGGCTCCAACAGCCCTCGTGTCCAGAGTTCGAGGGTAGAGACACGATGCGCGTCAATGCCCACATCTTGTTGCGCGAGCTCTTGGTTGGGGGGAAAGTCTCGAAAGGGGACTCCCAACACATCGCCGTTACGGAACGGGCGCGCTATTGGATTGACCGAGCACTAGGTGAATCAAGCTCTGAAGATTCAATCCGGGAACTAGTCGCCGAGCTCGGCTTGAGTGGCGAAGCACTGGTTACTGCCGGGCCGCGGGTGAGCGACATGAGCAACAAGAACAAGGAAGTAGACCAGAAGACACTGGACGAAGTTCTGAGGGAACTTGATTCTCTCATCGGACTTGAATCGGTGAAAGCACGGGTGAAGACGCTCGTGCAGCAACAAAAGGTAAACGCGAAAATGCGAGAGAAGGGTGCAACGCCGCCACACTCAGGCTTAAACCTCATCTTTACCGGAAACCCAGGGACGGGAAAAACCACGGTAGCAAGGATCATTTCCCGCCTGTATAAGGAGCTGGGACTCATCTCTAAAGGTCACCTGGTGGAGACGTCCCAGGTGGATTTAGTGGGCCGATTTATGGGTGAAACGGCCCAGAAGACGGACGCACGGCTCGATGAATCTCTGGGAGGAACCTTGTTCATTGATGAAGCATATTCTTTGACTGAGTCACACGGGAGTTTTGGGCAAGAAGCGATTAACACCCTGGTCTCCAACATGGAGAACAACCGCGACAACCTTGCGGTCATTGCTGCCGGGTACACCGAGCCGATGCAGGAATTTTTGAGGGCCAATTCTGGCCTTGAATCTCGCTTCACCGCAACGATTCATTTCGACGACTATTCCGCCAGCCAACTGGTTGAGATCGTTGGTCTTCTGGCGACTGAGCACGGTATCCGCGTCACGAAAGATGTCAACGCGGCAGTGTTCCGGCACCTCACGCGTAACCGAACCATTGGGGCAAACGGCAACGGCCGTTACGCAAGAAAGCTGTTCTTGCGAATGTATGAGCTGATGTCCCTCCGCGCCATGGAGGATGGCGTGATTGAGGACCACGAAATTGAAGAGTTCCACGTCTCTGATGTGCCAGACAATCTTGAATACGGCGAGAAAGCCGTGACTATTCAAGACGTGCTTCAGGAACTTGATGGTCTGGTCGGTATCGACGATGTCAAAAGCCATGTGAGGAAGCTAATAGACCGAATGAGGGCACGGGTTGTCACCGACGCGCAGGGCCGGCCGAGCGTCGACCTTAATCTGAACCTGATTTTTGCGGGAGACCCGGGTACTGGAAAAACCACGGTCGCACGGCTCCTTGCTCGCGCTTACCAGGCTCTAGGAGTGCTCCCGCGAGGCCACCTCGTCGAGGTGGGGAGGTCTGATCTCGTGGCCGAGTATCTCGGTCAGACTGCTCTCAAGACGAAGAAGAAAATCGAAGAGGCGATGGGTGGGGTCCTGTTTATAGACGAAGCGTATGCGCTCACTCATTCTGCGGGAGGAAACTCCGGCTCCTACGGGCAAGAGGCCGTCACAGCGCTGGTTCAAGAGATGGAAAACAATCGTGGAGGTTTCGCTGTTATAGCCGCAGGCTATCGGGAGGATATGAAGTTTTTTGTAGAGAGCAACCCAGGTCTAAAGTCGCGTTTCGACGAACACGTTCTGTTTCCCAACTTCTCAAAAGACGAGTTATTGCAGATCTTCTTGACCACAGCGCGTGACAAGCAGATTGAGGTGTCTGAGGACGTTCGAGAAGCAGTTTTTGCTCACTTGAATAGAAACCAGACAAGTGGCGACAACGGCAACGGGCGTTACATGAGGAAGCTTTTCGAGAAGATGTACGACAGCATGGCGACACGTGCCGCAGGTCACGAGTTTGAAGGTGACGCACTCTTCCGATTTGACGCGAGCGATGTGCCTGAGAAAATCGGAGATCAGAGCCGGCCCGCAATCGGCTTCGGATAACGAAGCGCAGCCTGTCACTGGTCTCATTTATGCTTATGCCAGCATCATGAGTTGTAGCCATAGGTACCTAGCTGGCTATGCGGCAACCCGCTTCGTACGAGCCGGGTGCCCTAGGGAAAGATGTGGCCCCGAGCTAACCGGTCTGGGGCAAGTCGTCAATCGTGTGGCCAGTCTTTTGGCAGCAAGATTCCCCTCCGCTGATGCGGGAGTAAGGAGAAACCATGTCAACACAACCCCTATCCGAGGCATACCCGCTGGTGAGCTTGCTCTATCACCCGGGTAACCCCGGCAATCTGCACTGGATCTTGGAAGATTCCCTGCCCGATGAAACGGTGGTCAGAAGCTATTCCAGGCAATGGTTCCGCTTCACCTACGAAGGCCAGCACTATGCGCTACGGCCCACGGACTTGGCAGTGAACCCGTATAACGGGATGTGGCCCGGAGCGGGCCCTGTGCCCCAGAGCCTGATGGATCGGTTGCCTCTGTTCATCATTGGTTACTGGCACTCCGGGGGTAAACCCAGTGATCTACAGAGCCGCCACACCCAAGAGACGCTCGCTCGCCTGCTCGCGAGCGACTCTGGAGCAACCTTCGTGGGGGATGCGGTCACATTTCAGAAAGACTCGAGGTGGGTGGAGCCGGCACTGTTGCTGGTCGGGGTAACGGATGCCGATGCTGCCCAGATGGCCCAGAAGCTTGGGCAACCGGCCTATGTGAAGGTGGGGTCTGAACGCGCTGAGTCCCATTTTGTGGGTGACCACAGCGCCAGGCGCAGCGGCGGGTACGCCTGGCAACTGAGTGCCCTTGATCGGGAGCCCTGCCCGATGAGCCTGGGGTGCGAAACGGAAGTTTCCCCCAAGCGTCAAGGTGGGCCCTGGGGCTCACAGGCGATGGCTGTGGCGGCGATGTGGCAGGCCCACTTTGCCCTAACCCATCAGCTGGTGGGATGTCATCCGTGCAGTGGTGGCTCAAACGGTGGCCGGGCGTCAGAGAAAGGGCGAGCCCTTGCTATGCATGAAATCCTGCCGGCAAGCCGGTATGGGTTCATGCGCTTCCCCGGCTCTGCCAGGGATCAAGAAGTGCTCCTGGACATTCCCCCGGGCACCCCGAGCTTGTAGCGCAGAGTATGTCAGAGGTGACCCACACTCTAGGGCGAAGGCGCTCAGTCCTCTGAGAATGCTGAGCTACGGACAGCAAAGATACGCATCACGGCGTTGGAGAATGAGCTGCAAACCGTTCAGGACGCTGCAGCCTCGTGTGATTTGGTGGTGGTGGTTGACGGGGGAGAAGGCGATCCCTCGCAAAAAACGTCGTGCCGGTTGGCCATTCCATCAGGAGAGGGACCAGAGTGTGCGGTGTGAAGCGGTCCACGTTTGTGTTGCGGGCCAGGCCACGCCCTCCGGGAAACCGGCGGTCGGTTACCGTTCCCGGTCGGCTTATGCGGAGGGACACCACCAATCACCCGAGTGTCGCCAAAGTGATGACCGAGCGCACATTAGGTGTCCACCGCGCGGGCTGCAAAGGTTTCATTCAACCCTCGGCAGAGCCCAACCCCATTCCCGGTGAAGGGTGGATACGGTGCGGGAATGAAAGACGACTTTCCCCAAGTCCTTGCAGAATGCAAGCACACGGTTTACGGTGAAGAGATGAGCCCCAACGTTCTCATCAGAAACATGCCAGCAGACGTCCACGAAGTGATTGTGGCCCGCGCTCTTGCGGAGGGACTGTCGCTCCAGGAGTATCTGATGCGACACTTCAGGGAGTTCGCCGCTCGACCTACGATGGCCGAGCTGATGGACACGGCAGCGGAGCGAGCCGCAGATGCTGGTGGAACGGACGCCAACGCTTCGGAAATCGTGGGATGGATTCGTGAGGCGAGGGAAGATCGCGACGCTCGCCAGTGGTAGCGCTCGTCGTTGACGCCTCGGTAGTCGTCGATGGCATGGTCTCTTCTGGAGTCAG
>Ga0306872_100873_pt1 | contig 10291 bp, 6 predicted proteins | sample AntRauMeHopE1498_FD_190455 | JGI IMG/M metagenome (GOLD analysis project Ga0306872, IMG submission 190455) | Saline lake microbial communities from Rauer Islands, Antarctica - Metagenome Hop E1 #498 (v2) (version 2) | ecosystem: Environmental > Aquatic > Non-marine Saline and Alkaline > Saline ...
CAAGAAAGATGTATTGTTTGCGTGCGAACACTCAGGCCATTTTTACTTTAAAGATTATTTCTATACTGACTCAGTAACCCTGACGTTGCTAGAGGTTTTAGATGCCTACGCAGAAGCAAGAGCGGGCGGCCAAACGTTTGGAGAAATGATACGGCCGTACCTCAAGTATCAGCAAACTGAGGATATTGTTATTAACGTCAAAGACAAAAAAGTGTCTCTAGCCAAAGTAGAGGCATACATCAAAACCCTGCAACCAAAGAGTATGCGAAAGTTTGATGGCTTGGTAGTGGATTTTGGCGATACGTGGGGAGGAGTCAAAGTGAGTGTGACCGAGTTTGCTCTGAAGTTGATGTTTGAGTCGACAAAGAAGAAAGCTGCCAAGGAAATGCAATCCAAGATAGCCGCGTACATCAAAACCATCGCCAACGACTCGCACTAACCAAAAAACGTGCTAGGATTCGCTCATTATGAAAGCAAGTATTGAATATATCTTTGGAAAGCACGCTGCACGCGAGGTGCTACAAGAGCGCCCCGACGTAGTGGTGGAGGTGCATGTCGCATCTGAATTTTCTGATGAGTCGATATTAGACCTAATAGAAAAGCGAAATATTCCGCTCAAAAAGCTTAACCTCAACAACCCGCCCCGTGGTGTGTCAGCCAAAGCAGCCCACCAAGGAATCGTATTGGGATTACTGTCCCACAAACTGACCGTTCCATATAAAGAGTTCAAAAAAACCCTCAAAAAGACTCCAGACACGGCACTATTAATCCTTGGAGAAGTGCAAGACCCACATAACGTGGGAGCAGTGATTCGTTCGGCGGCAGCCTTTGGTATCAAAGGCGTGCTTATTCCTCCACACAATCAAGCACCAGTAACCGGTACAGTGGTAAAGGTCTCAGCTGGAATGGCTTTTAGGATTCCTTTGGTAACTATTCCAAACGTAAATACGGTACTCAAGGATCTGCAAGAAGATGGTTATTGGGCGTATGGCCTGGAAGGAAATGGAACAACTACCACCGTGACAGAGAAGTTTACCCGACCGTCAGTATTTGTGCTCGGTAACGAAGGATCAGGTCTGCGACTCAAGACCAAAGAGCAATGCGATGAGTTGATTTCTATCCCGATGCACCCGCAGTGTGAGTCGCTTAACGCTGCTGCAGCTGCCGCTATTGTGCTGGCTAGCTGGAGTGCTCAACATCCCGGCGCTTTATCTAAGTAGGAGCCTGGTGTACTATTAGTTGACTCTACGTTTCTGCTTGCAGTTATACGAGGTGATGCAGAGCTATTATAATAATGAACAATATTTACTTATGAGTGAAACTGAACATAAACAAACAACACCTGAATCTAATCACGTAACACCAGAGCCTACTCCTGAAGCACCCAAAAAATCATTACTATATATTTACATCGGGGCGGCAGTAATTGTATTACTGATTATCTTTGGCGTGGTGTTTCAATTAGAAAAAGAGGGCAGATCATCAACTAATTTCTTTAGTGCAATTATCGGTGACCAAGTAGCAAATGAAGTAGTTGCTACAATCAACGGGGAGGATATTTTTACAAGTGACTTAAATACCAGCATAGAGCAATTTAAACAAGTAGCTACCTCACAAGGTATTGATACCACTACTGCAGATGTGCAGGCGGAAATTCAATCACAGGCACTAAATGTACTAATCAATACCACACTATTAAAGCAAGAAGCAGTTGAGCGAGGACTGACGGTGTCTGATGAAGCAGTGGCTGAACGACTCGAAGTGATTCAGACAGAGCTTGGTGGGCCAGAAGTACTAGCCGCACGATTGGTGGAGCTGGGTATAGATAACCAAAGGCTAGCGAAGGATGTCAAAGACGAGATTTTGATTCAGCAACTGCTCGATGAAGTGTTTGCTGACCGTAATATCTCTGCTTCAGATGAAGAGTTGACTGCCCTGTATGATTCAGCTGGCGGAGAAGAAGGCGGACTTCCTCCGTTTGCCGAGGTAAGAGATCAAGTTGAACTAGAAGTAATTGCAGCCAAAGAGCAAGAAGTAATAGATGGATTTTTGACTGAACTCAAGGATGGGTCTGAAATAAATATTCTCAACGAGTAACGCACCTAGTGACGTATAAAAAACCGACAGCTTGCTGTCGGTTTTTTACTTGTACAACCAGCTTTTTCCCGTGACCCACTTGATATACTAAACACAAATGAACAAGACTGAAACAGATAACGTCCACGCACTCACGTATCGACCAAGTGAGCGGATGGACACCTTACGTTCAATGAGTATTCCCGAAAGAGCCATTGCTTTTGCGGAGTTGTCTCCGTACGTACAACAATCTATTCTCAAGCAACTCAAGATTTACGAAATCGTCGATCTGCTAGACCACCTGGATATGCGACAGGCCAAGCGGGTATTGGCACGCATCCCTGATATAAAGCGTCGAGAAAAAGTAGTTAAACGTCTAAAAGGCGATGTCAAAGAAAAGATGGAATATTTCTTGCGCTTTCATCCCAAAGCGACACTGTCATTGATCAATTTTAACTACTTATTCCTCCCGAGCACTCTGACGGTCAAAGAGGTAGCCGACGTGATTGGTGATTATTACGAAGAGACCGCTCGGTACCCGGAAGTACTGGTGCACGAAAACGGCGAGCTTAAGGGCGAAGTGCTGCTGTCTTCGATTGTGAAAGAACGAAACAACAGCTCACTAAAAAAGCACATCAAACCAGTGCAGACAATTTCGTATCAGTCAGAAATTAGTGACGTAGTGAACCTGCTGGTTAGTACTAATAGTAAAAAAGTCATCGTACTTGACCACGACACTAGCGTGCTGGGAATCATTTATGCTGATGCTGCGCGTATGTTGTTTGGCAATTTACCCGCCGAATCCTTGTATGATTTTGCGGGAGTCGACGATAGCGAGCGACCATTTGATAGTGTGGCCAAAAAAGTACACAGTCGGTACCGCTGGCTGATTCTCAATCTTGCTACGTCGTTTTTGGCGGGACTCGTTGTGCTGTCATTCCAAAGCACACTCGACGCACTAACTATTTTGACGGTATACATTCCTATTATTGCAGGTATGGGTGGCAACGCTGCTACCCAGTCTTTTGCGATTATGGTCAGAGGTATTACTCTGGGTACTATTTCTTTACAAAACGCCAAACCAGCAATCTTGCGTGAGTTCTGGGCTGGAGTCATCAACGGCGTCATCATTGGTTTGATCGTGGCTATTATTTCTACCTTCACCAGCCAAGACCCACTGTTTGGGGTCATTGTTGCAGTAGCGCTTATCGGTGCACACATTGTAGCCGCGGTGGCTGGTTCGTTTATCCCACTCTTTATGAAATACATCGGCAAAGACCCGGCCGCTACCTCCACTATCTTTATTTCTACCGTCACCGATGTGTCTGGACTATTATTCCTGCTCGGCCTTGCGACAATATTCTTAATCTAAGCATAAAATTTGTTACCAATATGTTGCGTGAGCTAGGCAACACTTGTATAGTTTCAAAGAATATAACTATGAAAACTTCCGAACGAATCGTCATTGTATTATTACTCCTTTTTCTAATAGGTGGAGGCTCCGGAATATACGTGGCCGTCAAGCAAGACCAGAGAGAAGTCCGTGAAGCCGTTAGTCGGGGAGACTTTGAAATTCCGAAAGAATCGCAACTTGCCCAGGTGAGTCCCCAAGAGTGGCGGACAATCTACCCGGTGACAGTGCCGGTTACTATTGGTAGTACTATGGTCAAAGCATCGGTGGCCGAAACCATGACTCAACGCATCAAGGGTTTGTCAGGCACGCCTTTTCTACCGGCAGATGTCGTCAAGCTGTTTGCTTTTGGCGCAGCTGGCAGCCATTCTATTTGGATGAAAGACATGAATTATCCAATAGATATAATCTGGGCAGATGAAGTGGGAGTGATTGTGCATATCCAAGAAAATGTATCCCCTGACACCTATCCCAAATCGTTCTCATCACCGGTACCAGCTTGGTACGTTGTAGAAACCAATGCCGGCTTTGTGGCGAGCAGCTCAATTGCGATAGGAGACAAAGTGGTGGTCAAATAACCGAGACTCGATTCTATTTATTGTCAAAGTAGTTATTATAATGCATAATGTTGCGGCACGATGATTACCTCAGCCTTTGGGCTGGGGAGGAAAGTCCGGACACGTCCATGGTTCGCCATGGAGCAGGGTAGCGGGTAACGCCCGTCATACATTTTGTAAGAGGTGCGAGCAGAGACGCTCAGCGCGAAAGCAATGAGATTCCTGTTTACAGGAATAGTCAGGCTGGCAACAGCTTGGGTGAAACGGCAAAATCCTTACCTGCGTGCAAGGCCGCGCTCCACTGGCTGAGTATCTCGCTTTGGGATATTGAGCCAGTGGAGAGAGCCGCAAGAGGTGCATAGCAATATGCATCCTAGGTAAATGATCATCTGGGTTTCGACCTAACAGAATCCGGCTTATGTGCACAAAAACACCCTTCGGGGTGTTTTTTGCTTGTGTTAGAATATGACTACTTATTAAGGGTATATATATTATGACAGGCAACCAATTTATTCCAAAAATGAACATGACGGCAGGAGTGTCTCAAGGTGAGGTGATTGATAACAAAGAGCCAGTTAAGGTGTCGAGATTACTGCGCTTTTCTCAATCTATTGTGGTATCGCTGTTTGTGTTAGTACCGTTATTTTTTACTCCGGGGTTATTTGCTTCACTTGATTTTGACAAAACAATCGTAGCGGTCTCATTAAGTTTGTTTGTGGTGGTGCTGTTAAGTTTCTTAGCTTTGCGCACCAAGACCCTGTATACGTTGGTACCAGTCACATTAGGTTTGTACTGGTCGATTGTATTAGTGGCCTTTATATCGGCTTTGTCATCGGGGGATACCTTCGATGCCGTACGAGGTAGCGGACTCGAAGTCCAAACAGCTGGTTTTTTGGCCGTGCTAGGTCTTGTAATGACCGTTACCCTCGTACTCCAAAAATCAAAGCATATGACCGGTGCCGCACTCGGTTTATTCGCAACAGTGTCTTTCGTGCTACTGACATACAACCTAGTGAGACTCTTATTTGGTCCGCAATTACTCTCTTTTGATAGCTTCAACACGCTAACTGTCTCTCCAATAGGTGATTTCAATGACCTAGCTATTTTTGCCGGCTTAGCAATCATTCTCTCCTTTATAACTTTGATTCAGCTTTCTTCACGATCAAGACTTCATTATTTGTTGGCAATTACTATCCTGATTGCACTAGCATTGTTGTCGGTAGTGAACTTCTTGAGCATCTGGATTGTCGTCGGCCTCTTTTCATTATTAGTGCTCATGTATGTACTGACCCGAGACACTTTGTTTGGTTCCGATACCCCAAAAATGTCTCCGTCAAAGGTTCGAATCCTGTTGTCTACTTCAGTCATCGCCTGCGTGGTTAGCGCCGCTTTTATTATCGCCGGTGATTACATGAGTGAACGCGTACAAACAGTGGTCAATGTCGAGTACATACAGGTATTGCCGTCGACCCAGGCCACTATAAATATTGCTAAAGCAGTATACGCAGAAGATTTGCTCATAGGAGTTGGCCCCAATAGATTTGCTGACGCGTGGCGTATGCATAGAGAACAAAGTATCAATGAAACGATTTTCTGGGATACTGACTTCACTACAGGAAGCGGTTATATTCCGACTTTCTTTGTCACCCTAGGGTTGCTTGGAGGGTTGGCATTTATGGCGTTTCACCTGTGGTTCCTATTTCTTGGCTACAGGATGCTACTGCGGACGAGTGTGCTCGATGCGTATTGGTACTACGTTGGAGTCATATCTTTCTCAGCCGCCACGTTTATTTGGGGTATGTCGTACCTCTATGAGCCGGGTGCAGCGATTCTCTTGTTAGGGGCTTTGTTTACGGGCCTCACCTTTGTAGCTGCTGGCTCACTATTGCCAAAGTCTATCCGTACCATTCCGCTAGTGGTCAGTCGTCAGCGCGGATTCTTCATTATGACTATTGCCATTATCATCATTCCGGTGGTGATTGTATTGCTTCTTTCTGTCGGTCAACAATACTTCGCACAAAGCAACTTCAATAAAGCGATTACTACAGCTCAGTCTATAGAAGATTTTGAACAAGTCGCCGCTGATTCTTTTGCGCTGTTTCCCGACGATAGGTTTGTGAGTGATCGAGCACAAATCCATGTTGCGAACCTCAATGCGATTGTAGGAATCCAGAATCCAACGGTCGAAGATGAACAAAGATTCCTAGAAGAAGTAGAGCAGGCTCGTCTGTTTATCGAGCAAGCGCTTGAACTAGATCCGACCAATCCTGATAATCACGCCATCTTGGCAAGTATTTATAGTGCTTTGGCCGTAGCTGGTGTGGGAGAAGCTCAGATGCGTGCCGAAAGTTCTCTGGCAGAAGCACAGCGGCTGGACCCACTGAATCCGGGTTATAACCTCATTGCAGCGCAAATGGCCGCACGAACAGGCGACTCTGATAGAGCAAGAGATGAACTAGCAAAAGCCCTGGCCCTAAAGTCAAACTTCACCGAAGCGCTCTTCCTATTAGCTCAGTTAGATATAGGAGAAGGGAATGTTGAGTCAGCCATTGCTACCACGCGAGCTATTATTACTCTAGAGCCACGCAACCCAACTCGATACTTCCAGCTTGGTATGCTTTTGTCCGCGGAAGAAATGTATGAAGAAGCTATCTCAACCTTCCTAACTGCTATTGCCTTAGACCAAGAATACGCCAACGCGCGGTACTTATTGGCACTGACATATCTCTCGGTCAATCAGCCAGACTTAGCATTGGCCCAATTAGACATAGTAGAAATGACTAATCAAAATAATCCGCAAGTAGAAGAATTGAAGCAACAAATAAACAACGGAGAAGACTTTGTCAGTCCTGAACTAGGTCTTGATATACCAATGCTTGACATTGCTACTACAGATGAAGTGTCTGATACCAATTTACGAATTACCGGTTCAAACGTTCGCGAGGCTGTTAGTGAGCTGACGGTGCCAGAAATAAGTACTGAAAGTGAAACAGTAACCGAACCAGAACTGGAGGAGTAGTACTAAGATATGGTAAAGCGCGTATTTAATTTTGTGTATCAAGAGGTGCGCGGCCTCCACCAAGCTGCGTACATCATTGCGCTCTTTGCTTTTGGCTCACAAATATTAGCCATTGTTCGCGACCGCTTACTAGCGCATACGTTTGGTGCGGGGGCTGAGCTCGATTTGTATTACGCAGCCTTTAGGATTCCTGATTTACTCTACGTGTTGTTCGCTTCGGTGTTGTCTATATACGTGTTGCTTCCGTTCGTCAACCGAGCCACCGAGTCTAGTACCGCCAGAGCCGGAGCAGAAGTGTTGTCGCAGGTGTTTACGGTATTTTTGGTATTGTATGCAGCTGTAGCGGGAATATTAGCCCTAACCGCCAGCTGGTACGTGCCTTTCGTGTTTCCCGGCCTAGTAGAAAATCAAGAAACGCTGGTCTTACTGTTACAGATATTGCTATTGCAGCCATTCTTGCTTGGTTTGTCGAGTCTATGTGGCGTGGTCACACAGATGAACCACCGATTTGTGCTCTACGCCATTAGTCCGTTACTTTACAACGTAGGAATTATTCTCGGTATCGCCGTGTTGTATCCAGCCTTTGGGTTAGGTGGCCTGGCTCTAGGGGTGGTCATAGGCGCCGCTGGGCACGTGCTTGTCCAATTACCGTTTGTGGCTACCAGCCAGTACGCATTTGCGTTCGCTGCAAAAATGCAGTGGCGATTACTAGGTAAGATACTACTGGTGTCAGTACCGCGAGCACTGACATTATCGGCAAACCAAATCGTGCTACTGGTTTTGATTGGTATGGCCTCGGCCATGACGGTAGGATCTGTATCAGTGTTTCAGTTTGCCTTTAATCTGCAGTCGGTACCGTTGGCAATTATCGGTATGAGTTATTCGGTAGCCGCCTTTCCCGCGCTGTCTAATCTATATGCCAAGAGCGACGTGGCTGGCTTCAACCGGCAGCTACTCACTGCGTTGCGACACATTATTTTTTGGTCGGTGCCGGTAATCGGATTAGTAATTGTCTTGCGTGCCCAGATTGTTCGAGTACTACTTGGTAGTGGGGAGTTTGACTGGGGGGATACTCGACTCACCGCAGCCATCCTGGCTATATTTGTGGTTTCACTTTTTGCTCAGGCAATTCTCTTATTGTTGGTGCGCGCGTTTTATGCGGGAGGAAGGACCGTAGTGCCGCTTTTGGTAGCGATGTCCAGTGGCGCACTTTCTATTGCTTTTTCCTTTGGTTTGCGCGAACTATATCTACAAAACGAAACATTCCGTGCACTGCTCATAGATACGTTCCGACTGACTGGAGTAGAAGGTACAGAAGTATTGGTGCTCCCAATTGCCTTTGTCATTGGTCAATTAATTCAGTTGGTGGTACTACTGTTTCTCTCTACCCGGACATTTTCTGTGAGCTACAGACCATTGGCTCGACTGTTCCTGCAGGCCAGCTTAGCCGCACTAGCCGGCGGTGCTTCTGCCTACGTCACGCTGGTGTTTGTCGTAAACGGCATCAACCAAGAGACGTTTATTGGTATCTTTATCCAAGGATTCATCGCTGGTATTGTTGGTCTGGTAGCGGTAATTCTCATGTATGTAGCCACTGGCTCACCAGAACTACGTGAAATATATCGGTCGTTCCATTCTCGCATTTTCAAAACAGATATCATCGCTCCGCAATAAAGCTAGTGTTTGCAAGTGTATTAAGGTAGAGTGGAGGGACATTTATTTATGGAAATACGAAATTTTAGTATTATTGCGCACATTGACCACGGTAAATCAACTCTTGCCGACCGCATGCTCGAAACAACCAAAACGGTTGAAGTTCGTCGCATGCGAGACCGGGTCCTTGATACTATGGATTTAGAACAAGAAAGAGGTATTACCATCAAGATGCAGCCGGTACGAATGGCGTACACATACGCCGGACAAGAATACGAATTCAACCTGATCGATACTCCTGGTCATATCGACTTTTCATACGAAGTATCACGTGCGCTACAGGCGGTAGAAGGCGTATTATTGCTGGTTGACAGTACGCAAGGTGTGCAAGCTCAGACCCTCACTACGCTCCAGATGGCCAAAGATTTAGGTCTGACCATTATCCCCGTACTCACCAAGACAGATGTACCACACTCGCGCCCACAAGAGATTGGTGAAGAAGTGATGAGACTGCTCGATTGCAAGCGTGAAGACTTGTTGCAAGTGTCGGGTAAGACCGGAGACGGCGTGCCGGCTTTACTCGATGCGGTTTGCCTACGTATTCCACCACCAAAGAAAAGTGAGATAGACGCCTACCGTGGTCTCATTTTTGACTTTCAATATTCTAACCACCGAGGCATCATTGTATTTATGCGCGTGTTTGACGGAACGGTTAAGAAAGGAGACGTGCTGAAATTCGCCGCGAGTAAGCGTTCATTTACCGCATTAGAGGTCGGAATTGTCAATCCTGATGAAGTGCCAGTGGACTTGTTGTCCGCCGGAGAAATTGGCTATATCGTCACCGGCATCAAAGAACCAGGAGTGGCTGGAGTGGGGGATACACTCATGAAAGACAAGAGTGATGTGCCAGCTCTAAAAGGCTATCAATTAGCTAGTCCGGTGGTATGGTCGTCGGTATTTCCCGAAAACCAAGACGACTTCACCCACCTACGTCAGTCTTTGGATAGACTGCAGTTGTCAGACTCATCACTTTCCTACGAAGAAGAATCATCAGGAGTGCTTGGCCGCGGCTTTCGGTGTGGATTCTTGGGCATGCTCCATATGGAGATTATTACCGAGCGTCTGCGTCGAGAATTCAACCTCGATATCATCATAACTTCGCCATCTATTTCCTACGAAATTACCCGACCCAACGGCATCGTAGAAGAAATTTATGCCGCCAGCCGTTTCCCAGAACACGGAGAAAACGTCACTGTACGCGAACCATGGGTGCTCGGGCAAATCATCTTGCCAGCAGACTACATGGGCAATGTTATGACTCTATTATACGAACACGAATCAAGCGTGATAGACACCGAGACATTTGGAGACGGTCGAACGTTACTCGTCATAGAAATGCCGCTGCGAGAACTTATGCGGGGCTTCTTCGATAGACTCAAAAACGCCAGTAGTGGCTACGCGTCATTGTCATACGAAATTGCCGAGATGCGCCCAGCAACTGTGACGAAACTAGATATTCTCATCGCCGAAGAAGTAGTGCCGGCTTTTTCTCGGGTAGTCGGCATGGCTCGCGCC
>Ga0306872_100874_pt1 | contig 10279 bp, 10 predicted proteins | sample AntRauMeHopE1498_FD_190455 | JGI IMG/M metagenome (GOLD analysis project Ga0306872, IMG submission 190455) | Saline lake microbial communities from Rauer Islands, Antarctica - Metagenome Hop E1 #498 (v2) (version 2) | ecosystem: Environmental > Aquatic > Non-marine Saline and Alkaline > Saline ...
CCCGAAGCTGAAAACCGAAAAAGAGATCGAATCGGTTTTGATGGGGTAAAAGAAATGATGGCAAAAATGGATACGCAAAATCTGACAGCTAGAGAAATTGGCGAAAAAATCAAAAAACGTATCGTTGCTCACAGTGGGCAGCAGCTAGCCGACGATACAACTGCAATAGTAATGAAAATAGTCGGTTAATTTAAACGCTTTGTAGTTGTTATTTATTATAGTTAGACTATTTTATAGCGATAGGTTTTAAAATGTACTGCTTTCGTTTTGTAAAGAATCTACTAACTAACATTCAATCACAAATACACTATGTCTGACGACAAATTCAAAGACTTCAATTTACCTCCGCAGTTTCGGAATTTGAACCGAAACTTACGAGCTATCATTGCTGCAATCATATTAATAATAGTTGTTACTTCCAGCTTTTTTACCATAGGAGCTGAAGAAATTGGCGTGGTAATCAGATTAGGAAAATTTAAACGCAACGTTCAACCCGGTCTAAACTTTAAAGTTCCTTTCTTAGAACAGGTTTATAAAGTACCTATAGAGCGCCAACTTAAACAAGAGTTTGGCTTTAGAACGGTAAGTGCAGACGTGAATACTAGGTATAGCCAGCGTAACTTCCAAGATGAGTCGCTGATGCTTTCTGGCGACTTAAACCTTGCGACTGTTGAATGGGTAGTTCAATACCGAATTAGCGATCCTTACAAATATTTATTTAATGTTCGCGGACCAGAGCAAGCACTCCGCGATGTTTCTGAAGCTTCTATGCGCCAAATTGTTGGTGACAGAACCGTGAATGAAGTATTAACTTTTGGTAGAGCAGAGGTGGCTTCTGAGCTTGAAGTACTTATTCAAAAAATTATGAATGATTATGAAACAGGCATAAATATAGAACAAATTGTTCTACAAGATGTTAACCCACCAGATCCGGTTAAGCCTTCCTTCAATGGGGTGAACCAAGCCCAGCAGGAACGGGAGAAATTGATTAACGAAGCTTTGAGTGGATACAACCAAATTATACCAAGAGCAGAAGGTGAGGCACTACAAACGCTTCAACAAGCAGAAGGTTACGCCATAGACAGAGTAAACCGTTCTAGAGGTGAAGCCGCTCGTTTCAATCAACTCTACGATGAGTATGTAAAAGCTACAGAAGTAACCAGAAAGCGTATTTATCTGGAAACTATTGAAGATATCTTACCTAAAATTGGCACCAAGGTTATTATAGATGAAAACAGCAAAAATATATTGCCATTGCTCAACATTCAGACAAAAGCTGCCGCTGCTCTGAACGCAGCCTCTTCGTCTAATAACAATAATTAAGCATCTAGATTAACTACTATGAAAAATGTAAAAAATATTGTATTACTCATCATTGCAGCTGTGTTACTACTAGTTGTATTTGATGGCTTCTTCATTGTAAATGAACGAGAACAAGTGGTAATTACCCAATTTGGTAGACCAATAGATGAGGCTATCACCGACCCGGGTTTACATTTCAAAATACCCTTTATCCAGAAAACCATTGTATTTGACAAAAGGTCTTTAGAATGGGATGGCGATAGAAATCAAGTTCCTACCAAAGACAAAAAATTCATTTTTGTTGATACCTACGCTCGCTGGGAAATCATTGATCCACTGCAATTTTTTAAACGGTTACGCGATGAAATAGGCGCACAATCTCGTTTAGATGATATTCTTGATGGGGAAACTAGAAATGCTGTAGCTAACAATGAGCTTAGTGAGCTTATTAGAACCAGTAATCGTGAAGTTCAAAGCGACGACAACTCTATGACAGATGATATTGGCGATGATGTTGGCGATTCACTTTTACCAATTGAAATTGGTCGTGAAGATATTCAAAAAACCATCTTAGAAGAGGCTAACAAACGCGCTTCTGATTTGGGTATTGCTATTCTTGATTTCCGTTTCAAACGTATCAACTACGTAGAGGAAGTGAGAGAAAAAGTGTACGAACGAATGATATCTGAGCGTAATAGAATTGCTGATAAATTCCGTTCTGAAGGCCAAGGTGAAGCTTCTAGAATTAACGGGGAAAAAGATCGTGATCTTAAACGTATCACTTCTGAAGCCTTCCGTAAGGCAGAAGAGATTAGAGGTAAAGCCGATGCTGAAGCCGCTTCTTTCTATGCCAACGCTTATAACAGAAACGCTACTTCACGCTCATTGTATGCCTTCTTGCGCTCAATGGAGAGCTATAAAAAAACCTTTGACTCACAAACTACCGTTGTGCTTACAACAGATAGTGAGTTTTTCCAATACTTGAACGGAAGCAACTAAAAAGCCATTATTTTAGTTGGTATTTTAGAGCGTGACTAATTCATATTGGTCACGCTCTTTTTTTATCTACACTTTATTTCCTACTATTTTTACTAGGTCCCTCGCTTTATAATTGCCAACAGTTTGAAAATTCCCGCCAACAAATGGATAGCTTTTTTTAGGAATACACCAATAAGGGTGCTTCTCTATCTATGTATTATTGGCACCATTGGTATTTTCAAACCCATTAAAGTAGATGCTCAAAGTTTTTTATTCTCTGATATAGACACCACCAAAAATAAATTCAAATTACCAGAAATCTTAGTCTCAGACCCAGTAACTGTTCCAGATTGGCAGCTAAAACCCGAACGATATCCACACCTTCGTTCCCCCCTTATTAAAGACCCACAAACTATGTTGCTCAATTGGCGAAATAGGCTAGATTTTTTAAAAAATAGACCCATAGACCCTCAGGAAGCAGCCTTTGCAGAAACCAATAAACGCTTTCTAGAATACCTTGAAATGGAGCGCTATAAAAAGATGCCAGCACTAGATAAACTACGAGCAAGACTAGGCAGCTGGGCGCCTGCTTTAGATGCTTTGGCAGTGTTGGTAGGTATGCAAATGGGCGCACTTAGAGGTTATACTTATGGCGCAGATTTTCAGCTAAAAGTGGCTCCTAGATCTTTGTATGCCTCAGACAGCATGGAAGAACGATTCATGCAAAATGCTTATGGCGATGCGAAAACTATGGCCTTTTATAAACAATTTTTATGGATGGAAACTACAGGTTGGACGCGACCGGCAGATGCTATGCCAAAAACAGACCCGAATTAGGGCTAGAACGTCATTCTGGACAGCCAATTGCGTCAGCAATTTGCGTTCCGCCGCCGCCGCCGGAATCTATGGAGTACACTATTTTATTGGTTCTTGACCCCAAGTTGTAGCGAATAGACAAGAGCAATTAAGAAGTAATAAATAGCTGTAGTTCAAAATATCTACTCAGTCACCAATAATTTGAATTATGAAAAAACTCCTTTTATTTAGTACCTCAACAATCCATGGTTCGGCTTATATGGAATATGCGAAGCCAAGCCTAGCAAAACATTTTCAAGACGCTGAAAAAGTGCTATTCGTGCCTTTTGCAAGACCTTCTGGCTTATCGCATGAAGACTATACCAAACGCTTTGCCGAGGCTTTATCTGATTGCTCTTTTGATGTAGTTGGCGCTCACAACTTTAGCTCTGCAATGCAAGCAACTACAGAAGTAGACGCTATTTTTATTGGAGGGGGGAATACTTTTTTATTGCTGAAATCTCTTTATGAAGGCGGTTGGGTTCAAGCAATAAAAGAAGCCGTTGAACAAGGAATGCCGTATGCGGGAAGCTCTGCAGGCTCTAACGTGGCAGGCAAAAGTATAAGTACCACCAATGATATGCCCATAGTATATCCACCTTCTTTTGAGGCGCTTCAATTAATTCCGTTCAATCTAAATCCGCATTATTTAGATCCCGTTAAAGATAGTACGCACATGGGTGAGAGCAGAGAAACCCGAATTGTAGAGTTTCATACACAAAATATTCAGCCAGTAGTTGGTTTACGTGAGGGGAATTGGCTGAGTGTTATCGGGGAAAAGGCTACGGTAGAGGGCCTGCATACCACAAGATTTTTTCGCAGAGGTATGAAAGCCATTGAGTTAGAAGCGGGAACAGATATTAGCTTTTTGTTGTGATGGTCTGTTCCTGATTTTGGTTGACAGTTTTGCGTTATTCCCGTCATTCAGCCTTTCTTATTTCCTTAATTCCTAAAGCATGTAGATAATCGTGGCCAGATACGCGTTCAATTAGTGTTCGCTTATCGTTAAAGGCAGTCTTTCTCATTTCGTTAACTTTGTCGTGATCACCAAGCACAATTAAGGTATCACCTTCTGAAATTATATCACTTCCCGATGGATTAAAAAGCACTTGATTGGTTTTTTTGGGAATCGTAGCTATGATGGCTATACCATATTCATCTCTAAGTTTAGACTCTGATAGACTTTTTTCAATAATGGAAGAACCTGGAAATACGGTAATCTCGTCAAACAGGTGATCCTTCTGATTTTTTGCCATCAACGAATCTATAAAATGCACCATTTTTGGCCGAAGTAACACATTACTCATGTGATCTGAACCAATTTCGTAAGGGGCAATTACTTTATCTGCGCCAGCTCGTAATATTCTGCGCTCGTTTTTTTGTTCGTTAGTTCTGGAAATGATAAAAATAGTTGGATTTAGTTCACGCGCTAGCAAGGTGGTGAAAATATTGTCTTGATCTTTTGACAATGCGCACACTAAACCCTTGGCCCTTTCTATTCCTGCTTGAAAGAGCGTTTCTTCCTCGGAAGCGTCGCCTTGTATAAAGGGTGTTTTCTTCTCTTTAAGCCTGTTAATACTGCTTTCTCTATTATCGATTACCACAACTTGAATACCTACGTCTAATAAAACTTGGCTAATTCTATGGCCAATTCTACCGTAACCACAAATGATGTAATGATTATTCATTTTCTTGATTTTATTTTTTATTGCTCTGTTTAATAACACTTCGCTTCCTGTAAAACGCAAGAAAATTTGTGAGCCAATAAAGGTTGTTGTACCAATGCCAAATATTGCGAGAACAATGGTTAAGGCTCTTGTAGATTCTTGAGGCTTATTTAATTCACTAAAACCAATAGTTGAAATAGTTATAAAAGTTTGAAAAAAGCCATCGAAAAAACTCATTCCTCCTATATAGCGATAACCAAAACTACCTCCTATCAAAATGAGGAGTAAAACCATAGTTGCTTGTAATAAACTATCGGTTAATAGCCGGTCTTTAAAAGATGCGAAATATGATTTTTTTGCCATTTTCAATTTATATTGCTTTAACGATACTTACGTGCCAGTTAGGTCCAATATTACCTTGCGCTTGCCTACTCAAATTTAACTTAAAGCGTTTAAAGTTTAAGCCTAAACCTAAAGCTGAGCCAGAAAAATCAAACTCATCGCTGAAATTAATATTCTGATTTCGCCACGGATTGTAACTAAATCGAAATTGTAAAGCTTTGACAATGGTTAATTCCCCACCAAACACAAGATGCCTTCCCAGCATTTGAACAAACGGAACATCTTCTGCCTGCTCACCCACCAGCGTCATATTCCATCTATTTAATTGCCTAAAGCTTAAATGCCATTCAAAGGGTAAATAAAGTAAGCGCTGGCTAAAACCTGCGTCAATACTAAAGGGTACCGGCTCATTTGTATTACTAAAGCTATTTAATTGCGTTCCAACGTGGCTAAAAGTAAGCCCAAAACTTTGGCGATTTTCCATATTGCTGTAATACAGTCCGCCATTTAAAGCCAGTGCAGCAGCGTTAAATTGCGCATATCTGCTTTGAATAAAATGAGTGGCTAAACCTATTCGTAATCGCTCATCAACTTGCTTAGAGTGAATAAGGGAAAGCTGAAAATCGTAAGGATTAAAGTTTCCTAACTGTTCGCCAGTTGCATTCCTTTCTGCTATTTCGCCATAATTTACATGATGCAGCGAAAGGCCAAAAGTCCCCCATTTCCCCCAAGAATACGCAGTTTGTAAACTGCTTCTATTTATACCGCCAATGCTGTTATCCAGTGATAAGGCCCAACCTTGGTGCATTCCTTTGTGCAAAAAAGCAGGATTTAGCGTCAACATATCTACATCAGGCTCTAATGTTGCCACTAAAGTTCCGCCCAAGGCCGTGGTTCTAGCAGATTGCGATAAGGTTAAAAAACGGTAAACACTTCGGTCTGCAGACTGCCCATAAAGTGCTGAAATCGAAAAAAAAGCTACGAACAGCGATAAAAAGGCGATACCTAAGTAAGTTGAAATCCGTTTAAGGTATTTACACATTATGAAGAACGCCTTATTTTGAAGTAAAAATCGGATGATGGCTGTGAATTTTTATATATTAACAAGCTACAAATCATTTTTAAATAAATCTTTTCACCTTAGCTATTAAATGTACGTCTTCAGAGACTTGGGTAGATACAGCTTATTGTTGTTTAAAGCATTTCGGTCTTTACCCGAATTTGCGATGTACAGAAAAAATTTGCTAAACGAATTAGTAAAAACTGGCTGGGAATCTATACCTATAACTGTAGTTACTGGCGTTTTTACTGGTGCCGTTATGACGTTACAGACGGCCTACCAATTGGTTTCGGCTTTTGTGCCAAAATCAGCTGTAGGTGCTGTCGTTTCCCAATCGCTAATAATTGAGCTTGCCGCCGTAATTCCTTCTTTAGTTTTAGCCGGAAAGGTGGGCGCAAGAATAGCCACAGAATTGGGGAATATGCGTGTAACTGAGCAAATTGACGCTCTAGAATCTATGGGGCTAAATTCAGTAACCTTTTTGGTGTTGCCAAGAACCATTGCCGGTCTGCTCATGTTCCCACTATTGTACATTATTGCTAGCGCAACAGGTATTTTAGGTGGCATGGCTTCAGGTTATTTTACCGACCTACTGCCAGTGGCCGATTATCTAAAAGGTGCCAGAGAGTTCTTTTTCCCGCAAGATGTGGCCTTTGGTATTGTTAAATCTTTTGTATTTGGCTACTTAATAACCTCGATTTCTGCATTCAAGGGCTACTATGCAAGTGGCGGAGCAGAAGGCGTGGGGAAAGCAACAACCCAAGCCACAGTGCTTAGTTGTGTGTGTATATTATTTGCCGATTTCATTCTTGCTTATTTACTGCTCTAACCGCCAGATATGTCCATAATTCAAATAAATAACCTGTCAAAGAGCTTTGGAGATAATCTCATCTGGAGCGACCTTACTTTCGATATAACGGAAGGCGAGACGCTTGCTGTTATTGGACAATCTGGCTGTGGCAAATCGGTTTTGATGAAACATTTGAATGCCTTGCTTCACCCAGATACGGGTGAAGTTTTTATTGATGGCAAAAATGTCTTTGAACTCAAATACATGGAACTGCGTCAATTACGTCAACGTTTTGGCGTGTTATTTCAAGGTTCTGCACTATTTGACTCTATCAACTGCTTCGAAAATGTGGCTTTTCCACTACGTTTTTTTACGGATTATTCTGAGGAAAGAATACGCAATGAGGTTCACGAAGCCTTTAAACTTGTGCAACTTTCTGGGATAGACGACCAACCTACGGCCTCTCTTTCTGGCGGGATGCGTAAACGACTAGCTTTGGCCAGAGCTATCATTCTTAGGCCAGATTTTTTGCTTTACGACGAGCCTACTTCAGGGCTAGATCCAGTTTTTAGCAACGAGATTAACGAGCTTATAAACGAACTAGCTGATAACCTTGAAATTACCTCAATTGTTATTACGCATGATATGCACAGTGTGCTCAGAATTGCGGACAAAATAATCTTCCTAGATGAACAAAAATTGAGTTGGTTTGGTACTAAAGAAGAACTTAAAACCGTTAACCACCCACGCCTAGAACGCTTCGTTCGCGCAAGCGAATACCAGATTTAATTCTTTTTTGGCGTACAGATTACATTAATTAGCATATTATTTATTGAATAGTATATGCACTGCTAAATACTTTTTTCAGCCAGACGATATACAGTTAAAACCATTATGAGACAAGAAATAAAAATAGGAATAACCGTAATTACCGCAGTTTTAATTGCCTTTATTGGCTTTAAAATACTGCAAGATAATCCCATTTTCCGTTCTACACACCTACTTTACTCAAACTTTGAAACCGTAGATGGCCTTACCACAGGTAGCTATATCTATGTAAAAGGCGTGAAGGTTGGCTCTGTAAGTAGCATGATATTAAACGAAGATCTTACCGTAAAAGTAGGGCTGAATTTCACAGACCTAACCACTATCCCAATTGGAACAGCGGCTCGCTTGGTAGACTTAGATTTTCTGGGAACCAAAGGCGTACTCATTGATTTGGGAAAGGGTACAGCTTTGGCATACGGGGAAGAAATTCCGGGAGGACTTGACAGCTCTTCCATAGACGCGCTTACAGAAAGTGGCCAAAAACTCATGGATCAGGTAGATCCTGCTTTGGTTGGTTTGAATGAAGGCATTGCTAAACTTAACCTACTATTGAGCGCTGATAACAGAGATAATGTGGCGGGAATTTTAGGCAATGTTAAAGAAGGAACTGCTGAATTAAGCTCCGTTCTAAAAGAAAATCAGCAAGAATTAAGCAAAAGTGTGAGCCACGTGGCCAATATTCTTAGTAACGTAGATTCACTTACAACAGACAAAAAGCTTGAACTGAATCAACTTATCACCAATCTAGAGACCTCTACAAGAGGCCTTGACAACTTAATTGCAAGTACTGATTCTTTGGCCAACTCATTAGATCGTTTATTACTCAAAATTGACACTGGTGAGGGCACACTGGCCAGACTAGTGAATGACTCTAGTCTTTACGTTAATGTAAACGACATGAGTTTTGAAATTGCTCGAATGCTCAAAAAGATGAACGAAGATCCAAAGTATTTCTTTAAGCACGTCAAAATTCGTTTATTCTGAGACCAATGCTTAGTAATCAACACAACATGCAAAGAACCCTGTCTATTATCCTTTTTTGTTTAGGAAGTCTGCTGCTAACCGTAGCACCTACGCTTCAGGCACAACAAAATAAATTGCAATCTGGCCCAATGCTTGGCTATGTAGAAATGCGGGAAGTAGCACTTTGGGTACAAACAACGGAAGCCGCTACGGTTGAAATTCGCTACCATGACAAAAACGATGCTAAGCAGCTCTTCAAAACAGCGGAAATTACCACAACTAAAGAAAACGCCTTTGTAGCGAAACCCATTGCAGACCAAGTACAACCGGGCGTAACTTACCATTATGATGTATTTATTAATGGGAAAAAGCTCACTTTTGAGTACCCAACAAGCTTTACAGCGCGACCATTGTGGCAATGGCGACAAGATCCGCCAGCATTTACCTTCGCTCTAGGTTCTTGCATGTATGTTAGTGAAGAACTTTATGACAGACCCGGAAAACCCTACGGAAGTGGATATGGTATTTTTGGGAAAATTCACCAAAAACAGCCTGATTTCATGCTATGGCTCGGAGATAATGCCTATTTACGTGAGGCAGATTGGAATACCCGAACAGGCATTATGTATCGCCATACGCATTCAAGATCACTGCCTGAGCTACAACCATTATTAGCCTCTACTGCGCATTATGCTATTTGGGATGATCATGATTTTGGGCCAAATAACGCCAATCGCTCTTTCCCTTACAAGCACATAACTGAAGAAGCATTCAACCTTTTTTGGGCTAATCCGCTAACCAATGCAACAGGTGAGGGTGGAATCACAGGCAGCTTTCAGTGGGCAGACTGCGATTTCTTTCTACTAGATAATAGATACCACAGAAGCCCAAATGAAGAAAATAGTGCAGATAAAGTAATGTGGGGAAAGGCTCAATTAACTTGGCTACTAGATAATCTACAGAGCAGTAATGCGCCCTTTAAATTTGTAGCAACTGGCAATCAAGTGCTACATGCTGCGCACGATCAAGATGAAAACGCTGCGGCTTTTCCTGAAGAGAAAGCTTTTTTATTGCGGGAAATTGAGCGCAGAGGCATTTCGGGGGTTATTTTTCTAACCGGAGATAGACACCACACTGAGCTTACAAAATTGGAGCGTAGAGGCAATTATCCGCTATATGATTTAACAGTTTCGCCATTAACAGCGGGTACGCACTCAGCACGTGATGAAGGAAATTACCTACTGGTTGACGGCACATTGGTTAACGACAAAAACTATGCACTAATTAACGTAACAGGCGAAAGAAGAAATAGGGTGCTTACAATTTCTGTTTTCAACAACCTAAATGAATTGCAGTGGGAACAGAAAATAGCGGCTTCTGATCTCAGGTGATTTGGTCATTCCCCAGACGAAGTCGCAGGGAATAACATAAAGAATAACGCAAAGAATATTAGACACAGAGGCGCGGAGACACGGAGATTTAATTAATTAGACA
>Ga0306872_100877_pt1 | contig 10234 bp, 8 predicted proteins | sample AntRauMeHopE1498_FD_190455 | JGI IMG/M metagenome (GOLD analysis project Ga0306872, IMG submission 190455) | Saline lake microbial communities from Rauer Islands, Antarctica - Metagenome Hop E1 #498 (v2) (version 2) | ecosystem: Environmental > Aquatic > Non-marine Saline and Alkaline > Saline ...
GGAACAGGGATTTGACTTCGACCAAGGCTTGTTCGGTCAGATGTTGTCGCAGGGCGACGTCGTTCATCAGGGTGGTCAGGCCAGCGGCGAGCGTGTCAATCTGGTGCGGTTCGCAAAAATAGGCCGACTCAAGGTGGGTAAATAGGTCAGAGCGTGACTCGGTGCGGGTGAGCAGTAGCGGGATACCGGCGTATGCCGCTTGTCTAATGATATCTTCGCTGTACTCGTCGGTATCGGTGACAAATAGTACGTGGGCCGCTTTGAGGTATGAGACGACATCGACGCTGCTGGAGAGATAGATGATTTGCCGTTCGATGCCAAGTGCCTTGGCCCGACTCTGACAGTCTGCCCGACCAGAGCCGTCACCGATGATAATCAGGCAGACGCTAGAGTTCTGGAGCATGTCTGCGGCAGCGGTGATGACCTCGAGGACGGTGGAGCCTGGGTCCAGGGACCCGACAAACAGCATGGTAAAAATGTATTGCGGGTACTGCGCGCGCAGGTCGATGGTCTCAGGGCTGGTGAGGATTGATTCGTATGGATTCAGTCGGGGCAACAGAGCAAAATCCGTGGTCGTCACCGCTGATTGGATTTTGGACCAGACTTTTTTGTTGGTGACGCGGACACTCGTAAATCGAGGGATGGTGTACCACGCCAACAGTCGCTGCAATAAACCTGGCTGCTCCCCTGACTCGTGATAGGCGGTGTGGGTGACGTGCAGCTGCGCAGGTCGACCATAGGTGGCGGAGGCACGCAGGGCGACCAGACCGCACACCAGCGGGTCGCGGGCAATGATCAAGTCTGGGCGGAACCCGCTAGCAAACATCAGTTCTTTGGCCAACATGTCACGGGCAGCGGCTGGTAGTTGCCACCGATGGGTAGTTGCGACCGTGTATATCCACACGTTGGTGTCAGGACGTAGCACTGGCTGTCTCGGAGCAATCCCGGTCCGCAACACGAGAATATGTACTTCATCAAACATATCAGCGACGTTGATGTACCCGTCGAGCGTCTGTCGAGACGGGTTGAGTAGCGCGGTGTTTTCGGAGATAAACAGCACGCGGGTGACGTTGCGGCTAGAGCTATGCTTGGCTACTCGAGTACCGCGCAGCGCCTGCTCCACCGTTACCGTTGGCACGGCTGCCGCCTGCGGGTCGTGAGTCCGTAATATGTAGTCGAGCTCGCCTGAAGCGTAGTCAGAAGGATCGGTTAATATGTCGCGGCGAGCCATAGTACCAATAGTATAACAGCTCGTCTGACGCTAGTTGGTATAATGTCCCGCTACTACCCGCTCCTGATGATCGTTGCTGACGGCGACAAACTGCGTCGCGGCCTGGTGGGCGCGGTCAGCGAGAGTGGAACGCAGGACGGGGTCGGTCAGGCGAGTGATGGCGTCCGCAAACTGTTGCTCCGTGTGGGCGACCAAGACATGCTCGCCGCTGATGAGAGTCTCACCGACACAGCCGACGTCGGTGGTCACAATTGCTAGACCGCTGGCGGCGGCTTCGAGTAGGACCATACCCCAGCCTTCGTGGGCAGACGATAGACAGAACACGTCGGCTGACTGCATCACACCAGTGATGTCGTCAGTCCAGGGAGTGAACGTGACGTGCGCCTCGAGGTGGTGACTACTGACCTGCTGTTGGAGGCGAGCTGCCTCTGGACCAGCACCGACGATGTGGAGTTGCACCGCGACCTGGTTGGTCTGGAGGATTGCGACGGCGTTGATAAGTATGGATAGTTGTTTTTCTGGGGCTAGGCGACCGAGGAACAAGAGTCGTAGTGGTGACTGAGGTGTATGCTGGCGACTAGCGCCAAGGGGCAACAGTGCGGCAAGGTCGGCTTGCACGGGTAGAACCGTGATGCGGTCGGGCGCAACCCCCAGAGCGACCAGGCTGCGCTTGATCCGGGCGCTCACTACCCTGATGGCCGCCGTGTGGCGGACGACGTAGCGACCGTACCTGGCCCTCACCCGCTGCAGTAGCATCGCGGTGTAGCTGGCTGGGTTGAACACGTCGCCGTGGATCTGGACGTGGTGGCGGACGGTGCGGGCGCGCGCCAGCGCGCGCCCGACCAAACTCGTTTCAAACGGATCTTGACTCGTCACAACAAACTGGGTGTCGGGATGCTGCTGGATAATAGTTCGCCCGATACGGTACGATTGCCACAACATCCCGAGTTTGGTGCGGGCATTGGTGGCGTAGAGGTGGAGCGAGCCGTCGTGCTGCACAGCTGGGAACCCTTCACCCTGGCGGGTGAACACAATCACGTGATAACTAGTGAGGTGCGCGGCGTACGACTGCATCCGAGCTCGTTCGCGCGAGCCTGGCTCGAGCGTGCGTTTGGCGTAGCTGATGGCGATGAGGTTATGTGCCATGGTGGATGCGTTGTATGAGGGTGACAAACTGCTCGACGGCGCGCTGACGGGAGAAATCTTTGGTCCGGGCGCGAGCAAACTGGACCAGCTGGGCGGCGGTTGCGGGGTACTGCAGCAGTCGCTCGCAGGCGGCCTGCAGGGCCGACTGGTCGTTAAACGGCACGAGGAATGAGTCGACCCCGTCGGAGAGGAGTTCAGTGTTACCACCGTTGTTGGTGGTCACAATCGGCACGCCGATGTCCATGACTTCTAGTAGCTGATGGGAGAGACCTTCGTAGGCGGTGTTGAGAATGAACACATCGGCTGACTTGACGGTGTTGGCCAACTCGGTTTTGGATTGCCGTCCGAGAAACCGGACATGCTGGTCGAGTTGGTGTTTGGCGACGTACGCCTGCAGTTCGGCTAGCTGGGGACCATCACCGACAATCAGGAGCGTGACCGTCGGGTACTGGTGGCGGAGCTGACGTACCACCGCAATCACCGCCAACATGCCTTTCCACGGGACCAGACGGCCGGCGGTCACGAGTACGGGTGCCTCGAGCGACTGCGCTCGCCTAGTATCGGCCGCTGATTGCGTCGACACTAAGGGGACGAGCGTGCTGTAGATGACCGCGATAGCGGCCGGGTCTATTCCCCACTGCGTGATGATGCGTTTGAGGTATTGACTGGGCGCAATGACGGTCACGGCGTTGCGCGCAACGTAGGTCTGCAGGGATGCAAGTAGGCGCACTAGCAGCGGCCGGCCAGTAGGGTTCTGGACGTATTCGTCGAGGGTCTGGGTGACGCCAAACCTGATCCGACCTTGTTCCCAAGCGTAGTCACCCCCGAGTCGTAGTAGAAATGGGGTGCGACGGAGTTTGGCGGCAAACAGGGCTGGTAGCCCGACACTGATGGGGTCGAGCGCGTAGATGATGTCGACCGACCGAGCCGCCTGCCATACTCGCCACCCGTAGATGACGTGGCGGATGAGTTTGGGGTAACGGCGCACTAGGGTAAACGGCACCACTGTCACCTCGACGTCGTGCTGAGGCAGGTCTGCTTCGAGTAGGGTGGTGTACGTGGCGGGGCCGCCTATGTCTGGGGTATATAGACCAGTTGCAATCAGGAGTTTCATATCGGGGTAATGATAGCATCGAGCTCAGCTAGACTACTAATCGTCTGCGCCCCGGCTATCTGTCGGCGGGCACCACTGCGATCGAGATACACGACGGTTACGCGCGGGATTGTTTGGACGGCGTTTTTGATGTGCTCTGGATGGTCGTCGACGTAGACGGCGTGCTCGACGGTGTGTGTCAGACGTTTGATCATGGTGACTTTTGAGTCCGGTACGATGTGCACCGCGGCGACATAGTGACCCACCCCACTTTGCTGTACTTTGGCAGTTTGGTACGCCAGCTCCCACTGTCCAGACAACCCAAAGCAAGACGAGATGATCTCGATCTGCGCCGGTCGATGGGTGGCAAAAAACGCCAAGGCGTCCGGGAACAATAGTCCTGCCAGATCAATCCCGGCGAGACTGGCAACCGTCCCGAGAGTCGCCCGGGGATTCTGCTGGTCAATGGTCCGATACAGCTGCTCCATATCAAACACCGTCCGGTCGAAATCTAGCAGGTATAACATGTTAGGTGAGAAGTTTTATAAGTCGCTCGGCTAGTTTGGCCGGGTCGTGGCGGATCAGGCTGCGCTTGAGGGTGTCACCGGCTTTGGTCACGACCTGCTCGCTCGCGAGCAAGTCGACGGGGACAATCTGCACGTCGTCCAACTCGTAGTTAAACTCCACCGGGAATTCATCGTCGGCGGCGTACTTGGCGAGCAAGTCAGTGGGTAGCGGTGTCACATTGACCAGCACGATGTCGGGGGCACGACCGATGTAGCGAGTGAGTTCCCTAACGTGCTCAGCGACACCCATGCCGTTGGTTTGGCCTTGCTTGGTCATGAGGTTGGTGACGTACACCAGTCGAGCGGTGGTATCACGCAGCGCGGTCTCGATCCCGGGCACGACGATATTGGCCAGCACGCTCGTGTACAGGTCACCGGGGCCAAGTACGACGAGATCAGCGTCGATAATTGCGGTCGTAGCCTCGACGTTCGCCGGCACCAGCGGTGTGATACCGAGGTCCGTGATATGGTGCACGAGGCGGTCACGCGCTGGTTCGTCGATGTCGTGCTCGCCGATAATCTCAACGCCATCGCTGTACGTGGCGATGAGGTGTGTCGACTGCGTCGTCACCGGTAGTACCCGTCCTTGCACGCGCAATAGTTTGCCCGCGGCCCGGATGGCCGCTTCTTCTGACCCCAGGATATCGGTCAGGGCCACCAGGAGCAAGTTGCCGACGTTATGCCCGTTTAACCCGTGACCCTTACTAAACCGATGCAAAAATAGTTGCCGCACCAGTTCCTCGTGCTCATCAATGTCACTCGCAAGCGCAGCCAAAGCCATCCGCACGTCCCCCACCGGCAAATACCCAAACTCATCGCGCAAGCGACCAGTCGACCCGCCGCTATCGGCCATCGTGACCACCGCCGTCAGATCAACCTGATCCTGGTAGCGTTTAAGCCCCCGCAGCACAGTGTGGGTGCCGGTTCCGCCGCCAATGGTAACAATCCGTTTTTTGCGCATTACTTGGACTATAACAAAGCTGGCTGCAAATAGTGACTTTACGTGTCTCTAAACAGTGGTTCAAATACTTCGCTCTGCATCCGCGCTGCAATCAGGTCCCAGTCGTACTGAGCGAGCACCATCGCCTGAGCCGTAGTAGTGACTGTTTGGACTTTTTCTGGGCGCGTCATGATGTCATTAACTGCGGTGGCTATCTGCTCAGGACTGTCTGCGTTGACGGCCCAACCAGTAGTTGGTTGGTCGGGGTTTTTGGTTTCGTCAAATAGAAAATCAGCGATGCCGCCCTCCTGGGTCGCAATCACTGGTAACTCGGCTGCCATCGCTTCAACAAACGAGTTCCCCATTCCTTCGCTGCGCGAGGGGCGGATAAATATATCGCAGGCTTTGAGGTATTGCGGCATGACCGCGTGGTCAATGTGTCCGAGTAGGTGGACGCGGTCAGTTACCCCTAGTTCAACAATCAACTTTTCTAACATCGTTTGATCTGGGCCGGTGCCATAAACGGCAAAGTGCACGTTGGCTGGCAGGAGCGCAATGGCACGAACCACGTCGTCAGTAGCGTTTTTATAAACGAGCCTCGAGGTGGTTACAAGAAACACGTCGCCTGGTTTCTTGCCGAGTTCTGCTCGGGCCGCGTCCAGGTCTGTCTCGGAATACGGTTGGGTAAAATGTCCGGTGTTGACGGCGTTAGGGATCAGTACTGGTACACCGACGTACCCCATGCAGGTTGCCCACTTACCGAGAAACGTCGATATGACCTGGATAGTATCGGCGCGGGTAAATGCCTCACCAAACGTTCGACCAAATGGTTTCATTTTTTGCTCGATGTACTCTGGCGGGTCGCCTTCTTGGAGCGTCAGGACATATTTGACGCCGGGGAACGCTCGTTTAAATTTACCCGCTGGCACTCCAGTGGCATGGGCCATCATCGCCCAGACGCCATCGAACTGCTCGGTTGTATGCAGACGCTTGGCGGCCCAAAAGGCCTGCCACTGGTAGGTGAGTTTGTTGAGGTGTAACGGCAGTTTACGCAAGTCTCCCATGGTTGGGTTGTTGGTAGTCAGTCCAATCCGATGAACGGTCACGTTGCCGATGGTTTGTGTCCTAGGTAAGGTCGAATCGAACCGATTACATACCAAGTGGAACTCATACGCATCAGGCGAGATCCGATCGGTGATTTCTTTGATAGCGACCTCTGCCCCACCGATGTGTTTGGGATAATAGGCCAACGAAAAAATAAGAATTTTCTTTTTCATACAGACACAGTGTAGCAAAATAATATAGAAAAACGCACCCTAAGGAAAGGGTGCGCTTGTTTGGGTGGTTATTTTACGGATACCAGGCCGTGCGAGTACGCACGCTGAGAGTGTCAGGATTCGCTGATTCCCACTGCTGCAAATGCAGCCGATATAGCAAAGTGATTTGTCCCAAAACCATACTATTGGTCAGGGCACCTTGGTAGACGCGATACTTGATCATAGCTTCAACCTGGAGCAGGGTGAAGAACTCTGCTTTGAGGATTTTTTCGCCGCGACCACCTTCTTTTATGATCTCAGCCAAACGGGTTAAATCGACCGGCACAGCCACAATCGGCGAACCGGAAGCGGTGCAGGTTTCGTTGGTAATATACTCACCAAGGATCCAAGGATCAAACGCCAGTACACCAGCACCGATTTCCTCACCCGTCTCACGAACTGCCATCGCGATGGCACCCTGATCACCCGGCTCAGCAAACCCACGTGGTGGACCCCAGTAGAACACAGAGGTTTCTCCGTCTGCCGGCGCAGCCGTGTCCCGCTGCTCTTTGAGCAGCCCGATTTTGAACTGACCATCAGATGGATCACGGCCAAAGGCGATTGCGATTGCGTGCGGACCTTCGATAACGACCGGTCGGTCGAACTGGGCCAAAAACGTTCCATCAGATTGCAGTTCGCCATAGGCAGCATGTTGGACTGAACCGAACTTACCGCCGTCTAGACCGGCTGCGGTATGAGTCCAACCTGGACTACGACCGTTAGGCCAGACAATCCGAGAGTCGTCGATTGGAAGTTTGGGCATTGCAGCCTCCCGTATAAAAGATCAGTTTGTTTACAAAATATTTTTAACACTATTTTGCATAAAAGTCAACTTATTTTTTATCTATCCGCTGGCGCAGGAAGTTGGCGTAGGTGAAGCGGACTTGGTTGGCAAAGGCGTCGCCTGATCCGATTGATTTGATTAGTTGGGTTCGCTTGCTGAGTGATACAGCGACTTTGGCTTCGCGGGTATCCATGGCGTAAACCTGGTCGGCGGTCCCCAGTACGTAGCGCAGTACTAGCCTGGTGTACCACGGGATTGATCCTAATTTCTGGTCGGCTAGCGTGATCAGGAGTGGTGTGTTGGTACTGGTTCGACCGATCACCGCCGCCAGGGCACCATAACTCGCAAACAGTGCCCATTGGAACAGGTAGGTGTTACGTTTGGTCAGCGTGCGGGCTTGCTTAGCACCCAACAATGGGAGAAAGTATTTATCAAACGTCGTACCATATCCGACTCGGTGCAGAGTGACATTGGCTATCTCACATTCGTCACTCATAGTGTCTTTGGAGAATTTGGTCGTGATGACGTCAAACTGCACCGATGGCATCGCGCGCGTCAGGTCGCAGAGCGCGTGTTCGGCTGGTCCAGCGTGCGGGAAAAACGTGGTCGAGAACACCAATACTCGCTGGTCGGCTTTGGTGACTGAACCGATATCAGTTTTCACTTGGGTTATCCAATCTGGCAGGTGATGATTTTGTTTCCAGCCAAGTTGTTTGACCTGCTGATTTTCCACCCCTCCACTGAGCCTGTTACCTTGACGCTCGGGCATCATGATTATTTCGGACCCAAACAGCTCTGCCAGTTCGAGTACTGAGTAACCCGTGTCAGCCCCAATCCCGTAGCCATCGCCCGCCCCCTTGCTCGCAACCAAAATCAAACCATCGACGATGTCGTAGACGTGGGTGTAGTTGCGCGTCTGGGTACCTGGTGCCGTTACTAGCAACGGTTCGCCTTGCCGATATTGCTCGGAGAAAATCCGGACGACGGTACCGTATGAACCTGACATTTCGCGCGGACCATAGACGTTATAAAAATACGTAATGGCGTAGTTGAGCCCAAACCACTGGCCGTAGTTTTGCACCAGCTCAGTGTTGGTGGCTTTGGTCCACGCATATGGACTCTGGTTGCGTCCAGCGCCAGCGTCAGCGAATTTGGTCGAGGATCCCGCATAGACTAGTTTGCAATCATGTCGTCGGACAAACTCTAGTACCGCGAACGTTCCAGTTTGATTGAGGTCAAAGACCTGCTCGATGTCTTCAAAACTCTTTTCGGTGCGGGCGTATTCGCCTAGATGATAGACAACATCTGGAGTAATAGTGATGTGTTGGTTGATGTCTTTGGTGTGGCCATCAAGGTACTCTACGCCAGCGACGTGGTTGTCGGGGGTGCCGGTGAAATAATTGTCGAGTGAAATGACTGCGTACCCTTCGGCTACCAGGCGCTCGCAGAGGTGTGAACCGACAAAACCGGCACCACCGGTGACCAGGGCTAGTTGTTGTTTTGTTGTATGTTCAGTCTCCATAATTATTTTATGCTATCACTTAGACCTGCTAAACCCAAGGGGCGTCGTCTTTTTTCTGTGGTACTAGATATATACCAATGGTACCGAGCAAAAGTAACGCGATGAGTGCGTAGAGGGTCCAGTTGGTGGTCAGTGGGTTGTTGGGGGCGCTGGCGGCTGACGCTAGCTGTGGGGTTGGAGTGACGGCTGTCGGGGGTGGTGGTTGGATGGTTGGTGGTTGAGCTAGTGGTTGGATGGTCGCGGGTTGGATGGGTTGCTCTGATATAAAGCCGAAATTTGGGTTGGGGTTGGGTGGGGTTGGGGGGATGTCCGGGGGCGGCGGCGCAGCCGCCGCCCGAGCTCCAACGCTCGCTACCGGCTGAACCATATCTCCAAACGCCAATTGAAAGTCTTGGTCAATTGGCAACACTCCTGGCACATAGACTGCGACAGCTAACCCAGTCTCGTCGCGTAGCGCCACAATCGTGTCGGCACGATTGACCATCGGGATTGGAACGCGCACCTGTGACTGGGGCAGGATAATCGTGTGGGTGGGAAACACGCGCTCGTGCATCCCGGCAAACGTGTACCCACCGATGTCAATCTCGTGGTCGCTGAGGTTGTGCAAGATAAACGTCTGACCGTCGGGAGCCTTGGTTACCTCAAGTTCCACCGGCAATACCGTTACGGTTTGGCGAGTGAATTGCTGTTGTCGTTTGTACGCACCTCTGACCACCACCACGTATTGTCCAGGATGGGTAAACGTGTACTCAATGTCTTGGCCGGAGCGCTGCTCACCGTTACCCAGACTCCACTGATACTCAAGCGAGGCGGCGATAGTTGGGCCGACCCCGCTGGGTTCTGCTGTAAACGCGACTGGTTGTCCCACGTGCACAGTGGTTGGGGCATCGATTGCTAACTGCAATGATATGTCAGGCAAGGTGAGCGGCTGCTCGACTGGGGTCGGGCGACGGGTGGCGGTACTGCCCGTACCAGCTGCCGAGTTTGACGCGTTGACTGGGTCGGCCACTGGGTCGATGAGTACCGTAGCGGCCGTACTCGTATTGCTGGCTCGACCGGGCGTGGGCGGGGCGGTGCGCCAAACAGTACCAGCGCGCTGCGCAGTGTCTTTGGTAGTATTATCGCCGCCGACTGATTCCCAACCCTCCCCACCAGTTACTTGGTCAACTACGTTGCCGGCGGCGTTGCGCAGGACCAGTGTCGCACCCACGTTTGGGAGAGCGCCAGTATAAATGAGGAAGGCTGCCCCTGGAGCCGATTCGTCGCTTGTCCGCTCCAGTACGACATACTGGTTGGCGGGCAATGTCCCGGTTAGTTCGATGGTGAGATTGTTAGCGTCGTGCAAAATCCAACCATCGACGCTCGTAGCGGCGCCAGAGTTATATAACTCAATCCATTCGTGGTTGGCCGAATCAGCACTACCCATCCAGGCAATCTCCGATAGCTGGACAGACGCCAGTGCAAGCTGCGGGAAAAAAAATAATCCTACGAGCCAGCTAGTTCGCATATGCCTAACCAATACCCGGCGGGCGTTCTTTACCACTGGTGCGTAGTATTTGTCTGACTTTAGCTGGATCTGGGGCTGGTGCGTGCGTTACTGGGGTAAAAGCTGGCTGGCGACTACCACCGATGGTTG
>Ga0306872_100878_pt1 | contig 10230 bp, 11 predicted proteins | sample AntRauMeHopE1498_FD_190455 | JGI IMG/M metagenome (GOLD analysis project Ga0306872, IMG submission 190455) | Saline lake microbial communities from Rauer Islands, Antarctica - Metagenome Hop E1 #498 (v2) (version 2) | ecosystem: Environmental > Aquatic > Non-marine Saline and Alkaline > Saline ...
CCCCTCGTCGTCAGGGTCACTGCTGTTTTCGGGTGCTTCAAGGGTAACACCGGCTTTCAGCGTAATCAGCGTCCAAACGCCTGTTGTCGTGTTGAGCCGGAGCTGCCTCCGCTTGTGTCCGGGGTGTGTGAGGATCAGATAGTTCCGTTCCTGCTTGGCCTGGAGAAGGGGAAGGTCCGCTTCGGTCCAAGGCGCCGCGACAGTCAGCACGGCTGCAGGATCGCCTGTCACAAGATAGGCCCCGGCCTGCACGAAGCGGATTTCACCTGCCCTTACGATTACGAGGATGGAGGACTGAAGCCGGGTCAGCTTGAACTCGAAGATGCGGAACTTGCTTGGCACCTGCAGCACGAACGCGGTGCCTGCACGAGTCTGCAAGCTCCCTCGGTAGTTCACGAAGAAGTTGTCTGCGATTGCGACTCCGAGGTCGTACTTGTCCAGATCAACCCTGCCGTAGAAGGAGGGGGAAAGAACCCCTGCGGTAAAGGCGTAGGTTTCAAAAGGGTTTGTCATCAGACGCTCTCCAGGAAGAAGGTCTGGAAGGGGTAGATAAATTTGACAGGCGTGGCAATGTCTGTGCCTCGAGCCTGGAGCCAGTCGGGCAGCGCGTCAACCTGAGTATCAACACCGTTGACAAAGGCGGACAGGACTGACATTCGCTGCGTTTCCGCAATCTCGAAGTTCTCTTGTACGACCCGAGCAGTGCCGGTCAGGGGTCGAGCAATCCGAGCTGCAAGAAGATGCACGACAGCGGTGAAGTAGCCGTGGTCCCACTTCGAGGGGTCCTCTTCTCTACGGTTGTAGTGGAGGATAGGCTCCTTGTTGTCCGTCATGATCTGGCCTTGGAGGAAGTCGAACCGATCGAAGGTGGCGAGGTGGTAAGGGTGGAGCAGGTTCTCCGGCTTGCTGTAGCCGTATTTCCAGGTAGGGGCAGGGTCGGAGGAGAGCCAGGGGTCGGCGCGGTCCCGCTCGGTGAGGAGAGCAAGGCGGGCGTAGGCCCGGACCGAAGGCCACGGTGCACCAGAGGCTGCAAGATCTCGAATGAAAGGGTACCAGGTCTGGCAAAGATCAGCCTCCCGCGACCTTTCGGTCGGGGAGGAGATCGAGGTGTCAGCCCCGCAAGCGGAGAGCGCGAGGTTGTAGACGTTGACTAGCGAGTAGCTCACGGGACTGACCTTTCGTTACTTCGACTTGGCAGGGGTCTTTACGACCTCCGCTTCGGTCTCTTCCTCCGGCTCTTCTTCCGGCACTAGCTTTGCGCCTTTGGGCTGCTTGCCTTCCTCGAACTCGAGAATGGCTCCTTTCCGGTGCAGCACGGAGAACCGGTCCCACTGCGGCGTCAGGATGCTGTAACGTGGCATCAGTTCAGGCCCTCCGGATAGGCACGCCAGCTCGGCGGGTCTTGGGTCAGGAAGGCAGAGATAGCGCCTGCCGTCGAGGTGCCGGTTCGCGTCACGGTCACGCCGAGGTACCGCTTGTACGAGGCCTTGGGCAAGGCGACGACGAGCACCTGAGTTCCGGCGGTGGCGGCTGCTTGCGCCACAGCGGCGGAAGACAGCAGCGTGACCGGCCCCGAGTCAAGCGCTGCGTTGGCAGCGGTGACGAGGTTGACAGTCATGGCAGTACCCCCTGCCATGGCAGTCGTGACGAGGACGACGAGGTACATGGGATACCCCTCGCCCATGTCAGTCGGGAAGGCGGTGAGGTCGAGGGCATCCCCGATCTTCGCCGTTGCCGCTGTGCCGAAGAAGTTTTGCTTCAGCGCAAAAGCGGTAAGTTTGTCCATGATCATGGCAGGGCTCCTTAAACAACCGTGGCTTCATTGACGGCGAGCTTGTCAGTCCGCCGGATCGGGATACCGTCGAAGGAGGTAACGCGAACGCCGCCAACCTGTTCGGTGGTGAGGGTCGAGGCATTGACGCCCGCAGCGATCTGCTGCGAGAGCTTGGTCTTGATCTTCCGATCCATGTAGAAGGCGCAGTTGCCCTTGATCATCGGCAGGCGTTCCGCGGCCTCGAACATGAGGTTAGGCAGGTTCGCCCCGGTGGCAGCATCCGGCGTCAGGTTGCTGCGGTCGATGTTTGCGATGCGAACGATGTAACGCCAGTCTTTCACGACAAGGCCGAGGTCCCACCGGTAGTGCGTGAGGTAGATCTCGTACATGCCCCCGTTGCCGTCAGCGTTCTGCTTGGTCAGCTGGCCCTTGTCGTTCATCTGCAGACCGGCCTGGGAGCCCTTCGGGTAGATGCCGAAGGCGGTGTCAGGCCCCCAGCAAACCAGCCAGATCGAAGCATTGTCGGTGCCGGAGCCTCCGCCGTTCACGATGTTTTCCGCGTTGTCCGCAGCCAGGCTGTTGAAGCGCGGAGCGAGTCCGTTGAACTGCTCGGGGTTGAGCGAGGCGTTGCCGTAGATGAAGGACTGCTGGGCCTTCTGCGACATGCCCTCGATGTGAGCGTAGTCTTCCGACATGCGAAAGGCTGTGGTGTTGCCGTTGAGGTCGGCTTCCGCAGCGTCGATCTCCGCGTAGTCTTCCATCATCGCGGTCGAGTCGGTGACCTGAGCGCGAGTGGACTTGGTGGGCTGCACAGCCTGGTAGAACATGCGGAAGGTCGGCTCAGGCAAGCCGGTCCGAATGGTCGTGCGGTGGCCGGTGGTGAGGTTGCCCTCCATGAAAGGAACGTCGAGGAGCATCTCGTTCGTTTCGGTCAGGATTTCGGCAACAGCTGCTACGGAACCGTCAGGGTCAAGAGACCGAGTGATGTCCAGCAGCGTCGGGTATCGAGCGTCAAGCATTTACTGCGTTCCTTCTTTTGAGCCGTACATGCGTTCGGCCCTGGATTTGGGGGCGGAGTTCACGGGCTGGCCGGAGATCGGCGCAGTCTCGTTTACGTCCTTGGCGATTGCAGCCATCAGCTTTATGACTGCGGGGTGATTGCCTGCGCCGGTGAGTGCGAACGCCTCTCGGGTGTCCTTGTCTCCGTAGCGGTCAATCACTTTGGCGATCTGCCCGAGCGTCCGGTCGAGATTGTCGCCGCCGATTTCAGGAAGGGCGCGTGCAGCTTGCCGCCACTCTTCCTGCGTTGCTTCCCAAGCGGTGTTAAGCTGCTCGCCCACGCCGGTCAGGAGTTTTTCGTGGAGGCCGAGGAGAGCCGTCGCGCGGTCTTTCGGCGCGAGGTCTCCGTTCAGGGCCTCGAGGAATGAGGTCAGGTGCTCTTCGTCGACGACCAGGCCCTCGGGCACGGTAAGGTCCTCACGAGTGAGGGGGAGGACCTCGGCGACGGGAGCGAGGGCAGCATCTGCCTCTACAACAGGCTCACTCGTCGTCGTCGAGTCGAGCAGAGAGGTCGCTGCCGGTTGCTCCGGCGAGGGCTGCGGCGCGGGTGTGTCGTTCATTGAGGTTTTCCTTCAGGAGGTCCGCGTAAAAAGTCGGGACCGTTTCGGAGAGGAGGGAGATAAGCTGCTGCATAGCCGCAACTTTCCCACATTCATGTGCGGTAGTCAAAGCGTTTACGGAGAAAGGGTTTACGCCCATACCGGAGTTTTCCAGAGCGCCGGAAGCGCTCAGGGCCGTGGCGAGAAAGAAGCGGAGGTCGGAGTCCGCTTCGATCTTTCGTGCTGCGGAGTCGAGGCGGACTCGGTCGGACTTCTCGAAGCTGCGGAGAAGGTTTTGTTCAGCGCGGGTCACCGAGGGCTCCGTCCGACAAGGGTTCGGAGGGTTTTGCCTACGGACCCACGCTTCCGGTTTCTTTCAGCTGTGGCCTCCTTTGTAGCCTTTGCGGCGGCACGAGTTGCAGCTTCTTTCTTGGCTTCAGAAGGAGTTTGATCCCTCATCTTGCCGGTAGCAGCATCCCGGACAAGAGTGTAGTCACGGTTTGCGGTCTTTCTTTTCTTCTTCTCGGCCATCTGTCTTCTCCTCAGGTTAGCCCCATGTCGCGGAGCAGCGTACTCTTGATCATTTCGAGAAGGGCCAGCATTTCGCTGGACTTCATATTTGCTGCGTACCAGCTTGTAGAGAACTGTAGCTCGTCCTCCTAGAGGAACAGCACCATCGCTTTGGAGGGAGTCTTGTCTCCAGCAGCAATGTCGGTCAGTGCGTCCTCGAGAATGTCCGAGGGCGTCAGGCACTGGTTATTGCCCTCCTTTGTCGCTCGAACGATGTTGAGATTTACCGTGCTCATGTCAGCCTCCCAATAGCGCAGCGAGGGCGTTCTGCCCGCCGCCTACGTCCGTCGCGGAAAGGCTCTGTGCGCCGGAGGTCAAAGCGCCCCCGACTTCCACAGCCTGCTGCTGCGCCTTCTGCTCTTCTCGTGCAGCACGGCGCTCTTCGACAGCTTCCTTCGACCGCATGACCTTCTGCTTCACGCCGATTGCCTCGCCGTAGTCTCGGATCAAGGACTCCCAATCCGGAATGTCCAGCGCCTCGTCCGGAGCCATCTGCGCCACGTTGCCGATGAGCTGGAGCCAGCGCTCGACGGAGACCGTGCCGACTGCACGCTGCGCGTCGGAGAGGATTGAGACGTATTGGATTTGCACCTCGGCCTCTGCAAGCGCCTCAGGCAGCGGAGGGAAGACTCCACTCCGCAGGCAGATGTTGAAGATGCGCTCGATGCAGGGGGAGAGGCCTTCGGACTCAAAGCGCTCCAGGACCGGGCCGAGCAGGACCAGCTTCTCCTCCCGCCTCGCGTCGATTTCTGTCGCCGAGCGCACGGTGTCGAGCTCCGAGATCATGCGGAAGAGGTCGTTGAAGAGGACCTGCTGGATTGAGCGTTTGACGGCGAGGATGTCTCCGTTGATCTCTTGGAAAGGGACCTGGATTTGGTAGGCAGGCCGAGCGCCTGCGTTGAGGTCCTGGCCGGAGACGTAGGTGATGCCAGAGGCGACAAGGGACTTGGGCCTGTTGGCCAGCATTTGGTTGACCAGCATCGGAGGGGAGATGGTCTTGTCCAGCGCCTGCGCACGCCGCTTGACGAGGTGCTGGAGCTGGATCACGTCGGGCAGGGCGTCCATGCAGGCGGAAGAACCGTACTCGTCAGCGCCGTAGGTCTCCCAACGAGGAGTGACTGTGGGGTACTCGTTGAGAGGAGCGGAGAGCAGGAGCCCGTCGTCAGCGTGGCCTCCAGCGACCCAGTAGAACTCGCGGTAGGGAGCGCTGCGCCGGACCAGCCCGTCAGGCTCGTTCGGCTCGATCATGTGTGAGACTCGGACGAGGTTTGACCTGCGAGGGTGTCCGGCTTTGTAGTCGTCGAGGATTTTCTGCGGCACCGCCGCCTCGCCGAACTTGTTTACGAGGTTTTCTGTGGAGAGGACGAAGGTGCGAGCGTGCCGGTTGACCTTCCCGTCCTGATCCGTGCCGATCATGAACTCCCCGAGGGCGTAATTGCGGCAGCGAATCACAGTGTCGAAGTTTTCGTAAATGCCCATGGAGGCAGTGCCGAAGGCGCACCACTCGATGTAGAGGATGCCCAGAGCGCCGTAGAAGTTGGACTCTGCGAGGATGAGGAACATGCGTTTTGCAGCCTCCTCTAGCCAGACCAGCTGATCGTGCGGAGTCTCCTCGTCCATTCTGCCGAGCAGTCGGAGGCGGAACCACGGGCGAGCGGGACTCGTGATCCCGTTCATCATGCCGGTGGCGAGGGTACGAAGGGCGAGGATCGAGGTGGAGTCGAGGAGTCTGCGGTTCCGAATGGCTGCGCTCCTGGTCTCCTTGTCTGTGAGGAGCCAGGGGTAGCGGCGAGGCAGATAGAAGTCGGAGATCTCCCGCCATGCAGTCAGCCACGGCGCGCGGGTCTTCTCCATTGAGGCGATCTGCGTTTGCAGCTGCTTTCGCAGGACGGGAGGGAAGTTCATATCAGCCTCCGATCAGGGAGCGACGGCCCTGCTTGCGCGGGGCGAAACCTGCGAGAGCGGGTGCGGCGGAAAAGCGGAACATCGAGGCGGAGGCAGCGCCGGGGGTTAAGCCCGCAGAGCCTCCGGGTGCCGTTGCCGGCGAGGGAGGCGGAGGAGGGGGAGCGGGCATTCTGGGTCTACGCATACTCATAGGGAAAGCCTTTCTAAACTGAAGGGGTCGTATTCGGTGACAGGGACGGAAGAGCCTGCGGTTTCTGCCGACATTCCGTAGGAGGGGTAGGCGAAGGTGAGAGCCAGCGCGTCCGCGACGTTCGGAGACGGGATGCCTCGCTGTTTCATCGCAGCCTTGCTCTCCAGCACCAGCGCGTCGGTCTTCTTCTGGTAGTCGTAGGTCGGCCCGGTGAGCTCCGCGACGAGGGAGAAGTCCGCGATCTTGTCCCGGATCGAAAGGCGAGGAAGGGCGTCTCGAAGCGTGCCCCAGATCTCCGCTCGCTTGTTCGCGTATTTAATAGCAGCGCCGCTCGGGTTGGAGAGGTCAGGGCGAGCACCGAAGGAGACTGGGACGACCGGAAGGCCGAGGACTTCCAGCCGGTCCACAACCGCAGCACCGACTCCACCGTCATCGACAAAGATCACAGTGGCCTGGGTGGAGTAGAAGACCCGAGCGATGTGCTGGCAGAGCTGCGTGGAGTTCAGGCCTTGATGGACCTCGACCGGCTGAGTCTTCGCGTCGTTGCCCTTCCGCGCGTAGATTACGGAGGGGTCGTCGCCGAACCGCCCTACGTCCACGCCGAGGACAACGGAGTTTTCGTTTGCGACAGGCTCCCGAAGAGCAGCGGCCCGTGCCGCCTCCAGCTGGATGAAGGAGTTCTGATCCTGCTGAGGGAATCTTCCGAAGATACGGATGCGGCAGAAGTCGGAGTCCTCGCCGTAGTCGTCGATCCAGGCCTGGAGCTGCTCTTTGTTTGTGCCGGGAACAGACAGAGAGTTGATCTCTCTCGTGGACCAGCGGTGTGCGAACCGGCCTCCGGGGAAACACTCGCGGAAGCGTCCGGAGTTCCGAGTCGGGTTGCCCTTGACCGACCAGACGATCTCGGTGGCGGAGTCGGTCAGCGCGCCCTCGGTAGTCTCCCAGATAATGTCAGGGATGGCGGAGGCCTCGTCGAAGAGGATCAGGATGCGGCCCTCTGCGTTGTGCAGTCCGGCAAAGGCTTCCGTGTTGCGCTCAGACCAAGGGACAAGGTCGATGCGCCACTCGCGGGCCAGGGCCTCGTCGATGGAGAAGAGGGCAGTGGCTGTGTATTTGAAGAGGTGCCGGGCGATGAAGAGGCGGTGCCACTTCGCCATCTCGACCCAGGTCTTCGTGCGGAGCTGGTTCTCGGTATTCGCGGTGATGATGCCTCGAGTGCCCTCGCGGGTCGAGAAGAGCGCCCAGGTTTCCATTCCGTTGAGCGCGCTCTTACCCGTCCCGTGCCCGCTGGTTGTGGCGAGAAGCACAGGCCGAGGCTGCTGGAGGCGGTCCCCGAGTTCCTCGAGGTACTCGATCTGCCACGGATACGGCTCGGAGTACTTGGAGAGCTCAGTCCCGGCCTCGCCCCAAGGGAAGGCCCACTGAACAAAGGCGCGGGGGTTGTAGGCGAAGGAACCGAGCTCCTCGATGAGCTCCAGATCTTGAGCGGAGAGGTTCACTTCTTCTTCCCGCCTTTTCCATAGGGCTTCGGCTTTTTCATTCCCCGTACCCCCGTCCTGTACCCTCGTCCTGTACCGCTTCCGTCGAGGTCACGTCGATGACTTCCCCTCGGGCGAGGGAAGCGCGCAGTCGCGCCTCTTTCAGCCGAGCGCCGAGATCGACCGAAACGACTTGAGTCGAGGTCGGTCCGTGTCCGCTCCGGTCCGCCGCAAACTTGGCAATCTCGACAAGCTGCCCGGTGGTAATCTTTTCCGGGGCCTCTTCAAGCCGTTCCGTGAGCTCCAGAATGGCGTCCTTGGAAAGCCCGGCGAGGCGCTCCGCTGCGTCAGCGAAGGCAAGGTCGTGCCGGTCGGAGTAGACGGAGAGGAGCTCTTTGAAGGCCGGACTGGCCTTCAGGATAGAGACGCGAACGAGGGAGAAGCCGAGCATCGCGGCGGACTCGCCCTCCTTCATCCCCGAGGCCAGCGCTCGCGCAAGCGCATGATGCCGCTCCGAAAGCTTCCGCAGAACCGGGGCCTCTTCGCCCGACGGCGCAGCCAGCATCTCCAGGTCCTCCCGGCGCAGCTCCCTCACAACACTTCCGGCTATCGGCACCGGCTTCCGCCCCGGCCTCGCAAGGTCTCTCAGATCAAGCCCCAGGTCCATCACGCCCTCCATCTCTTCGCCGCGCCCCGCATCATACAATGGTGCGGCGGTCTGGGCCAGCTGGCTGGTCGCTTTGCGAAGAATACGGCAGAGAGCCATATCGGAGGTTGCTTCGCAACCGCGAAGAAAGAGGCCGCTTCGCGGCCTTCGCGGCCTTCGCAACCTGAGCCATATCGTTCCTGACTGAATAAATTTACGGGAGGGGGTCCCCGCCGCGCGAGGGGTGGCCGACCAGCGAAAGGGGCTCGGCGGTGTGGTGGTTTGGTCAGCTGTTTTTGATTGTGGTGGTTCGGCGTGGCCAGGTTGTGTGGTGCCGGGGGAAAATTCTTGCGCAGAATAAGGCTCAAGTTTTTAAAATTAGTTATTGACATGCGCGAGCCTTGTTATACGTATGAAGGACGCCGGGCGATTGTGCCTGGCGGGCCGGGCGACTCGCGCAAGCCGTTGCCTTTCAAGATGGAGTCATCTAATGTTTACTAGAGAAATCAACCTGCCCGACGTGACTGAGTTCAGGCGTGCTGGGCGTGATATGAAACTGGAGCTTTCCAAGCTTTCCCCTGCCATTCTGTCAGAGCTTGTGCTGCATGGCCTTGCCTCAACCGTTGGGGACGCGGCAAGCGCAGCAGCCTCCGGGACATATGAAACGACAAAGAAGGAAGGTGCTCCAGACTGGAAAGTGCTTTCCAAGCAGGAAAAATTCAAATTCGCAACGGAGCGTGCTCTTGCTATCGCGGAGTTTGGCGAAAGCCTGATGCTCAAGCGATATGACAGGCTGCTGGAGGGGGAATGGACGGCAACTCGTGCAAGCGTTCCGGGGCTTACAACGCTGGAGGAACGCATGGCCGAGGTCGTCATGGCTAAGATGCCCTTTGAAAAAGGTGTGAAGAAAGCGGATAAGGTCAAGGAGGCATGGGAAAAATTTCTTACCTTCGAACAGCCTGTTCGCGACCGCGTGCGCAAGATTGCGCAAGGTATGATTGACGCGGATATCAAGGCACGGCAGGAGCTTGCCGCGCTTGACTTTGACCTGGGGGAGCTTGGGGAAAGCGATCCGGGCTTCTGAACCCCGCGCCAGTCAAACGACACAGGCCTCGCATGGTGCAAGCCATGCGGGGTTTTTTCATGCGTGAAACGCGGGCCGTGTGGGGGGCATCTTGCCACCAGGCGGTGTATGCCCATGACGGCACATGAACGCCACCCACGGCACGGACGTTGCCCCGTTGACCCATCCCCGGCGTTCCATTGCCCCACGCCGCGACCCCGATACCAGACCCCGCCCTAGCTTCACGCATCGCGCGCCTTGCAACGCCGCTGAGCTGTTCCCCTTGCCTCGCCTACTTGTGTCCTGTTCTGTCACTTTTCGTCGGCGCGGCAGTTTGCGGCTTGAGATTCGCCATACTGAAAACTCCGGTATGGCTCCGCGATTGAATCAAAAGACCATATCCGAGGCTCTGCGCAAAGCGCAGGCTCGACAGGGAAGCTCTTTTCTTTTTCGAGGGAGTTGAAAAAATTTTGAGCCATACCGCAAGCTCGAGTGCGCTCTTTTTCAAAGAGCGAGCGAGCTGGCTCGGAGCCAGCACTCGCGTTCTTCTTTTGTTCCAAAATTTTTTTTTTCAAACAAGACTAAAAAAGCTCGGCCTTCAGCCAGCACGGAGGCTCTTGCGAAGCAACTGCTTCGCAACTCCAGCCTGGGGTATGGCTCGGCCATTCATTCACAAGACCATACCCCAGCCCGCTTCGCGTTGCTTCGCGTTGCTTCGCGTTGCTTCGCAACCCCTGACGTATGGCGGATCTGAACCAACTTTCTGGTGCGACGGAGAAAAGTGGCTGAACAGGGCACAAGCAGGACACGCTGGAGGACCAGCCCAGCGGCACGGCCAGGCGCGCGGGCGTTCCGCCTAGGTAAAGCGCGCAAGCAGGCCCGGCGGGTCTGGTGTCGCCTGCTTGTCACCGTTGACACCGTTGCGCCGTTGTGGTATGGCCAAGATACGGAACGGAAACTGCACCCCGACAAGGAGTCCCGCCCGATGGACAGGAACCACACAGTG
>Ga0306872_100879_pt1 | contig 10218 bp, 8 predicted proteins | sample AntRauMeHopE1498_FD_190455 | JGI IMG/M metagenome (GOLD analysis project Ga0306872, IMG submission 190455) | Saline lake microbial communities from Rauer Islands, Antarctica - Metagenome Hop E1 #498 (v2) (version 2) | ecosystem: Environmental > Aquatic > Non-marine Saline and Alkaline > Saline ...
ATGTGGCTTATTTGCGGCGCTAATTTTAGCACAAATGGGTTTTAAGCCTATTATAATAGAGCGCGGCAAAGAAGTACGCGAACGCACTAAAGACACATTTGGCTTTTGGCGTAAGCAAGCGCTTAACCCTGAGTCGAACGTGCAGTTTGGCGAAGGCGGTGCGGGTACGTTTTCCGACGGCAAACTATACAGTCAAGTAAAAGACCGCAAACACTACGGCCGCAAAGTACTGCACGAATTTGTGGCGGCAGGCGCGCCCGAAGAAATAATGTATGTCAGCAAACCCCATATTGGCACCTTCAAACTGGTCAATATGGTCGAAAAAATGCGCAAAGAAATAATAGCTTTAGGCGGCGATTTTCGCTTCAGCACAAAGGTTGAGAAATTAGATTTAAACGAAAATAAGGAAATTCAAGGCCTACACTTATCTGGCGGCAACTACCTAGCCTGCAGGCACGTTATTTTAGCCATTGGCCACAGCGCGCGCGACACCTTCACCGCACTTTATGAGCAGGGCGTGTATATAGAAGCTAAGCCTTTTTCAGTAGGCTTTCGCATTGAACACGAACAAAGCATGATAGATGAGAGTCGCTTTGGCGATAACGCGGGCAACCCCATTTTGGGCGCTGCCGACTATAAGTTAGTTCACCACTGCAAAAATGGCCGCACGGTCTATAGTTTTTGCATGTGCCCCGGCGGCACGGTGGTTGCCGCTGCTTCTGAGCCTGGTAGAGTGGTCACCAATGGCATGAGCCAATATTCACGGCACGAACGAAACGCCAACAGCGCTATTGTGGTAGGTATTACCCCTGAAGAAGATTTCCCCGGCAACCCTTTAGCGGGAATTGAATTGCAGCGCAGCTTAGAAGAGCTTGCCTTTAGTGCAGGGGGCGAAAACTACCACGCGCCCGCCCAGCTAATTGGCGATTTTTTGGCAGGCAAAGCAAGCGCCGAAATTGGTGGCGTTAAACCATCTTATACGCCGGGCATTACGCTGGGCGATTTAAGCAAAGTGGTGCCAGATTACGTAACCAAGGCTATTCGCGAGGCCATTCCTGCTTTTGAACGCCAGGTTAAGGGCTTTGCAAAAGCAGACGGTCTATTAACGGGTGTTGAAACCCGCACCTCATCTCCTATTTGCATTAAACGCGACGCCAATTATCAAAGTGTAAATATTAAAGGCCTATATCCTGCAGGCGAAGGCGCCGGCTATGCGGGCGGTATTTGGTCTGCAGGTATAGACGGCATTCGCGTTGCCGAGGCCGTAGCGCTAGATTATATGAGCACGCATTAATCGCTAGTGCGTTAGTACGCTAGTGCTAACATTAATTTAACTAAACATCTTTGCTCACGGCTGTTAAGATAAGCGTTGTTAATTCAAGCGCAAATTACCTTTTTTTTATTACTACTGATTCGTTTTTAGGTTGTCCATGGCTATCCCACTACCCCCAAAGTTAGAAAAGTATTTTAACCGTCTGTCGATAAAGAGCCGGTTTTTTAACAAATTACTCAGCTTCTTTTTTATGCCCTTTGTATCTAAAAGTGGCTTAAGAATGAATTTCGTTGAAGATGACTACTATGCAATTTTGCCAAAAAGACGAATGAACCTGAACTGGTACGGAACCATGGCCGGCGGCGCTATTTTAGGTAATTCAGAATTAGCCGCAGGTTCGTATTTGTTTATGTTAAGTAAAGGTGAATATCGCATGATTTGCACCCGCTTAAATTATCGCTTTTTACTGCCAAGCATAGACGCCATCATGTACAAAGCCTATGTTGATTTAGAAGAGCTGGCTGAAAAAATCAAAGAAGGCGGTAAGTTCAATATAGAAATGACCATAAAAGTATTCAGAACGAATAAAAACAAGGCCACTCGCCGAATTGGCTCTGGTACTATAAGCTTTCATATGTGGCCGATAGGTACTTAATTTTGTCAACAACTTTACAATATGGTTTCTATTTAGCCTGCTCCTGGCTGTGGTGTTTAGGTGGGTTTTTCCCTTTGATATTAGGCCGAGACTATGGCTGGCCAGCATTAGCCGCCTTCACTGTGTTTAACGTAGGAGGCGCTATGGCAATGGGGTTTTACTTCAAAAACCGCAGTCAACAACAAGATTTTGAAAGTACCCACAAACCAGCTATCGCAATTTTCTCTTACATTACCCTCGCCTATCAGCTATTTTTTATGGCTTGGCTTGGCGCTGTTATTGGCCAGGTATTGCTGCTGCCAGCGGTACTACTTATTGCCTTTGTTATATACCACACAAAAAAAGTGATCACATATTGGGCACAAGCATTTTATGTACTGTCTATTGGTTTGTTTGTGGGCTTTTTAGGCAGCGATTGGCCGCCTGTTGAAATTAGTGCAAAAGGCTATTGGCCGCATGCTTTGTTACCCTTAGCCATTGGCTTTATATTTTCTCCTTACCTAGACATTACTTTTCACCGCGCCTTTAAAGACAGTAAAAATCCTAAAATGAGTTTTTTAATAGGCTTTGGTGTTTTGTTTTTAAGCCTGTTGGGATTTGTGTTTTTCTATGCCACCAGCTTAGGCAATGTTTTCTTCAACCAAGCAATACCAGCGGCTATTATTTATCCGGTAGTAGGCTTTTTGGTCTTACAAATAGGCTTTACTGTGGCTGCCCACGCGAGCGAGTTAAGTACTCAGCGATACTTAAAACCAAGCTTACTGGGCAGTTCAATAGCGGTTTTTTCTGTGTTTTGCATTGGCTTATTAACAATGATCAAAGACAGCTCCATACCTTGGGTAAATTTGCCATTAGAAGAAACCTTGTATAAAACCTTCCTATTCTTTTATAGCCTAGTATTTCCCCTTTACTTGCTATTAGGTAAGTCAAAGCCAATCTTTTTATGGGTACTGGCAATATGCACCCCTGCTTACTCAATAGGCTTTTTGATAGGTGGCGAGCACAGCTATAGCTTAACCATTGGCGTTGCTATTATAGCGACCGTGGTGGTGGTAAAGCGCCAAGCCCAGGTTTAGGCATCGACATTACAGCATAAGTAAGTCGCAATTTGGCCACTGGCACTTCTTGTGATTATGCTTAGCCTTTTGCTAGGCTGTCGTTTAGTACACTAACCTTATGCTAAAAAGTTTGCTAGAATACTGGTTTTTCATACAGTGAACCTTCATGATTGTATATATCGCCGAAAAGCCCAGTTTAGGCCGAGCAATCGCCACCGGATTTAGCGGCCGTCAGCAAAAGCGTGACGGCTACATTGAGCTAAGCAATGGCGACTGTATAACATGGTGCATAGGACACTTATTAGAGCAAGCCGAGCCTGATAAATACGACCCCGCCTTTGGCAAATGGTCTTTTACGCATCTGCCCATTGTGCCCAGTAAATGGCAACTTGTGCCTAAAAAAAACACCCAGAAACAACTCAGCGTAGTTAAGCGCTTACTCAAAAGCGCCACCCATATTGTAAACGCAGGCGACCCCGACCGTGAGGGCCAGTTATTGGTAGACGAGGTCATTATTTACTGCGGTGTAAAACCGGCCATTATAGAAAGCGCTGGGCGTTTATTAATAAACGATTTAAACACCAGCGCGGTTAAAACTGCCTTGCAAAACATGCGCACTAATCGTGAATTTATAGGCCTGTCAATATCAGCTCTAGCAAGGTCTCGCGCCGACTGGCTGTATGGTTTAAATTTAACTCGCGCCTATACTCTACTTGGGCAACAAGGGGGATACAGCGGCGTACTATCAGTAGGAAGAGTGCAAACACCGGTGTTAGGCTTAGTGGTGAGACGCTGCCAGGATATCGCCCATTTCGTGTCAAAACCCTTTTATGAAGTGCTCGCCACCCTCGAAACCACAGACAAAGCAGTTTTTACTGCTAAATGGCAGCCAAGTAAAGCCTGCGAACCTTATCAAGACGAAGAAGGCCGGATTATATCACGCAAACTTGCACAGATTGTGGTGAATAAGACTCAAGGGCAAAAAGCAAGGGTGAGTGCTTATAAAGTGCAAAGCAGACAAAGCCCCCCACCTTTGCCATATAGCCTGTCGATTTTGCAAATCGATGCTTCCAAACGTTTTAACCTATCGCCCAAAACAGTATTAGACCTGTGTCAGTCTTTGTACGAAAAGCACCAGTTAATTACCTACCCTCGTTCTGATTCTCGTTATTTACCCAAAGAACAGTTTAGCCAAGCTCCAGCAATTTTAACTGTTATTAAAAGCAATGAACCAAGCTTTACAAGCGTGGTAAACAATGCCAATTCAAAGCTAAAATCTAAGGCTTGGGATGATAGCAAGGTTGAAGCTCACCACGCGATTATTCCCACTACTCGCAAAAAGCCGACCGCCAGCTTAACTAACGATGAAGCAAAAATTTATAAGTTAATTGCCACACAGTATCTCATGCAGTTTTATGGGCCACATAAGTATCAAGAGCAAGTGGCTAAGGTTGATATTGCAGGGGGCGAGTTTTTAGCAAAAGGTAAAACCAACACCGATTTAGGTTGGTTGGCCCTAAGCAATAATGACAACAACAAAACACAAACTGCGCTGCCAAGCTTAACTAAAGGCGAGATATTGCGGTGTACTGACTCATCGCTACTAGAGAAACAAACCTCTGCGCCAAAGCATTTCACCGAAGCGACTTTATTAGCTGCCATGACAGGAATAGCACGATATGTGCAAAACAGTGAAATTAAGAAAATTCTGAAAGAGACCGACGGCCTTGGCACCGAAGCCACGCGTGCCTCAATTATCGATTTACTCTTTAAACGCCAGTTTATGCAAAAAGTAGGAAAAGAAATTCATGCCACGCAAACTGGAAGCGCGTTAATAAACGCCTTACCAAGTGAAACTACGCATCCTGACATGACCGCTATTTGGGAGGCAAACTTGACCAAAATAGCGCATCAGCAACTGCGCTATGAAGCATTTATGAAGCCTTTAACTGAATCTATAACACAGTTAATAAACAGCAGCCAGCAGCTTGATACCAGCAAGTTCGCAGGTTTGAAAAGCGTAAAGCCAGTCGCAAAGAAGCGCTTCTACAAAAAGAAATCTTAATTGTATTGATTCGAAAACGCACAAGCACACAAATAGTTTGTTTACATATGCGCGCGAAATACTAGTAAAAAAGTAAGCGTTTAAGCAGTAAATAAGGCTGCTAATAGCCCTATAAAGCCCCCAAACACGCCGCCCCATACCACTAGCCAGCCCAAGTGCTTTTTAATCATGGTTTGTATAATATCTTTCACCATTGTAGGCGTTAGTTCATTTAAACGCTGCTGCACTATTTGGCTGACTTTTTCATGCAGGTCGTGCGGCATATCCGATTGAGTCAACTCTTCTTGTAATAATTGTGCAAACTTAGGATCTTGCGTAATTTCAGTTAATGATAGCGCCATCTTATCGACAAAAGGCTGACGCATAGGCTCTAAGGCTTCAACGCCGCCAATCATGCCCAGCATTTGACCAAATGAAGAGGCTTTAATAAGCTCTACCAACGAATCGAATGTAGGCGATAAGTCTACTTTTTTGATAACTGGGCTTAGGTCTACGTTGGTAATTTGCTTGCTTTGTGTTAAAAAACGGTCAATATTTTCTTGGCTGAAAAACTGCTCCATTACTAAGGTTCGAATACCGCTCTTAAAGTCTTCAAAGCGTGCCGGTATGACGCCTGAACCGTACAATCCAGGTACCTTTTCAAATAGCATGTGCACCGCTATCCAGTTGGTGAGCGCGCCCGACACTGCGAACAAGCCGACTGTTTTAATGATATCGTTGTTCACAATAAAGCCAAGCGTCACGAGCCCTAAGGCGACAGCATTGGTGATGATGCTTTTATTCAAGAAAAAGACTCCATGGTTGAGTAAATTCGTGTACTCATGACCCAGTAATTATATACGCCGGCTTATGATCACGTATTTATGATCACGTATTTAAAATCATGTATTTATGTTTAAGTATCTAGGTTTAGCATGGTTTATATCAGTTAAAAAAACGCTGTCAATATTTGCTATCAAGAAAATCAGTGAAATCACTAAATAAAGCCAAGGTAGCTCCTTTTACTCACAATATGCTACTGCCTGATTAGCAAGTAGTGTAAGCTACTAAAGAGCTAATATTCTTAACAAGGACATATCAATGAAAAAGTTTTTGACCGCCATTATCGCCATTATCGCCATAGCATTTTCTTTAAGCGCTGGGGCTTCAGTCCAAGAAAAAATTGAATATAAGACGTTTGATGACAATATACAAGTCATTGACGTTCGCACCGACGCCGAATTTAACGAAGGCCATCTTCCACAAGCCCTACACATTCCTCACACAACCATACTGCAAGGAGAAGGCTTCGCTGACTTAGACAAAACAAAGCCCGTCGTATTGTATTGTCGCACTGGTGGTCGTGCTGGGCAGGCTAAGGCATTTTTGGAAGAACAAGGTTTTACTGATGTGACAAACGCTGGCGGTATTAGCGAACTGATTATTCCTACAGATAAGACGCGCGAATAAGAGCTTAAACACAGCGCAATATTGCGAGTGGCTTGATTTTTTTCAGCAGTGTAAAATACAAAAAAGGCCATGTAGCGTAGAACGCTACATGGCAATCGCTCGGGAGCGGTGAACTAAGATTTATTGTTAATTATCCAGTGATTTTTGCACTGCTATCATTTCATCATGCATCGTTTAGGCCTTTGCTCTTAGCGCCGTCAACATGCTTATGGCACCAGCAAACTGCTCAGCGTCATTGGACGCGTCGCTGTAAAATCGGTGCCTGATTTCATTACCTGAATTATATCACTTACTTTTTGCACTTTTTGGGTCTGGTTTGACATATCTGTTCCTGCAATTAAATTTTTGTCATGAGCCGCAGACACATACTATTGTTTAGCAAGTAGCGTTCCTAAATAATCGAAGCTTAAACCGCTGAATTTGCGAGAGTATTACGAAATCTTATTTATATTATAATGCGTTGATCAGTCGAATTTACAAAAACTAAGTAGAATTTACACGGCTGTTTTACTTCGTTTTACAATTGCTGAAATTGAGCAACAGCGTTAGTATGTAAGCCTCAATCAAGACTCCCGTCCCCAACTAAAGATAACGCTATGCATCTGATTTGTTTTGACTTAGACGGCACGCTATTAAACGATGCGTCTGAAATATCGATATTTACCAAAGAAACGCTAGGCCTGTTAAAAGAAAATGATATTGCCTACACGGTAGCCACAGGACGTACTATGCTCTCGGCCCGCGGTATTGTTGCCGGACACGAATTCAACTTGCCCCAAATATATAATAATGGGGTAGCGGTGTGGGATCCTAAAATTGAACAGCTTACGCTTGATAACTTGCTCAGTAAGGCTGAAATTTCAACCGTTATCAATGTTGCGCTTGCCCAAGGCATTGCCCCTTTTGTGAACACCATAGATAGACACGACAGTAACGAAAATCATCACTTTATTTTTCATGCACTAACCCATCACGAGGTAGAAAAAGACTTAGTGAATAAATATTATTCGCGCACCGATGCCAAATTGATGCCGCTACAAGCGCTGCCGGAAAATAGCAGAGTCACGAATATAAGTATGATTGGTTTGGCCGAGCCTATCCATAAGATGTGGTTAGAACTAAATACGCACGAAAATTTAATTGCTTATTCTGGCCCCGCTTTGGAAGGGAAAAAATACAGATGGATGGATGTTCATCACTGCCTAGCCAATAAAGGCAGCGCTGTTATTAACTTGAAAGAGCAGCTAGGGGCCAGCAATGTTATTTGTTTTGGTGACAGCGACAATGACATGAGTATGTTTGCTCTTGCCGATGAGAGCTATGCTCCAGAAAATGCAACGACCGACATTAAACAGGCCGCTAGCGCAGTTATTGGCCACAATCACAAAGACGGCATAGCGCATTTCTTGCGTGAGCGTTTCTCCTTATAAGGCAGGTTTTACGTACAATGAATAGTATATCGTGTGAAGTACTCGAATTTGACAAGCAGTTATTTGATACGGTAAGAAGCGTAAATATTTTAAGCGCCGTTAACCCTGTAAATTTTCAAGCGCAAAAGCAGGCCTTTTTTGACAGCCACTTCTCTACGCAGCCCGACTTTAGCTATGTGGCTAGAACGGTGGATGTATTTGCAACAAAAAGGCAATTGTTTACCCTTCCCCTTGAGGCCGTTATTGATGAAGATCTTCACAAAATCTACTTTGATACGATTAACAGCTATGTAGACAAAGTTGACCAGTTTAACTCCATAGGCACGCCCGATTTCATGTACGACTCTTTGCGTTATTTTGGCGAACCAACAGCCAAGGATATTAGCAACGCACGCTTCATTTTGCACTTGCCTGGCAACGTGAATGAAGAAAACGAAACGCTGTTAAGCTTAGATCAAATAGTTAATGTTTTGAGTGAATTTGCTAGTAACAATAACTTGCAGCACACCATGAAAGTGGAAGACAATATGGTGGCAAACGCAATAGCCGCAGGCACCACTATAAAGGTCAATAAAAATGCGCAGCTATCGCTAAGCAACACAAGCGCACTGGCGCATCATGAAATAGGCGTGCACTTAGTCACTACCCTCAATGCACGCGCGCAGCCTTTAAGAATTCTTGAAGTAGGCAACCCCTTAAATACCATGACACAAGAAGGTTTGGCGATATTAAGCGAGTACTTATCAGACAATCTCACCATTAACCGCTTGAAGATACTAGCGCTAAGGGTAGTGGCCGTTGCGTCAATGATAAAAGAAAGAAGCTTTAGAAGGACTTTTTCGCTGCTTAAAGAAGAATACGGTGCTGCCGATGAACTTGCTTTTTCAGTCTGTGCCAGAATATACAGAGGCGGCGGCTTTGTTAAAGATTATTTGTATCTGCAGGGCTTTCACACCATGCTCCACGCTTATGAGAACGAGCCTAATTTCAATTTGCTCTTTACAGGCAAAGCCTCAATTAATTACCTACCTCATATTAGCCGCTTAGTAGAAAAAGGCATATTGAATGAGCCTGAATACATATCGCCTATATTCAAACAGCCTAACGAGTTAAACGAAATAAAACAGTTCATTGCTCACGCCATAAAATAAAAGCAGCTTGAAGAAAGCTACTTTTAATCCCGTACCACCTCATATTCGGGCACCACGTTGTCTTGCAGTTGCTCTATGTGCTGGGCTACGTCACTGGGTGTTTCGAAAATTGCTACGTGGAACATGGCGTCGCCTTCTTGCACTAAGGGGATATTCTGTTTACCAATAATAACGCCGCTTTTAGGCGCTATTAAGCTGTTTGAAAAAGTGCCGGTTGGGCTAGATATCTCAGCTAGTACTTCCCCTTTTTTAACATAGTCGCCTAATTTTTTAATGTCGCGCACCATGCCGCTTGAATCAGCTCTTATCCACGCGCTGTTATATGCTATAAAAGGCTCGACCGCTTTTGTGCGCTGCTTTCTTTTGCGGATCATGCCAAGGTGTGACAGTACATTAAGTATCCCTTTCAAACCCGTTTGAATAGAAAGCTCGTCAAAACGTAAAGCTTCACCCGCTTCATACAGTAATACTTTGGTGCCTGACTGCGAGGCTGACTCACGCAGCGAGCCATCTCTTAAGACTGAGTTTAACAGCAGCGGCACGCCAAATACGCGCGCCATTTCGGTCGTTTCAGGATCGCTTAAATCCGCTCTAATTTGCGGAAAATTACTGCGATGAATAGCGCCCGTGTGCAAGTCTATTCCGTAGTCGCATTTTTGCGCAATTTGGGTTAAAAACAAGTGCGCTAATCTGCCGCTTAATGAGCCTTTTGGTGAGCCTGGAAAACTGCGGTTAAGATCTCTGCGGTCGGGCATATAACGGGTTTGGTTAAGCACACCATATACGTTTACAATCGGCACAGCGAGTAAAGTGCCTTTAATAAGTTTAAATGACTTCATTTGTAATAAACGGCGAATAATTTCAATGCCATTTAGCTCATCGCCATGTATGGCGGCGCTGATGAACATGACGGGGCCGGCTTTCCTGGCATTAATGACTTCTACCGGTATCGATATTTCTGTGTCGGTGTATAAACGCGCCGCCGGTAACTCAAGCTTTACGCGAGTTCCCGGCTTTACGAAGGTGTCGCCTATTTGTATTCCTGCAGCCACAAATTAACCCTTACCAGTTGTGCGCGTAGCATGCGGTTTTGCATGCTTTTCAATGTGCGCAAAAATGAGTCCTGCAACGTCTTTT
>Ga0306872_100890_pt1 | contig 10122 bp, 14 predicted proteins | sample AntRauMeHopE1498_FD_190455 | JGI IMG/M metagenome (GOLD analysis project Ga0306872, IMG submission 190455) | Saline lake microbial communities from Rauer Islands, Antarctica - Metagenome Hop E1 #498 (v2) (version 2) | ecosystem: Environmental > Aquatic > Non-marine Saline and Alkaline > Saline ...
GTAGGCGGGGTCAGAGTGGTACTCACAGTGCACGCTCCCAGAAGCTCGGACCCACAGGTTCATTGAAATCACTTGTTGCGATGAGATAACCTTCGTCGTCCACGCTGATGGGAAGCTGTGGAAGAGGTCGGGCTGCCGGGCCAAAGATCACTTTCGCCTCATGGCCGACATCGAAAGATGATTGGTGGCACGGGCACAGTAGGTGATGCGTCTGCTGTTCGTACAACGCGACAGGGCAGCCGACATGGGTGCAGATCTTCGAATATGCAACGATGCCATCGTAGGCCCACGATGCCCGTTCTTCGCGAGGGTTTAGCGCATCGATGGGCAAGCGCATCAGCAACACTGCAGCTTTCGCTTTCTCCTCAAGCCGGTGGTATTCGAGCTCGGCGAGGCCCTGCGGAATGACATGGAAAACTGACCCGATCGTGACTTCTGACGCCTTGATGGGCGTGCCGGAAGGGTCGCGAGCGAGGCGAGTTCCCGCCTCCCACATGGTGTTCTTGAGAAGGGCAATCGGGTCTTTGGATGGAGCCAGATCGCGGAATAGAACAATTGCCGGAATCGGCGCCACAATCGCGGCCCCGATGAGAGAGTTGCGCACCAGACTGCGACGCGTGAAGCCAGACTCGGCATTCGATTCACGGAAGATTTCAACGGCGCGTGCGCGAGTTTCGTCACTGCCACGTGTTGGGTGACGCTCTTCGACCAGCTCGTGGCCGTGCATAAGAGCTTTTGACCAGTGAACAGCACCAATGCCGACGCCCAGCAGGCCCAGCGTGATGCCAATGCCCAGGAACATGTTGTTCAGCCGGATCGTGCTCGGATCTAGCACGTCAATGGGGAACATAATGTAGGCGACAACGGCGAGAACACTGCCCACCGCCGAGAGGATGAACAGGCCGCTGATCGTGCGCTCAGCCTGCTTTTCTTTCTTCGGGTCGAGATCAGTCACCCTCAGCCGCTCGGGCGGAAAACCCGGGTTGGGAAGGCGGTCAGCGCGCACCACTGCCACGGCCGGTGTCAGGCCCAGCTGATCTTCCTGCTGGGCGACAACCTTCCCGGCGGTGTCGCCGTTCGTGTCGTCGTGTGCCTCAGCCATGGGTTGTCCTTTCCTGTGGTGCGGGTGATCCGAGAAGCGGAAATGTCGGTGTGACGAAGAAGCGGGAACTTAGTTCGATTTGGCGGTGAGCCAGATGGTCACAGCGATAAGCGCTCCCAGGCCGAAGATCCAGATAAATAGACCCTCAGAAACTGGGCCGATCGATCCGAGATCCCAGCCGCCGACCGAAGGGTTTTCTTCCACGTAGGTCAGATAGCTGATGATGTCGTTCTTCTCTTCGGGGGTGAGATTCAAGTCGCTGAAAACGGGCATGTTTTGTGGCCCGGTCACCATGGCGCCGTACACGTGAATGGGGTCGACGCCCGCTAGTCCTGGGGCCCACTTGCCTTCGGTCAACGCGCCACCCGCACCAGCCACGTTGTGACACATTGCACAGTTAATACGAAAGAGCTCGGCGCCGTTGGAGACGTCGCCGTCGCCGGCAATGAATCGGTCGGCCGGGAGCGCCGGGCCGGGCGCTAGGTCGGCAACCCAAGCAGCCATAGCGTCAATCTGGTCTTGGTCGAACTGCACAGGTTTCACTTCAGCCTGCGGTCCGGAGCCCGCCATCGGCATGCGTCCGGTGCCAACCTGGAAATCGACGGCGAGCGCTCCGGCTCCGATAACGGTGGGGCCAGCCGCGGTGCCTTGGGCGTTCATCCCGTGGCAGCTGGCACAGTTTGCAGCAAACAATTTGCCGCCATCTTCAATAAGTTTCGCGCTGGTTGCCTTCGTTTCAGCGGTCGCCGTGGTTGTCGCAAGCGCGTAGGCGCCGCCAGTGGCCAGCAGGCCGATAACGAGTAGCGCGGTGGCGACCAACGGGTGACGTCGGCCGGCTCGGCGAGCAACAGCGGGGGAGGTGGGAGCCATGATGAAAAACGTCTCGATTCTGCGGGTTATTGGAGAACGTAGATGACGAGGAAAAGACCAACCCAAATTACGTCAACGAAGTGCCAGTAATAGGAGACCACGATCGCGCTGGTGGCATCGCGATGCGTGAAAGTTTTCACGGCATACGCGCGGCCGATCACCAGGAGAAACGCAACAAGGCCCCCGACCACGTGTAGAGCGTGGAAGCCCGTAGTGAGGTAGAAGGCAGACCCGAAAGCGTCGGAGTCAAGAGTGATGGCTTTGCTGACCAGGATGGCGTACTCGTACGCCTGAACAGAGATGAAAAACGCTCCCATGGCGTACGTGACGAAGAACCACTCGACCATGCCCCACTTGACCGGGCTCCAGCCCGTGCGCCGCGCCTGCAGGCGTTCGGCCGCAAAGACACCGAACTGGCAGGTGACACTCGACAGCACCAAGATGATCGTGTTGACCGTGGCCAGGGGCACATCGAACAGTTGAGTGCCGGCCTCCCACAGCTGCGGCGATGTCGATCGAAGAGTGAAGTAAATCGCGAATAGCCCGGCAAAGAACATCACTTCGCTGCCCAGCCACACGATGGTACCGACGGCCACAACGTTGGGTCGGTTGATCCTGGGTGCGCTGAGCGAACTCGAAAGGGAGGTACTGGTCACCTCTCCATTATGACCGATGAAACTGAGCACTTGAGCCGGACGACACCCCGGTTTCGACGAGAAAGTAGCATCGAAGCATGACGACCCCCGCCACGTGGCCCAGAATCTTGACCCGAATGCTCGACGGCGGCGATCTTTCTATCGCTGAAGCGACGTGGGCCATGGAACAGGTCGTGTCAGGGTCCGCCACGGATGCACAGCTCGCAGGGTTATTGGTCGCGCTGCGAGCGAAGGGTGAAACCGTTGACGAGATTGTTGGATTCAGAGATGCCGTGCTGCAGCACGCGCATCCTCTCACCATCGATCCGATGGTTCTCGACATCGTTGGAACCGGGGGAGACCCCTACGGCGCGGTGGTTAACGTCTCATCGGTCGCGTCGATCGTGGTCGCAGCTGCCGGCGTTCCGGTTGCTAAACACGGCAATCGGGCGGCCAGTTCGTCGTCTGGCGCCTCTGATGTTTTGGGCGTTTTGGGCGTGAACATCGATCTGCAACCGGAGGCGGTGGCGCGTGTATTCGATGACGTCGGCCTGACCTACGTGAACGCTGCAGTCTTTCACCCCGGGTTCCGGCACGCTGGCCCCGCACGACGTCAGCTGGGTATTGCCACCGTTTTCAATATTTTGGGACCCCTGTGTAATCCAGCTCGACCCGAGGCTTCGGCCGTCGGCGTCGCGAATCTCGACAGTGTTCCGCTCATGGTCGGGGTCTTTCGCACGCGGGGCGCAACGGCGCTGGTGTACCGCGGTGATGACGGCATCGACAAGATCACCACGACGGGCCACAGTCACATTTGGGAGGTTTCGCGCGGTTTTGTCACCGAGCATGACCTCGACCCGCGCGACTTGGGTATCGCTACGGTGCCCATCGACGACATCCTGGGTTCGACACCCGAGCACAACGCGGGTCTGGCTCGCTCAGTGCTTGCCGGCGAGGAGGGGCCCGTGCGAGACATCGTGCTGCTCAATGCCGCTGCAGGGCTGGTGTCATTTCGTCTCGCGAACGATGCTGACCAACTTCGCAGGCCCCTGGTGGAGCGTCTTGCGGAACAGCTCGTTGTGGCCGCCGACGCGATTGACTCGGGCGCGGCGGCCGCCAAGCTCGATTCTTGGGCCACGGCGACGCAGCATCACGCAGGCTGAGAACCAATCGCGCTGGGCCAGAGCCTTCAGAGACGAGAGTACGAACTGAGGCGTTACGCCGTGCCGTGAGCAGCGTCGTGTTCGGCAACGTAAAACCAGCGGCCCTTTTCGCGTACGAAGTTGCTGACTTCGCGCTGTGACCCGTGGTCGACGGGGGAGCGCCAGAATGCTTCGAACTCAACAGTGCCCTGTGTGCTCAGTGGGCCACCATCGGTGCGGCTGATGATGTCGAGGCGGTACCAGCGCAGTTCGGGGTCAAGATCAAATTGTGACGGGCGAGTCGAACGATGCCACGTCGCCAGCAGGTAGTCGGGCACGACGAGGGCGAAGGCGCTGAACCGCGAGCGCATGAGTTGCTCAGCAGTCGACGCCCGAGCGAGGCTGCGGTGCAGGGGTCCGCAACACTCCGCGTACGAGAGCCCGCTGAGGCAGGGACAGCGAAGAGTTACATCACTTACTGACATAATGTGCATTATCGGAGATAATCTTGTGTGTCGGTCAAGTTAGACGAAAAGTGCGCGTCATCGTGCAATTGAGACGCCAGCCCGCTCGGCCGCAACAATCAACAATTGGTCGAACGTTGCAAGCTCAGAGTCGGTACTCAGCGCGGCGTGGAGAGCTACGGCGTCAGGCATGCGCACTCCAAAGCTGTTTCTGACGCGTGCAAGCGCCGGCGCATCCGTCGCTTCGAGCGGCAAGATACGCACCCCGATTGCTGTGAGGGAGGCGAGTGCCGCAGCGCCGCGACTTGCTCGCGCGGGGTAAACGAGTGCTTCGGCGACAGTGAGAACGCTTGCTCCGAACCCATCGTGGAATCGGCGTTCGACCAGGTCAGTAGCTTTTTCGTGATGCGCGTCTGACTGGTCAAGGAAGGCGATTAAGACGTTCGCATCCAGAATGATCACGCTGGCCACTCGGATAGTAGCTCGGCGCGCGCGCCACGCGGGTACGCGCCAGTGGCAGCACCAGCGGCACTTTTTACGATGGCCTGCACGCCGCCATCAATGTTCAATGAGGCGCGGCCGGCTTCGACAAGCTTGCGCAGCAGGGCCGTGCGGTCCCCACGAAGCTCAGGCCAGGCAGCGGCGGCATCGTTGAGGGCTCGGACGATCTCGTCGGTTTCGGTCAGAGTGTGACGGGCTCTCGAGGTCGGCATGCCCCGAGTGTAGCACCGGCTCACTGGTGCAGCACCGAGGGCAATGTCTTCGGGAAAGTCCGGTATTCAGACTCGTCTGCGCTGCTCAGGCACGTTTCTACGAGCGTGGTCTCGGAGCAGCCGGGGCAAATCGTAGGGCTCGAAGGGCTGGCCAGTAGCGAGCAGGTCTGCAGCAGTAAACCAGCCGTGGGCTGTGACGTCGACGTGCTCTGACTCGGTCCAGTTGGTTGAGACCGGCTCGAAGCGTTCACAGCGCACGACGTAGTACTTGGCGTGACCGCGATCGTGATCTGCGGTGTCCCACGCGACGTCGAAGTCAAGGCTCCAGACGGGCTCCCCCACAGACTCCACGACGAGCCCGGTTTCTTCGAACAGTTCGCGCACGGCGGCCTCCTCGTGAGTTTCTCCTGGGTCGACTCCCCCGCCCGGAGTGATCCAGCGCGCGAAGAGTGTCGAGTCGGGCGCGGCCGTCATGAACAGCAGTGCTGCGCCTGCGTCATCAATGAGAATAATTCGGGATGTCCTGCGCAAGCCCGCTTGTGACCCCACTTCTACTGCCCGGGGTCGGTGGGGCGTGTGCCGCCGGTGAAGGAGCTCACGTCGCCGACGATGCGCTCGTTGTCAGCCGGAACCGCGTCGACCGCTGCCTGGGCCACCTCGGCCGCGAACTCGCTTACGTTATAGAGCCTGCCGGCCGCTTCTTTGCGGGCACTAATGGCACCCGGTGCGGCGCGCTCCAGCAGGGTGGCCGTGATCGTGCCCTCGATCATGTCGCCGCTGACCACGGTGAGGCCGATCCCCTTGCCCTCAAGCATGGGAATGAGTGCACGCAGGGCATCTTCACCCGCGCGCTTCGAGGCCGCCACCGCCTGATATTCGGGCATTGTCGCAGTGGTGCGAATGAAATGGGCCTGGTGACTGGTCACGAAAACGACGCGGCCGCCCGACTTCATGAGTTCGACACCCCTGGTCAGAACGTCGATTTGCGCGTCTCTGTTCAGCTTCAGCGCGTAATCGTCGCCCATGCCCGATTCCATGCCACCGGAGGCGTTCAGCACAAGAATGTCGAGGGTACCGAAGCGCTCGCGGGCAGCATTCATCATCGCCGTCACCGACGTCGGATCGGTCAGGTCGGCTCCAATCGCGAGCGCGTGACCACCGGCCGCTTCGATCTCGGCAACGAGCTTCGCGGCGCGCGGTGCTTTCGCCCGATAGTTGATGACGACGTTGGCTCCGGCGGCGGCAAAGTATTTGACTGTGTCGGCGCCAATGCCGCGAGATGAGCCGGTGACGAGGGCGGTTTTTCCGGCGAGTGAGCCGGGCTGCAGGGGCATATTCACGGTTCCAGACTCTACCGTCTCTGCGCGCCCGGCCGCCGTCAACCGGCCGGTGATAGCGTGGAGAAAACGCAAGGTTTAGCGAGAGAGGGCGAGCGTGGTTGATCTGACGCAGTACCTCTGGATCATGTGGCTGGTGTTCGTGATCGTCTGCGTCATCATCGAAGTTCTGACCCTTGAGTTCACCTTTCTCATGATCGCGGCAGGGTCGCTGATCGGCGGTCTCGGGTCGAACCTTCTTGGGGCGGAGTGGTGGGTGCAAGTTCTCGCTGCGGCCGCTGTTTCTGCACTTCTGCTCTTCAGCATTAGACCCCTGTTGCTCAAAACTCTTAGCCGTGGCGGCGAGCCAGCGCGCACTAACGTTGACGCGCTGTATGGCATGCGTGCCCGCGTCACCGTTGCCTTCGCTGGGGGTACGGGGTACGTGAAACTTGCCAACGGCGAAACCTGGACTGCGCGCCTTGGCCGCGACACCGAAGACATGCAGGTAGCGGAAGGCGACCGAATGGTCGTGACCCGTATCGACGGGGCAACTGCTGAAGTTGCCCCAGAAGAAAGGAGCACCACCGAATGATCTCCACCGGAGAATTCGTGGGCCAGCTGTTCATCACGACGCTGCTGATCGTTGTCGCAGTTTTCGTGGTGATCGTACTCATTCGCTCAATTCGCATTGTGCCGCAGGCGTACACCGGCGTCGTAGAACGACTCGGGCGCTACCAACGCACTCTGCCAGCGGGACTGAGTCTTCTGATCCCCTTCGTCGACCGACTCCGCCCCCTGGTCGACATGCGCGAGCAGGTCGTGTCGTTTCCGCCGCAACCCGTCATCACTGAAGACAACCTCGTGGTCTCCATCGACACGGTCATTTACTTTCAAGTGAACGATGCCCGAGCTGCGACCTACGAAATCGCTAACTATCTCGCCGCAGTTGAGCAGTTGACCGTCACGACGCTCCGTAACGCCGTCGGAGGCCTCAACCTAGAAGAGGCGCTCACCAGCCGCGACAACATCAACGGGCAGCTGCGCGTCGTGCTTGACGAAGCGACTGGTAAATGGGGCCTGCGCGTCAACCGAGTTGAACTGAAAGCCATTGACCCGCCCGCAAGCATTCAGGACTCGATGGAGAAGCAGATGCGTGCCGAGCGTGACCGTCGCGCCGTTATCCTCACGGCTGAGGGTTCGAAGCAGTCGCAGATTCTCGAGGCGGAGGGCGCGCGCCAGTCGGCCATTCTCAAAGCCGAAGGTGACGCTAAAGCCCAGGTGTTACGCGCGGAGGCTGAGGGCGAGGCAATCAAAATCGTATTCGGTGCCATTCACGCCGGTAACCCCGACAGCAAGCTGCTCGCCTACGAGTATCTGCAGACGCTACCCAAGCTCGCCGCGGGTGACTCCAACAAAATGTGGATCATCCCCAGCGAACTCACCGAAGCGCTCAAAGGAATCGGCCAGGGCTTCTTCAGCCCGCCAGTGGGGGGTGCACCGGTCGCCGCAGAATCCGTCGCCGCAGAATCCACAGACACGTCGTTCGCGGACCCCACCCCACCGAAGGCCCAGCCGCCGGCGTGAGGCCCGGTGATCTGCCCTACTTTGCCCCGGCGAGACCGCGCGTGTTTGCGCATAGAGGGTTTGCTCTCGAGGCCCCCGAAAATACGCTGCTCGCGTTCGCCCACGCGCTTGCTCTGGGTGTAACCCATCTCGAAACCGACGTGCATGCCAGCGCTGACGGCGTGGCAGTAATAGCGCACGATCCGGTTCTTGACCGTGTCGCTGGCCAGCAGGGGCGGGTTGAGGCGTTGACCGTGCACGAACTGGCGAAGCTGAACCTCGGTGACGACCAGCACATGCCCACGTTGGCCGAGGCCCTCGAGGCTTTTCCAGAGGCACGATTTAATATCGACCTGAAAGTGTCAGAGGCAGTTGTGCCCGCGGTGAAGGCAATTCGCGAAGCCGGGGCGCAGGATCGTGTCCTCCTCACCTCGTTCAGCGAGAGTCGCCGTCGCAGGGCCGTGAGCTTGCTTCCCGGCGTCGCAACAAGCGCTTCAGGTGCGCGATTTGCCGCGGCGCTTGTCGCGTCGGTCGTCCGGGGAGGGCCGGCGGTGCGGTCAGCGTTGCGAGGCTTACACGCGGTACAGATTCCGGTTCGAGCGCTCGGGTTCACCACTGTCACTCCCGCCCGAATTAGGGCTTTTCACGCGGCCGGTGTTGAAGTGCACGTGTGGACGATCAACGATGCGACGCAGATGCGCGAGCTGTTGGCGCTCGGGGTCGACGGCCTTGTCACTGACCGTGCCGACCTGGCGCTCGAGGTTCTTTCAACACTGAATTGATGCCCGCCTGCCACCGAAGTGACACTGGGCTCGCACTGAACTCACACTGGCAAAGTTCTGAGAAGCACCCGCAGTGGGCGTTCTGCCCCAGCGAAGAGGTCTATACCTGAACATGCACACGGATACCGCCGAGACCCTTCGACGGCATCTGCCCACTCACTGACAGCGAAGGAGTCACGATGGCTGACCGCACCCTGCGCGGCATGCGCCTTGGCGCACAGAGCTTGCAAAGTGAAGAGGGCGTCGAGTTTGCGCAGCGGCAACGCGCTCACTATCGCAGTGAAGACGGCGTCACCTTTGACGTCATTTTTTCGGCCGATGCGGAGCTACCCGACACCTGGGAGTCACCAAAAAGTGGGCTGGAAGGCATCCTGCTCTCACCCGACGGCACGCCGATCGATCGAGAAATCGGCGAATTGAAAGCCGCCCGCACACACTGGGACATGCTCCTCGAACGCCGTACGCGCGATGAGCTCGAAGAGCTCTTACAAGACCGCCTACAGCTGCTGCGCGCACGCCGCGGCGGCGGCGAAAGGCTCGGCGCATAGTTAGTTCGGCGCTGAGGCCTCTCGGAGCTTAGCTACTGGCTAGTGAGGGGTGCACGCTTAACACGAGCGGCCAACCCCCACGCGGTGACTCGAACGAGGGCCTCGAGCACAATGATCCCACTCATTTTTGAGCGTCCGGTCGCGCGTTCGACGAACACGATCGGATGCTCGATGATGACGCCGCCTCCCGCCTCGATGCGCCAGGCAAGCTCGACCTGAAAGCAGTAGCCCTGCGACGACAGAACCGCTTGGTCGAAGCCGTTGAGACTCTCTAATCGGTAGGCGCGAAAGCCCGCGGTGAGGTCTCGGATGCGCGATTGCAGCATCCAGCGCGCGTAGCCGTTACCCGAGCGCGAGATCACGCGCCGCAGCCACGGCCAGTTGAGTACTGCTCCCCCGGCCACCCAGCGCGAGCCGATGACAAGGTCTGCGCTTTGGCTTTCGAGTAGTGCCAGCATGGCCGGAAGCTCAAGAGGGTCGTGCGAGCCGTCGGCGTCAATCTCGACCACAGTGTCGTACGCCTGGTCGCGTGCAACGCGAAATGCGTGCAGGTAGGCAGCGCCGAGCCCCACCTTCGTTGGCCGGTGCAGCACCTGCACCTGATTGTCACGACGGGCAAGCTCATCAGCGACGGCACCCGTTCCATCGGGTGAGTTGTCGTCGACAATCAGCACGTCAACCGCGGGCACGGCGAGTCGAATGCGCGCCACCATCAACTCGATGCTGCCGACCTCGTTATAGGTCGGTACAACAACGAGCGTTCGCATTACAACACCGGTGAAGACGAATCGGAGGGCAGACGCAGGCGACGGCCTTGCGCACCGATGAGGGCGCCGGCCAGGCTGGTGGAGAGCAGCGCGAAAAGGATGGCACCCCATTCGAGGGTGCGTCCTAGAGCGTGAGCAGGGGTGATCGTGTTGCTGAGCGGCACCTCTTGCACCATCGTGCCCTGCACAAACAGAGGCAGGCTGTCGAGCGTTGACC
>Ga0306872_100892_pt1 | contig 10104 bp, 7 predicted proteins | sample AntRauMeHopE1498_FD_190455 | JGI IMG/M metagenome (GOLD analysis project Ga0306872, IMG submission 190455) | Saline lake microbial communities from Rauer Islands, Antarctica - Metagenome Hop E1 #498 (v2) (version 2) | ecosystem: Environmental > Aquatic > Non-marine Saline and Alkaline > Saline ...
ACGAGCAAGCCGCCGACCACGGCAATGGCGACGTACACCAGGTTTCCGATGAACATGATGGCGGGCATGATGATGCCGCTGATGAACTGCGCACCGAAGCTTGCGGCGTACAGCTCATCGTTTTTCTCCCGAAACCGCTGCTCAACCTCGCGTTGGCGACCAAACACTTTGACCAGCGCGTGGCCGGTGAAGGTCTCTTCGATCTGTGCATTGAGTTCACCCGTGTATTTCCACTGGGCGACGAAAAGCTTTTGCGATCGCTTGGCAATGACGGCCGTAATGACGAGCGTCAGGGGCACGGTGATGAGTGAAACCACGGCCAAGATGGGCGAGATCACAAACATCATGACGATGACACCGAGCACGGTCAGCAGCGAGGTCAACAGCTGGCTGAGGGTCTGTTGCAGGCTCTGCGAAATGTTGTCGACGTCGTTGGTGACTCGGCTGAGCACTTCGCCGCGTTGCACTTTGTCGAAGTAGGTCAGCGGTAAATGGTTGAGCTTGCCCTGCACGTCTTCGCGCAGGCGGTACACGGTGCGCTGGGTGACACCGTTGAGAAGGTACGCCTGCAGCCATGAGAACACGGATGAGAAGACGTAGACGAGCAGCACAATGCCGAGCAATAGGCGCAGCGCGGCAAAATCTATTCCTGATCCGGCGCCCACTTGGCCGGCTGCGTCGTCGTTGCCGAAGACACCATCAACGATGATGTTGGTCGCCATGCCGAGCAGCGCAGGCCCGACCACGCTCAGCAGCACGCTGATCACGCCAAGGGCGATCACGACGATGACGAGGCCTCGTTCAGGGGCGAGCCGCCCGATGAGGCGTTTCGCTGAGGGGCCGAATGTCATCGCTTTTTCAGCGGGCATGCCGACGCCACCGCCCATGGGTCCGCCCATCGGCCCACGGCGCGCCCCGCCGGGCGGGCCGACCGGTCGAGCCGGTGCTGTCGTCACGAGGTGACCTCCGCTCGCAACTGGCTGTCGACGATTTCGCCGTAGGTGGGGTTGTTCGACAGCAATTCGTCGTGCGTGCCGCGGCCGACGACTGCGCCCTGGTCGAGCACGATGATCTGGTCAGCGTCTTGAACGGTCGCCACGCGCTGGGCGACCACGATGAGGGTGGCGTCGGTCACTTCGCGGCGCAGGGCCGCGCGCAACCGGGCATCCGTTGCCGTATCAAGGGCCGAAAAGGAGTCATCGAAGACGTAAATCTCGGGCTGTTTGACGAGTGCTCGGGCAATGGCCAGTCGCTGTCGTTGACCGCCCGACACTGTGGTGCCGCCCTGCGCCATGGGGGCATTGAGGCCTTCGGGCATGGCACGCACAAAATCGGCCGCTTGAGCGATGTCGAGCGCCGCCCACAGCTCATCATCGGTGGCGTCAGGTTTGCCGAAGCGAAGGTTGCTGGCGACAGTGCCCGAGAACAGGTAGGGCCGCTGCGGAACGAGACCGATACGGCTCCAGAGCAGATCAGGGTCGAGCTCACACACATCGACACCGTCGATGAGCACCGCACCCGAGGTGACATCAAACAGACGAGGAAGCAGGCTGATCAGCGTCGTCTTACCCGAACCAGTGCTGCCGATAATGGCGGTCGTGCGGCCCCGTTCGGCACGCAGACTGACATCATCCAGCACCGGATGCTCCGCACCGGGGTAGGCGAAGCTGACGTTGCGCAGCTCAACCAGGCCACTCGCGCTCAGCTGGGTGACCGGTTTTGCCGGCACGACCACTGACGATGCGGTGTGCAGCACTGCACCGATGCGGTCGGCCGAAACGGCTGCGCGTGGCAGAAGCACGGCAATGAAGGTGGCCATGAGTACTGCCATCAGAATTTGGATCAGGTAGGTAAGAAACGCGGTCAGTGCGCCGACCTGCATGAGGCCTGCTTCGATGCGAAACGCGCCGAACCAGACCACGGCGACACTGGAAACGTTGAGCACAAGCAACACGATCGGAAACATGAGGGCAAAGAGCCGACCCGATTTCAGCGCCGTCTCAGTGACCGCGGCGTTGGCGACGGCGAAGCGTTCACTCTCGTGCTGTTCACGCACGAAAGCACGCACCACCCGCATGCCGGTCAGCTGTTCGCGCAACACCCGATTGACCGTGTCGATGCGCTCTTGCATGACGCGAAACAGCGGCACAGTGCGCACGATGATGGCACTGACCGCGATCAGCAGCACCGGAATGGCAACCGCCATGATCAGCGACAGTTCAAGGTCTTGCTGCAGCGCCATGATGACGCCGCCAACGGCAAGAATGGGCGCACTCACCAGCATGGTGCTGGTCATCAGCACCAGCATCTGCACCTGCTGCACGTCATTAGTGGTGCGCGTGATGAGCGAAGGCGCGCCGAAGCGGCTCACTTCTCGCTCAGAAAAGGTGCCGACGTGCGAGAACACTGCGCCCCGCAGGTCGCGCCCGAAGGCCATCGCCATGCGTGCGCCAAAGTAGACGGCGGTAATCGCGCAGCTGATTTGCACCACCGTGATGACGAGCATGCTGCCGCCGGTGCTGAGAATGTAGGCGGTGTCACCGGTCGCAATACCGCGGTCGATGATTGCGGCGTTGAGCGCTGGCAGAAACAGCGAGGCGACAGCCTGGGCAAGCTGAAAGACGATGACGGCGACGATAAGCCACCGGTAGGGCCGAAGGTACCGACGAAGAAGAGAGACAAGCATGACCTGCCTATTCTTCACCCGTTAGGGCTTCGAACCCGCCGTGAACGTGGTGCCCTCAGCGAACGCGGCGCCTGGCACCGACACTGTTCAGTGAACGCGGCGCCTGGCGACAAGCATCCTGCTCACGCGATGCTCAAACGTCCAGCCACTTTTCGACCAGGTGGTCAGCCGTCACGCGGCGACTGGTGCCCGACCGCGACCGCAACACGATTGATTCGGTTGTGATGATGCGGCCCTCGCGGCGCACGCCACGCACCAACTCGCCATCGGTCACACCGGTGGCGACGAAAAAAGTGTTGTCGCTTCGCACGAGTTCATTCGCTTCGTAGACGTAATCGAATTTCAAGCCGGCAGCCGACCCCCGCGCTGCCTCCTCGTCACTGCCCGGAGCCAAGCGCCCCTGCATGAAACCACCGAGCGCGATGACGGCACACGCTGTTGCGACACCCTCGGGGCTACCCCCGACCCCCACGCACAGGTCGATGCGGGAGTCGTGGCGTGCAGCGTTGATACCGGCGGCAACATCGCCGTCAAGAATCAGTCGGGTTCCTGCCCCGGTGGCGCGAATGTCGGCGATGAGCTGCGCATGGCGAGGCCGGTCGAGCACTGCGACCCGCATTTCGTCGACGGGTTTCTTTTTGGCCGCGGCGAGCGCGCGAACGTTGTCGGCAATCGACGCGCGAATGTCGAGCACGCCGATGCCCTCGTTACCGGCCACGAGTTTGTCCATATAGAACACGCTCGACGCGTCGAGCATCGAGCCGCGGTCAGCCACGGCGATCATCGAGATAGCGTGCCCGCGACCGGCGGCTGTGAGCGAGGTTCCGTCGATCGGGTCAACGGCAATGTCGCAGGCGGGGCCCTGACCGTTACCGACGATCTCGCCGTTGAACAGCATCGGCGCATTGTCTTTCTCCCCCTCACCGATCACCACGAGTCCGCTGAAGTTGACGGTGCCCAAGAATTTGCGCATCGCGTCGACGGCGGCACCATCGGCGGCGATTTTGTCGCCCTTGCCGATGAAGGGCGCGGAGCGGATGGCGGCTGCTTCCGTTGCCCTCACCAGTTCCATGGCGAGATTGCGGTCGGGGTGCAAAAACAGCGTTCCGGTTTCAGGGTTCACCACGGAGGCGTCCTTTTTTGAGTCGGTGTTATCGAGAAGGTCGGACGCGCCGGGTGAAGTGGCGACGCTCATCTAGCCTAACGCGACGATCGCGGCCGCCGTGGGAGTGGGGCCGCGATCGTCGGTGCAGGTGCCCGAGGTCAGCCTCCGCCGACGAGCAGCCAGAGGAGCGCGACCAATAAGAATCCGGCGAGGCCGAGGACAGTCGTCAGCACCGTCCACGTGCGAAGTCCGTCCGCGACGCTGAGCCCGAGATAGCGGGTCACAACCCAGAATCCAGAGTCGTTCACGTGCGACAAGCCGAGCGCCCCAAAGCAGACCGCCAGGGTGATGAGCGCGACCTGGATCGTGCCGAACCCCCCGTCGGCGACCGTCGCCGCGAGTAGGCCCGATGTGGTGAGGATGGCGACGGTTGCCGAACCTTGCGAGGCCCGAAGGACGAGAGACAGCACGAAAGCGAGCACAATCACAGGAAGCCCCGTCGCCGCAAGCGTCGTGGCCAGCGCGGACCCGACCCCACTCTCGGTCAAGATTCGTGCGAACGAACCTCCCGCACCCGTAACAAGAATGACGATGGCGACCGGGGGAAGCGCGGCCTCCATGACCTCGCCAGTGTGGCTGAGCGACCAGCCGCGGCGCACAGCCAGCAAGAAGAAGGCAAGCGCGAGCGCAACGAGAAGTGCGAAAACCGGCGCGCCGATAAAGGCAAAGAAGACGCGGACAGGATCTCCCGCAGGCAACACGGTCGCCGCGATGGTGCCGGTCATGATCAGCAGCAGCGGCACGAGGATGAGTGTGAGGATCGTCCATACGCTGGGCGGCGCTTCTGTCGCGGAGCGTGTGGTCACGCGGTTCGCCCCGCCACCGACGTAGGCCTCTGCAGCGCCGTCGCGCGCGCGCGCGGCGGCCGAGCCGAAAGCGGCGAACTGCTCGGCAGCAGCCCCGATCATCGTGTACTGACGCCGATTCATCCACTTGGCGACGAAGTGAGCGAGGACGCCCAGGGGGATGCTCACGGCGAGACTGATGATCGTGACCCAGCCGAGGTCGGCGCCCAGCAGAACTGCTCCCCCAACGGGGCCCGGGGTGGGTGGCACCGCTACGTGCACAACGAGCATGATGCCCGCCATCGGCAGTCCGAACTTCACCGGCTCGACACCGGCCGCCTTGGCGAAGCCGTAAATGATCGGCACAAGAATGATGAAACCAACGTCAAAAAAGATCGGGATTGCCAAGATGAGTGCCGCACCAGTCAAGGCCGCGGAGACCCTCTTTGGCCCCAGCCACCCGGTGAAGCGCCCGGCGAGACTGGCCGCCCCTCCAGAGATTTCGATCATGCGGCCGAGCATGGCTCCGAGTGCCACAAGGATCGCGACGGAACCAAGGGTTCCTCCCATCCCAGCGATCATCGCCGGAACGATGCCCAATCGCTCGGCAGCATCGGCGGTGGCCGGCACTGTGTTGAGCGGGATCCCTGTGGCGAGGCCGACGATGATGCTCGTGAGGAGCAGTGCCACGAATGGCTGGATCTTGAACCGGATGATGAGCAGCAGCAGGAGGCCGATGCCTCCGGCGGCGATAGCGAGCAGGATCGGTGTGTCCATCAGTGTGTCTCCTTTGACAGTGTGGGTGGTGCGGACCGGATGTGGAAAAAAAGTGCTGAGGTGTCTCTGCTCCGGGGGTCAGGACACGAGGTGCGGCGCGACGACCCGGATGACCGCAGAATCGTCCGCCGCTCCGAGACCGTGTGCCTGGCCCATCAGAAATAGTTGCTCGGCAGCGGAGGCGATCGGGGTCGACAGCCCGACAGCACGCGCCGCGGAGGTGACAATTCCCATGTCCTTGACAAAGATGTCGAGCCGACTGAACACTTCGGCGCCACTATCCGCGTATGCCTCAAGAATTCGCGGGCCGCGGTCGGTGAGCATGAAAGAGCCGGCGGCACCCGCGGCAAGCGTGCGGAGAGTCGCCTCCCGGTCGAGCCCGAGCGAGTCTGCGAGCGCGAGCGCTTCGGCCGCAGCGGCGATGTGAATGCCGCACAGAAGCTGGTTTACCGTCTTGAACGCTTGACCGGCGCCTGGCCTGTTGCCGATCACGCTGAGAGTAGACGCGAGACGGTTGAGTATCGGGGCCGCGATCTCGCGCGCTTCGGCAGTCGCGCCGACCACAATGAGAAGGTCGCCTTTCCCGGCGCGCACTGGACCACCGCTGAGGGGGGCGTCGACGAGGGCGATGCCGTTCTCTTCGAGCTTGCGCGCAACGGCGACAGTAGCGTCGACGCCGACCGTGCTCGTCATGACGACCACGGCACCGGGCGAGAGGACCGCGGCGATGCCTGCTTCGCCGAATAACGCATCATGCAGCTGGGCGCCGTCACGTACAGCGAGCAACACCGCATCAACTCCCACAGCCGCCTTCCGCGCACTGGCGAATCCGACTACGCCGCACTCAGCGCCGAGCGCCACCCGCCCGGCATCGATATCAAAACCGTGCGTGGTCATGGTGCCCGCAAGGCGCACTGCCATGGGGAGGCCCATGGCTCCGAGTCCAATGACGGCAACGCTGTTGGCGGGGTTTGAGGTCATGATCGAGCTCCTTCAGTGGGCGGCGAGAGGGTGCGAACAACGTCAGCGAGCGACCGCTCGTCACCGACATTTCCGGCGAAGACGATATACGGGATGCCCTGCGCGGGTCCGTCAACGGGCTCCCAAAGGGAAACGATGCCTGGCAGCATGGGGCCTCGCACAATTGCATGTCGAATCTCAAGTCCGTTCACGGCGACGTCACTTGAGGTGATACCGCCCTTTGCGATGACAAAACGTGGCGGAGCGGCGGCGAGCACGGCGCGAACAAGCTCGACGACGGCGCTCGAGACCATCCGTGAGAGCGCCAAGCTCTCGGCGGGATCGCTAGCGTGCCGCGAGACTCGTGTGGTTTGGACGATGACACTGTCGCTCGCGAGCGCCTTGATCGCCACTTCGGTGCATGCCCCGAGGTGCGGGCCCCGGCGCACGGGGTCGAGCACAGCGTCGACATCGATCTCAACCACGACAAGGTCTGGTCGATCCTCCCGCAGGGCGCTCAATTGGCGAGTAGTGAGCGCGACGTGAGAACCCACAACGATGAGCCCGCCGCCACTGCTTCCCTCGGCAACGGGGATGCGGTCGGCGTCGAGAGGCTCCCGCGGCTCGAGACCTATTCGGGCCCGGACGAAGGGTGGCCCGACCCGGTACAGGAAGCGACTGCCGCGGCGCTCTGCCTCGATGAGGGCGAGCGCGAGTGCGCGCAGATCCGCTTCCTCCAGGCAGTCGACGACGACGGGGCCCTCGTCGCGCAGCCCCTCAAGAATCGCGAGCACGGCTTCCGGATCACTGCGCAGCGTAGTGAGATCGATGAGAGCAACGTCGCCCCGCGGGATCCGCCCAGCAGACTTCTCCTCAACCCACTCTGGGAGGGACGAATTCGAGTAGCCGAAGGTGGCATCCGAAGCGAATTCGGTCTCCGCAACTGGGAGCAGGTCGTCCCCGCTGAGGAGGTAGTGCACGCCGTCCAGGGTGACCCGCCCGGCGTCTGGGAAGGCTGGCACGATGACGACCCCGTCAATGCTCTGGCGAGCCTCCTGCTGGAGTGTGAGGGCGATGACATCGGTCTCGAGTGGGTAGTGCCCGCGCAGGGTGGAGTCGCTGCGACTGGCGAAAACAATCGGGCGCCCTTCGGCGGCGACCAGAGCCGCGACGACGACTTCCCGGTTGCGCACAGCTGCTTCGGCGGGGTCGAGGCTGCGTGTGTTCGTGAGAACGTAAATCGCACTGGCACCCTGATCCAACGCCCAGTGGAAATCCGCCACCTCCCACTGGGTTAGGACCGGCAGGTCGGAGACAGACTGGGTGCCGGTTGGGTCATCGTCCAGAACGACAACCACCGCACCCTTGGACGCCTCGTGGGCGATCTTGGCTGCGTCGAGCTGCCGCGCTCGAGGGAGCGATGCAATGCGGGCATTGGCTGAGACCACGTCCATACTCCTCTTTGACTAGACGTAAGTCATCATACCAATGATGATGTCGCCGTCAAGAGGAGGGGCCTAGCTGTATTCAGTCGGGCAGAGGCGCGAGAACGAAACGCTCGAGGTCGTCCGCGGTCTGGGTCATGTGCCCGTCCATAGCCTGCCTGGCCGCCTCCGCATCGCCCGACCGGATAGCCTCGAATACAAGCACGTGCTGAGTGATGGCGTGCGCCTGAATCACCCGCACAGCAGAGGTTTGCTCGCGTTTGTCGCGCATCACACGTGCGAGCGGCTCGAACAGCACACCGACAAAGACGTTGCCTGTCGCTCGCAGAATGATGTCGTGAAAATGTATATCGTGCTCGACAAACGCGGCGAGGTTATCTTCCCCGTGAGCCGCACGCATCCCAGCGATACAGCTGTCAAGCTGCGCCAGATCCTCAGTGCTGCGGCGCTGGGCGGCAAGCGCTGCGGCACCCGTCTCGATCATGCGGCGCACTTCGATGAGTTGCAAGGATACTCGGCCGTCGTCGGCCCCGAACGCGGTCGCGCGAAGCACCGCCTCCAGCCCTGTCCAGGCGGAGTGTGGGAGCACGAACGTCCCCCTACCTCGCTGCACGTCGACAACGTGTTGCGCCGCCAACGTCCTCACCGCCTCACGTACCGTCACCCGGCTCACGTCGTGCTGCTGGCACAACTCCGCCTCCGAGGGCAGCGCCCCGCCGACCGGCAGATCGCCGGCGACGATCTGCGCCAAAAGCGCCTCGGTCACCGCGTCGACCAGCGAGGTTCGCGTCATTGTCGCCTCCTCGTCATGCCCCACCCAGCCCCGCCGATTCGACAGCACTTGCACTCTATCCGGCACAGCACGCTCGATAGACTAACGGCGCCCCAACTGTTCTGACGCTAAGGAGCCTCATGCCCGTCGCCACCCCCGAGCAGTACGCCGAGATGCTCGACAAAGCTAAAAAGGGCGGATTCGCCTACCCCGCGATCAATGTCTCATCGTCATCGACCATCAACTCGGTGTTGCAGGGTTTGAGCGAGGCGCAGTCTGACGGCATCATTCAGGTCACCACGGGCGGCGCCGACTACTTTGCCGGGCAGAGCGTGAAGGCTCGCGCGTCGGGCGCGCTGGCTTTTGCCGCGTTCGTCACAGAGGTCGCCAAAAACTATCCGGCAACCGTCGCGCTGCACACCGACCACTGCCCGAAAGACGCCCTTGACGGCTTCGTCATGCCGCTCATTGCCGCGAGTGAGGCAGAGGTGGCTGCGGGCCGCAACCCGATTTTTCAGTCGCACATGTGGGATGGCTCTGCAGTGCCGTTGGCCGAGAACCTCGAAATCGCTCAGACTCTTCTGCCGCGCATGAAGGCGATCCACGCCATTCTCGAGGTTGAGATCGGCGTCGTCGGTGGCGAAGAAGACGGCGTCGAGCACGAAGGCTCCAACGACGCGCTCTACACAACCCTCGGCGATGTTGCGGCAGCCGTCGATGCTCTCGGTTTCGGTGAGCAGGGCCGCTATATGGCAGCCCTCACCTTCGGCAACGTGCACGGCGTCTACAAGCCGGGCAACGTCAAACTGCGACCCGAACTGTTGGCCGAGATTCAGGCGGGCATTGCGCAAAAATATGGCACGGATGCCCTGCCTCTCGACCTCGTTTTTCACGGTGGGTCTGGCTCTACCGACGACGAGATCTCGACGGCGGTCGCCAATGGTGTCATCAAGATGAACATCGACACTGACACGCAGTACGCCTTCAGTCGCTCAGTCGCTGACACCGTGCTGAAGAACTACGACGGTTTTCTCAAGGTCGACGGTGAGATGGGTAACAAGAAGGTCTACGACCCGCGCGCCTGGGGCAAGTTGGCTGAAACCGCCATGGCCAAGCGCGTCATTGCGGCGACGCACCAACTCGGTTCAGCTGGGCACTCTGGTCGCTAGCGGCGGCCATGGCCGTGGCTGCGGCTGCGGCTGTTGCTGTTGCTGTTGCAGCGGCCGTGACGCCAGGCGGCGCGATCAGGCTCGCGTTCGCCCGCCGAGAGTGCTCTGGTCGACGTTTCCTTCTTTGTCGCGGCGCAACTCTTTGGGCAGCGAAAACTGCAGATCTTCTTCGGCAGTTTTCACCTCTTCGACGCGATCGAAGCCGGCGTCTTGCAGGTCAAGAAGCACCTGCTCAACCAGCACCTCGGGCACACTCGCACCGGAGGTGACCGCGATAGTGGCCACTCCGTCGAACCACTCCTGCCTAATTTCGGTGGAATAGTCAATCAGGTAGGCCGCTTTGGC
>Ga0306872_100893_pt1 | contig 10100 bp, 3 predicted proteins | sample AntRauMeHopE1498_FD_190455 | JGI IMG/M metagenome (GOLD analysis project Ga0306872, IMG submission 190455) | Saline lake microbial communities from Rauer Islands, Antarctica - Metagenome Hop E1 #498 (v2) (version 2) | ecosystem: Environmental > Aquatic > Non-marine Saline and Alkaline > Saline ...
CGAACGCCATGTCGCAGATCATCACCCTGATGCCACAACACCTCATGCTGCAGTGGGCGGCTGATCACCTTGCGATGGTATCCGGACTCTGGGTGCCTGACAGCAAAGCCGTTGGTGTGGTGGACGATGATACGTGGAAAATAAGGGCTGTCCTGGTTCTCAACAAGTTTTCAGCTGAGGGCTGCGAGGCGTCCTTTGTCAGCGATGGATCGCGGCGCTGGGCAAGTGCCAGCATCATCGCCGAGCTGATCTCATCGCCATTCCGCCTCTTTAACGTCAACCGAGTGGTGGCGCATGTCCGTGATACCGACACCAACACCCAGATATTCTGTCTGCGGCACGGGTTCAGGTTCGAGGCGCGGGTTCGCGCCGCCATGCCGGATGGCCAAGACGCCGTCCTTTTTTCCATGCTGCGCGCAGATGTGCCAGCCAATCTGTTGGAGGATGTGTGATGGGTGGTGGTGGAGCGCCAGATCCTGATCCGAACATGGGGATCGCCGCGCGTATGAGCGCGGAAACCGGACAGCAATATCTTGACTACATGATGAAGCAGGGCGCAGTCGCCGACGCTTGGGCGGCGGAAGACCGCGACCGCTACATGACGACGTTCCGGCCCCGCGAAGATCAATTCGTCGCGGAAAACTCGAACTTTGACACCCCAGGTCGCCGGTTGTCGCGCGGCAACCAAGCAGAGGCCGACGTTGTCACCGCTTCCGGCATGGCGCGTGACGCAAATCAGCGCCGCATGACTGCAATGGGTGTCAGGCCGGACTCTGGGCGATCGATCGCGGTCGGGGCCGCTGCAAACATCAACGAGGGTCTGGCGCGCGCCGGATCGCGGAACGTGGCATCACGTCAGGTTGAGGCCGAGGGCAGTCAGCGCTTGGCCAGTGTCGTTCAACTTGGGCAAGGTATGGCCGTCAATCCCGGCACGTCGCTTGGCATGTCGGCACAGATCACCGGGCAGGGCTTTGGTGGCGCAATGCAGGGGTATGGCCAGCAGTCAAGCATCCTGGGCCAGCAGCACTCCCAACAGATGCAGGCATGGCAGGCCAACCAAGCATCGTCCAACTCGGTCTGGGGCGGGCTGGGCAGTCTGGCGGGCCTGTTCCTGACCTCATCGTCCAAGCTGAAAACCGATATCCGCGCACCCGAAAGATCATCGCTGGATCAGGTCAACGCCATGCCGGTGAGGGACTGGCGCTACCGCGAGGGTGTCGAGGACAACGGTGCCGAGGCGCATATCGGGCCGATGGCCGAGGACTTCCAGGCGGCAACCGGGCGCGGCGACGGACGGCGCATCAATGTCACCGACTTGTTGGGCACCACCATGGGCGCGGTTCAGGAACTCAGCGCCAAGGTCGAGGCGATGGCGCGCAGCATCTCACCGGCGGCACGTGGCGCTGGCATGGGCGCGGCGGCGCAATGAACACCCGGATCCACCAGAAACGACGACAGCAGGGAGATTTGATGTGAGCGTTGGATCCTTTTTGACCGGCTTCGGGCAGGGTGGAATGATGGCCCGCGACATTCAGAGCCGCAATGCTTTGACCACAGCCTTGGCAGGGCCTTCGGCTACTGACGGGGCCGCCGCGCAGGGCGGTCAACAGGGCGGGTTCCTGGACCGCTTGCGGTCTGGCAATGGGCCTTTGGGGCAGAATGGCGTGTTGGGTGGCGTGTTGGGTCGCAGATCGGAAGGCGGAGACAGCCCGCCGCCGCCGCCCGCTGGAGGTGGCCGATCCATCAACGTGCCAGCATCCCCAAACGCGCCGCGCCGGGGGCATGACACCAACGATCCGCGCAACGTGCCGGGGATGGAGGCCACGGGTGGCACACACTGGGACTGGGAGCCGTTTCTGACCGGGGGAGCCGCAGCGCGCCCGGACTCCATGACTGGCATGGACAGCAACTTCACGTCGAACATGCAGCGCATGCTGGCATCCGCCCCACCCGAAATACAACAGGCCATTCGGATCAATTCGGCCTATAGATCGCCGGAACTGCAGGCCCAACTCTATCAGCAGGCGCTGGCGCGCTACGGCAGTGAACGCGAGGCGCGGCGCTGGGTGGCCCCGCCCAATTCGTCGCAACACAACCATGGCACGGCACTCGACCTTCAATATGGCACCGACGCAGCCAGAGAGTGGACCCACGCCAACGCCGCGCGGTTCGGCATGCACTTCCCTCTGTCAAACGAGAATTGGCACATCGAGCCGATAGGGCAGGGTGGCGGTCGCCACGCCCTTGGAACCGATGTCGCAGCCAATGGCACTCCCACAACACCTGCCGCCCCGCAGGACGCGAACACGGGTGCCCGCACCCCTTATTGGATCAACCGCTGGAGCGGGAACGGAAGGACGAGCTGATGTCTGGTTTTGGAGCATTCCTTGATGGTCTTGTGGGCGGCATGGAACGCCGTCGGTCGTGGGATGCACGCGATCAGGCGGCAACTTACGCGGCAGAAGACCGGGCATTCGATGCAGAAGATCGAGCGACAAGCCGTGAAGACCGCGCGCGGCGCATCGCCAATGAAGATAGCGATCGTTCCCGTCGCATATCGCGCGATGCCGCCAATGATGCCTGGCAAAACGAACAGCGCACCCGCACCCGCACGGATTGGACCACAGAAGATGCCCGTCGTGCCGAGGAAGAAGAGCGCGCTGAAGGTGATCGGGCTGCACTGGCCGCTATTTTCAACAGCAACAGGCCCCAGTCGACCGGCACGCCGCCTGCCGCCGCCCCCGCACCTGCGCCTGCACCCGCGCCACCCGCCGCCACCGCCACCGGAGGCGGTCGCCGACTGATCCAGCCCCCAGCGCTTGGGTATGGCGGCCCAGCGCCTGCGCCTGCAGCAGCCGGGGTTCCTGCGCTGGGGTTCTCAGGCACTGCCGGTGGAGCGCCGGTGGCCGGTGGCAGTGGTCAGGACACCGTCCGGGGCCAAGCGGGCAACGACACCCTCACCCCGGTGTCCGGTCGGTTCACCGAAGGGTTCACCGCGTTGGGCATGATGTCGGACGCGCGGATGGCCGATCTGGCCGAGCTGGCCGACGAGGCCGAGGTCGCATTGAACACGGCAACGGATCCCCGCAACGGGCGGCCTTTGTCCGAAGAGGCCACGGCACAAGCCCGCCAGATCATATCAGACGCTGAACAAGCCCTGTCTGAGATGACGTCGCGCGCACAGAACGACGCGCAGCCCACCCAAGCCAGCGGCCCGGTACCCCCGCCGCCTTTGGCCGATCCGACACGCCCACCCATGACAGGGGCAACCGGCGCGCAGATATCCGGCTTCCGGTCGCTGCCAACTGCCGCAGTTCCCCCGCGCGTTCCTGCTGCCGCCGATCCGGTGGCGGTCCGGGGCCCCATGTCTCCCCCACGCCTGGCGGATGCCGCACCGCAGGCCACTGGACCAATGCCTCCCCCACGCCTCGATGCTGCAGCGCCACCCGTAGCACCCACAGGGCCGCGCGTGCCGCCGCGCGATGACGTTCAGACCCGCACGGAGCAACCACCGGGCATGCCCCTGCCGCCCGTGGACAATACCGTGCCACCAGCGAACCAGCTGAGCGGAACCCTGCTTCCTGATGGGGTCCAGTCACCTTTCGGAGACCGACGGTTGCCGGTGGAGGCTCAAGATGCCGCCCCCAGTGTGGCGGGCATCGCCGAGCCAGCATCGCCCGCCGCCGCAGCCGAGACCGCACAGGCGGCCATCGCAGCCGCAACGGAGACGCCTTCAGGCGCGATCGGGGCCGAGGTGGCCGATGCGGCCAGCCGGTCTGTGCCACCGAGCGAACGGGGTCGCGGTGTTCTCGATGACCAAACGGCACAGACGGTCGGTGACAACTTCGTCTCGCGCTACAACCAGGATGGCATGGACGCCATGATGGACCGCCTCCTGTCACAGGGGCGCATAGAAGAGGCGCAGCAGTTCAGGCAGTTCATGGAAGACGAATACACCCAGCAGGCCATGCACAGCTTCGGTCGGGCGCAGGCCGCCGCAGCGATGGGTGACACCGATCGGTTCATGCAAGAGATCGCCACGATCTATAATGCGCCCCGCTACTACGATGACGGGTATTCGGTGATCCTCGACCAATCGAACGTCGAGCGCGACGAGGCCGGGTCTGTCACCAACGTCAGAATGGCGTTCCGCAACGACGACACCGGCGAAGTGTTCATGCGCGAGGTCGGGAACGAAAATGAGTTCTACGCCATGGCGCTGGGCTTGGCCGCGCCGGAAAGCGTGTTCGAGACCTTGATGTCCAACTATCAGCAATCCACCGAGGCTGCCCGGACGTCAGAGCAAGCCTGGGCCGCGCTGCAGGCACCCGACAACCTGCGCGATATGTTCGAGTTCTTCTTTGAACAGAACATGCGCCAAGAGGTCGATCCATATCTCAACCCCGACGCGCAGGCATTCGCCGACATGCCACCCGAAGAGCAGGCCGATATCGTGTCTCGCCAGATGGAAGCGCAGACGCGGGCCATGCGGAACACCGCCAGTGGTAACGGGCGATCTGTCGCCCCACCCCCACAAACTGACGTCCCCGTCGCAATCTCTCGATAGGATAAATCCATGAGCAGCCTCTTTCGCTCCATTGCCGACCCGCGACGGGAGGCCACTGTCCGTGAAAACGAGTTGCGCATCGACCGCAGCCAGCGGCCCGCCGCCCAGGTGCAGCAAGCGGCACCTCAGCCGCAATCGCGCCCGATGTTCGCGCCTGTGGCCGCGCCTGCGCCTGATCCTGCGCGTCCGGCACCGCCCCCGGAGGGTCAGACCATGCTTGGCGCGATCGAGGACATCGCGCGGCAGTCGCGCGTCCCGGTCAACGTCCTGCTGGCCGACAGCCGGTATGAGGGATTGTCGGACCTGGCAGACATCATCGCCGTGGCAAATGAGAATGCCGCGCGGTTCTCTCCCCACTTCGCCGATGGAATCGGGCTGACCGATGCCCTGACCGCCGCCTTGGGCGACCGGGGGGCCGCCGATGCCATGGCCGAACAGTCGATCGCCATTGCGCGGCAACTGTATCCTGACCGTTTCGAGGAAAACAGCGGACTGGAAAACACCAGTCGGGCGCTGGGGTCGGGCATTGTGGAGGGCAGTGGCCTTGCGGTCCAAGGTGCAGGACGTCTTCTCGATATGGCGCAGGATGCCAGCGCGCCGCTTGATGTGGTGATCCCTGATATCGCCGTCGACTGGATGCGCCGCGCCGGTGCGCGCATGCAGACATCGGGCGAGGCCATCCGCGAGGGTATGGACACCGACGCGCTGGAAGCGTTCCAGCTATCCTCACCGGGCGGTGATCTGTTCCAGCCAAGCACGTGGAATTTTGGAGAGTCGCCGTCTGTCGAAGGCTATACCCTGCTGGCCGCGAACGTCATGGGCTCCCTGATCCCGGTTGTTCTGGCCGGTGTGGCGACGGGCGGTGTGGGTGCGGCGGTTGTGGGTGGTTCACAAGGGTCCGAGGCAGGCGCGCAGCTGGCCAACGACACCGTGATGCAGGCCGCAGCGGATGGCACCCTTGCCGATCGATCATCCTACTACAACGACCTCGTCCGATCCGGGGTGACAGAAGAAGAGGCTGTGACGCGAACGGCAGAGGCCGCCGCGCGGATCGCAGCACTTCTGACCCTCCCAGTGTCTGCAGCCGGTGGTGCATTCACCAGTCGCCTGATCAACCGGGGCTTCGGATCACTCACGCAGACCGGCAACATGGCGCGGCGCGTTGGCACGGCAGGCGCGGTCGGTGCCGTCGAAGAGGGCGCGCAGGAAGCGTTGGAAGGCGTGACCGCGCGGCTGGGCACCAATATCGGCGCCGGGATGGACGAGAGCCTGACCGAGGACACCTTTGGCGACTTCCTTCTCGGGGCCCTTGGTGGTGGTCCGATCTCTGCCATCGGCGGGGTGCGCCGCCCAGGCGTGGCCCAAGGCCCCAATGATGATCTTCTCGGAGAGCCTGCACCGCCCGCGCCGGGGACCACGCCTGCTGGAGCCACGCCACCGCCGTCTGCGGCGGCCCCAATGGCCGGTTCCACGCCCCCAGCCCCCACTGGCCCCTTCACTTCCGCCTTGGCGCAGGTGGCCGAGCGCGTTCCCGGCACTGTCGCGGGCGAACGGGTCTACATCTGGGACGACAACACCCGCACCCAGTACGAGGCCGAGTTCATCGGTGAGGATGCCACCGGCGTCAACGTCATGCTGGCCGATGGTGAGGTCATCAGTTTCGATGACACCGACCTTGCCAGCGGGATCCAGGTCAGCCGTGAGCCGCGCCGTCGTGTCGGTCAGGATGAAGACGTGGCCTATCAGCCGCCCAACCCCGATGCGGCACTGCCCGGTGCCGAGTTTGACGAGTTGTTCAGCGCCACGATAGCGGATGGCCGCGACACCTCGCTGGAAGACAGCTTTGACACCCCGCCCGCGCCTGAACCATTGCCGCAGGAGGCCCCGCCCACACCCACCTTGCCCGACCCGGTCGAACAGCCTGCAGCGCCTGCAGATGATGCCACGGCGCAGCCAACGGACGTCACCCGCACCGATGGCACGCCGTTTGCCAGCGCCGAGATTGCAGGGCTTTCCTTGGCGCGGCGCGGTTTTGATGCCGATCAGTTCCGCATGGTTCCCGTGCCCGGTGGAGTGGTCGCGCGCCCGATCGATATTCAGGAACCGCTGCCATCCCCCAATGACCCGCGCGCCTATCCGCCCGCGCCAGTGCAGGAGAACGATCCCGAACCCCTGGGCATGCCGCCGATGGAGGATGCCGCGCCGACCGATATTACCCGCACCGATGGCGCACCCTTTGCCAGCGCCGCATTGGCCGCCGTTTCGCTGGCGCGGCGCGGGTTTGACGCTGATCAGTTCCGCATGGTCCCTGTCGCCGGTGGCGTGGTTGCGCGCCCGATCGATATTCAGCAGCCGCTGCCGGATCCCAACGACCCAGCATCATACCCGACGCCCCCCCCGTCCGAGGATGACGTCGCCGCGGCCCTGAACAGCGCGATGGATGACGTGTTCGGTGTGGAAGAGGCCGCCGCTATGGCTGATCCCAATCCGACGCCAGCCCAGAAAGAGGCCGAAAATTACCGGATGGGCCACGCGATCATCCACGGCATGGATGTGTCGATCGAGAATAGACGCGGAACAGAGCGGAGCGGCACTGACGCCGACGGTGAGGCTTGGTCGGTCACGATGCCCGCCCATTATGGCAAGTTCCGCCGCACGACAGGCGCGGACGGCGATCATGTGGACGTCTACATCGGCGAGGACCAAGCCAGCGAACAGGCATTCATCGTCAACCAGGTGGATTTGAAGACCCGCGCCTTCGATGAACACAAGGTCATCCTTGGGACGAACAGCCAAGACGAGGCGATGGCGATCTATCGTGGCGGGTTTTCCGATGGCCGTGGCGATGAACGCATGGGATCGATCTCAGCACTGACCGTGCAGGAGTTGCGGGAATGGCTGAAAAATGGAGATACAGGAATCCCGACCGCGCCGATTACGGAGGATGCGGGACCGAAACCCGCTGCCGATGGGCCGCTGGAAGAGGGACCCGGTGGTGCCGATCTGGCGGTAGGCACCACCGGTGCAACAGAAGCAGAGCCCGATGCAGCGGATGTGGCCCCTGATGCGCAGGAAGGTGAACCTGATGCAGCGGATGCGCCACTTGATGCGGCGGATGCCACGCCTGATGCGCGCCCCAAGCGGACCAAGATCGAAGATCTGGGGGAGGTCATCCCCGGCGCGCGCAAGGACAAGGCCCGCAAGATGCAGGCTGACTTGGGCAGTGACGATGTAAACCCGCTTGATATGCCCCTCGGTGAGGTGTTTCCGATACCGGACTATGCCGCGCTTGCCGCCAATGGTGTCTCCATGCGCGTGCTGGCCGCCGTCGCCACCGCCCGCGCCACGATCAGCTCACGTCCGAAGCGGGGCTGGCGGCTGCAAAATTGGGCCGACGATGTCATGAAGGCCCGCCTGTTCGCCTTCGAGGCACTGCAGGGCGAGACGTCACCCGAAGCCACCATGGAACGCCTGAACGAAACAACCGTCATGCTGGACTTCGCTGAAACGCTGACAGACCCCAACGATATCCCATTTGCGGCCAAATATCGGGTGATGGACAAGGTTTCTCAACGGCAGCCGGATGGAGGATTTACATCAACAGGACTGGCCTTGGTCCGGCGGCTAAAGGGATCTTACCTGCTTTACGCACGCAGCGACAACCAGGATCAGTTGTTTGACAAATGGCGTGATATGATCCGGTCAGACAAAGTCATCCAGAGCGAACGCCCGAGCGGACGCCAGCCGGTGACGTTCTCTGTGCGCACGTGGCGTGGCAGCCGCAAAGCCATGATTTCGTTCAAGACGTCATCATCAGGCTGGATCATCCTGAAAGACGGTTTTGACAATCAAACGGAGGCGCGCGCCTACCTCGATGCCAACGAGGATGCACTGCGTGCAGACGCCGATGCCATGCGGGATGGCCTGAATGAGCGCGGCGACACCAATCGCACGCGCAAGGGCCCGTCTCACCGTAAAGGTGACGTTGAACCACAGGATTTCATGGACACTTTCGGCTTCCGGGGTGTGCAATTTGGCAACTGGAACAACACCGATGACCGACAGAACCGGCTGAACGACACCTGGGATGCCATGCACGACATGGCTGGGGTTCTCGGTCTGTCTCTTGATGCCCTGTCGTTGGGTGGTGCGCTGGGCCTGTCGTTCGGCGCGCGCGGCACTGGTGGGCGCAACCCCGCCGCCGCGCATTATGAACCTGGTGAGACCGTCATCAATCTGACCAAGGGCAGCGGGGCCGGATCGCTGGCCCATGAATGGTGGCATGCTCTCGACAACCATGTCGGACGGCAGGAAAAAACATCGCAAGGCGCGATGATGACCGAAGTGGTGCGGAGATACGGCAGTTCAGATAGCCCCGTGACCGAGGCCGAACGCAGTGCGTGGAACGCCCTTCGCTCACATCTCAATAAAAATGCCGCGCCATGGTACAAGAGATCCGCAAAAGCCGACCAAACACGGTCCAAGCCGTACTTCTCAACGACAGTCGAATTGAGCGCGCGCGCGTTCGAGAAGATAATTGTCGATCGGCTGTTCGTCCGGGGGATGCAAAACGACTTCCTTGCCAATATCGACCAGACGGGAGGTGCATACCCAACCACGAAAGAGATGCGCCGACAGGACGTGACCAAGTCGCTCAACGACGTGTTGGGGTTTGTCGAGACACGCTTTGCCAACGATGGCGCGATGGTCACTCTGCCTGACATCGATCCATCCTTGCTTGAGGACGGGCCACAGGTCGGTTTCCAGTGGAATGGACCACGCGGCAGCACGAAGGAGATTATCAGCCGCGACGGCGACCAAGTGGTGGTTAAATTCTCCAACGAAAACAAGGAACCGGGCAACTCCAGAGATGTCGAATACAGCCTCGCTGAGGTTGAAGATCAGATAGACATAGACGCGCGGTACAACGACGCCGATGCTATGGCGGCGGCGGAAGCCGAGGAAGAACGCCAGAGCAAGGCGAGGGCCGCGCGCCAAGCCGAGTTGCAGCGCTGGCAGCCCATAAAGGACCAAGCCGAGGCACTGGTTCAGCAGTTCATCGCGGATACCGGACGGAAACGGTCAGCGGTAGAAGAACGCCTTGGTCAGGTACTCTCGCTGCGGTCGGGTGACGATGTGCTTTCCATGACGCGCGCGGCGCACGTCGTCTATCTGATGAAGGCCAAAGGGTTCAAGGCCAAAGGCGATGGGTTCCTTGGGCCTGACGGACGCTTCTGGGAAACTCTCAGCCTCAAGATCACCGCCGACTTCTCTCGCTGGATCGAGGAAAAGGGGATCGATCTTAACGCTCTGGCCCCGACCGAGGCGGAATTGGAAGCGGCCCTCGATGGCGCGATGGATGACGTGTTTGGTGCCGACGCACCAGCCCCGGCCCCGGACCCAACTGTCACAGGAACCCCGGCAGCTGCGCCACCACGCACACCTGGGCAGGCTGCAGGCAGTGCCGCCGCCAACGCCGCAATCGCGGTGCAGGAAGCCGCTGCAGGTCTGAATGCACTGTTTGGTGGCAAGA
>Ga0306872_100894_pt1 | contig 10097 bp, 15 predicted proteins | sample AntRauMeHopE1498_FD_190455 | JGI IMG/M metagenome (GOLD analysis project Ga0306872, IMG submission 190455) | Saline lake microbial communities from Rauer Islands, Antarctica - Metagenome Hop E1 #498 (v2) (version 2) | ecosystem: Environmental > Aquatic > Non-marine Saline and Alkaline > Saline ...
AAACGGTAGCCGAAAAAGGCACAATTACAAATACAGCGGTTACCGCCGGAACTATTAAAATAAGTGTTGGTGGCTTATTAAATAGCCAGATTATTAAATTATACTTCGACGCTCAATACTCAACAATATTAGAGGCCGTCAAAACCGAGTACACAAACGGTAATAAAGTAATCATACCAATATATAACACAACAAAAGGAACACTTATCTACGCATACCCAATAGAAGAAAATGCGTTTACAAGTGCTAACGGTTACACGCAGATTTCAATAGTGCCATTACCAACAGCTACGATATCGGTTAATGATATTTTACAAGTGTTTCCTGCGTTTGTTTATGAGGGTGGCGCACAATCCACAAGAACCCCATACACAGCAACTCAAAATCAAACAACATTTAGCCTACAAGGTAAAAGTGAGAATATAGAAGTACATGTAAACCCAGTTTATCAGATGCCTACAATTGACTATAACATTACAAACGGAAACGTAGTATTTACATATCCTTTAAACGCTGGCGACATTGTTAACATAAGACACTATTAATAAAAGAAAAATGAAAAAAATAATATCAGTTTTAGTATTTGCGATTTTTGTATCAAGTTTTGGTCAAAATCCAGCAGGATTTAGAAACGGCATAGCCTTACCAAACATAACCGAGCGCACCACAGCAGATAGTATTCCTATTTTGGGTGCTAAAGGCGAAATCACAAAATATATAAAAGTTGCTAATTTGTTTAGCCCTTTAACAACTTTAATAAATAATAAAGTTGACAAAACAACTTCTATAATCGCGGGTACAGGATTAAGTGGTGGCGGTAATTTAAGCACCAACAGAACATTAAACGTGGAATTTGGAACAGGGTTTAATCAAGTACCTCAAGGAAATGATAGTAGGATTAACAATGGTCAAACTGCTTTTAGTTGGGGTAATCATGCTTCACAAGGTTATTATAAATCATCAAACTTTGGCAAAACACAAATAGATGCTTTAGGTATTAATGCAGATTTATTAGATGGATATACAAGCGGAGATTTTGCGGTAAAAAGTGAGTCTAACACATTTATTTCTGATAATTTTTTTAATGGCAATGTAGGCATAGGCACAACATCACCAACTGAAAAGTTAGACGTAGATGGTAATGTAAAATCTAACGGTGTAATTGGAGTAGTAGCAGACGGAGCATCAAATGACCCTTACGGAAAAATATCAGTTACTCGAGGAACAGCATCGGACTTTGCATATTATGGATTGACAAGAGCAGGTCAAGTTGGTTGGTCAATGGGTATAGCTACCAACAATGATTTTTTAATAGGTCTAGGTGCTGTTGCTGCAAATATTATAATAGGGTCAAGATTTAGATTAAGTACTAATGGCAACGCTACTTTTAATGGTACAGCTACTGCAACAAACTTCATTTTAGGTTCAGACATTCGATTAAAAACAAATATTAAAAATCTTAAGCCAAATCACATTCCTGTTAATTGGAAGTCTTTTAATTTAAAAACTAATTTAGAAGATTATAGAGTTGGTACAATTGCACAAGAGTTAGAAAAAACAAACCCCGAATTTGTTAAGACAGATGAAGCAGGTTATAAGTCCGTAAAGTATTTAGATTTAATGATGGCTAAACTTGCTGAATTAGAAGAGAATTTAAAACAAAAAGACGATAGAATTTTAATGCTAGAATTAGCATTAGAAGCAATCCAAAACAAGAACTAATATGAAACATTTTATAGTACTTTTTTTAATATCGTTGTTTGGATTTGCTCAAGTTCCAAATAATACAACATTTAGTTTGATAGATGTTAAGAATGAAATTGAAGACCATAGCACTTCAACTATAAATAGCTTACAAGATGCTTTTGATAACGCCCGTGTTGGCGGTTTCGATTCTAATTATTCAGGAAGTAAAAACAGTCTTTTAAACTTTAGAAACTACAGGCATGATATACCTTTTATATCGTACGAGCTAAAAGATATGACTGATTTAAACTACACAACAGCAGCTTCTGCTTGTCTCGGTGAAAATAATTTTACCAGAAGTAAGAATACTCCAGGGCGTGTATCAAATGGTGATATAATTTACACCACAATATCGAGCCAAACACCTTTAAACGGTGGTAATCTCTATTACTCTTACGCTTACGCAATTATAGAAGAGATCGGCAGTGGTTTTGAAAGAGCATCTTTTATAGTCAGCGCTTCGGGTGTTGTAAGTGGTTTAACTATATGCATTGTTATACCAGCGGCAAACCCTGTTAATATAACAATGAACCCTGCTGCTTCCAGAGCTAACGCTTGTATCGCTACGTTCAATAGATTGGTTTATATAAGCGGTCAAAATTCAATACCTAATAACGGTGATATAATTTACGGTGACGCGTCAGGTGACACGGCTTTAATTGGTGCAAGTGGCTTTTATTCTACTGGTGATTTGAGCTTTAACATAAATGGATCGGGTGTAGTAAGTAACGTTCAAACTTGTAATTGATGAAACCAAAAATAATATATAGTACACGGATTTTGAAGCGTTTTAGCCTATTTATGGATATTGCTGGTATTGCTTTGTTTCCTTTTGTGATTTTAAAAGATAGTTACAAAAGGTTAGAATCCTCTGCAAGAACCCAAAGAATAATTAGGCATGAAAGCATACATATTAAACAGCAGTTAGAGCTTCTCGTAATACCTTTTTACGTTTGGTACTTTGTAGAATGGTTTATAAGGTTATTTGGCAAAGGAAGTGCATATAGAAATATATCCTTTGAGCGTGAAGCAAAGGCAAATGAGAATGATAATCAGTATTTAAAAACAAGAAAGCTTTTTAGTTTTCTAAAATATATTTAAAAAAATGGACACAATTACAAATTTTATCGAAATCAATATTAATATGTATTTATTATTATTGATCGTTTTAGGCGGTATTTTTATTACAAAATATACTAAGAATTTCACAAGAATTAACGACACTTATAAAGTGCTAATCGCTTCAATTGTGTTTTCAATAATCTTTTATTTCATAAATGAATGTGAAGAAAATTGTTTGCCTCAATATTTGTTTACCTATCTGTTTGCGACCTCATTTTATGAAGTCATACTAAAAGCAGTTATAAAGAAAGTTAATTCAACAATTGGAACAGATAAGAAATAATGAAAACAAATCTTAACCTATCTCACGTCTTAGGCTTAATGTCTGTTATTATAATTCCTTTAATTATATGGGGAATTTCTGTAGAAACACGCTTTGCAAATAGCATTTACCGTATTGAGCAAAATGAAAAAAAGAACACCGCTATTGAAAAGAAAATAGATAAAATTGCCGATAATACGCAAAATATTCTAATTGAAATTGAACGTTTAAAAATTAAGCAGTAATGAAAATATCAGACTTTTGCATAACAGACAACGATATACCAAAGGTAATCGCAGACCGTATAGACCTGTATCATAAGCAACCCTTAGAGCGTGTTGAAAAAGATAGTGGTATTGATATAATAGTATCGCAAAACAGCAGTTGGCGACCTTATGCTTATGAACTTTCAAGAGGGCGTAACGGACAAAGCGAACACACCTTTGGTCAGCGTAAAAATATAATTTTAGGAGATAAAGGCGCAACTGATATTACTTGCAAAAATTTTACTCAAAATAAAGATGCCTTATTGCAGTCTTTAATAGATAACACTGATTATATCCGCTTTGCTGTTTACAAAAGTTTTATCCATGCAGATTATAAAGATTTACATAATGGCAAACGCAGGCTATTTAAAGTCGTTCGTGGCAGTTGGGTCTTTGATAAGTTTATAAGTTAATGAATACTGAATCCGAAATAATAAAACTATTCACAACCACTAAAGATAATTCAGTTAAAAGCATATCAAAAAAAGTAGGTGTACATCATAAGAAAGTAAGTGGGATTATTAATGCCTATTTAGAAACTTTAAAAGAAAAAGTAAAATGAGTGATAAATTAAATTTTAGCAAAGTCGCCACAGAAAATATAACAGTTAGAAATGATAGACCTGTTACTTTAACATTTTATGCAAACGAAAACACAACGCTAGACCCTGCAAATATTATTTTTAAAATAGGTGTTAATAGTCGTTTGCTTAAGGAACTTACTATTGATAATGGAATTATCAACAATGTCGATGGCTCATTTACTGTTACATTTTCAGGCAAAGATTTTAATTATGTCAGCCAAGTAGACTATGAGTTATTTGGATTGCAAGGACTGCCAGATCAAGAAATAATGATTTGGCAAAAGAAACAACGCTAAGTAGTATTAAAATAAGCATTTCAGATATACCAATTACAGATTCAGTTGCAAATTTAACACCTGTATTAAATGCTATTTCAAACCTTAATAACATTACAGCTGCGCAAATTGTCACAGCCCTGCAATTAGTAGCCGAGGACTTTAAAGCAGATATAGACGCTAATGCAATAGCGCAAGCCGTTGAAACTGCTATTTTAAATGAGACAGACGGTCAACGTGTTATAGATGCTATTGTTTATGCTATTGATAATGAAAATGTGACAGCAGAAGCTATAGCGCAATTGGTTAATGACAAGCTTAAACCAAACCTAACGATAATTAATGAAAACGTGCATTCTAGCTCGTTATTAATACCAACAGACAAACCTTTGTTATGAAAAAAATACTAATTTTTGCGATAGCGTTTTCTATACTGTTTTTCACCAGTTGTTCAGTTTTCAACCTTGGTAAAAAAAAGCAAGAAGAAAAAGAACGAACCACAAAAACTACGGAATTATCAGAAGTTAAAAAAGACAGCTCTAATATTAAAAAAGTAAATGTTTCTGAAACCAAAAAAGAAACCTTACCAATAGACAAAAGCAGTAGTATTTCATTACAGACAGCAGATAGTATTGCAAACAAACGTATCAATGAAGCTTTACGTAATTTTAAAATAACAGATCGTAGTGGTGGTAATTCTTTTAGCGCAAAGTATGACGAAGCAACAATGCGTTTAGTGTTCGATGCTTACATAGAAGGCACAAAGTCAATAGAAAAAGAAACTAACACCGATCAATTAATTAATACCAATACCGAAAGCAAAACGGATAAAACCTTTGAAGATGAAGTTTCTGAAAAATCAGAACGTGTTATTAAAATGATTCCACTTTGGATTTGGATAGTTGCTGGCATCTTCTTTTTGCCCACAATTATTAATAGGGTGATGTTAATTGTGAATCCGGTTAAAGGATTGCTTAGTAAATTTAGAAATTAATTCTTCGGTAATTTATCTGGTCTGCGACCTAAAGATTCCATTGCGTTTTCAAAAGCCAAATTCAAATCTGTTTTACCTTCTTTATCTTCAAAGAAAAAATTGACTTCAATTGCTTTTGCTATTATTATAAAGTTTTTTAACGATGGTGTATATTTTAAGCCAAACATTCGGCTAATATTACCTTGTGTAAAATGTGTCTTTTCGGCTAAATGTGTTTGCCACCCTTTTCCATATTTTTGAATAGCCAACTCTTTTAAAAGTAAAACGAGCAACTGCCATTGCTGCTCGTTTGTATTGTTGTTTTGCATATTATTTGATTATAAACATTTCAGCTTTTTGTTTAGCTGTCGCAACTTCTAATAAGTTATCAGTTTGGTTTGTAAAATCATTTTGAATCTGACCAAATTGCTTGTCTGTGATAAAAAGAACTTTGTACTCTTTTGAAAGTTTTCCTTTTAATTTAGAAATTTCTTTTTTTGCATCTTCAAGATCAGAAAAGTGTCTTGATAAATGAGATTTAGAGAAACCTCTTTGTAAGCTTGTTGCGTAGTTGTCTTGTTTTGTTGCAATACCTTTGGTTGGTATTAAGAAAGCCCAAGTAATTTTGTAAGGATTTAAAGTCATCATAATAATTTTGCCGAGTTTAATGACCTGCGCGAGTCTTTAATTGTTGTAGCTTTATTGCTATGGTGTAAATATACAACCTTTATTTAATATATCAACTATGATATAATAATAATCGACAAAATACATCAAACTTTAACATTTGCTTATAAATTTTATACAAAATAGCTCAAAAACCATGTCACAGTAAAAAAGGCATCTCAGCCTTTAATTTGTGGTATGAACGCATTTCCTGTACAATTAGTAGATAATAGAACCGTACTAAACGAGATACTTACAGGCCACTGGCTTACAAGTTACTCGGGTCTATTACAATTAGGGCATCTTTTTAAAAATTTGGGCGAGCAAGCCAACGGACAAGCTGAGCCAGTTGATCGCTCTGCGCAAATGCTATCCTTTTATAACGAAAACTATGTGCGTATTAATCCACGTAGTGCAGACGAAATACCTGAAGGCTCAATCGCAGTAGTCAATATCGTTGGTCCTATGATGAAGTACGGCAGTTATTGGATGCTTGGCGCCAATGAGGTTATTCACCAATTAGATTTTCTAAACAATATCAGCAACGTATCCGCAATTGTGGTGTATGTAGATGGACCAGGTGGCAGTGTTGCCGCTATTAATGGTTTTATAGATTTTGCAAAGCGCAAGCGTAAGCCTATTGTGGCGTTATGCGACGCGTCGTTATCGCTACACCGTTGGATTCCTGATGCTATTGCCGACTACCAAATGGCAGACAATAATATAAGTGCGCGTTTTGGAAGTATTGGCGTGGTAAGTTCTTGGATGGATGCTACAGCATACTATGAAGAAATGGGCGTGAAACAATACGATGTTTACCCAGATGAAAGCGCACACAAAAATGAAATTGTAAGACTACTTAAAGAAGATGAAGAAAAGGGCTTACAAATGCTAAAGGATATGCATCTATCCCCAATGGCGCAAAAATTTCAAGCAGCTGTAAAAGCAGCACATCCAAATCTTATAGAAGAAGAGGGTGTGTTAAGCGGTAGAACTTACGGTACTGAAGATGCGATAAGATTAGGTCTTATCAATAAACAAGGCAATATGACCGAAGCCATGCAAGTAGCTAAAGCATTGGCAGAGGCATATAGTATAAATCAATATTAATCTAAACAAAAAAAATTATGTTTAAAAAGTTTCAAGCGTTGTATGCCATGATGTTGGCATTTTACAAAGCAGATTCCTTAGTAAAAGATGGCAAGCTTGTCATTCCTGAAGGAAAACAACAAGAATTGCAAGATTTTCTCGGTGAGAAGATTAAGCTCGATGATGTGGTAAAAGCCATGAACCAAGAGTTAGCCGATATGGCTAAAGATGAAGCTGGTGAAGACCAAGTTTTAATTGACCTTAAAAAAGAGGCTATGGAAATGTTGCGAGAACATGGCCTATCTCAAGCAGATGCCGAAGATACAGTTGACAATCCGCAAGCGACTGAAAATCCTGATTTAAAAGAGATCTTAACAGGATTGATTGCGCACAACAAAAAAACGGATAAGCTTATCGAAAAGCTAATGCAAGAACCAGAACACGACACACCTTTAGCAAAAGGATCGCGTAATAATTTAAAAGACATGCATACAAAAACGCACTTTTTAGGATCAGGCAAAGCTTATGATGCTTTTGAAGATAGACCTTGGAATCAAAAGGCCGCAGGATTAGACGATAAGTTTTCGTTTGGCGCATTAGAAAAAGGTTTTGTTGAAACTTTACAGAATGATGCCGATTTATACGTTAGAGAAGTAAATTCAGATTTAAACTCTTTAGAGCGTGATAATTTTGGTTTACCGCCATTTTGGAACATTCGCACAAGCGTAAGTGACAAAGTTGTAGATGGTAATATTGTTTCTGGTGAAATTTCTCAGGCGCGTAAAAAAGGATGGTTACCAAAAAACAAGCAGTTAATTCAACCGGAAGAGTCTCAGATTTTCCCAGTGCAAATTGATATTACCTACCAAGGTTACTACTTGCAAGAAATGCTAACAAGTTGGATAAGCAACTACAACCGTGAAGGTTCTCAGGCTTACAAAATGAGCTTTGTCCGTTTCTTATTGTCAGAATTAGACAAAAAAGCAAGACAAGAAGATCGTAAAGTAGCTATTAATGGTGTACATGTTAAGACACCAGAAAATGCAACTATACCAGGTCGTGCGATTAACCGTGGCGAAGGTCTTGTGGCTAAGCTTTGGAGAGCGTACTTTAAAGAAAACAAATTTAAGATTGCCAATGTTGGCTTACCAAGTACAAACAACATTGTGGACTATGTACCAAATGTTATTGAGAGCAACCTTAAAGAAGAAGATAAGAATACGGAAGGTTTGGTTTTCTATTTATCGCCATCTTGGATGCGTAAATATAAGACACGCAAACGTCAGTTATTTGGTTTAGATAACAACTACGATGGTAGTGAGTTAATGGAAATTGAAAATTATCCAAACATTCGCTTTCAAGTGTTAAGAGATTTAGAAGGTTCAGATTTTATGTTTATCACCGATGAAAATAACATTGAATTAATGGAAAATATACCAGGCGAAAAATCACTTTACAATTTTGAAACAGACAGACGTGTGGTTCATATTTTTGGTGACTATAAATTTGGTGTTCGCTTTAAGCATATTGGTACCAAAGTTAAAGATGGTGATCCAGCAGAATTTAAAGTTCAAACGGTTTGGTGTAATATCCCGCCATACATCCATGATACATTTACGCAAATTTTTGACGATACAACTGGAGAAGTCACACTTCCTTATTCTAACGTGCAAGTCGCAAGCAATTGGGCAACGAGCATTACAGACATCAAAGGCACGTATGCTGGTCAGATTGTAAAAATCAAAGGCGATACAGGTGCAAGTGGTAATGTGGTAAGTTCTGGCAACATGACGTTGGCTAGTACTTTCGCATTAAGCTCAGGTGGTACATTAACATTACGTGTAAATGAGAACGGTACACTTACAGAAGTGAAGCGTACAACGGCACCAGATGTAAACACTATCGAAGATGCAACGTATGTAGATAGTATTGATGCAACACAAGGAGCAGATTTTGTATTCTCAGGAAGTGCTAACGCAACGTTAGACGAAATCCTTAACGGATTTGAAGGGCAAGAAATAAAAGTTAATGGTGGTGCTGGTGGTACTGTAACTATTAATGATATATCTGGCAATATCGAAGTCGCATCACAAGCTGTATTGGCTAATGGCGCAGATAACATCACGTTTGTAAAACTTGATGGTGTGTTTACTGAAGTAGCTAGAACCATAGCTTAAGTTAAAGTTTAATAAGCCTCGCTTTACGGCGAGGCTTTAATAAAATATATTATGTACGAATTTGAAAATGTAAATAAACCTGCTGTTGCAGGTGCTGGCGCATCAACGCCAAAAGACCCTAATGTACACATTGTACGTACTAAAGATGCACTTCAATGGCCAGTGCGTAACGCTAAAGGCGTGTTAATGGTAGGCGATTTAGTAATGAAGGCTGGTCGTAAAATTATATCTGTTTATATGACAGGTGTAAACCAACAACCGACTTACACTACGGAAGGTGACGTGGACAAAGAACAAATCATGCAAAAGTTTGAAGCGACGCACCCTGGTGATGAGCTTGAGGCGCATGAATTTTATCAAAACAACCTTGGCGAAGATTTGGTTATCTTTTACGGTAACTGCTCAGACAATACCAAGCGTGTATATGGTACGCCATGTGCGCCGTTACGTATGAAAGGTGGTTTTGAAGATAATAAGGACGGACGTGGGTTCAACTTCAATTTTGAGCAAATACAAGGCACGCGCTTTGTTCCTGCTCATTTTGCGGGCAACTTACCAACGGCTGCACCAACAGCAACAGATGTATCAATAGATATGTTACGTGCTAATGGTTTCCAATACCAAATTGAAGCCTTAGCAACAACGGCACCAATTGCAATCTCTGATTTTGATTTGCAAGCTGGTGATGTGGTAACGCTTATTGGTTCTGGTGGTGCTGGTCCTGCAACATTATCCGCAGGCGATCTTACCGAGGCTACTGTAATTTTAAAAGACGGCCAAGTATGGACGGCTTTACAAAATGCAACAATCTCATTAGAAGTTGTTGACGGTGGTTCTACAATTTACCTTGTAGAGAAAAATAGAAGTTAATAGTTTTCATATATTAATTTAGTTAGTTGGTTAGTTAGAAAAAGTCTCGTGTAATGCGAGGCTTTTTT